>Ga0208014_1000001_pt1 | contig 355285 bp, 333 predicted proteins | sample 25_taG_FD_184099 | JGI IMG/M metagenome (GOLD analysis project Ga0208014, IMG submission 184099) | Marine viral communities from Cariaco Basin, Caribbean Sea - 25_WHOI_OMZ (SPAdes) (version 2) | ecosystem: Environmental > Aquatic > Marine > Oceanic | place: Caribbean Sea: Cariaco Basin...
ATCGGAAACTATTATATCCGTTGAACCCTGCCTCCCGGCAGGAAGGTATGAGGCCTTATTTATTGCGTGCAAATTTAGGTGTTTTTGATAAATCTGAAAGGGTCAGGGATCTAAAGTTTAGGACCCCGAGGAATCGGAAACTATTATATCCGTTGAACCCTGCCTGACGGCAGGCAGGTATGAGGCCTTATTTATTGGGTGCAAATTTAGGTGTTTTTGATAAATCTGAAAGGGTCAGGGATTAAAGTTTAGGACCCCGAAGAATCGGAGGCTATTATATCCGTTGAACCCTGCCTGACGGCAGGCAGGTATGAGGCCTTATTTATTGGGTGCAAATTTAGGTGTTTTTGATAAATCTGAAAGGGTCAGGGATCTAAAGTTTAGGACCCCCAGGAATCGGAAACTATTATATCCGTTGAACCCTGCCTCCCGGCAGGAAGGTATGAGGCCTTATTTATTGCGTGCAAATTTAGGTGTTTTTGATAAATCTGAAAGGGTCAGGGATCTAAAGTTTAGGACCCCCAGGAATCGGAAACTATTATATCCGTTGAACCCTGCCTCCCGGCAGGCAGGTATGAGGCCAAATTTAGGACTTAAGGAATGAAATTGGAAAATGACATCCAAAATGAATTCAAAATTCTAAATTTTTACGGTTCCGTTTGGAAAAATCTATTTACATAAATCATTCCTCCTTGCTACAAAATATTATGTCACTTTAACTTACTCTCCTGTCATTAAAAATTAATGATTAGATACGGTTATGCGTTAGGGATAGTAGTGGAAAGCCCACAGCGTAGCGAGGACTTGGAACGGATAGCCCGACCCGCATTTCGCGGGGAACGCCCAAAAAATAATGATACAGCCTAAGTCCTACCACCATAAGTAATTATCCTTTAGTTATTTCAAAAAAAAACAGGCCTAAATAAAGATTGAACCAGTTTCCATTGAAAAACGGAAAATGTTTTACGCCCTAAGCCTGTAGGCCGTGGTGGATCCTACCGTGCTATGTGTTTTCAAAAAAAAAGAACAGGCCCAATCAAAATCGAGCCTGTTCTTTCCATTAAAAAAATATCCTCTAAAATCTACGCCTCACAACTAGCGCAATCCTTTTTCTGGGCAAATTTCTGCGCAGCATTCATACTGTGTTGGTAGTAAAGCGATTTCAAACCTAACTTCCAAGCGGTTACGTGAATTTTGTTTATCTCCTTAACCGGCATTTCGGGATGCACAATAATATTTACTGATTGTCCTTGATCAATATGGTTTTGTCTGTTGGCAGCTTGATAAATCAAATCCATCTGATCTATTTCCGAATAAGTTTTAAAAACATCCTTTTCTTCATCAGTCAAGAAATCCAAATGTTGAACGGAACCATCGTAATCACGGATATTTCTCCATACTTCCAAGGTATTCATTCCTTTTTCCTCCAATAATTTCTCCAAAAACGGATTGCGGATAGTGGTCTTTATCTTCGCAATATCCTTTACATATACATTGGACCAAATAGGCTCAATTCCCTGTGAAACCTGACCCAGAATAAAGGCAGAAGAGGTAGTAGGAGCAATGGCATTAAGCGTTGCATTCCTTCTGCCATAACCTTTTAGAACTTCCGGCTCGCCAAACATAGTGGCCAACTCTTCCGATGCTTTATACGATTTTTCCTTAATAATCCGGAAAATCTCGCTATTAAGGTCATAAGCTTTTGCACTGTCCAACGGGAGCATTTTTGATTGTAATAATGAATGCCATCCAAGAACTCCAAGACCAAGAGAACGGTTATCCTTTGCAAAATTATAGGCGCGTTCCATAAACAAGAAAGTCTGTTTATCCTCGCGACTATCGGAATCCCTGTATTCTTCCAGTTTTTCCACAAATTCCGTGATCACGGCATCCAAGAAATAAACCATGGTCTCAACCGCGTCGGTATCCTTCCACTTGTCGTAGTGCAATAAGTTCACCGATGATAGCACACATACAAAGGACCAATCATCATTGCTTGGAAGCATGATTTCAGTACAAAGATTACTGGCATATATAGGTAGATTCTTATCTTTATATACATCTGCAGCAAAATTGTTGGCATTGTCTTTAAAGAAGATATAAGGATATCCCATCTCACCTCTTCGTTGAAGTACTTTTGCCCAAATAGCGCGCTTGCTTTCATCACCTTCTATCATTTCCTCCATCCATTGGTTTGTCACGGTAACGCCATGGGTAAGTTCCTGTATTGGATTACCCTCGGTTCCGATTTCCAAAAATTCCGAAATGTCCGGATGTTCCACGGGCAAATAAGGTGAAAAGCGACCTCGTCTAACCGAACCCTGACTTACCACATCAACCATGGATTCGAATAACTGCATAATATGGACCGCCCCCGATGCTTGTCCATTATTTTTCACTTCGGCACCACGGTGACGGATTTTGCCAAAATATCCCGAGGTTCCTCCTCCCAGTTTTGACATCATCCCCACTTCTGACTGTGTATATAGGATATTCCCCATATCATCCCCTATATGCGAACCGAAACAACTGATAGGCAGTCCTCTCTTTTTTCCAAAATTGGACCATACGGGCGAGGCCAATGAGAAAAATCCATCCGACATATAGCCGTAAAATTTATCCGAATAACCTGGAATTCCCAAAATCTCTTCTGCGCGGTTGGCGATTTCTCGAATGCGATCTTCGGCGGTTACGCCAAGTGTTAAATATCCAGAAGCCAAAAAATTTCGGCTGTGTTCGGTCAACCATTCAAATCCTGCCGGTTTTGGTTCTTCGGCATGATGCAATGCTTCTTTACGCGCATTTACCAGGTTTTCATTTTCATTGATTGGGTTTGCTTTTTGCGGCTCGAGGGTGAGGTTTTGGTCGTTCATTTAAAAAAGGTCATCACTGGTTATACTTTGGGTTCTTTTGCTGTAGTTGATGGAGCGTTTCACGAAAAAATCGCCGTGCTTGGTGCCGATAATTTCGTCGTCAAACCATTCCGTTTGTACCAACAGACTTTCGTTTATATCAAATATTTTGGTAATCCCTATGCTCTCCAGGGATTTGTTGAATCGGTTTTTAATAAATTCATTTACTACTGCTTTCGGAAGGAAATCCAGTTCCCCTTCCTCAAAAATCCAGTCCACTATCCTACTTTCCGCATTGAAAGCCTCCTTGCACATTTCCTGGATCATAAGACTGTAACTTTCATCAAACCAATCCGGATTCTCTGATTTAATGATTTTTATGATATCTATCCCAAAATCGCCGTGAATCTGTTCTTCCTTGGAAGTAGCTTCCACCACGTTTGAAATTCCCTTCAACATATTTTTATGTTTGTTAAAGGCCATAATAATCAGGAATTGCGAGAAAAGGGAAACGTGCTCAATAAAAAGAGAGAACAACAAAATGGATTCTGCATATTCCTTGTTGTCGTCGCTTTTGGCATTTTTAAGCGCGGTTTCCAAATAATGGACTCGCATCATTATAGCTGGTTTCTTCTTAAGGTTTTTGAATTCCTCATTAAGCCCCAAAATTTCCAGCAGATGCGAATAGGCATCGTGATGGCGGACTTCACTTTCCGCAAAAGTGGCGCCTACCGAACCAATTTCAGGCTTGGGCATACGGTGATAGATATCGCCCCAAAAACTTTTTACGGCCACTTCAATCTGGGAAATGGCGAGCATGGTATTCTTAATGGCACTGCGCTCAACATCGTTTAGACGGGTTTTAAAATCCTGTATATCCGAAGTAAAATTGAATTCGGTATGTATCCAATACGAATGGCGTATGGCCGGCACATATTCATATAAGGCGGGATATTCGTAAGGTTTTAGGTTGATGCGCTTTTCAAAAATGTTCAGTTTCCTTTTTTGGGTCTGCTGATTTCGATATAAAATATAGCCCTTGGCCACATCAAAAAAACCACTTTCCATCAATTTGTTTTCAACAAAATCCTGCACCTCTTCTACTGTAGGAATATATTTGGGATTCTGCCTCTTTTGCTCTATGAGGGCGCCATAAACACTCTTGGAAATACGTTCTGCATCATCAATATCGCCATGCTTCACGGCAGTCATGGCTTTTAAGATTGCATCTGTAATCTTTTGTAAATGAAAGTTTTTAGTGGTAAAATCCCGTTTGATAACGTGTGTAATCTCCATGGTAACTGCGACTGAAAAATTGAAAATACTTGTGAGGGATAAAGATTAAAATTATATCAATGCGAATGGAATGCTCGCCTCTTTTGTTGTCCAAAGTTTATCAACATCCAAGGAATACAAGTACCATAAAGGCTTGGGTTGAATTTGGGAAAGGAGAATGGAGAATTTTGTTGATAAGGCAAAAGTAGAACCCGAAGGAAGTCAAGAAGGGACAAAATATCCTCCGATTTTAAAAACCAATGGATTTAATCCAATAAATCCAGTCTTTCATTTACTTTTTAACCTACTGCGCAACATACACAAAACCCCGACTTCTTCCTTGGAAAGATTTTCAGCATCCTTGAGCAACTGGTTTATTTCTTCCTCAAAATATTTAAGGGTATGGCCATTGGTATATTCTTCTATAATCCTTGGGTCTATGTAGGATCCACGGGCCACGGAAGGAGTATTCCCAAGTCTTTCCGAAACGCGGTTCACGGCTTCCTTTATATTCTTGTCAAGGGAGGTTTGGTCCTTTTTGTCTACCACCCCAAGTTCATCCAGCGCAATTGCGGCAATCATGGTACCCGCCCAAGTTCTAAAATCCTTTGCCGAAAATTCTTCACCCATAACTTCTCGGATATACGCATTTAGATCATCGCTCTTTACATCCACGATCTCGTTGTTATCATCCAAATATTTGAAGATTTCATAACCAGGCATATCGTCTATTTCCTGAACAATTTTTGCCAGTTTTTTGTCCACAACATGTTTTTCCTGTTCCTGTCCGGACTTCCCAACATAATTGAAGATAATTTCATCCCCATCAATGGTTAGATGCTTATGTCGCATAGTTGTTAGACCATAGGTTTTGTTGTCCTTGGAATAAGTTTCACTCCCAGGTCTAAAAAATGCCGATTCCAATAGACGGAGCATTGTGGCCAGCACCTTTTCACGGGAAAGTTTTCGCTTTCGCAGATGTTGCCCAGTAACACGCCGCATATGTTCCAGCTGATCGGCAAAATCGATAATCCTATCAAATTTTTTCGAATTCTGTTTCTCTACAAATTTTGGGTGATAAATATACTGTTTGCGCCCCTTGTCATCCCTGCCCGTTACAAGAAGATCGGCTTTTCTGTTCTCACTTATTTCTACCTCGCTCCACGCAGGAGGAATTACTAGGGACTTTATCCAGCCCTTAATTTCCTTATCCTTTATGGTGTTACCGTTCTTGTCCTGATAAGTGAAGCCTTTGCCATGTCTCTTTCTAAAGTACATCTGAGATTTTTATTTTAAAAATAGGGCAAAAATTCATTGAAGTGCCCAAATGATGATAAACTTTATGATATCCTTTTCGTCGGGTGCGACTAAGATGTAAGATCGCTATGCTGAAAGGTTTAAGACATATGACGTAGGATTTGTGAATCTCCCCTGATTAGTGTTGACCGTTTATAATTAATTTTCATTGCTAAACCAAATTAGCACGCTGTCACATAAGAAAAAAATTCCTAAACAGCCATCATCATTGACTTAACAGAATTTTTAATGTTTTAACCGGATAGATATCCTTAAACTCTTTTCCCGTCCAAATTATAACTAGTTAGCCTTCTAATTTAATTATTGAACTAATTTTTTCTTGTAATGAGCTAATCCTACGGATAATGAATCTATAGCTTTAATATCAAATCGCAGTTATGATTTTACAATCCCATCCCAGTCAAGCCTTATGGCCTATCCTTCTTTACGGTGCAGCAGTAATTTTATTGGTTTCGGGAATGTTGGTCCTCGCCTATTTTTTAGGAGAACGCCATAAGGAAATTGCCACAGGGACAAAGTATGAATCAGGAATAAAACCTACAGGACCTGCGCGCTTGCGATTTCCTGTTCATTTTTATTTGGTTGCAATGTTTTTCGTTGTTTTTGATGTCGCCAGTGCTTTTATCATTGCTTGGTCCATTTCCATCCGCCAAGTAGGATGGGCAGGATATATATCTATTTCTATTTTTATTGGTATTCTATTATGCCTCTTGTTATACATCGTTAGAATAGGTGCTTTTGATTTTGGTCCCGAGGGTAAAAAAATCCTACGGGCATATCACGAAATGCTCCAAAAAGACGGTTAAAACAAGTAATTCCGACCTTCATATTGCAAGGATTATTTCAGAAGAAAAAACAATTTACCGAACCTTAATAAAGAAATCATGCAATGGTGGACCAGTAAAGTAACCAATCCAACGCAACCCATTATTGGAAGCAGCTCTTTTGAGGAGGCTTTTCAAAAGAATGTGGCCCTTACTACTATGGAGGGCATGTTGGCCTGGGGAAGAAAAAACTCAATTTGGCCCTTTAATTTTGGCCTTTCCTGCTGTTATGTGGAAATGGCAACGAGTATAACGAGTAAATATGATATCGCAAGATTTGGCGCCGAGGTCTTGAGAGGTTCCCCGCGAGAAGCCGATATGATGATTACTGCAGGCACGGTATTTATAAAAATGGCGCCCATTATTCGGCGGCTATACGAACAGATGATGGCCCCACGATGGGTGATATCCATGGGCGCTTGTTCCAATTCCGGCGGCATGTACGATATCTATAGCGTAGTGCAGGGCGTGGACAAGTTTATGCCGGTGGATGTTTATGTTCCGGGCTGTCCGCCCCGCCCAGATGCATTTATGGAAGCTCTTTTATTGTTGCGGGCACAAGCCGGCAAGGAAAGAAGGCCATTAAACTGGAAAATTGGTGACCAAAGCATAGTGAAACCCGAGGAAATTTCAATGAAAAACCTGCAAGGCCCTGAAAGACTAAAAATGACGGAAATAAGAAGTCCGGACAAAGTGTAACAATAAAAATCTTCCATTACGAAGTCTATAGAAAATCAATTTCTAAATAAAACCCAGATGAACTTTACTTCTCAAAATAAAAGTCTTGATGTCTTTGAAATATTAGATGACTGATATCCTTTCCATATTAAAAAGTCGATTTCCAGAAGTTGCCTTCACTCTTCAGGCCACTAAAGATGAGTTCCAGACAATTTGGTTACCCGGCGAAAATAATATTGAAGTCCTTGACTTCCTAAAAAATGAAATTGACAAGCCCTTTAAGATGCTTTACGATCTCACCAGCATCGATGAACAACCAAGGATTCATAGAGAAGGCCAACCTCCAAGCAGGTTTACCATAATTTATCATCTGCTTTCCTTTGATAGAAATGATTTTGTGCGATTAAAAATTCCATTAACTTCAGAAAAACCATCCATCCCATCCGTTACTTCAATTTGGCCTTCAGCCAATTGGTACGAAAGAGAAGTCTATGATCTTTTTGGAATAGATTTTACCGGCCATCCCCACCTGCGCCGCATACTCATGCCCACTTATTGGAAGGGGCATCCCTTGCAGAAGTGCCATCCCGCAAGGGCCACGGAAATGCCACCCTTTTCGCTGCCAGACCAAAAACAGCAGGAAGAGGAGGAAATCCTAAGGTTTAAACCCGAAAGTTGGGGATTGGATAGCAATTTGGATGAGGACGAACTTATGTTTCTCAACTTAGGTCCCCAACACCCGGGCACCCATGGAATATTGCGATTGGTCCTGCAAATGGATGGGGAGGACATCGTGAAAATTGTGCCCGACATCGGCTTCCACCATAGAGGTGCAGAAAAAATGGCCGAGAGACAATCCTGGCATACTTACATCCCATATACAGATCGAGTGGAATATCTAGGCGGAGTAATGAATAATCTCCCCTATGTTATGGCAGTGGAAAAACTCGCGGATATTGAAATCCCCGATCGAGCTAAGGTAATACGCATTATGATGAGCGAATTGTGCAGAATATCCAGCCATTTGGTATGGTATGGCACCTTCGCCCAAGATCTGGGAATGATGACACCTGTTTTTTTGACCTTCAACGATCGGGAAAAAGTCCTCGGAATTATTGAAGCTATTTGCGGTGCACGCATGCACCCAAATTGGTTCCGCATTGGAGGCGTAGCCCAGGATCTGCCTGAAGGATGGGACAAACTTATCAAGCAATTCCTGGAATATTTTCCTCCCAAGCTCAAGGAATACGATAAGCTGATAATGAAGAACCGTATTTTCAAAGCAAGAACGGTAGGAATCGGTGTGTATTCCACCAAGGAGGCCATCGAATGGGGCGTTACAGGGCCAGGTTTAAGAGCCACTGGATTTGAATGGGATTTTAGGAAAAAACAACCCTATTCCGGCATTGAAAATTTTAATTTTGAAGTACCTACTGGTCAAAATGGAGATTGCTATGATCGGGCAAAAGTAAGAATAGAAGAGATGAGACAGAGTATGCGGATAATAGAACAATGTCTTAAAAACATGCCTTCGGGGCATTATAAATCGGCCAACTCACTTGCCACTCCGCCCAGAAAAGATAGGACTATGAAAGATATTGAAACCTTGATCCACCATTTTGTGCATACCTCTTGGGGACCCGTAATTCCTCCGGGGGAAGCATTTTGTTCAGTGGAGGCAACCAAAGGAAACAATGGATATTACCTTTTTTCGGACGGCAATACGTCATCCTATCGAACAAGGATACGTACTCCTTCCTTTCCGCACATTCAATTTGTCCCCGAAATCAGTAAAGGCTATACAATACCCGATTTGATGTCCATATTGGGAAGCGTGGATTACGTGCTCTCCGATGTTGACCGATAAAAATAAAGCAATGAAAGTTTTATCAGAGGAAGAAATATCAGAAATAGAGGAAACCTTCTCCCACTTTCCGGCCAAAAGCGCGGCCTGCATTGAAGGCTTAAAAATCATTCAGAAAAGACATCGATGGGTCTCTGACCAAGCCTTGAAGGAATTGGCGGAAATCCTGGAAATGTCCCCGGCAGCAATAGATAGCGTAGCTACCTATTACAACCTGATTTTTAGAAAACCTGTGGGCAGGCACATTATCCTTATTTGCGACAACGTAAGTTGCTATATAATGGGGTATGAGGAAATTGCAAAGTGCATCAAAAATAAACTTGGAATCCAGTATGGCCAGACCACCCCGGACAATCGTTTTACACTTTTGCCCATAACCTGTCTAGGCACCTGTGACCACGCTCCCGCCTTAATGATAGATGATGATCTTCATCAGGACCTAACTGTGGATAATTTGGAATACATTTTAAGTCAATATAAATAAACAATTGCGGAAAGATCCTAGCATCATGGAAAAACCGTTGACCCAACATATAAAAAAAGATGGCACCTGGCTTAGCTTAAAAGAATATGAAGCCGCTGGTGGATTCCAAGGCCTGCGGAAAGCTTTGGCGCTAAAACCCGAGGAAGTATCCAAACTAGTGGAGGTTTCTGGCCTAAAGGGGCGAGGCGGTGCGGGATTTCCTACAGGAAAAAAATGGAGTTTGGTCCCTATGGGAAAAGATGCTCCGTCCATAAAATACTTTATAGCCAACGCTGATGAAATGGAACCCGGAAGCTTTAAGGACCGATTTTTATTGGAAGGAAACCCACATCAAATGATAGAGGGACTGATAATCGGTTCCTATGCTATCCAGGCAAAATTCAGTTATGTATTTCTTAGATGGGCCTACCATAAGGCAGCGAAGGCAATAAAGGCAGCTATCGATGAGGCCTATGATGCCGGATATTTAGGAAAAAACATTCTCGATAGCGATTTCTGTTTGGATCTATCCCTTCACATCAGCGCAGGAAGATATATGTGCGGCGAAGAAACAGGCTTGTTGAGCGCTTTGGAAGGTAAAAGAGCAAATCCCCGAGCCAAGCCTCCACATCCGGTAGTAAGTGGTTTTTTTGGAAAACCAACAGCGGTGAACAATGTAGAGACCTTGTGCAATGTTCCCCACATATTGGCAAATGGAGCCGATTGGTTTAAAGGTTTGAGCAAAACCGATGAAGGCGGCACAAAATTATATGGAGCAAGTGGAAAAGTAAAAAATCCGGGGCTATGGGAATTGCCACTTGGCACTTCCTTGCGGGAAATACTTGAGGTACACGCCGGCGGAATGATGGACGGCTACAAATTTAAAGGCGTGCTTCCCGGCGGGGGATCAACGGATTTTCAAATTGAGGATCATTTGGATGAACCAATGGATTTTAAAACTGTGAGTAAAAACGGAAGTCGGATGGGCACGGGAACCATCATAGTCCTGGACGACAAAACTTGTCCAGTAGGAATGGTGCTAAGCCTAGAAAGGTTTTTCGCTCAAGAGTCCTGTGGCTGGTGCACACCCTGCAGGGAAGGATTGCCCTGGACTGTAAAACTATTGCAGGCCATTGAAAGCGGGGCAGGAAGGATGGAAGATCTGGATGTTCTATCCTGGCATACGGATTATATGGCTCCCGGAAACACTTTTTGTGCTCTCGCCCCGGGAGCTATGGAGCCATTACAAAGTGCCCTTAAATATTTTCGGGATGATTTTGAACAACATATAAAAGAACACAAATGTCCTTATAAATAATGACGGCCAAAATAAATATCGACAATAAGGAATATGAAGTGGATTCCAACAAAAATGTTTTGGAAACCTGCTTGTCCTTAGGGCTGAACCTGCCCTACTTCTGCTGGCATCCCGCCATGGAATCCGTGGGCGCCTGCCGCCAGTGCGCTATAATAATGTATAAGGACGAGAAGGACGACCAAGGGAAAATATTTATGGCCTGCATGGAACCAATTAAGGATGGCATGCGAATCTCTCTTGAGGCGCCCGAAGCGAAAAAGTTCCGTGCCGGCAATATTGAAGCATTGATGACCAACCATCCTCACGATTGCCCCGTGTGCGATGAAGGCGGTGAATGCCATCTTCAGGACATGACCATCATGACCGGTCATACATACCGACGGTTCCGATTTCCAAAAAGAACTTATCCAAATCAATATTTAGGCCCATTTGTCGAACACGAAATGAACCGATGTATCCAGTGCTACCGATGTGTCCGTTTTTATAAAGAGTATGCCGGCGGCAAGGATCTGGATGTTTTTGCCGCCCATAACAATCTGTATTTTGGACGTCAGGAACCGGGAATTTTGGAAAATGAATTCAGCGGCAATTTGGTAGAGGTTTGTCCCACCGGGGTTTTTACCGATAAAACCTTACGAAAACACTTTACACGCAAATGGGATCTTACAAACGCACCTTCCATTTGCCACAATTGCAGCCTCGGTTGCAATATCATAGCTTCTGAGCGCTATGGAAGTATCAGGAGAATTCTCACCCGATATAATGGCGATGTAAACGGATATTTTCTTTGCGATCGTGGACGCTTTGGCTATGAATATATAAATAGCAAAGAAAGAATTACATCTCCATTGAAAAGAAATAATGAGGTGTATGATCCATTAACTTCTACTGATGCAATCCAAGAGATAAAGCAAAATATCATAGCTGGCAAAAACATTATCGGTATTGGATCGCCAAAGGCATCCTTGGAATCCAATTTTATGTTGCGCAAATTAGTGGGAGCTAACAACTTCTATGGCGGCATTCCCAAGGAAGAAGGCAAACTCATACAGCTGATTTTAAAAATTCTGCGCAGCGGTAAGGTAAAATCCCCGTCGTTGGCGGATATTAAAGATTATGATGCCGTGTTTATTTTAGGGGAGGATGTAACTAATACCGCACCCATGATGGCGCTCAATTTAAGACAGGCAGCTAAAAACAAACCGGATAGAATCGCACAGAAATTAAAGATTCCTCTTTGGGAAAGCCAGGCAGTGCATGAATTGGATGAATTTTCCGAAGGTCCTTTCTACATCGCCACCCCAACTGAAACAAAGCTTGACGAAATAGCCACCTGCCACCGCGCACAACCGGATGATATCGCACGCTTGGGCTTTTCAGTGGTTCATTATATCAACAACGCCCAACAGGAAATAGAGTTGGCAGAGCATAATAGGAAATTGGCTAAAGCTATTGCCGACGATTTATTAAAGGCCGAAAAACCATTGATCGTTGCCGGAACAAGTCTATTTAGTAAAGCGATAATCGAATGTGCCGCAAACATTGCTTTTTCGTTGAAAGAGCAGGGTAAAGAGGTGGGAATTTCATATATAGTTCAGGAAGTCAATTCCATGGGACTTTCCATAATAGCCGATAAATTTTTGGAGGATGCTTTTCAAAGTACCAAACAAGAAGCCGCCCATACGGTAGTTATTTTGGAAAATGATCTCTATTTCCGAAGTGCCAAAGAGGAAGTGGATTCAATTTTGAATTCACACAAAAACATAGTTGTCTTGGATTATTTGAAAAATTCCACTACCCAAAAAGCAAATTATATTCTTCCTGCAGGAACCTTCGCAGAGGCCGATGGTACGGTTATCAACAACGAAGGAAGAGCACAGCGTTTTTACAAGGTCTATCTTCCCAATAACACTGTCCACAGCAGTTGGCAATGGCTCCATAGCTTGAGCGACAAAAATAATCTTCCCGATCCACCTCATATTGAAGACGTGGTTGCAAATTTAATAGTGGAGTTTCCTGAATTGACGGATATTATAGCGGTAGCTCCGGACAGGGAATACAGAAAAGACACCCAAAAAATCCCTCGGGAACCTAGCAGGTACAGTGGCAGGACGGCGATGAATGCCGAAATAGATGTAAACGAACCACAGACGCCAATAGATAATGATTCCGCCTTGTCATTTTCCATGGAAGGATACCAAGGCATTCCCCCTCCAGCGTTAACTCCTTACTACCGTAGGCCAGGATGGAATTCCGTGCAAGCAATAAATAAATATCAAATTGAGGTGGGAGGTGAATTGCACGGGGGAAATCCAGGAATACGCGTTTTTAATTCCAAAGAAAATAGTGGAATTGAATATTTTAAAGATATTCCCGAACCGTTTGTAACTAAGGAAGGACAATGGCAGGCTTTCCCCATCTATCATATTTTCGGGTCCGATTATCTAAGTTCCCAGAGTCCCGCTATCGGGGAACGCGTTCCTCTTCCCTATATTATTATGCGACCCGATGATACCAACCATTTGGCAATTAATGAAGATAATATGTTGGAAATGGAAGTCAATGACAAAAAGTATCTATTTCCCGTTCGCTTTCAAAATGAAATTCCTTCTGGCACTATTGGAATCCCATATGGATTGGAAGCAACAAAAGGATTGGAATTTCCATTTTGGACCACCCTAAAAAAGATACATAATGAATGAAACTTGGACACATATTGTAATTGTTTTGGGTGTTCTCCTGGTATTGGTAAGCCTGGCAAGTAGTCTGATATGGGTGGAGCGTAGAATGTTGGCCTTCTGGCAAGACCGATTGGGACCTAACCGAGTGGGGTATTTTGGAAGTCTTCAATTGATTGCAGATATGATCAAATTATTCTTTAAAGAAGATTGGATTCCTCCCTTTGCCGATAAAAAGCTCTTTGTTATTGCTCCCACTATTGGGATGATTACCATCTTGATGAGTTTTGCAATCATTCCATTTACGCCCCTCATAAAAGTGGTGGATCTACACAATATAGGATTGCTGTTTTTTTTGGCCATGTCCTCTTTAGGTATTTTCAGCGTTGTTATGGGAGGATGGGCTTCCAATAGCAAATATTCGCTTTTGGGCGCTCTTCGTGGTGCCGCACAAATGATTTCCTATGAAGTTTTTATGGCTCTTTCTTTAATGGGTGTGGTTATCATAACAGGTTCTTTTGATCTTACCGATATTGTAAATGCGCAACGCAACACTTGGTTTTTCATTCCGCAGATCATCGGATTTCTGATATTCTTTATGGCTGGATTGGCGGAGACCCATAGGTTGCCTTTTGACATTCCTGAGGCAGAAAGTGAATTGGTGGCAGGATATCACACAGAATATTCGGGGATGAAATTCGGGATGTTCTTTGTAGGAGAATATTTGGGAATAACATTGATATCCGCCTTGATTACTACGTTGTTTTTTGGAGGCTGGCTGGGCTTTGAATTTCTTCCGCCCATTGTCTGGTTCCTGATCAAAATGTTTGCCTTTATTCTGATATTTATTCTGTTACGGGCTTCCCTGCCCCGGCCCAGATACGACCAGTTGATGTCGTTTGGATGGAAAATCCTTCTGCCACTTTCACTTTTAAATTTGTTGGTGACGGGGGCAATCGTATTATATTTTTAATAAAAATACCTAAATGAAAACAGACCATGTTAAGTATTATCAGATCAATTTGGATAGTGTTTTTACATCTTTTCCATAAAAAGATAACCATAGAGTATCCAGAGGAAAAGGCTTACCTCCCTCCGCGATGGAGAGGAAGAATAGTACTTACCAGAGATCCAGACCACAACGAACGCTGTGTTGCATGCTATCTATGTGCCGCGGCCTGTCCCGTGGATTGCATTTCGCTCCAGGCCACCGAAGACGAAAACCAACGGCGCCTACCCGAGTTCTTCAGAATAAATTTCTCGCGATGCATTTTTTGTGGCTATTGCGAAGATGCCTGCCCTACCTATGCCATCCAACTCATTCCTGATTTTGAAATGGGAGAATACAATAGACAGAATCTGGTTTACGAAAAGGAAGACCTATTGATAGATGGCCAAGGCAAATATCACGGCTATAATTACTATGAGGAGGCAGGAGTGGCCGTGGGAGTAAAAGGCAAAGGGGAAGGCGCAAATGAAGAAAAACCTGTTGACGTTAAATCATTAATGCCATAATTCAAAAATGCCAACTAACCCTGATGACGTCAGGAATTTGCAATTTGAATTTTGGAATTTGGAATTTGGAATTTAAATCTTGGAAGAAGGATAAGCAACAATTAAAAACCCATCCCATGAATACCATTTTCTACATAGCTGCTACCCTCGCAATTCTCGCCACTATTAAGGTGATAAGTGGAAGAAATGCCGTGCACGCTTTGTTGTATCTCATTGCTTCATTTCTATGCATTGCAGTGGTTCTATTTGTGATGGGCGCTCCTTTTGCTGCTGCCTTGGAAGTAATCATTTATGCCGGTGCCATAATGGTCCTCTTCGTTTTCATTGTTATGATGCTCAATGTAAAAGTGGACGGACCGAAAAAGGATTCGGAACTGATGAAAACAAAAACCTGGATGGGACCTTCAATAATTGTCATCGTCCTTCTTTTTGAAATGATCTACCTGTTTTTAAGCAATGCTCCCAGTGAAGTATTGGTATCAAATATTCCCCCTGCGGAGGTTGGAAAACTGATGTTTTCAAAATATATACTGATGGCAAATTTGGTTTCATTTTTATTGATGGCAGGCATTGTAGGTGCGTATCATTTGGGCCGAAAGGACAAAAAAGTGCATCACCGCTATTTACAGGATAAAAATCAGGAGAAATGAATATTTATATAGAACACGGCATGTTGCTGGCGGCCATTTTGTTCGCCATTGGGCTTTTGGGCGTATTGATGCGACGGAATATAATTTTTATGCTGCTGTCCATCGAAATTATGCTGAATGCCGCTGGATTGGCATTTATAGTGGCCGGCGCAGCGAATGGGCAGGCAGATGGACAGGTGATGTTCCTGTTTATTCTGGCCATGGCAGCTGCAGAGGTTTCCGTAGGATTGGCTTTGATTATCCAGTTATTCAAAAAATTCCGATCCCTGGATATCAATAAGGCGAAAACGATGAATGGGTAAAAAAGGATTCGCAATCAAAATAAATCCTTCTCATCAACCAAATTATTACAAATGCAAGTTAAAATCTTTACAGTATAAAAAATCAATATTGTCCGGTTAAAACATTACAAAGGTCTGTTGAATCAATGATGATGGCTGTTTAGAATCTTTTTCTTAAGTGGCAACTTGCTATTTAGTTTAACATCGAAATTTAATAGTTAAAAAGCATGCTTATTCAATTATACTTAATTATCAGGCTATTGAGGAACAAGTCTAATGTCTTGCATCTTTCAGTCCATAGCTATCGGGACGGTCTTACATCTTAGTCGGACGACTAATAAAAAATAGAAACAATGCTCATTACAGAACTGCTTTGGTTGATAGTATCTTTCCCCTTTGCGGGATTCCTTCTGCTTACGCTTTTCGGAACCAGATTATCTCGGCTCGGCGTCACAACAGTGGGCGTAGGGAGCATTTTGCTATCAACCGTTATATCTGTAATCGTAGCAATCCTTTTTATACAAAATATCGGTTCACAACCCTATTTCGACCAGGTTCTCTGGCACTGGATAAACATAGGAGATTTTTCTTCTGATTTCGCTTTCCATTTGGATCCCGTTTCATTGGTCTTTATCCTAGTCATCACCTTCGTCGGCACACTTATACATCTTTACGCCGCACAATTTATGTGGGACGATGAAGGGATTGTGCGGTTCTTCAGCTATATGAACCTCTTTATTGGCTTTATGCTCATTTTGGTTCTGGCCGATAATCTATTGCTTTTATACTTGGGCTGGGAGGGAGTCACTCTGTGCAGTTATTTGCTTATTGGCTATTGGTACAAAAATCCGAAAAACGACTATGCCGCCAGAAAAGCCTTTGTTATAACCCGAATAGGAGATGTTTCCTTAATAATAGCCCTGCTGATCCTCTTTACCACTTTCCATACTTTGAATATCTCAGAAATATTAAAACTTGCTCCCCATCAATGGTCCATGGGTTCGGGCTGGGCAACGGCAACAGCCATCCTTATCCTTGGTGGGGCGGTGGCAAAATCTGCCCAATTGCCTCTCCAAACTTGGCTGGTTGATGCCATGGCGGCGCCCTCACCGGTTTCTGCACTCCTCCACGCTGCCACTATGGTCACAGCGGGCGTATATCTAATTGCGCGCACCCATACCATATTTGAGCTGGTTCCAGCCATACAACATTTGGTAGCAATAATAGGAGCGATAACCCTGTTAGTGGCTGGTATTTCAGCATTTTATCAGCACAATATCAAGCGCGTGCTTGCGTATTCAACTATCTCACAGATAGGCTATATGTTTCTTGCACTGGGAGTTGGCGCTTGGTCGGCGGCCGTTTTCCATTTTATGATTCACGCCTTCTTTAAGGCACTGTTGTTTCTGGGAGCTGGGGTTTTGATCTGGGCACTCAATGACGAACATAATATGTTCAAAATGGGTGGTCTAAGAAAAAATATGCCCCCGGTTTTTTGGACCTTCCTAATTGCCGCTGCATCTCTTTCAAGCCTTCCACTTATCACTGCGGGATTTTATAGCAAAGACCAAATTTTATGGCTGTCCTATTCCAGTGAAATGGGTTCGCTATGGTTATGGCTGGCAGGATTGACAGGTACATTTATTACCGCGCTCTATACCTTTAGAATGGTCTTTTTGACATTTTATGGCCAAACAAAACAAGAACCTACAAGAAAACCTGGCAAGGCAATGACCATTCCCTTGATAGTGTTAGCAATACTTTCCATAATCGGAGGAATTATAGAACTTCCTAAAAATCTGGGAAACTTCACTCTTTTTTCAAATTTTATCAACCAGATACTTCCATCAGTTAAAACTTTTGCAACTGCACCGGCAATGGAATGGCTTTTTCAAGTTATAGCTGCAGTGTTGGTAATTGTTGGAATCATCATTGCCTATAAACGATACCACCGTTTTTCCTCTTCAGAACCGGATCGGAATGCTCTTCAACAATTTTTTTATGATGGATGGGATTTTGATCGCCTGTACAATAAAATAATCGTGAATCCCTTTGTATTTCTTTCGCAAATTGATAAAAAGGATTTTGTGGATCGCCTCTACACGGATATTGCGACCGTCACAATTAAATTGAACCACAGTCTCAGCAATTTCCAAAATGGAAAAATCCAACGCTATGCCATGGTTGTGGCAATTGGCGCCATCATCACACTAACTATCATTCTATATTTATGATGCTAGTCTGGATCATATTGATTTTACTGATTTCGGGAGCCGTAGCTTGGTTGCTCTCCCAGTGGAATAAACTTTTATCCAAAGTTATTTGCCTCTTAGGACTTATTATCCAATTGGGACTTATCATCGCATTATGGATCCAATCCGATTCCATCTCTTCAGATCAAAAGTGGATAGGGATGTATTCCCATTCCTGGATTCCATCCTTTGGAATTCATATAAAACTAGCCGTTGATGGCCTCGGACTCATAATGATATTACTCAATACATTTTTGGGAATTGGAGCACTGGTGATATCCTGGAGGGAAGTCAACAAAAAAGTTGGATTTTTTCTCTTTAACCTGATGCTGTTGCTCGCGGGAATTACCGGCGTCTTTCTTGCGATGGACCTTTTCCTTTTTTACTTCTCCTGGGAATTGATGTTGATCCCGATGTTTTTCCTCATTAGCATCTGGGGAAATGAAAAAAGGAAATATGCCGCCATCAAATTCTTTCTCTTTACCCAAGAAGGAGGAATGCTGATGTTCCTCTCCATTATGGGCCTCTATTTTCACCACGGGCAACATACAGGAGTTTACACTTTTGATTATCAAGAACTTTTGGGAACGGTTCTAGAACCCAATATCGGCATCTGGTTGATGCTGGGATTTGTTATGGCATTTATTGTAAAAATGGCCACGGTACCCTTCCACAGTTGGTTACTGGATGCCTACACCCAAGCACCCATTTCGGGCAGTATTATTTTAGCAGGATCTTTGTTAAATGCCGGAGCATATGGGCTAATCCGTTTTGTTTTGCCACTTTTCCCCCAAGCCGCACACCAATTTGCTCCCGTTGCTATGACGCTTGGAGTAGTCAGTATTCTTTACGGAGCAAAACTGGCTTTTGCCCAAACCGACATAAAAAGGTTGATCGGGTATATCAGCATAAGCCATGTGGGGTTTATCTTGATAGGAATATTTGCATTTACCGAAATAGCCCTTCAAGGCGTGGTGATGGAAATTGTGGCCCACGCCATTTGCATCTGCGGCTTGTTTATCCTTGCACATTCCCTTCAAAATAGACTTCATACTCGGGACTTGGAAAAAATGGGAGGCCTATGGGAAGTAGCCCCAAAAATGGGAGTGATGGGATTGATATTTGTAATGGCCTCTTTGGGATTACCCGGACTTGGAAATTTTGTGGGAGAAATCCTCATCCTCTTGGGAACTTTTTCTGAAAATAAAGTATTTGCCATTATCGCGGCCTCAGGATTAATTTTTTCTGTGGTCTATTCACTTAGGCTGATGCAGAAGATCTTTTATGGGAAAAAATTCAGGGACTCGAAAATCATAGACCTCACTAGGCGTGAGCAGGTAATTATGATTCCAATGGCGGTCATTATTATAGGCTTGGGAATTTATCCTATGGCTATATTGAACATTTCAAAAAATTCGGTTGAAAAAATCATTCAAAACGTCAGTTCGGAAAACGAATTAAAATCAATAGGAAATAGTAAACAAAGACCTAGGTCCCAACACTTTTCAACTTCCACGGCGGAAGAAGAAACCAGCTGGGAAGAGGTGGTCTTAAAAAGCGATTGAGATGTTATCAGAGGATATTTTAAGTTTATTGCCTATGATAATTTTGGCCAGCGGGACGGTCCTCCTCTTGCTATTGATAGCATTGCACCGCAGTCACCTGCTAACGTTTCTTTTATCGCTGCTCATTTTAGCGACTGCATTTACCGCACTATTTTTTACCATAAGTAACCTGCCCCACACCATCAGTGAATTAGTGCTTTTAGATAATTTCAGTATTTATTATCACGCGCTCATACTCGTTACCACCTTTGTAATCTGCATCTTCAGCTATATTCGTTTAAAGGAATATACTTCAGAAAAGCATAGGGAAGAATACTATCTCCTATTAATATTGGCCACTTTAGGCGCCTCAATGATGGTGACGAGTACACATTTTATTACATTTTTTGTCAGCTTGGAACTTCTTTCCATATCCATGTACAGCCTTATAGGTTTTCATCGGGAGGAATCGCAGGCTATTGAGGCGGCCATAAAATATCTTATTCTTGCCGCCATTTCTTCGGCATTCCTGCTTTTCGGCATGGCTATGGTCTATGCAGCATCCGGCAGCATGTATTTTCCCGAGATAACAGCCATTAACCCCTCACATTTCCAATATTCCATCCATATGATGGTAGGAGGAATAGGATTGATATTGGTGGGGATCGGGTTTAAGCTTGGAGTGGTACCCTTCCATATGTGGGCACCGGATGTTTATCAAGGTGCCTCCTCGCCGGCGGCAATGTTTGTATCCACGGTTTCCAAAGGTGCTATGATTGCTCTTTTATTAAGGTTGACTATCATGGCAAAAATTAATGATTATGAACAAATACTCTGGATTCTTACGGGTATTGCCATCCTCTCTATGCTAATAGGAAATCTTTTGGCTTTGAACCAACAAAATATCAAACGGCTTCTCGCCTATTCCTCCATCAGCCATTTTGGATATTTACTGATTGCGGTAATTGTGGGAAAGGAAATCGGTAGCGAGATAGCAACGTTTTATCTCACCGTGTACATCATTGCGCTTACCGCTGCGTTTGGATCAATTTCGCTCCTCAGCAAGTCCAATCCTGAAATCGACAATCCAAAAGGATATGAAAGCCTATTCCGGAAGAAACCTTTTCTGGCGTCCGTTTTAATTATAGTGTTTCTTTCATTAGCGGGAATCCCATTAACAGCGGGCTTTATGTCCAAGTATCTTTTGTTGATCCTTGGAGCAGGGAATTCGCAATGGGTATTGGTATTTGTGCTTGTGCTGAGCAGTATTATTGGGTTCTTTTATTATTTACGTGTAATCCTTGCCATGCTAAAGCCAAAAGATCCATCAATCATCCATGAAAAAAATGATGCGGATTCTCCTATTATTGGCAAAATACTGCTTGGATTGATGGCGCTTCTCCTAATTATTATCGGAATATATCCCGATTGGATTTTGGGAATCATTCATCATATTGCTACTTGATAATCTTCATCTTTCTCAAGAGAAATCAATTTTATTTAGAACATAGAAAAATTACAAAATCCGGTCTATTTACCTCAAAAATCGGATTTCTAAGGTTTTACAAAACAAGTCTCGGTTCCTGCGTATTCTGATCGGCTCAACCCGGGATTCTTTTCTGGACAATTTCAAAATTCTTCGCGAAAATATCAAAGTATTGGCTTAATCTAGAGTACGGACCTAATGGAAGTTTACACTTATTCCTATAATATCGCCGGCCAACTTATAGAAGAGCTCGGTCAGGATTCTTGGGGCACGGGCTCTATGAAAAACTCATACCGCATTACCTACCAATACAATACCAACGGAAGCATAAACACCACTGACCAAGAATTTTGGGATGGCGCAAATTGGACCCCTGCCGACTCCGAATGGTTTTTTTATGATAGCAATGGAAATTGAATAACATGGGAGCACAAAAGTGGCAACACGGTTACCAATAAATTTGAGTACGAATATATCACCGATTATACAGTGGAGCAAATAGTTTTTCCAACCGATCCAGAGGCGTTGGGTCAATGATGATGGGTGTCTAGAATCTTTTAATTAAGTGAAAGCTTGCTATTTAGTTTACCATCGAAATTTAATAGTTAAAAAGCATGTCTAATCAATTTAAACCTAATTATCAGGCTATTAAGGAGCAAGTCTTACGTCTTAAGTCTTAAGTCTTACGTCTTACATCTTACATCTTACGTCTTTCTGCCTTTAGATTAGCAAAAAATCCTATAACACATGCATTAAAGCGTAAGAGCATTAAAAATTTAACTATTTTTAACACAGCCCAATTTCTACCATATCACTTATGTCATTATTTCAAAATACCGTTGTTCATAAATATCTCAATTCTCAGGATAGTTTAAAGCTCTCTGAAAAATGGGAGTTGTATAAAGCTCATTTCTTTAATCCAATTATCCAAGAAAACATTAGAAATAGCAAAGAAGAGCAATATCAAGAAGGCTTCCTAAGAGATCTATTCGTGCAAATCCTAGGATATACATTAAATCCAACGGATAACTTTAATCTTACCACCGAACTTAAAAATGTAAAAGACAGTAAAAAAGCAGATGGCGGAATACTTGTTAAGGACAAGGTTATTGGAGTTATTGAGCTCAAAGGCACTAACACCACGGATCTAGGCAAGGTAGAGGAGCAAGCTTTTGGGTATAAAAATAACCAAGCAGGATGTGTATATGTTATAACTTCCAACTTTGAAAAGTTGAGGTTTTATATAGACAATGCCATTGAACATATAGAGTTTAATCTCTTCACCCTTACGGAGCAAGATTTTAAAGTGCTCTATTTGTGCATAGGCTATGAAAATATAAAGAATAACATCCCTAAAAAACTCAAAGAAGAATCATTAAGCCAGGAAGAGTTAATCACTAAACAACTCTATAAAGATTACTCATTCTTTAAAAGAGAATTATTTCAAAACCTCTGTGATTTAAACCCACAGTTTGAGCCTTTGGAGCTTTTCAAAAAATCCCAAAAACTACTGGACAGATTTTTGTTTTTATTCTTTGCAGAAGACAGAAACCTATTGCCTCCCAACTCGGTAAGGGTGATTTTAAAACAATGGAAACAGTTAAAAGAACTTGATGCCTACACACCATTGTATGATAGGTTCAAAAAATACTTTGGATATTTAAACACTGGGTTTAAGGGAAAGCAATACGATGTATTTCCATATAATGGAGGGCTCTTTAAACCAGATGAGGTTCTAGATACCATCCAAATAGATGATGAATTACTTTATAAACATTCCTATAAACTTTCTGACTATGATTTTCAAAGTGAAGTAGATGTAAATATCCTTGGGCATATTTTTGAAAACTCCTTAAATGAATTAGATGAAATCACAGCCCAATTAGAAGGAAAAGCCTTTGATAGGGCAGATACTAAAAGAAAAAAAGACGGCGTTTTCTACACTCCCAAATACATTACAAAATACATAGTTGAAAATACCATAGGGAAGCTATGTGAAGAAAAGAAAATTGAACTAGATATAACAGATGAAGCCTACCAGCCAGCTAAGCAAAGAAGTAGGAAAAGATTGGATAACCTCAGCCTTTATAGAGAGTGGCTTTTAGAACTAACTATATGTGACCCTGCTTGTGGTTCGGGAGCATTCTTAAACCAAGCCCTAGACTTTCTAATAAATGAACACCGATACATAGATGAACTCTCCGCGAAGTACAACAAAGATGCATTTGTATTAAGTGATGTTGAAAAAAGCATTTTGGAAAACAATCTTTTTGGCGTTGACCTTAATGAAGAATCTGTACAGATTGCAAGATTATCCCTGTGGTTAAGGACAGCTCAACCCAATAGAAAGCTAAATGATTTAAATGATAATATTAAATGTGGAAACTCTTTAATTGATGATGTTAGTGTTGCAGGAGATAGTGCGTTTAATTGGCAAGAAGAATTCCCACAGATATTTGAAAAGGGTGGGTTTGATGTGGTAATTGGGAATCCTCCGTATGTATTTGCAAGAGATAATTTTCTTCAAGAGGAAAAGGATTTCTATGTTAAAGAATATATATCCGCTAAATATCAAATTAACACGTACCTGTTATTTATAGAAAAGACAGTGATCATTTTAAAACAAAAAGGCACTTATGGTTTAATCATACCTAATGCTTGGTTAATGGTTTATTCCGGAGAGGCTTTGAGGAGGTTTTTATTAGATACTTGTGATTTGTACCAAATAATTAATTTAGAAGGCTATTCCTTTGAAAGTGCTAATGTAGAAACTGTTATTTTACTTGGCAAAAAAGTTATAGTTGAAGGAGATAACTTATTGGAAATATATTTAAATAATGGAAATGAATTCTACTTATCCCATATAAAAAGCCAGAATGATTTTGAAAATAATCCAGGTTTTGAGTTCAAAGTGTTTATAGATGATGAAAGTGACTTAATAAACACCAAAATAAAATCCAACACCTCACCATTAGATGACTTGGTTGAAATAAAAGCAGGATTACAAGCATATGAGAAAAATAAAGGGGTGCCCAAACAATCCGCTGAGGATGTTAAAAGCAGACCTTATGATTATAACTTTAAGTTTGATGAAGACACTCACAAATATCTTGAAGGAAAGGATGTAGGGAGGTATTTTACTAATTGGTCTGGATTATATCTTAAGTATGGTGAAAATTTAGCAGCTCCAAGAACGCTCAATTTATTTGAAGGAAAAAAAATAATTGTTAGAGAAATCACTGGAAAGTTCCCAAACTGTTTAATTACAACCTATTCGGAAGACTTATATTTATATAACAGAAGCAATATTGGAATAGTTGAGAAGCAAAATTCTGAAGTCTCATTGAAGTACATTACGAGCTTACTTAACAGTAGTTTAATGTCGTATTATTTTATGAAAAATACAGCTAAATCAGTTCGTAAATTATTTCCAAAAATTATTCTTAATGACCTAAGAAAATTCCCAATTAAAAAAATACCAGCAAATGAACAAAAGCCTTTTATTGACAAAACAAACCACCTCCTTTTATTAAATAAAGAATTGCAAGATGTTTCAAGTAAATTTCAAAGAACACTTCAAAGAGAATTTGAGCAATTAGATAACCTTAGTAAGAGGATGGAAAACTGGTATGAGTTAACCTATGCTGATTTTCTAAAAGAACTCAAAAAGAAAAAAATAGAACTTTCATTATCTCAGAAAGCAGAGTGGGAAGACTATTTTTTAACTGAGCGGAAAAAGGCCTTGGAAATTCAAAACCAAATAAGGGCAACAGATAAGGAAATTGATGCTATGGTTTATGAGCTTTATGGATTAAGTGAGGAGGAAATAGGGATTGTTGAAAATAGTTAGATATAAAAATTGATAGAGGCGAATATTTAAAACAATTGAATTAAGATAGTCTTAAACGACAGGAGCAGCTAGATAAAAAAATATCATCGACATATCAAGAGTAAGATAATAACACTGAAATGACCTTAAACAGATTGAAATGAACTAAAGCACACAAGCAAGCGCACAAATAAACATAATGTATGTAAATATCTTTGTTGATAAAGAAAATTGAAAATTAATTTAATTTTTGTAAATTTGTATCTAATCGAAATGTTATGATTGAGATAGATTTTTTTAAACCTAAGGAATCAGATAGAAACGCCAAAGTTACAGTTCACAAAACTGGTAAATTAGGATTTTCTAAATCAGCATCTGATATAATGGATTTAGCAAATAGAAGATATTGTAAAATTGGCAAGGATACAAATGGAGAAGGAAACAAGGTGCTCTATATGGTTGTTCAGACAAATAAAGATGAATACTCCTATAAGATAAGTAAGGCAGGAAATTATTTCTACTTAAAAGCAAAACAATTACTTATAGATTTAGGCGTAAACTATCAAGATGATAATTCAACAGTAATCTATGATATAGTCCCTGTTAATCTCGAAGAAAAAGAATATTTTAAATTAACAAAAAGAGTAATAGAAAAAAGAAAAGCCAAGCAGACATAAGGAAGGTCTACTTGACTCTTGTATCACAGTTATGTTGTGATTGTACTGGTACTACAAATCTACAAATATTATAGCTGGTATCCAAGTTATAAGTCTTCCCATGATTATTAATTAATTCTTTTTACTATGTCATATAAAACAGGTAAAAAGTGTCCACAAAGTGGAGTTTACAGATGTAGTACACATCCTGGAAACACTATACCTCTATCTAAGGGAGAAACTTTTCCTCCTTGTAGTTGGAGTGGTGGACACGGAGCAAATTGGATATTAGTAAGCCGAGCATAGGTCACTAGTAGAAGATTCAAAATGCTGGTGAATAATAGTAGCCAGCATTTTTATAATTAAGTCCATTAATTTGAAAATTCTTAAACTTTAAAAATGAATAAAGACTTACTTGCTGCGACTTCTGTGTTTGCAGAAATGGTTAATAAAAACATTGATTATCGAGATATTATTTGTGAGTTTATTCTATCAGTATATAGAATTGAAAAAAAGCACTCTCTCGACTCCCAAGCCATTTTAATAGCCCTTGAATCCCATTATAATTTTAATATACCTGAAGCCATAATTGTTACTAACCTCCAAAGACTTAGCAATGACGGAAAATTAGATTATGTTTCAGGTTCCTATATTATCTCGCCCGAATTATTATCTCAACAAGCAGAGCTCAAAATAAAATTTGAGGCTAAAGAGTTGACACACAGTAATATTTTAAAGAAATTATTTAAATACATTGAATTCAATTCTGGAAAGCTAACCAAAGCTAATGAGTTAATGATTGAAGCCCAATTTTCAAAATACTTATTTGATGATGAATTTAATGGGCAATATTCAGAAAAAATAAGCAATTTTATTTTAAAAAACTCTGAGGATGAGAGGTTTAAAATCGAATTAAATCTTATAAGAGAAGGTATTACAATTTTAAGGGGAATTCAATACAGTGCGAATGAAGTGGATTCTAAGGTTTGGTCTAAAGAAATTACAATCTATTTAGACACAGAACACCTATTTAGCTTTTGTGGTCTAAATGGTGATATTTATAAAAAATTGCTTTTAGATTTTTATACTCTAGTAAAAGAAATTAATACATCTTTAGGAAGAAAAATAATTTTTTTAAAATACTTTAAAGAGGCTGAGGAAGAAGTGAACTATTTTTTTGATACAGCTCAAAAAATTATTGAAGGTAAAAGGAATAAAAATATTTCAAAGGTTGCAATGGAAGAAATATTAAATGGAATTGTTGATAAAGCTGGAGTTATAAGAAAGCAAGTGAATTTTTTTAATAAACTTAAGTCAGCAGGAATTACAAGTATGGAGATTGTAGAAATACCACCAGACAAATTGGTGTTTTACAATGTAAATGACCCTATTTTTTTCGAAAAATATGATAAAAAAGAGGGAGATAAAGAAAAAATATATTCAGTTCTAGATTCTTTTACTAAAGTCAATTATTTGAGAAATGGGTTGAACAATAAGAGGTTGGAAGAAATTCGACATTTAATACTTTCTGGTGATTATTTGACAAAAGTTTTAAGCAAAGATGTTGAAACAAAAGTTGAAGAAACTGATTTTTCCTATGCCACTGATATTTATTATATAACACAAAGATTGTGGTTTAGATTACATAAAGGCCTAGGTTTTAAAGGAGCTCTTCCAACCACTCTTGATGTAGTAGCAAAAGCTCAAGTCATAATCTCTACTAAATTAAATACTGAAGTTGGAAAGAGGTATGAAGCATTAAAAAATAGCGTTATATCAGGTGAAAGGGATGAGGAAGGAGTTAAAGATTTTTATCTAAAATTAAGATCTAATATTGTTAAGCCTGAAGAAATAAACTCTGAAAACATAGATGAAAAAATATTGTTCCTTTATGAGGAAGAGGATATGGACAATTTTCTTCGTAAACAATCTAGGTTAAAATCAGAAATATCCAAATTAAAGAAATTTAAAGAGGAAAGAATTAATCAAGATAAAGAACTAAAGGAAAAATTAGGGTTAGAGCAATTAAATAAAGATAAATATTCACTTCTGGTTTATAGGAATAAATTGAAAAAATTAAAATATGTTTTTTTATGTATATTTTATCTTATTCCAATTCTTCTAATAATCTTAATTTTCTTAAACTATATTAATAGTGGTAAAGAAAATTTTTTTAGTACACTAAATACAATCTTTTCTTTTATAACATTTTTATATTTTTTAGGTTTTAAAAAGCTCAAAACATTTTTAAAAAATTATTTGTATAATAAAGAGTCAGAATTTATTAAAACATTAAACCCAGTCTCTATAAAAAAACTGGGCATCACTCAACTCAAAAACCAATGGTAGTTAGAACACCATTGAGAGTTTGTGCTATTCCATTTGCAAAGTCAAAAGCATTTACATTTATATAACTAAAAGTGCCACTATAACTGCTCTTATTGGCTGAGGTAAAGAGATTATAAACATTCCAAAGACCAAATCCAGCTTCAATTAATCTTTAGGCCTAACTCACCTCTTAGGGCTGACTTCCCTTCACACATCCGTCAAACTGCCGGCATACTTAGTAGTCCTGTGAATTATAAGCCAAGTAAGTGCCGCCCCGCCACAGATCAAACAACCCACCGCGCTTTAAACAACGAGCGGATAGAAGCCGAGGAGCAGTAAATCACCTAAACCCTCTAACCAATGAATAAATATCCCAAGTGGAAATAAATAATTTCGATACATTTGGGTGTCCCTTTTTTTTCATAAATCCTCTTCAAAATTAACCTTTACAGATTTCCATATGTGGAGGAAAGACAATAGGAAATAGGGATATTTACATGCTTCGGTGCAACCTGAAAAAAATGAATAACGAACAAACCGCAATACGAACCACCTATTTCAGTATAATCGGGAATACCGCGTTAGCAATCATAAAAGGACTTGCGGGTTTTTTTGGGAATTCCTATGCTTTAATTGCCGACGCAATAGAATCTACCACCGACATTTTTGCTTCTTTTTTGGTTTTATTGGGGTTTAAATATGCCAAACGGCCCGCAGATGAAAATCATCCATATGGTCATGGAAAAATTGAACCTTTAATAACATTCGGAGTGGTTGTTTTTCTCGTGGTATCAGCTACCATAATAGCCTACACCAGTATTCAGAAAATACAAACCCCTCACGAATCGCCAGAGTCCTGGACTTTAATTATTCTAGGCCTAATAATTATCTGGAAAGAGGTCTCCTTTCAAATTGTTATTCGGAAAAGTAAACAAACCCATAGTTCTTCCCTTAAAGCAGATGCTTGGCATCATAGAAGTGACGCCATAACGTCTATCATGGCTTTTATAGGAATTTCCATTGCTATAATATTTGGAAAAGGATACGAAAACGCAGATGATTGGGCGGCCTTATTTGCCTCAGCATTTATATTATATAATAGCTATTTAATCTTACGACCGGCATTGGGAGAGGTTATGGACGAACAGCTTTATGACGACCTAATTCTCGAAATCAGAGAGAAATCAACAGAAGTCAAAGGCGTTCTAGGAACAGAAAAATGTTTTGTTCGAAAATCGGGAATGAAGTTCCACGTTGATTTGCACGCCATTGTTAGCGGTGAAATTACAGTCACATCAGGACACGATATTGCACATAATTTAAAAGATTATTTACGACAGGAAATACCCAATTTAGGACACGTATTGATTCATATTGAACCCAATAAATAAAACAAGTTGAACACGCTGAAGATTGTCTTATATTCAAGATTTTATACTGCTACCAACCTTGACGTTTAAATAAAAGATCGACACTTAAAATTCCATCTTTCAATACCTAATTAATAAAAAAAACCACCATTGAAAACCATAACTATACTTCTTATCGCACTCTCAACACTCATTAGTTGCAACTCGACCGGTTCAAAAAGTGAGGCCATCAATCAGAAGACGGATCAGACTATTGCGCCCAAATATGAAGTAGCGCTTCATTTTATAAACGAGTATCTCGACTATTCCAATGATAGAAAATCGGAGATCGAAACCATTGAATGGGTAAATAACCGGACAGATGTAACAATTGGCTTTAAAATAGAATTAAATAAAATTATTACCGAAGCTCAAAAACAAGACCCCGAACTCGGTTTAGGTTTTGACCCCATACTTGATGCCCAGGACAGTCCCAATGAATTTGAAATAGACAAAACCGATTCTGAGTACTTGATAGTAAAAGGGGTAAAATGGGACGATTTCCGTTTGGCCATGAAACTGAAACACGAAGGAGACGTGTGGCTCGTCGACGGTTCCGGAATAATCAATATTCCCGAAAACAAGAAAATAAAAAGATAACTCGGCCAATGATTAGACATTCGTGTCGTCAGCACGTTCCCAAAATCTAAGTCTTGATTGAATTCGTGAGTAATATTAGGTTTGGCATTTTCAAGTTGATTTTTACTTCCTATGGAGCCAGAACTTTCCTATTCTTGGTTAAAAAAACACTAATACCTCAATGGGCTGACAAAAATCCATCGTGGGAAATGGTTGACAAGAACTAATTTAACATTAAATTTTGATTTGAGGGTATATTCATGGCTTTTTGGGTACGTCCTCCTTAATTTAATGTATTCTTCCAAAAGTAAGGAGGGGATGCTTCAGGATGAAATTAATCGGGGGGCATGTTAGTATGGAGGTATTCGACCTCAAAAATTTTTATGAAATTTTTTTTCCAAAATTAAAATCCAAGAGCTGCTTGAGAATAGCCTTGCGCTATTGCATCCATCCTTTTAGGAGTATCCGGGTGTGAAGAGGACCCCATTGCTGAGAACATAACTCTTGAGGCGTATAACGCATCATTAAGGGAAGCTCCCATTTTATAAAGAGCATATCCCGAAACAAAATCAGCTTCAAGCTCTCTTGTCCATGAATGCTTAAAACTACCATACCAGCTCGAATGTCCATTTACATGATGCCCTACCTCGTGAGCTAGCACGGAGATGGGTGCCCATTGGTTTTGGTAATATAGATTTCCAAGAAAGGTAGGATTATAAGTTATAATGGGTTGATTCTGATAAGTGGAGGCACATGCGTTACCGACGTTTCCTTGGTATGTCTGTATGAAGGCGACCCCAAGAGACGAACAGATTGAACTCACAACCCCTGTGGCATAAGGAGTGGCATTGGATAAGCCGTTGGCGCATTGATTTCCAGAATAGGAACAAAATACCTGGGAATTTATGCCTTGACCAAGCAATACCAGAACTGAGAAAATTAGGATATTTTTCATAATGGTTAGATTTGTCATAAACATAGTTCAAAAATCTGATTTATAAATAGTTAAGTCCTTTAGGATCATATTTATTTCCTTTTAGACAATCCCATGCGGTCTATCAACTTTATAGGTATTTTCCTTGTTTTCAGATTTCCGAAATTACAGCAAAGCTTCTTTGTGATACTTAATTCCGTTAGAGGGTTAAAACTACCGTGGAGTCGGGCGTAAACCAAATAAAGTATTCTTGAATCTGATGCATATTTTCTTACCTTACGGTATGTTGGGGAGGGGCAGAATCACAGAGGAGACCATAAACCGTTAGGAGCATTAATTCGATCCTTGATGTCGATCACTTATTTTTCGGGTACCTGGGAATACCCAAAGAGGTTTTCAAAAATTGACTTGAGTTATAGTTCCTTCAATGAAGGTCACACCGAAAATTGAATATTGTAGAATTACAAAAATTTAGGAACAGCCAGAAGACGAATATTGAGTAAAGAAATGAGAGAGAAAAGACACATTGAAAGTCCGTTGTTAGACTTTTTGTTAGACTTGCTAAAAACACAAAAGCCTCTACATCTCTGTAAAGGCTTGCTACTACTGTGCTCCTCCTCTTGGGCTCGAACCAAGGACCCTCTGATTAACAGTCAGATGCTCTAACCAACTGAGCTAAGGAGGAATTTATGTCTTTACCTTTCGGAACACTTTTGGATCCAAGAACAACCACTTTGGTTGCGTAGGCGGGTGCAAATATACTGTATTTTTTATTTCTTCAAAATAAAAAAATAAAATTTTTGAAAAATGTTTTTACTCCGTATTTCATTCAACTTTTTCAGCATTCTATGATCATCCACTAACTGCTGCCGGACCATAAAATCCAACTTGAAATGTAGGACTAAATATCCCTAAAAACCCTTATTCAAACAACCATCTATAAATATCGTTACCATTGGCAAAAAGTACCAAGGCAATCAATATAAAAAAGCCTATCATTTGGGCGTACTCCATAAACTTATCCCCCGGTTTTCTACCGCTCACAATTTCATAAAGCAGGAACATAACGTGCCCACCGTCCAAAGCTGGAATGGGAAGAATATTCATAAAGGCAAGGATTATGGAGATCAATGCCGTAGTTGCCCAAAAGTTTTGCCAGTTCCAAGTGGATGGAAACAAGTTGCCGATGGCCCCAAAACCTCCCACCTGTGTAGCGCCTTTTTTGGTGAATACATATTTGAACTGTGAGATATAATCTTTTAAGGTGTAAAAACCATATCCAAATCCGCCAGCTATACTTTCTCCTAAAGAATATTTGATCTCAGTCTTCCCAATTTGATCAAATAATTCTCTCCCATAGGAATTCACCCCAATCTTACCTTCCTTATTTGGGGTGACCGTTAAAGTGTCCTGGCGCGAACCTCTTTCCACAACTATTGTATTCTCGCCCTTCTTATTGATATAGGAATGGAATTCATCATAAAACAAAACAGGCTGTCCGTTCATGGCAACAATTTTATCTCCCGGTTCAAACCCGGCTTTTTTACCAGGATATTCGGGCAACACGGTATCAATAACGGCCGCACGACGTGGTGAAAATGGAATAAGCACATTCTTTTGGAACATAATTTTTCCCGCATCTTCAGGAACTGCAATGGTTTCAATAGTTCCATCACTATGTTTTACTTCCACGGTTGAAACATCCCGCAAAAACAAATAGCGGTTGATCTCCATAACATCTTCAAAAGGCTCCCCATTTACCTTTAAAACCTGGTCACCATTTCTAAATCCAAACTCCTGGAATTGCTCGTCCACCGAAAAACCATTTGGCAAATCGTTTACCGTGGTTATATTTCTTCCATAGAAATAAAGGATACCCATATAGATCACAAATCCGACAATAATATTCACGGTAACCCCACCCAACATGATTATCAGTCGTTGCCACGCAGGTTTGCTCCTAAATTCCCAAGGTTGAGGCGGCCCGGCCATCTGTTCCTTGTCCATGCTTTCATCGATCATTCCGGCAATCTTTACATAACCTCCCAAAGGAAGCCAGCCGATTCCATAAACGGTTTCGCCGATTTTCTTTTTGAACAATGAAAATTTTACGTCAAAGAATAAATAGAATTTTTCAACGCGCGTTTTAAATATCTTGGCAGGGATAAAATGTCCAAGTTCGTGTAGAACGATCAATAGGGACAAACTCAATAGAAGTTGAATAGCTTTAACAGCGAATGGACTCATGAATATTTTCTAGAAATTAGGGCACAAAAGTACTCTTTTAGTAGATGCAAAAAAAATTAGCCGTAGTACAACTCCCTGTATTTATGTTTTATTTAAGGCAATCAGAAGCACTTATCAGTTCTGATACCTTTCATACATAAATCCTAATCTACTTTATCTAAACTATTCCTTTATTATCGTTTTTGTGACCACTCCACTTTTGGCACGCAATTCCACAAACAAAATCCCACTGCTTAATTTTGAAATATCCAGCGTTTCGGTAAAAGAATGGGAATACAATATTTGTCCAAGGGTGTTGAAAATATTGATTTGCTCTATTTCAATACCGTCTGCATGGCTAATATTGATTTGCCCTGATGAAGGATTGGGATAAATCTCGATTTGTTTTTTAATCTCCATTTCGGGGGTGCCAAGATATACTTGATTCCCTTTCGAAATAAGGTCATATTCGGGATCAAACACTATACTTTGCACCATAAAATTAACCGAAGGATGGAAGGTTTGGTTGTTGGAAGTATTTTCCAAAATAATATCCAGGGTTTCTCCTTGACTTCCTTTCAGTCGCAGTGGAACGGGAGCCTCAAAGAAAGGTGCCGATTGAAGACTTTGGGTTTGGGAAATAGAAATGTTTATACTGCTGCTGTTCTGCTGGTTCCATTTTACGGTATAGCTGGGATAGCCTTGGCCATATACCCAATCGTTAAAGAATTTGGTCAGGTTTTTTCCACTTACGGCTTCCATGTTTCTTTTTAAATCCTCTGTTTTTGCATATCCAAAACTCAAGGCAGGATCATTCAAATAGCTGGTGGCACCTTGAAAGAAATCTGCATCGCCCAATCTTTTACGAAGCATGTGCAGGACCATGGAAGCTTTGTCATAACTGAGCCTACCATCAAAAATTCTATTGATATTGATTGTATCCTGAGCGGGAATATAAACGGAACCTCCGGGATAACTTGTGATATAATCCACTTGATCCTTTTTCCAATACTTAAAATCGGTATTACCGTCAAGATTTTCCACGACCATCCCCTCCATATAAGTGGCAAAACCTTCATTAAGCCAGACATCCTGCCAACTGCCACAGGTAACTTTATCCCCAAACCACTGGTGCCCCAATTCGTGCGCAATCAGCCCACGTTCCAAACTTCCCATAAAGGACACCGTGGTATGCTCCATTCCACCTCCCCAACCCATTTGTGCATGTCCGTATTTTTCATCGGCATAAGGGTAAGGTTCAAATAAATCCGCATATAAATTCATTATATCCACCGTTACGGGAGTCCTTTGTTGGGCGTAGCTCAAAAATTCGGGATATACGTAATTAATGATTTCAAAAGGATTGCCGTTGTTTGCCACCGTATGGGAATAAACGGAATAATTGGTTACGGCAATTCCAATTAAGTAAGCCGGAATAGGATGTCCGTGTCGGTAATGGGTGGTCTTGCTATTGCCTTGAATGCTTTGGCCTAACTCCAATCCGTTTGCGACTGCAACATATTCTTGGTTTGAAGGGCTATAGCGAGGTGTGGTTATATAAAAATCCACTACATCCACCTTGTCTATCAAATCCTGTTTGCAAGGCCACCAGGCTTTCGCTCCAAAGGGCTCGGAAAGCGTCCATAAAATGGGTTCGTTGTTATGGGTGTTTACTTCAAATGAACCAAACCCCGAACTCAATGGATTCCCCGAATAACTTATGCTCAATGAATCGAGGATCCCTGTCTGTTGCGTTTGTGGAAGTGTTATTACTACCTCATCATCGCTGTTTTGGGTAAAAGGAAGCGCTACACCGCGCTGTTTTACTTCCGATACTATCATATTGTTTACTAGTTCGAACACAATAGTATTCATTGGTTCCTTGGCCTTAAAATGGGAAGTTACTTTTCCCGAAATAAATGCTTGTGTAGGATCAACATTTAGTTCCAAGCGATGGTATTTCAGGTCGTAATTGTTGGTGTTCATATTCCGCGATCCAAGAAGAAGATTTTTTGCGGCTTTCGCTTCAGCTTCCCGAATAGGCTTGGTATCGATATTTTGGGCAAAAACGAAAAGTGAACTCAGTAATAAGATAGGGAGTAAAAGTAATCTCATAGCACGGGTTTTGATGTTAAATGTATCGATTTTGAGAATATTAGGAGTTATTTTTGCAGGCGAAATTGTGGTTCCCCATTAAAAATTAACAGCATGCTTTCGTTCTTCAAGAAATATAAATTTTTTGCCATCGTGATGTTTGTGCTTTCAATCATTATCATCACCATTATATATCAGGTAATGGAACCACGACGGAGCCTTAAAGTTTTTCAACCTGCCGAAGTATCGGCAGAATTGGTGGACACTACCCTTCAATATGTAAAAAAATACCACATTATTGACGATTTTTCCTTGATCAATCAAAACGGAAAGACCATTACCCAAGAAGATTATAACAACAAGATCTACGTAGCCGATTTTTTCTTCACCACTTGTCAGACTATTTGCCCTATAATGACAGACCATATGGTGAAGATCCAAAAAGCCTTGGAACATGACCCACAAGTACTGTTGCTATCGCATACGGTAACCCCTGAAATAGACAGCGTGCCCCAGCTCAAAAAATATGCAATTGAAAAAGGTGTGGACGATAAAAAATGGAACCTAGTAACTGGCGACCGTAAGGAAATTTATGATCTGGCCCGCAAATCCTATTTGGTAGCTAAGGATAATCCATATCAGGAATATGATTTGATCCATACCGAGAACTTTGTATTGGTTGACAGGAAAAAACGCATTCGCGGATTTTATGACGGCACCGATCCCAAAGCCATAGAAACCTTACTTGAGGATATCCAAATCCTTGAACAAGAGAAATAAAAAAATCTTTCCGTTGAAAATAGTGGTTGAACCTTCCAATTACCGGACCACTGTCTCCCGACCAACGACCACCGACCAAAGACCAACGACCAAAGACCAAAGACCAAAGACCACTAAAAAGAATCTAGCACCTTCCTTCTTACAATCCAATTAAAACTCTTATTTTTGCCTTGTTTAAAATCAATCTAAATAAAAATCAGTGTTTACCATTGCTTCCTTAAAAAAAGGCCAGCGGGGCATCATTAAAGAATTTTCTTTGGATGTTGTACCCTTAAAACTCTTGGAGATGGGCTGTTTGCCCGGGAACGAGGTGAAGTTGGTTCAAATAGCACCCTTCCGGGATCCGTTATATCTTGATATCAATGGCAGCCATTTGGCCATTCGTCTGGAAACTGCGCGCAAGATTGAAATTGACCTGCTTTAATTATGTCCAAACACATTAACGTTGCTTTATTGGGAAATCCCAATACTGGAAAAACATCTGTTTTTAACCGATTGACCGGCCTTAACCAAAAGGTGGGAAATTATCCAGGCATTACGGTAGAGAAAAAACAGGGTACTTGTAAGTTTGGACGCTCCTGTACCGTCCACGTCCTCGATTTGCCTGGCACATATAGCCTCAATGCCTCTTCCTTGGATGAAAACGTGGTAATTGAATTATTACTCAATAAAAACGATAAGGATTTTCCGGATGTCGCAGTAGTGGTGGCAGATGTTGAAAACCTAAAACGAAACCTCCTTCTTTTTACCCAAATCAAGGATTTGGGGATTCCTACCATTTTGGCCATCAACATGGCCGATAGGATGAAGCGAAAGGCCATCACTGTGGACATCCCGTTGATGGAGAAAATGTTGAACACTAAAATTGCCCTTATCAGTACCCGAAAGAACACAGGGTTTGATTATCTTAAAAAACTGATAGAAAATTATAACCAACTTCCCACGAAACCCTGTCTTAATGCATCAAGCATTGCTCCCGAATATTTTGAGAGGTTGCAAAACGCTTTCCCCAATCAAGACCTTTACAAACTATGGTTGGTCATTACCCAAGATGTCAATTTTGGAAAACTGGATCGAAATGAACTAAAAGGAATCGCAACTTTCCAAACAGAATCCGTCAGCAACCTAAAACGGATGCAGCAGAAAGAAACCATAGTTCGCTATCAGTATATTAACGGAATTTTAAAGGAAACCCTTCACATCGATACAGCAAATGCAAAGGATCTTAGAAGTAGATTGGATCGTGTGTTGACACATAGGGTATGGGGATATGTAATTTTCTTCGGAATCCTGCTATTGATCTTCCAGGCAATATTTGACTGGAGTGAATATCCAATGGACTTTATTGACCGCTCTTTTGCCGCCCTTGGCGAATGGGCAAAAACAACCCTGCCACCGGGCCAATTCACCAATTTGATTGCCGAAGGTATAATCCCAGGAATTGGAGGTATTGTTATTTTTATTCCCCAGATTGCCTTTCTGTTCCTGTTTATTTCCATTTTGGAAGAAACCGGCTATATGAGCCGTGTAGTCTTTTTGATGGATAAGCTGATGCGGAAATTTGGTCTTAGCGGTAAGAGCGTAGTGCCATTGGTTGCCGGAACCGCCTGTGCTATTCCCGCAATTATGGCCACACGGAATATTGAAAATTGGAAGGAACGCCTTATAACCATTCTCGTAACGCCCTTCACTACTTGTTCTGCGAGATTACCTGTTTACCTAATAATTATATCCCTTGTAATTCCGGACACACGTGTGCTGGGAATTTTCAGCTTACAGGCACTCACTCTGATGCTTATGTACATAATAGGATTTGGAGCTGCCATCTTTTCGGCTTGGGTCCTTGATAAAATATTGGTTATAAAAAGCAAAAGTTTTTTTGTGGTAGAAATGCCCAACTATAAACTTCCTCTTCCAAAAAACGTATTGATCACTATGGTGGAAAAAACCAAAGCCTTTGTGATTGGCGCAGGAAAAATTATATTGGCAATTTCCATTATTCTCTGGGTTTTGGCCTCCTATGGCCCAGGTAAATTTAATGATGCAGAAACAATTGTAAAAGCAGAATATGCCACTCAGAACCTGAGCCAGGAAGAAATAGACCAACACATTGACTCTTTTAAACTGGAACACTCGTACATCGGCAGGATCGGTCACGCAATTGAACCAGCCGTGAGGCCTTTGGGCTATGATTGGAAAATAGGAATTGCCCTAATCAGCTCCTTTGCGGCACGAGAAGTGTTTGTAGGTACTCTGGCAACAATTTATAGCGTGGGAAGCGATGATGAACAAACCATTAAAAACAGAATGGCAGCCGAAGTAAATCCCATTCTTGGCGGACCTTTGTTCAATTTTGCCAGCGGAATCTCCCTGCTTTTATTTTATGCCTTTGCTATGCAATGTATGAGCACCCTTGCAATTGTTAAACGGGAAACAAATACTTGGAAGTGGCCAATGTGGCAATTGGTAGTAATGACCGCCATAGCCTATGTACTGTCCTTGATCGCCTATCAAACCTTAAAGTAGAATATTTCTCCCATATCCAAGTCTCCTTTAAAGCACGCAACAGTGGATTGGATATTTATGGGAGTTTGATTATCTTTGAATTATGCAGACAATTTTAGTTATAATAACGTTTTCTCTTGCCATCGGCTATTTACTGAAAAAATTCGTTTGGAATCCCATTTATGAGGTTCGCAAACCTGGCGGTAAAAAAGGCGATCACTCCGATTGTGGCAGCTGTAGCTTCCACTAGCTATTTGATTTTCTCCTCTGTAATCAATAATACGTATTCGGTCCCTTCTGAACGAGCAGCCTGTGGATAAGGATTCAAGGTTAATCCTTTTAACATCCAATCGGTCGTGCTATATAGGATTTGATTTTTAGTTTCGCCCGGCCGTGTCTCTCCAAAAATCAAAATTTCCTCACGTTTCTTGCCCTTGGCATCAACTTCTACTTTTACGATAGCTCGTCCGGCCCAAATGCAGTTAACATCTTTGGGACATCGCGAATCCTCAACAACCTCAATAAACTTGACCGTGATTCCTTTTATGGTAACTGAATTATCCAAAGGAACTTTTATAGCTATTTTGGGAGGATCGGCTTGATCATTCTGTGCATTTGTTACCATGGGAAACAGGATTAGCATTACAATTAGGAGATATTTCATAATAGCAAAATTTTATTTTTTAAATATACATTAAAGAAATTTTTAATCTTGTGGGCTCCTTTCAAAAAAATAACCCGCTAATTTAAGATTGAACCAAGGAAGTTTTAAAATACAACTTTCAATTTAAACATAAAAGACGTCTGCATTTTGTAACCCCTAAACTATAAAAACAGGAATATTCACCTGATGCCTAACACTATCCACTGTAGTTCCAAATAGAATATCCTTAAACATTTTGTGTCCATGGCTGCCCAGAATAAGAAGATCGAAGTCTCCTGCATTTACGATTTTAGGAATGATTTTCTTCGGCGTTCCAAAGCCTAATTCAATTTCTATTTTATATCCTTGCTGCTCCAATTCATCTTTATACGAATTTAGGAACACTTCATCGCTTTCAGTTTCGTGATCATCCGCGATATTACCATACAACAATGCACCAGGAGTTTCCACTACATGAATTAATTTATAGATCGCTTCCTTGCCTCCAAATTGCAAAGCAGACGAAATACTCTTTTGATCTGCTGTTGAAAAATCAACCGCTATGGCAATGTATCGATACGGTTTAGGTATGGCAATTTTTCCAATTTCCAGTTTGGAGATATGCGGTAAACTTACCGTCCGCTCTTCCTTTCCTTTCATCCATAAGGGCTTAAATGTTATGTAAAGTAACAAAATTATACTGCCTAAAACTACTGGAATCACAAACACCCAGATATAAATGGGATTTTCTGCCTCCTCAATCCAATTGGTAACTTCCTCATAAACCAGCTTTCCGTTAAGGGCTACAATAATTATGGTAATTATCCAAGAGGCAATTTTCAAAGGAATTTTGATATGGAAACCCTTCATCAGTTTTTTATCACTTACAAAATGTATCAGTGGAATAATGGCAAAACCCAGTTGTAAACTCAAAACCACTTGGCTTAGCACCAATAATTTCCCCGTAGAGCCTTCACCAAAATAGATTATGGTAAGCAAAGCGGGAACTATAGCCACCAACCGCGTCAATAAACGGCGTACCCAAGGTTGAATTCGCAGGTTTAAATAACCCTCCATCACAATCTGTCCTGCCAAAGTTCCCGTTAATGTTGAGCTCTGTCCTGCAGCTATCAATGCCACGGCAAAGAAAATAGGAGCAAGGTTCGATCCCATTAATGGCTCTAAAAGTGCATAGGCATCCTGGATTTCGGCAACCTCAAAGAGTTCATTCTTAAAAAATACCGAAGCCGCAAGGATAAGAATTGCAGCATTGACAAAAAAAGCAATATTCAAGGCTATGGCCGAATCGATAAAATTCAGTTTTAAGGCCTGCTTTATTCCCTTCTTGGTCTGATCGATTTTCCTGGTCTGCACCAAAGAAGAATGAAGGTATAAGTTGTGGGGCATAACCGTGGCCCCAATAATTCCGATGGCGATATATAATGCCGTATCATTGGGTAAAGTGGGAATAAAACCACTGACTAATTCTCCCATGTCCGGTTTGGCAAGAAACATTTCGATCAGAAAAGAACCCCCAATTATGGCTATCAACCCAATAATGAAAGCTTCCATTTTTCGCATTCCCTTATTTATAAGGAACAAGAGCAAAAAACTATCCAGAACGGTGATGGACACGCCCCATATCATTGGCAATCCAAAAAGAAGGTTCAAACCGATTGCCATTCCGATTACCTCCGCCAAATCAGTAGCGGCAATGGCTATTTCGGCCAAAATATATAATATGAAATTGACAAGACTTGGATAGGATTGTCGTGAAGCCTGAGCCAAATCCACTCCTCGTACAATCCCTAAACGGGTACACAGACTCTGAAGAAGTAAGGCCATAATATTGCTCATCAGCAATACCCATAACAGCGCATATCCAAATTGGCTTCCTCCGGCAATATCGGTGGCCCAATTTCCGGGATCCATATACCCCACACTGATCAAATAGGCAGGTCCCAAAAATGCAAGCAGACGTTTCCAAGGCGATTTTTTGCCTGTTTCTATTGAACCGTGAACATTCTCCAGTGATTTATGGCCTTCTGTTTTCATCCGGTACCAATCATCTTAGATTACCTAGCCATTCCGGCAGTTTAAACCCTAAATAAGGAAGTCCCCTTGTGTAGCAATCCATATATATTCTCATCAGAATCGATTTGGTTTTAATTTAACCATTTCTCCTACGTCAAACGTCATAAACCCTACATCCTTCTTCCTATTCTACCTCCTAAAACCTTACTTCTTCCCTAAATTCAACCTCGAAACAAAAAGAAATCTTCCTTCATCGGCTCTATCTTCTCGTCTTTGTTCTCTATAATAAAGGCTAACGATTTCTCCGTAAACTCCAATCCTTTGGCCGTGAGATGTACGATATTGTCACGGATTTCCACCAGATTGTTTTTTTGGGCCAAGTCTAGAACTTTCCGTGCTTTTACCTCGTGCCAATCGATATGCTCTCGCAAATGGTTTATATGGCGCTCCCTTCTTTCTTCATGCCTGTTTAAATGTAATAAAAAAGTAATAAGAGAAACCTCAATACGCTGTTGCTTTTGCCTATATAAAACTGAAATCAGTCCTTTTTTGGGCGCAAAAAGGAATACCGATAAAAAGACAATTCCTAAAGTAGTGGCTATAGAGCCGGAGATGGAGGCATCCAACCAATTTGCAATCCAATACCCACCAATTGCGGAAATAACCCCAAAAAACATGGCCAGGGCAATCATTTTTTTAAGATCCTCTGTAAGCAAATAGGCAATCGCTGCCGGAGCAATCATTAGCGCTACCACCAATATAGCACCCACCGCATCAAATGCCCCAACCACAGTAATGGAAGAAATGGACATCAATCCATAATGTATTACAACGGGTGAAAATCCTATTGCTGAAGAAAGTCCCGCATCAAAAGTACTTACCTTCAATTCCTTAAAGAACAAGAGCAATAAACCAATAATCAATATTAGGATACTTCCCATCACCCAAAGCGATTTTGGACCCCAATCCGAACCTGAAACTTCCAATCGGTCAAATGGCGCAAAAGCAAGTTCTCCAAGCAGGACTGCGTCTACATCCAAATGCACATCGCCAGCATTTTTGGAAATCAAAATCACGCCTATGCTGAACAATGCGGGGAAAACCAGCCCTATAGCCGTGTCTTCCTTTACCATTCCCGTTTTTTGGATATAGGCCACCAACATTACGGTGATAACCCCCACAAAGGCCGCCAAAAGGATTAGCCATGGTGAATTTAGATCTTGGGTTATAAAAAACCCGATTACAATGCCCGGTAAAATGGAATGACTGATGGCATCACTGATCAAGGCCATCTTTCGCAATACCAGAAATACCCCAGGAATAGCGCAGGCCATTGCCACCACCGCCGCAATTATCTGTATTTCTATCTGCGGACTACTCATTTTCAATGTTTTGATTATACATTTCATTCGCCTCATCATATCCCTTTTGGGTCAGGGACCAATCGGTTCCGTGAAGGGAAATCCAGCCTTCATTTTCCAGTTTTTTTAAAGACCCTTTAGTGTATCCCTGAAAATTGTTGAGAATGCGAATGGCGTGTGGATGGGAAATATTTTCATGGTCCTTGGCAATATCAAACATGAATTGCAGCGTCTTCATCAGCGCCAAATTTTTCCTATTTCTCCTAAAGCGAATCTCTCGGAAGAGTAATCCTCTACCAGGAGAAAATATCATGGAGAACAGCACGAAAATACTGGCAACCAAAACAATCACCGGGCCCGTGGCCAGGTTGTCCTGACTCGCACTTATAGCCGTGCCGAAAACTCCCGAGAGGGCACCAACCAATCCCGCCAAAAGTACCATGGTACCCAAACTATTGGTCCATTGTCTGGCCGCGGCTGCCGGTGCCAAAAGAATGGCACTCATCAGCACCACTCCTACCGTCTGTAATCCTAGTACAATGGCAAGAACTATAAAGAAGGTTACTACAAGGTCAATAAATTTTGTGTTGAAACCGAGGGTTTGAGTATAATCTGGATCAAAAAGGAGCAACTTAAACTCCTTCCAAAAAAGAAGAAGCACTACCAAAGAAATAGCGGTAACAATTATCATCAACCTCACATCGCTCTCCACCAATGTCGCAGCCTGTCCGAACAAATATTTATCAAGTCCCGCTTGATTGGCATTGGGTTGCTTCTGGATAAAAGTTAATAACAGCATACCGAAACCAAAAAATACCGAAAGAATAAGTCCCAAAGCCGTATCACTCTTTAAATGGGTTTTGGAGGTTATCCCTCTAATCCAATAAGTGCCCACAAGACCACTTACCAATGCACCTAAAAGCAAGGTACCCGAATCCTTTGCGCCGGTAATTATAAATGCCAAGGCAATTCCAGGAAGTGCAGCGTGCGAAATAGCATCCCCCAAAAGGCTCTCCTTCCGCAAAACGGCAAAACTTCCCAACATTCCACAAACAGCCCCCAGAACCGCCGTTCCCAAAGTGATGGTTCGCAGGGTGTAATCGTGCCAGAGAAGGTTGAAATATTCGGTCATATAGTTGGTAGTCTTTAGTTGGTAGACGGTAGTGGGGTCACGTTATTATTTTTTCCTTTAGTATAATTTTATTAGACAGTAGTCTTTAGTTGTTGGACGATAGGGGTTTCGTTATTCTTTTCCCTTTAGTAAATTTTAATTAGTCGGTGTCCCTTGTTTGTAGTCGGTAGTGCGTTAAGTTCATTATGATTTTCAAATCCATTTGGATTTTTCCTGTTGTTCATTAATTAAAGCCAAGTACACTGCCAACTGTCGTCTACCGTCTACCGACTCTTTGCCCATTCATTTTTATTCCTCATTCCAATTGTAAATTAATTAGAGCCGAATTTACTTCCGACTAAAGGCTACCGTCTACCGACTCTTCTTAAGATATTTTTGAAGTGAGACAGTCATTTTTGCCAATTCTGAAAGTTTTATTCGGGCATCTATATCATCATCCATTGAAATAAAACCTTGTCTCCGTGCGATTGTGGAGCAAACCACACATTCTTTTGTTGAATCCCACGCTAATTGTAAATAGCGATTGAACTGCGCATCGGTATCCCCTGCACCTTCTGCTATATTTAAAGGAATTGAGATTGCAGCTCTTTTATATTGCGATGCTAGTCCATAAATCTCCTCCTTTGGAAATTTCCTCGTCACACCATAAACATCGTCCACAAAATCCAACGACCTCTGATATACAGTTAAGTCTTCAAATTTAAATTTCACATTTTCCATCAAAACCGGTTTTAAGGTTACCCTAACTTTCTTATTTGTGGATATAACTCCCCTTTACCGAGATATTTATAAAAGTCGGTGGTCTCCAGACCGTAAACGGTAGTGAGTTATTATTTTTCCCATTAGTAATTTTTATAAGTCGATAGTCTTTAATTAGTATAAGGCTGGGATTTAGTTATTATAATTTTCAAACTCAGTTGGATCCTTTATTCCTATTATCCCAAATTTTAGCCAAATCCACTACCAACCGTCATCTACCGTCTACCAGCTCATTTCATTCCAATTGTTCATTCATTATAGCCAATTTCACTACCGACTAAAGACTACCGACCACCGACCCTACTTATTCACCGCCACCTTATAATTGATCCCATACGTCTTCGTCAAATTATCATCGTTAAAAATCTCCTTCACCGGTCCCGTTGCTATCTTTTTTACATTCAAAAATGTTACCCAATCAAAATATTCAGGCACGGTTTGTAAATCGTGATGTACTACCACCACTGTTTTTCCTGCCTTCCTCAGCTCCTTTAAAATATTTATTATTGCAATTTCGGTAGTGGCATCCACCCCTTGAAAGGGTTCATCCATAAAATAAATGGCGGCATCCTGGGCCAAGGCTCTGGCCAAAAAAACCCGTTGTTGCTGACCACCGCTCAATTGGCTTATCTGTCTGTTTCTATAGGATAGCATTCCCACTTTTTCCATGGATTCCAGAGCAATTTTCTTCTCCTTGGCGCCGGGTCGCTTTATCCATCCCAAACTTCCGTATGTGCCCATTAATACAACATCAAAGGCCGTTGTTGGAAAATCCCAATCTACGCTTCCTTTTTGTGGCACATATGCAACAAGCTTTCGTTGGTTTTTATAGGGTTTGCCAAAAATGGCCACACTTCCCGCGATTGGTTTTATAATGCCCAAAATGGTTTTGATCAACGTAGATTTTCCCGCGCCGTTCGGACCGACTATTGCCATCAAAACTCCTTCCGGAACAGAAAGATCAATATCCCAAAGCACAGGTTTATAGTTGTATGCCACGTTAAGATCATCGACTTTTACGGCTATCCTTTCCTCCATCTCTATTATTTTAGTGCATTTACGATGGTATTCACGTTGTATTTAAACATACCGATATAAGTTCCCTCGTCAGTCCCCGGATTTCCTAATGCATCACTATAAAGCGATCCGCCAATGGCAACCTCGTGATTTTTGGAGAGCACAGCGGCCTGAAGTGCTTCAATAGTTCTTCTAGGCACTGAACTTTCCACAAAAATTGCTTTTACATTATTGGCTATTATAAAATCGCTCAATTTCTGCACATCCCTCACTCCAGCTTCCGTAGCTGTTGAGATTCCCTGAAGGCCCACCACTTCAAAATCATATTCCTTTCCAAAGTAATTGAATGCATCATGGGCGGTCACTAAAATCCGTTTTTCCTCGGGTAATGTTTCAATTATGGTTCTAATTTCATTGTCCAAAGCATCCAATTTCTTCTGATATCCCTCATTATTATCAAAATAATACTGTGCATTTTCCGGGTCGGCTTTTGAGAGCTCGTCGGCTACGATTTGGGAAAAACGTTTAAAAAATTGAACATTGAACCATACATGCGGATCATAGTTGGAAGCAAAGTTGGCAGAGGGAATCAAGTGCTCCTTGGGCAGCCTGTCACCTACGGAAACGGTATTCTTTTTCCCCTGCATCTTTTCAAAAATATCCACCAATTTTCCTTCGAGGTGAAGTCCACCATAAAAGACAATATCGGCGTTATAAAGTTTGTTTACATCGCCCTCACTGGCTTTGTACAAATGTGGATCTACGCCAGCCCCCATCAGTGTTTCCAAGGAAATTTTATCCCCGCCTATTTCGGAAAGAAGATCTCCGAGAATATTCGTGGTAGTGACTACTTTAAGTTTGCCATTTTTTTCGGAAGAATTCTTACAACCAATTAAAACAGTCAGTATTATTAGAAGTAACAAGATTTTTTTCATACTGTATTTTTCAGGTTATTGAAAAAATGCTAATGGAATATAAATTTCCGAATTTTCCTGTCCCGGCTCTATAGTCTTGATTCTAGGCTCTTGGTTCTTGTTCTCGGTTCTAGGATCTTTGTTCTTGACTCTTGAAATCATGATTCTTGGCTCTTGATTCTTTTCCTATTATTACCTATGCCGTCTGAACATATAGATTCTCAGCAATCTTTATCGAAATAAAAAATTGGTTTTCGCCTACCCGGATAATCATGGAACCGTCAAAAAATTCCTTTCCCAGGACCAGGATTTTGGTGCCGATTGAAATTTTCTTCTTATCCAGATATTGAAGGAAATCCGCACTGGATTCTTTTACCCCCACGCAAATCCCATATTGGTTTTTTTCAAGGTCGGACAACAATTTTTTCTCTGTCCGCTTAAGTACTCCATTTTCATCGGGAATAGGATCCCCGTGCGGATCAAAATCCGGATTTCCCAAATACGCATTTAGGCGAATAATAAGTTCTTCCGATTGGATATGCTCCAATTGTTCGGCAATTTCGTGTACTTCATCCCAATGAAAGTTCAGTTTGTCCACTAAAAATACTTCCCAAAGCCGATGCTTCCGTATCACATAGGCAGCCAGTTTCCTTCCTTCTTCGGTTAGTTGCACACCCTTATATCGTTTATAGACAAGTAGATCTTTCTCGCCCAGTTTTTGTACCATATCCGTAACCGAAGAAGGTTTGGTTTCCATGCGCTCCGCAATGGCATTGGTACTCACTTCGCCTTCACTCTCATATTCCAAATGAAATATTGCTTTAAGGTAATTCTCTTCTGCAAGCGTCATTCCCTGAAATTTAAATTTATGCAAAGATATATTTTTTTAGATTAAAACTTGTTTTTAGCTTTGCCTAAAATTATAATTAGACGTAATGAACTTAACCCTTGCCTTACTGAAAACTTTACTTTTGCTGTTTTCTGCATCAACATTTGCCCAAACTATAGTATCCGGTAAAATTACTTCCAAAGGAGAGCCACTACCTTTCGCCAACGTTTATATCAACGTTATTGACAAGGGTTCTGTAACTGATATCGACGGAAATTATAGCATATCTAATGTGCCTAATGGCACTTACCAGCTTTCAGCTTCCTTCGCTGGTTTTAATAAGGCGACCAAGAATTTAATTGCCACCGGAAAATCCCAAATCATAAACTTTGATCTTTCGGAGGACAGCGCGCTTTCCGAAGTAGTAATCACCGGCACGCTCAAACCCGTATTGCGGATTGAAAGTCCCGTTCCTGTGGAAGTTTATACACCCACTTTTTTAAAGAAAAATCCAACCCCCAGTATTTTTGATGCCTTACAGAACGTAAATGGTGTCCGGCCACAGCTTAACTGTAATGTTTGTAATACGGGCGATATCCATATCAATGGCCTGGAAGGGCCTTATACTTTAGTATTAATTGACGGAATGCCCATAGTTAGTGGTCTATCAACCGTTTATGGACTTTCGGGAATTCCAAATTCATTGATCGAACAGGTGGAAGTTGTAAAAGGTCCTGCTTCCTCTTTATACGGAAGTGAGGCGGTTGGTGGACTTATCAACGTAATAACAAAACTGCCCGAATACGCACCTACACTCGCCCTTGATGTTTTTGGGACAACTTGGGGCGAAGCGAATGTTGACCTGGGTTTAAAGCACGATTTCGGAAAAGCTACCGCCCTTTTGGGAGCCAATTATTTCAATTACGCCAATCCAAAGGATGAAAATGGCGATAATTTTACCGATGTGACCCTTCAGGATCGGATTTCGGTGTTCAACAAATGGAGTTTTCGGCGTAAGGATAATCGAATGGCATCCTTGGCAGGACGCTTTTTTTATGAAGACCGTTGGGGAGGCCAAATGAACTGGAACCCTTCTTTTCGAGGTGGCGATGAAGTTTATGGAGAAAGTATTTATACCACTCGATATGAACTTTTGGGAAGTTATCAATTGCCCATCAGCGAAAAGGTGCTCTTCAATTTTTCCTATACCGACCACGATCAAAACTCGGTTTATGGGGATGTTGAATATATGGCAAAACAGCGGATTGGGTTTGGACAATTCACTTGGGACAAAAAGTTTGGCAAACACGATATGCTCTTTGGAGCTGCCGGACGATACAATTATTATGATGACAATACTCCCGCCACAGCAATTGGAGAAAACAACGATCCAGAAAAGATAGTGATTCCTTCTCTATTTGTGCAGGATGAATATAAATTCGATGAAAAGAATACATTATTGGCCGGAGCGCGATATGACTATGACAAAAGACATGGAAACATCTTCACCCCAAGAATGGCCTATCGTTTAAAATTGACTGAAAATGATATTATCCGCTTAAATACAGGAACAGGATTTCGAGTGGTAAACCTATTTACGGAAGAACATGCCGCGCTCACAGGAGCACGGGAGGTTGTGATTGAAGGTGATTTGGATCCCGAGCGAAGTTATAATGTAAATCTGAATTATTTGAAAAAGATATATTTTAAGGGAGGAACTATGTTGAATTTTGAAGGTTCTGCCTGGTACACCTATTTTACCAATGCCATTCTACCCGATTATGATACCAATCCAAACCAAATTATATATTCCAATTTGAACGGGCATGCCACTTCAAAGGGAATCGGTTTTAATATGGATGCCCATTTTTCCAATAGGTTTAAGGCAATTATAGGATTTACCTATCAAGATGTGGCCACAACCGAGGACGGAATTACTACACCACAAATCCTAACTGAAAAATTCAGTGGTACTTGGGCTTTGACCTATAATATTTTCAAGTATAATCTTTCGGTGGATTACACCGGGAACATTTTTGGACCTATGCGCCTTCCACTTTTAGGTGATCTGGATCCCCGTCCGGAATACAGTCCTACTTGGAGTATCCAAAACATTCAATTTACCTATAATGGAATAAAAAATATTGAACTCTACGGCGGCGTAAAAAATCTCCTGAATTGGACCCCGGCAAAAAATGCTCCTTTTCTGATTTCCAGAGCCAACGATCCCTTTGATAAGGAAGTAGTATTTGATAATGGAGGAAATGCCATTGCTACACCCAATAATCCGTATGCGCTCACCTTTGATCCCAATTACGTTTATGCACCAAATCAAGGAATTCGCGGATTCTTGGGAGTACGATATACCTTGCTTTAAAAAATTCGGAATAGCTCAAAAATCATCTTACTTATAATTCAGACCAATCAAAAAAGTGTATATTGATTTTTTAATCTAAACTAATATCAACTTGAAAAAATCCTTTTTAAACCTTGAATTGAGCACCTACAATTCAACTGGTGAAATCCCAGAAAACTCCTGTAAAATCCTTTTCCTTTCCGACAAAGACCAATTGAAAAAACATCAATTGAATGCGTCTTTGGCAAAAAAGATAACTGCAGCTTTTGAAAACAAAAAAGATGAAGTGATTACCTCTTACGGCAATTTCCAAAGCTATTTGGTAGTGTCCACTTCCCTGGATTCCCAGCAAAATAGAAAACTGGGAATTTCTCTTTATAAAACTTTGGATAAAGAAAACTGTGAAACTTCCTACCTCGAGGGTTTAAACAACCTGTCCGAAAATCAAATCAATCCCTTTTTGGAAGGCTTGCTGCTTGGTAGTTATCATTTTAATTCCTATAAAAAGAAAAATGAAAAGAAGGCGCTCAAAGTTTATATTTCCACGGAAACTACTTCGGAAAAGTCCATAAAAGCGGTAACCAATCTAATTAACGGAGTTGCCCTTACGCGGAGTTTAGTGAACGAACCTCCCAACAAGTTGGATGCGGTAAGGTTTTCCGAACGAATTGTTGAGGCAGGGAAAAAATACGGTTTCAAAACGGAGGTTCTTCAGAAAGACAGAATCACTGCTTTACGAATGGGTGGTCTTTTGGGCGTAAATCAAGGGTCGGAAGTGCCGCCGACCTTTAACATTATGACCTATCATCCCAAAAACGCCCTTAATACGCAACCGCTTGTTTTGGTAGGGAAAGGAGTCACTTTTGATACCGGCGGCTATTCCTTAAAAGTCGGCGGATCTATGTCCACAATGAAATCGGATATGGGCGGAGGCGCTACAGTGGTTGGTATTATGGCCGCAATTGCGATGAACAAACTTCCCTATTACGTGGTTGGCCTGGTGCCGGCAACCGATAATAAAATTGACGGCAAAGCACTTTTGGTGGATGACGTGATTACAATGATGGACGGCACAACCGTAGAAATCCAAAATACGGATGCCGAAGGTCGGTTGATACTTGCCGATGCCTTGACGTATGCCAAGCAATACAAACCAGAACTGGTAATCAATATGGCAACATTGACAGGTGCTGCTGCCGCAATTACAGGACCTTTCGGGATTGCAATGGCCGGAAATAAGCAGGAAAAAATGGATGAACTAAAAAAATCCGGAGAAACAACATACGAGCGCCTTTTTCAACTCCCATTCTGGAAAGAATTTGAAGAGCTCTTGAAAAGCGATGTCGCCGATCTTAAAAATATTGGCGGTCCAGTGGGCGGTGCAAGTACTGCCGCAAAATTCCTCGAACATTTTACGGATTACAACTGGATCCATCTGGATATTGCCGGTCCTGCATTTTTGAAAGAGGCTAAAGGATCAAATCCTGCCGGCGGAACTGGATTTGGAGTGAGACTTATATATGATTTTATAAAATCAAGATCAGAAAAAACCAAATAGAAATTATTTTTTGCCAATAACCACAGACTAAAACCCGTGGTATAAAGTGGAATCTTGATTTGGGCTTTAGCCAAACTTACTGGAATGTATTTTTTGGCTAAAGCCTTCTTCTTTCTCAATTCCAGCTCCTCGGGATAAATCCCGAGGTTATTGAAGGAAGTTAGCTGATAAAAATTTGACGCTTTGAAAAAAGACCAGGATAAATTAGAAGCCGTATTGTGGAGTTACGAGATTGTTACTACCGATAAGCCCGGTAACGGCCAGTCCTATGATGAGCTGCAAAAAGAATTGGCGACATATTTAAACCATTTAGTGGCTACAGATTTTAATAAACTCCTTTCTATTTTATATAGAATAGACATCGCTCAAGAAAAAGCAATGACAGCTCTTGCCGAAAATGCACAAAAAGAAACTGCCGGTGAAACGTTGGCTAAGTTGATAATTGAAAGACAACTGGAAAAAGTGATAACCAGAAGAAAATACCGCAAACCTTAAAAAAAACCCCAGACGCAGATTGCTTCGTTCCTCGCAATTCCTTTGGGGTTTAATATCAACTAAAAATGAGTTCACCGATTCTTCATCGGGGTGTAAGGAAGCTATAATCGTATGTTCGCTTTTAATAAAAAGAACCGTGGCAAAAGCTGATATTCAGATTTAAAAATTCCAGTATCACTAACAGTAACATCTCTAAATATTCTGGTATTCAGTAAATTTTTTCCAACGATGGATAGAGAAAATCTATTTTTTATAACCTGATACTTGCCTTCGAAATCCGTAAAGTAGTAAGAATCGTTATCTCGATCCAAATCTGAAAAATAATATCGAGAAGAATTTAATGAGAGAACCAAATTTTCCAATGGTTCATATACAATACCCAAAAAGCTACGGTTTCTTGTGCTTTCCTGTTCAATTGATGTTTTATAAATGCTGTTGAACCATTCGGTTCCAATATGGAAATTGAATGGACCGGTAAAAGCCGACCGCAATTCCCCACCATAGTTAAAGATTGAGGCATTTACCTTCCGCAAATCTCCATTCACGCTATTTTCAAAATTTTGTTTATTGTATCCTAGTTTTATTTTCAGGTTTGATGACAACGACTGGAGATAAATATTGGCATCGGTTTGAAGATTTATAAACTCCTTATCTTTTAAACGAATCAATTCATTCAATGAATAATCTTGCGTAATGATAGATTTTGACCCGAGATACTCGTGGTTCTTTATATACATAAAGGAAGTGTTCGCATAAAAAACGCTCAAAATATTACCTAAAGTATAATTCAAAAAAAACGTACTCGATTTTAAAGGATCAATATTTTCCAATCCCTTTGAGAATCGATTGTATTGGGTAAGCACATATCCATTCTGAACATTCGCCAGAGAAGGGTTCTTGTTTTCATATTTAAAAATAGAAAGAATACGATTGGTTTTGTTCAATTCCCATTCAGCGGTTATTTTTGGATTGATAAAAAAGGACGAAGCATCCAAAGCTTGATCCTCCGTTTTTAAACTCGTGTAGTTTTGCACAAAACGGATATTTCCCGCAAGTGCGAAAGACCCCAATTTCAAACGATAGGAAGGCTCAAAGAAAGCGTTGAATTGTTTGTATTTGGAGTCATTTTGAAATCCTTCTGGGTTTTCATCTATTCCCATTAGTTCAAAATTAGAGGAATAATGGTTATCGGAATAATCCAATCCAACTTTCGCTTCCCATAAATCATTATTCTTTCTTCTGGTGAACAGCCCTGCATCAAAACCCATAGCGTTTATGGTGTTTTCGCCTTTTTGGGACACTGCCGAAACCTGATTTTCATTTTGAAATAAATCATCGAACAAAAATCGGCTGTTTCCGTATTGTTGCGGATTAGCGGAATAAAGATAATATCCATTCACAAGCAATGCTTGGTTTGCCTTTAACTTATTGGTGTATTTGAATCTTTGATTCGTGGTAAATGGATCTTCATTTAAAAATTCGTTGGAAAAATCATTGTTGAATAAAAGAGCAGTATATGTCTTTAAACGATTGCCACTGTATTTACTGGAATACTCAAAAATTTGAGTTCTTGAGATATCATAATTTAGTTGCGCATGAGCAAACCCCGATAAGGTTTTACCATATAATTGATAATCCTCAGTAGTGGTAAAATTTCCCGTTGGCAAAAAATAGATGTCGGTAGATTTCCTGAAAAAATCGTTTTCGTCCCAATTCAGAAATCCGATTGTCTTTAGTTTCAATTTTGGACTTAGGGTATAAATATTATTAAGCGAGGCCATTTCGGCATTGTTGAAATTGGTTCGCTCCTCTCCAACATCCGGTTTGTAATTTATCAATTTAATAAAAGATACTGCTCGGTCATTTTCTAAACCAAAACTATTTTCCACTCCGGAATCCATCATTTCCGAAAGTGCTGTTGAAGTCTCCAAACCTATATTATTGAAATTTGCAAAACCATAGAGTTTGCTCGCTTTGCGAAAAGAAATAATAGTTGCACTGGCATCATATCGATTTTCTGATGCCAATCCATAGCCAGGTTTAATAGCACCAAACAATTTGTTTTTTACATTGCTTTTTAGAGTGAGATTTAGGGCAACGCGATCACTTTCCTCAATGCCCTTAAGAAGTCGATTGTTGGAATATCTTTCATACACTTCCACTTTATTGATCACAGCCGCATCCAGGTTTTTAGTTAAAAGCTTGTACCCTTTTTCAAAAAGATCATCGCCCTCTACCATTACCTTTTCTATTTCCCTGTCTCCTATTTTTATTTTCCCATCGCTATCCACCGTAATACCGGGAATATTTTTCAACAGATCTTCCACGGTTTCTTCGTTTCCTTTTTTAAAAGCATCGGCCTTAAAAATAATCGTGTCCTTTTTGATGGTTACAGCTTTATCTGTATGTATGATCACTTCGTCAAGTGCAAAGGTTTTTTCTTTTAAAATAGCGTTAAGTTTATAATTTTTGTTCTTTTCCAAATAAAGAGATTCTGTCTTCTTTTTAAACGAAATGGAACTGTAAGTGATTTCAAAGGCCCCGATTTTATCAGTTATCAGTTCATAACTGCCGTTTTCCTGCGTAGTGGTAAAAGCTATGATGCCGTCTTGGTTTTGCCTTTTTAAAAATACATTTACATACGGAATGGGATTTTGCACCGTATCACGAACCGTCCCCGAAATGACGCTCTGGGAATAAGCAAAATTGCCCGATAGCGAAAGTATCAGGCAATTTATAAAAAATATAAAATATTTCATTATTCCTTTTCCCATGGATGTTCAAGTTCAATACCCTTTTTAATGGTTTTACTTGACACAAGAGTAGATCCTTTTGGTGCCCGGGCAAGTATTGCCTGCGTAATTTTCGCCGAATTTCCATCCTGTTTTTCAATAAATTCCCGATAGTCAATAGTAGGATCCCCAGAAGGTTTTTGGACTATCTTTTCAGCATTTGAATATGGAATTTGTATGTGCTCTGCACTAAAATAAACTTCTCCCGTTTGGTCATAAACCTCTAAAATCAATCCAGGCAAACCACTGAATTTCCAAGGACCAAAAGACAGTGGAATCTCACTTGCAAACCAAGCTTCGTACATCCTACCTCTAAATGCGGTAATAGCTTTTTGGCATTTATATCCAGAAATCTCTTTAAATTCATCAAGCAATTGCCATTTTATATTCGTAGCATCTTCATAAATATAATATTTTAGACCTGGGTTTCTAAAAATAGCTTCACGACAAATAATGTTGCGGCTTTGTAAATTACGGTAATACACATTGCCTTTGGAGTCTGTTCCTACGGTAATGTTCATTTCCACAACTTTACCGCTTTCTGAATCTTCCGAATTCTCATCATTCTCAGTTTTTTTATCCGTTTTTACCTGAGATCGATAGAAAGAAGCGTTATTAGTAAAAAATAATTCACTTTTCGTTTGTTTCTCTTTCGAACCTTCAAAATTCAAGATTGAGGAATAGGTAATCTTTCCGGTTTGACAATAAAATGGAGTAGTAGTTAAAAAAAAGAATAAGAAATATTTCATATTATGGATTACTTTAATACCCAAAAGGATAAAGCTATTTCTTTGTTTTTGAAATACAAAAAATTTTAATACTTGTTTTTAAATTTATTCACAAAAGTCAATTAAATGTCGTTTACTGGAATTTTCGAGTGGATACCCAATCCGTTACTTTTAAAATAGGATTGTAGAACATCTTTCCGAAGTTGTATCAAAATGAATAAAAAAACAAAATCCCAAGGTTTTAAGAGCCTTTGGGGTTTAAAATTTAATAACCGGTTGGCAGTTAAATCCCGCGCTCCTTCTTAATCTGCTCATACGCTTCCTGCACTTTTTTGAATTTTTCCTCCCCACCTTTTCTATGGGCTTCATCCAGATGCTGAAGTTTGTCTGGATGGTATTTTTTGGCCATTTCACGATAAGCATTCTTTACTTGCGCATCGGTGGCACTACGATCTATTTCCAGAATTCTATAGGCACTGTCCGGATTTTTGAAGAACATTGCCTTGATACTTTCAAAATCCCGCGAAAATACTCCCAAAAATCCTGCGATACGATTTATTTCTGCGACTTCTGGTTCCGAAACCCGACCGTCGGCGTTGGCAATGCTAAACAGAAAGTGAAGAATCTGTAAACGACTTTCATACTTAGTACGTTGACGTAGAAGATTACAGATATTCTGAGCAGAAATTTCCCGTTTTTTGATCACTTCATTGAAAAGCCGGAAGGTAGCGTTGGCCCGCTCACGCCCATAAGCCTGAACAAAATATTGCCGTACGTAATCCAATTCTGTTTGGCTTACGTTGCCATCGGCTTTAATTACCAATGATGCCAATGAAAGCAAATGAAGTTCAAAATCCTCAGGGGAAACAGACTGTGAGGGCCCAAAGGAAGTTTTAAACGTCTTGGACTTTACGCTCATATTATCTAGAAAACTACCAATCAAAAACCCGACGATAGCGCCCGGAAAGCGGTAAACAAAAAAACCGATAATGGCGAGCACCCAACGATACATAAATTCTGTAATTTTTTGGTTTTAGAGCCGACAAAGGTAATTATTTAAAACTCCAAACTTTAAATAAGCACCAAATTAAAGAAGCACCAAATCACAAGTCCCAAATCGGCGTGCCGTCAGGCAGGTCTCCAAAGATTCTAGTTAGCTTTTTGATATTTGGTATTTGGTATTTGTATTTGGTATTTATCCTAAAACTTTCCATTTCCAAAATTAGTACCTTTGCAATCAAAATTAAATACAATTTAAACACGATATTATGTATCCAGCAGAATTAGTAAAACCTATGCGCGAAGATCTTACAAGAGTGGGATTCTCCGAATTGCATACCGCCAATGAAGTTGAGGAAGCACTTAGCAAGGAAGGAACCACTCTTGTGGTTGTAAATTCCGTTTGTGGCTGTGCGGCAGCTAATGCCCGTCCAGGAGCCAGCTTGTCTTTGACCCATGATAAAAAACCAGATAATTTAGTAACCGTTTTTGCCGGTGTGGATCGCGAAGCAGTTGAGGCAGCACGAAATCATATGGTTCCATTTCCTCCCAGCTCGCCTTCCATGGCCTTGTTCAAAAACGGCGAATTGGTCCATATGTTGGAACGCCACCATATTGAAGGCCGTCCGGCACAAATGATTGCCGAAAACCTTAAAGGTGCTTACGATCAATATTGTTAATTAATTGATGTTCCCGTGATCCAGCTGAATAAACCTCTTACCGTGGTGATTGGAATTTTAGCTTTTGCGGCCATTGCCTATAACTTTTATGACGATCCAAAAGTTTCACATCTTTTGGGAAAAGAGGTAAACAACTGGCTTTATAGAGGCTTTTGGTTAGTGGTGATTGCTATCTCTGTTTATAATTATATAAACATTGATCGGAACACACTTAAGAACAAATCAAAGAAAAAACATAAAAAATAAATTGATCATAGGATTGAGGATTCCCAAATTTCCTAAAGAAAAACCGTCTTATTTTATAGGCGGTTTTCTTATTTTTGACCAGAATGAGAGCGCTTCAAAAAATAATTAGTTATCCTTTTTCCATCGTGTTTTACCTTGTTTTTGGTATTACAATCTGTGTGTTCCATGTTATCCAATGGATCTGTTTTAATTGGATTGGTTATGAAGCACATAAAAAATCGGTGGACATTTTTAATTGGGCATTAATGCGGTGTCTCAACCTTTTGGGAACCACCTTCCACACCACTATTTCAGATGCCATTCCCGCTAATGCTCCTCTTATTATTGTCTCCAACCATCAAAGTATGTGGGACATCCCACCCATAAGCTGGTATTTTAGAAAATACCATCCTAAATTTATTTCTAAAATGGAATTGGGAAAAGGAATACCCTCCGTATCCTATAATCTTCGTCACGGAGGCTCCATTTTAATCGATCGCAACAATCCAAGACAGGCCATTGTTGAAATGGTGAAGTTTTCCAAATATCTGCAAAAATACAATCGCAGCGGGGTAATATTTCCCGAAGGCACACGGAGCAAGACGGGCGCACCTAAACCCTTCCGAAGAACGGGTCTGCAAACGCTGTTTAAAAAAATCCCCAATGGCTACGTGGTTCCGGTTACAATCAACAATTCCTGGAAACTCCAACGCTGGGGACTTTTCCCTGTGCAAATTGGTGTAAAGTTTGAATTTACAGCCCACCCAGCGATTAAAATTTCCGATTACGAAGTTGAAGCCTTAATTGATAAAGTGGAGGAGATTGTGGATTTAAAAATTCATAAATAATGGATTCTCTTTCAGAAAAACAAACAATCCAAAACACCATCCATTTCGTCAAAACCGAATTAAAAGATGCTGAAGGCGGGCACGATTGGTTTCATATTGAACGGGTTTATAAGAATACCCTGCTCATTGCCAAAAACGAAGATGTTGATAAAATGGTTGTCCTTCTAGGCGCCCTTCTTCACGATATTGCCGACTCCAAATTCCATAATGGCGATGAAACTGTGGGTCCAAAAAAAGCCCGTGAATTTTTAATTAGCCAAAACGTTTCCGAAGAAATTATCGCGCACGTATCAAAAATCATAGAAAATATTTCCTTTAAAGGCGGCAACAATCCCCAAATCTTCAATTCGAAGGAATTGGATGTTGTTCAGGATGCGGATAGATTGGATGCCATTGGCGCCATTGGTATTGCACGGACCTTTAACTATGGCGGATTTAAAGGCCGAAAGCTTTACGATCCAAAAATCCGGCCCAATTTAAATATGACTTCCCAAGAATACAAAGCTTCCAATGCCCCAACCATAAATCATTTCTACGAAAAACTGCTTCTCTTAAAAGATAAAATGAATACCGAAACAGGTCTTAAAATAGCAGAAGAACGGCATCGGTTTATGGAATCATTTCTCCAGCAGTTTTATGACGAATGGGAGGGGAAAAAATAAATATTACGGAACTTTAATCCTTAATAAATTTCAGCGTAGTTTTTTTACCATCAGCGGTTATCTGGGCTAAATAAATTCCAGAATTAAGATCGGAAACATCCAAAGTTTTGGAAAAAATCTCATTAATTAAAATTCCCTGTGTCGAATAAATCTTCAAACTTTCAAAATTATCTTTTGTATCAATGTTTAAAATATCGCCTACAGGATTAGGAAATAACCTTATTTCTGAAAAAGAAAAATTCTCAGTGCCCAGCTGACATTCCTCGCTATAATTTGCCGTAGTGTCTTTGCACCATCCATCATTATTTGGAATATCACAAATTTGTCCATTTGCAAAATCCGCATCATCCACCTGAATGCAAGTAAGACCCGGATTATTGTTGGCGAACATTTTGTTTACTTGTGTGTTGAAATTGTTTTTCACATTCAAACTTTCCAAAGCATTATCAGCGCAGTCCAGCGTTATCAAACTGGGATTTTGCGAAAGATCCAGATGGGTAATTTGATTGTTTGAAGCATCCAGGTTTTCCAGTCGAAAATTGGCAGATGTATCAAGAGAAGTCAATTGATTATTGCTGCAACCCAAATCAGCTAAAACGGTATTAGAACTAACATTCAATTCGGTAAATAAATTTGAATCAACTTTTAACCTTAGTAAACCCACATAACGGGAAACATTCAATTGGGTTAAATTATTGGAATCACATTCCATTATTCGCAAACCATTGGATTCTACTATATTTAAATTCGAAATATTATTATTGCTGCAATACAAGTCGAATAAAAAGCGGTGAAAGATTAGGGTTAGTTCTGTCAAATTGTTATCACTGACATTTAAATTAATCAGCGACAAATTTTGGGAGACATCCAACGTAGAAAGATTGTTTGATTTACAATTCAAATGCCCAAGACCAATCATGTTGGTTAGATTTAATGTTGAAATAGCGTTTACACTACAGTTAAGATCTTGCAGATTTGAATTTTGCTCCAGGTCTAAGATTTGAATTTGATTGTAGCTACAGTCCAAAAAATTTAATTCCGGATTATTTAAAAGGTTCAAATCTGATAATTGATTTGAGTAACATATTAAATCATACAGTAGTGGAGAATTTGAAACATCAATAGTGGAAATTTGATTATTGGAAAAATCCAGTTCAATCAATTCGGTGTTTTGCGAAACATCTAGCGAGCTTAATCCGTTATTTCCACAAATTAAATAAGCCAAACTAGGATTTAGGGAAACATCCAAAGTCCCAATAGGATTATTTGCAGATTTCAGCGTTCTTAAGATTAAATTGAAGGAAACATCCAATGCAGAAAGCAAATTGTTCCTGCAATCGACATAATAAAACTCAGGATTTTGCGAAAGATCTAGGATAGATATTTGATTGTTCCTGCATTTTAACCAGGCCAGAATTGGGTTTTGGGTAATGTCCAAGGCAGTAAGCATATTGTCTTCGCAGGTCAATTGCTCAAGCTGGGCCAAACTGGAAACATCCAAGCTTTCAATTTGATTTTTTTCGCATCGTAATTTTTGAAGATTGACAAATTCTTCTAATCCCTCCAGAGAACCGATATTTCGATTATCAACTATAAGCCTGAGTACCGCCAGTGCTTCGGAAATCTGTATTTCCCCATCATCGTTTAAATCCGCATCCCTATCACCACTCCCATTTCCATCAGTATCCACAACATTCTCATTTACCAAAGCATTTTTAAAGTTTCCATCCGGAATATTCACTATTTGTGAATGGGCGGCAATACAAAATAAAAGAACGAACACAGTGAAAGATGATTTCATAAGGCGCTAATTGAGAGTAAATTATGAATACAAGGTAATTTTTTTCTGGATCCCATTTCTCTTCTGTAACAATTTTTTTCCATTTTTTATGACGGTGTTTTTAGGTCATAAAAACAAATTCTTGCCTCCTTGTCCCTTTTCTATTTTAAACAGCCAACACAGTCAATATTTGGAAAAGAAAAAACCTATCGAAGTGAATCCTCGATAGGTTTTTTGGTCTTACGTCTTAAAGCGAAGCGGTCTAGAATCTTGCAGCGAAGTGGTCTAATGTCTATTTCAAATGTTCGGCAAAAAAGCCCATCATTGCCTTATAGAAATCCAATCGGTTTTCCTCCTTCCCAAAGCCGTGGCCTTCGTCATACTTTACCATATACGGAACCTCAACACCTCTCTTTCTTAAATTTTCCACTATTTGATCGGCTTCGTCAATGTTCACGCGCGGATCATTTGCTCCCTGAACTACAAACAATGGTTTTTTGATTTTATCAACATGCAATGCTGGGGAAACCTCATCCATAATGGCCTTTTGCTCCGGCACCGTTGGATCATACCAAATCTTATACAATAACGCTTTGTATTTTTCCCAATATGGAGGAATGGTTTCCATAAATGTGTGCAGGTTACTTACGCCCACATAATCCACACCGCAAGCATATAGATCCGGGGTTTTTGTCATTCCGCGTAAAACCGCATATCCACCATGACTTCCACCATAAATGGCAACTTTATCCTTGTCCACCCAACCTTGTTTGATAACATAGGCCAGACCATCCTCCACATCGTCCATTGCTTTTCTGCCGATCTGTCCGTACCCTGAGTTTTGGAATTCCTTTCCATAACCACCAGAAATTCTAAAGTTTACCTGAAGCGTTGCATAACCACGGCTGGCAAATAACTGCGCCTCTGGATTAAAGCCCCAACTATCGCGCACACCTTGTGGACCACCGTGTGGATTTACAATCAATGGAAGTTTTTGCCCCTTTTTATAACCCGCAGGAAGGGTAATATATCCGTGCAATGTTAAGCCGTCCCTGCTTTTAAAGGTAATAGGCTTCATAGTTGCCATATCTTCTGCCTTTAAATGAGGCAACAATTTATAAAGTAGGGTTACCGTATCCTTTTCTACATCGTATAAATAATATTCAGCAACAATTTTGTCGCTGGTAAGCACTACCAAATACTTGGATTCGTCATCGGTCTTCCCTTGGGTGAAAAACTGCTTATCCCCAAATTCCTTCTTTAAACGCGCATAGATTTTTTTATAGGTATCACTTACCGGAACAACCTCTGTTTTCTCACCTTGGTAGTAATAGAAGTCTATTTCGTAATTTCGCTTTCTGGAAAGTGAAAGCCCCGAAACGTCAAAATCATCGTTCTTGAATAAGGTTTTAATTTTTTCGTTCTTTTTAAGATCGTAAAGCTGGATCTCTGCTTTGTCCGTGCCCAAATTTGAAACCACATAAGCATCATCAGGATTTTCGGAACGCGGATTAAAATCCGATATTCCAAAATCATCGCCGAATTCGACTACCATCATTGGTTTGAATTCTCCATCAATCTTATATAGATATTCTATATTAACTCCATCCACCATCCGTGCAATAGCACGTAGATTTCCTTTTTGGTCAAAACTATATCCTGCAACAGCCGCATCACCTTCCTTTACGGTGTAAAGTTTGGTTACTTCTCCCGAATTTATATTCAATAAATACGGCTCTTCCTGCTGAAGATTATCCTTGTTCATCTGCACGATGATATGGTCGTCGTCGTCCTTTAACATTTCGAGAACACCAACCCTCACGCCCTCAAAAGGAGTAAGTTCATTTTTGTTTGAGCCATCCACATCTATACCGAACAAATGGTAATTCTCATTTCCTCCTTTGTCCTGCAGGTAAAGAATTCGATTGTCGTTTGCCCAAAAATAGCCACTGATCAAATCTTCTCCTTGTTTTATCAATAAGCGCTCCTTTTGGGTTGCCGTTTCTTTTAGATAAACATCGCGCTCGCCGGTTTCCCTTCTTTTCATATAAGAGAGATATTTTCCATCAGGCGAAAGTTTAAAGGAAAAAACATCGGGAGTCCTAAAATAATCTTCTACAGTATATTTATAATTGCCTTTTTCTTTGGCGGCCAATTTTGCCAACTCTTCGTCGGATGAAGGCAAGGCAGTATTTCCAGGTTTGGTTTTTACGGTTTTCTTCAAGGTCAATGGATATTTTTGTCCCATTTGTTCGTAAGTACCCTCTATGGTTTCCCCAGTAACGGTTCCAGTGTAGGTAAGTTGCATTTTTGCCGAAGTAATGGTGACTTTGTTATCCTGCAAAATTACAGAATCAAGTTCTATTCCGCTGGCCCCTTGCATAGGAACATCCAGGGTTGCTTTGTACCCCGCATCCGTGGGAGAAATATTGAAGATAAGTTCCATTTGCATGCCTTGAACTTCCAGGTTTCCACTATAGGAGCCATTCAATTCCTGGCTTTTCATCGATCCTGCCATGAACAATAAGGTTAGTGCAATTGATAATTTGATTAATTTAGTCATAATTGTTTTGGTTTAAAATGTTAGTTGAACAAATAGATAAATTGTTACGCCAATTAAGAACCTAATAGCAAATTTTATAATTTGAATTATAAGTGTCCGATTAAAAACTATTGGAACCATCTAAGAACAGGCTATTAAAGGTTTGCCAATGTTTTTGTTATTATTGAACTTCTAGTTTGTCCTTTTTTAAAATTCTACCCAAATATTAAAATTCAATCTTACTAATAGTATAAAGCCAATGTTTTTAGTGCTTTATGTATTTAGTCTTGCATCTTGGTTCTTGCAGCGGTCTTGTTTCTTTTCTCGGACAATAATGAATTTGAATCTGTTTTGTGGTTTTTGTTTTTATGCCTTTTTCAGTTTTATTGATTCATAAACTGGCGTAACGGAAAAAAGGAAGTAGAACCAGGCGATAAAAATGAGGATAGTTTTAACGTTTATATTGAAGTACTTCGTAAATAAATCCGCCGGAAATAACACAGAGGTTCACAGCGATATATTTAAACTCTTTCATTCCTCCGCGCAACTTTGTGGTCTCGTTTCTACTCTGTGAAAGAATTTTTAGGACGATCGAGGAGATAAAACGGATGACGCTAGGGCAACGCTGAGGTGTGATGGTCTAGTTTAACTGAACAGCTTTTTCTTTTTTCTTAATTATTTACGCTGCACTTTTATATACCTGCATCGGTGTTTTGTCATCTATAGAGGAATGCATCCTTTTAAAGTTGTAGTATTCAATGAACTCCTGGCACAGCTCTAGGGCGTGGTGGCCGTTTTCTATGGTGTAAAGATATAACTTATCATACTTGATCGTACGCCAAAACCGCTCTATAAATACATTGTCTATGGCACGGCCCTTTCCGTCCATTGATATCCTGGTGCCCTTGAGGCTTTTAATATAGTCGATGTACTCCTTGGAAGTGAACTGGCTCCCTTGGTCGCTATTGATGATCTCGGGCTTTCCATGACGGGCTATCGCCTGCTTCAGGGTGGATATGACCCAGTCGGTCTCCATGGTGTTGGAAAGGGACCATCCGACGATACAGCGGCTCTTGAGATCCATTATGGCAAAGAGATAGAGAAAACCTTTTTCCATCGGAATGTAGGTTATATCGATTGCCCATACCTGGTTCACACGCTCAATCTTGAGATTGCGCAACAAATAGGGATACTTGTACGAGGTCTTATCAATTATCGTGGTGCGTGGCCTACAGTAAACCGTCTTGAGCCGCATACGTTGCATTAAGGTGCGGGTATGGTACCTACCCACTTGGTGACCGCGTCTTATCAGTTCTTTGCTCATCCTGCGGGTGCCCCTGGTGGGATCTTCCAGATATAGCTCATCCAGTATCCGCATCTGCTCGAGCTCCACCTTGTCCATTCCTTTGGGCTTATAATAGAATCGGCTCCGGGATACCTCCAGCAATTGGCATTGTTTGCTGACCGAGAGCTTGCCACAGTTGGGGTCAATGAGCTTTATCTTGGCCTCCGGGCTCATCATTTGAGTTTTTTTTTGAACCAACTGTTCTCCACCTTGAGCTCACCGATCTGGCGAAAAAGCTCGTCACGCTCCTCCTGAAGCCTTCTCAGCTCTTCTTCTTGTTTTTTGTCACCCTCAAAGATGCCAGCCGTACGCTCCAGAAAGGTTTTCTTCCAGGTATTAATCTGCACGGGATGGATCTGGTACTCTTGGGCAAGTTCGGTAATGGTCTTGATTCCTTTGATCGCCTCAAGGGCGACTTCCGCCTTGAAGGCGGCACTGAATGTTCTTCGTTTTTGTTTCATAGGACAGTAATTTAATATTTATTTTTGACTGTCCAGTATTTTTAGACCACCTCAGAGGTTTGCAAAGAAAGACGCACTAAATCTATTTTCTCTATTCTCTGTTCTTTATTCTTCTTAATTTATTCCGAATACTCCCGCAACAACTGCCTATAGTTATTCAAAATCGCTGATCGGCTCACAAAGCCTTTAAACTTCCGTTCTTCATCGAGCATCGGCAATTGCCACACATCGGCTTCGTCAAACATTTTGGTCACCTGCATCACCGAATCCGTTTCGGAAACAATAAAAGATGGATTGGAAGCCAGCTGGCTTACACTCGATTCCGATGTTGGTTTTTTTCCGAGGAAAAAAGGTCGCAGGCGTTCCCGGTTTATAATCCCCCAGAATTTATTTTCCACATCCACCACCGCCATAGTATTTTGATTGCTGTTCCTAAACTTGCTCAAAACCTCTTCCATGCTATCCGTGGTGAAAATTATTCCCGTGGACGGATTTAGACAATCTTGTAAATTAATATGTGACAGAATGTTTTGATCTTGGCGAGTAGTAAATATTTCTCCTTTATCTGCCAATGCCTTATACGAAGGATTGATGGTAGAAAAGAATCGGTTGATGGCATAGGCCATTACCGAAACAATCATAAGCGGAATAAAAAGATCATACCCACTGCTGGTTTCGGCAATCAGAAAAATTCCGGTAAGGGGAGCGTAAAGTGCGCCGGACATAACCCCAGCCATTCCCACCAACATTAAATTGGTGATTGGCACATTGGGCATTCCCATCATTTCCAGAACAAAGCCGAAAAAATAACCCAGCAATCCCCCTGCAACCAAAGATGGGGCAAAATTCCCCCCATTCCCTCCCGAGCTTAGAGTGATACTTGTGGCAAAAGCCTTCAACATAATTGTTAGCCCTAAAAAGACAATAATGATCCATTGCGAAATATCAAAATATCGAAACAGACTTTCATGGATCAGATGTTCCACGTTGCCTTGATGTAGGATTCGGATGTTTAAATAACCTTCTCCAAACAATGGGGGAAAAGCTACGCACAAGGTCGATAGCAAAACTCCGCCAATGAGGGCGCGCAGCAGAATTTGGTTTTTGAACAGTTCAAAAAAGTGATGCACCTTCTGGCCCACTACCAGAAAATATCGGGCATATAATCCCGTGAGCAAGCCCAACCCCACAAAGTATAAGGTATTGCCATAATAAAAAACTTCCCTGGCCTGCAGGTTGAAAAGCACATCTTCCTTCAGAATAATAGTTGACAAAAGGCTGCCACAGATTGCCGCGATTACCAGTGGAATAAAATCGGTAAAGACCAGCCCGGTCAATAGGATTTCGAAAGCAAACATCACACCGGCAATAGGCGCATCAAAAGCCGCCGCAATTCCTGCCGCAGCACCGGAAGCTAACAAAAGCGTGCGTTCCTTAAATCCCAAACTATAGCGCTGGGCATAATTGGAACCAATGGCTGAGCCTGTTACGGCAATAGGCGTTTCCAAACCTACGGATCCTCCAAAACCAACGGTAACCGCACTTTGGATAATCTGCGAATACATTTTGCTGGATTTTACCTTGCTCCCGTTTTTGGAGATATCCTTCAATATAAAGGACAGTTCCTTGTCCTCATCGCCCTTAAAAAGATATTTTACGATCAGGGAAGTCAGCACAATCCCAAGTAATGGAAAAATGGCAAATACATACATCCTTTCCTCAAACGGCACGTCGTTATTGACGAAAAACTGAATTTTATGGACAAGCACTTTTAGCAGCACACCGGCCAATCCAGCCGTGAGACCCACCAAGATGCCGGAAAGGATCAAAAACTGGATCCGTGTCATCCGTTCGCGGATATAGACCAGCAGTATTTCGACATAGTTGAATTTCCGAAAAGGATAGTTTACAAAAGCCCGTTTGAACTTTTTAAAGTTGACTATAACCTTTTTGACTTTGTAAAGCATTGGCTGCCTGGAGTGGTTTTAATTTAGGATTTCAAATCCCAAAATTAGTGATTGCCCAAAAAAGATAAGGGAAAAGGGAATTAAAATGTTTGGTAGGGTGAAAGGGAGGTTAAAGATATTAATTTGAAAAACCGTGGAATCTAGAATGAAGAAAAGAATTGTTTTCCCTACGTTCTTGTTGACATAAGGTTTTATTTGTTTCATTTTATTTTTTGACCACAAAACTGCATGGGTTATTCTGTTAACTCCCTAACCAAAAAGAAGGCCGATAAGCCAAATCCGGCAAAGATAATTTCGGAAAGCCATTTTAAAATGATCAATTAACATAAGGACAGATTGCCCAACCCCGGTTCAGTCAACACTGCATTCATGTTGGGTCGTACCGACCACACAAATGCTTAGTTAATGTAGCCAGTACTTTTATTCAAAATTATCAATTATATTTTTTTCTAAATCCTCAATAATTAATTTCATTAAATCTGCATTTTCCGTGTAGGGTTTATAAATCATTTGGTTCTGAATTTTCGTTTTAAACTTTTCTAAATCGTCCCAATATTTCTTAATTGCCGTTAAGTCTGGGGAATCTATAGAGATTACTGGCGCTTTAGAGTAAAAATAAGCCATTCCTAAAGGGTGGTCAGGTTTAGAGTTATCTAATGCTTGTAATAGCTCCTCTGCTGTTCCAGATTCAGCACGTTTTTCTCCAGAATCTTGATTGTATGTTGGTGTTCCTAATTTGTGTTTAAATAAAGCAACTACAAAATCAACTTCATTTATGATTTTCTTATTAATAACATCTTGAGGATATCCATTTTGAGAAGCTAAATCTTCCCATCCGTGGACAATTAATCTTTTTTTGCAATGTGATTCGTGATTTCCTCTTCTAAATTGAATCTCTAAAGAATCAAGAAGTAATTTCCTTTCTATTTGAGTGTCGCCAGGTGAAGCAATTACAATATTAATTTCACCAGCTTTTTTTGATTTTCTTTTAGCAACTATTTTGTTTTTCTTTTTCTTAAATTCTGAAAGTACATCTTCATTCCATTTAGATGAGTTAGAAAGATAATTCATTAATTTTTTCAAGTCTTCTAAAAGACTGATTTGCGTTTCTGACGATAAATTATTATTAATTCTTTCAAGACAATTTGGACAAATTTTAGCCTGTCTCATCCCATCGTCAATTCCATCTTTTGACCAAAGAAAGTCATAGATACATCCTGTTTCTTCGTGATGGCGAAAATCAGAAGTGTCAACGACTAATGCAAAATAGTAAATAACAAAATATATTATTCCATTACTTATTGGCAAATCAGTCAGATACGACCAACCAGAAGCTGAAATGATAGACAACAAATTGTGTTCGTGAAGAAAAAAATTGTCGTCATAAGGTTTGTCGGTAAAACAAAAGACTCTCTGGTAGTTTTCGAATGGATTCGTTAATTGGCTTGAAACGAAATCGAAAGAATGTGGTTTAGTTATTAACTCTTTTGGTAAATCAATATCATTCCCAATGTCGAATTCTAAATAAGCTGTGAGCTCATTTAATAAGTCACAAATCTCTTTTCTTTTTACTTCAAAATCCTTATCAAATATTAGTAGTACTTTCATTTTTCATATTTGCTACAATGTTTCGTGTATGAGCAGTGGCGTGGTACGTCACGGACAATTGCAAACAGGTACTTGCCTTTGGAAATTCCTTCGGAATTTCCAAGTAGGCGAAAACAAGCCATTGCTTATAGGACACATTGTTGGGCATTGGCTTTCTTTTTTATTTTCAGTTGAACTATTATTCCGTAAATCAAACCGATAATTCCACCAATATAGCTAAAATTATGCACTGTTCCAGCAGTCAAAAAACTTTTTCGGTCTGTTAAATCCGCTGGAAGATTCCAGTTAGCATTTAAGTTTGAAATTATAAACTGACCAACCAAAATTCCCAAAATCCCAAATCCGATTGCAATTCCCAAAGTCCGAATTGTTGCTCCAAAAGCACTTTTCCACATCATTTTGGCAGTCGGCTGAAATAGTCCAACAATTCCGTTAATCAAACCGATTAAAAGTCCGAACCACCAAGTCGACCAAATTCCGACCATTCCAATTGTCATTCCCACAGTATCTGGATAAGCTTCGAGTCCGAATTGTTCAAGTTTGAATTTCGTGAAATATTCATTTGAGATAGAGTAGGAAATTTGGTTGTGAAAAATTCCGGAAACCGAAGCGAGGATTATCGAGATAAGTACGATTAATATTAAAAGACCAACTTTTTTCGACATTCGTTTTTCAGCTTCTGACTGACGTATTATATTTAATTGTTTATCAGGTATTTACAAAACCCATATCTTCATAGTTCAAACCAAATTTATCGATTTGTTTCTTTATACGCTTCACCATTCCCAGCTTTCTTTTTTGGTCAAAGTAGGCGATTTCGAAGCACTAAACTTTCAGTTAAGTACAAAGTTTGATAAGAGTCCATGCCTTGGATTTATTACTGTTTCGCCAATTTTTCATATACATTGTTAGCAGCATTATTACTTATATTAGAGATTGATCTAAATAATTTATAATTTTTTTTGCATCATTGAAATAGTCTTTAACATCATTAAAGGTTACAGTCGGATTACCACCGTGAGCAAATTGATTTCTTGCATTATTTAAGGAGGTTATAGAAGATCTTATCCTTACAATGTCAATGTCCATATTTAAAAAGTTTTTAAAATTTTCATTCCATTGTTCGTCAAATTTTTTGAGTGATTTATGAATATTGTCCAAGTTTGGGTTAATCGAACTTTCTCTAAAAGAGATATCAATAAATTTTTTCACTTGTATACTTTGTCCAACGCAGCTATGATCAGAAATCAATACTTTAAAAGCTTGTTCCAAAGTTCCACAAGCTTTAATTACTGCATATTTTGTCAAAAACGGAACAGCAGGATTTGTGCTAGTTAACACATAAATGATTTGATCTATTCTTTGAAAGTCACTGTCGCATTCATCCATAAGTAATTGTACATCTGGATTATTCATAATCTAAACCGTATAAAATTTGTGATGCTAACTGGATTCTTCCATTAATATGATTAATATTTGTTGTTCTAATTGAAGAGTATTCATTAAAAGTTTCATTTTTCAATAAGATTAAGTGCTTTTCCTTTAAATCTTTAATTTGAAGATCTTGACCTAATTTTGAAATGGCATAATTTGTTGCAATAGAAATTGAATCATAAACCGTAGGATTAAATCTTGTCAGATAATGGCCATCTGTTGAAATATTGCGAAATGCATTTAATCCAATTTGATTATATATAAAATGTATTACTGTTTGAAAGTCATTTCTTTTCATTTCAATGAATTTTGAAGTATTGTGGGATTTTTCACCCATATATTCATTAAGAAACATTTTCAGAGATATTTGACCACTATCTTGTTTTTTAATCTTTTCGCTTCCAAGCGCAAAAAATCTTAAAATAAATTCCAAATCAAGCATTCTCGAATCTTCTACTTCTGTACCATATAATTTTCTCCAATCAGAATCTTCGTTTAGTTCAAAAAGCAAAGTATTTAATTTTCCTTGATAAACACAGTTTCTAATTTCTTGTGGCTTAAGAATTTTACCGCTGGTATTTATTCTTTCAAAAATTTGATAAAGACTAGAGTCATTTTCTTTTGGTTGCTTTTGTTCAAAAATTATAGCGTGAATTGTAGTTTGTCTAATTTTTTTTTGATCAGACTCAGATAATTCATTAAATGATTTTCCTCTCCATCTATGATTTATTTTGTTAGTATTAGTAAGTTTGAATACTTTTCCGTCCTTAGAAAAAACACCCTTTTTTACGAAATCATATACTGTCATAATTCTTTGATATCCATCAATAATCAGTTTATCGTTCTCAGGAGTATTTGCTAAAAATATTGAGGGAATAGGAAGTCCTAACAATATAGACTCGATAAATCTACTTGCTTCAGGCTTTTCCCAAACATATTTTCTTTGTAATTCTGGTTTTAAAAGCTCATCATCATCATACATATTGATTAACTCTCGAAATGACATATCTGCACCCCAAGAAGTAATATTAAATAAATCATCATTTGAAACTTCGAAGTCGTCATTATCAACAATATCAATGTTTTCATTTTCTGTGTTTTTGTCTTCCATATTAATGTTTATTTTTCATTCTGACTAACGTATTATATTTAATTGTTTATTAGGTATTTACAAAACCTATATCTTCATTGGTCAAACCAAATTTATCGATTTGTTTTTTTATACGCTTCACCAATCCCAGCTTTCTCTTTTGATCTAAATATAGGTATCCTTCTGGATTGACGTAAGGAACTCCTTTCACTACCATATTCCAAATAATCACTGCAAGCTTTCGTGCCGTGGCACTGATGGCCGATACGCGTCCTTTTCTAAAGTTGACACGATGGAAGAAGTCACGCAACGGGGTTGATTCTTTTAAGTTTCCCTATGGCACCTGCCGGCCGGCAGGCAGGTTGGCGGCATTGCGCAGCGCAATTTTTAACCGGTTGCTGCCCTTGGGCACTTTGCTGGATAGCACCTTGCCACCGCTTACCTTGTTGTTTGGCGCCAATCGCAGCCAGCTGGCAAAGTGTTTTGCGGTCGGAAACTTCCGGATCCCTTCGATTCCCACCTCGCTCATTAGTGCCAGAACTGTAGAGTAGCTCATTCGGATATAGGATTTAAAATAGCTCTGAGGAGATGTGCTTTTGGCTTGTAAATATTCTGAACGGGGTTGCCTATAGATCGGCACCGCAACTGGGGTCACCGCAAACAGCTCAACCAGGATTGCGCTCGTGCTCCCGCCGCGGCGGGGCAATAGTTGAAAAATCGGCCTTGCAAAGAGCATCACTAAATTATGAAAAAAGTATATGCGCAACGTTAGCTTTGGGAGTCAATGGTGGGGTATAGGTGGGATTTTGCACAACGTCTCGTATTAACGCAGTAGCGGGATTGGCGCACTGACTTTTCAATTTATACCGACCTTAAATTTATAAAATTACTTTTGGGGTTTGGACTTACCCGCTATTGCGTTTATGCCTTGTTGCCAATAGTGCTTACCTCTGCACCCAGTTTTCTATTATAATACTGGAAATCCGTTCAAATTCTTTTACATTTTCAGTAACCATAATTAAGTCGTTCGCAATTGCGGTCGAACCAATCAAAAGGTCAAAATCACTTATCATTATTCCTTGCTCCTTAAACGCACTTTCTCTTTTGCATAAGTCGGGATTGAGTTGAAAATTGGAAGGATTTTAACCTGTTCAGAGAAGGTGTCTATGATTTTATGATTTTTCTTGGGATTTGGACTGTTTTCCGCACCAAATATCAATTCCGCCAGAGTGATTTCTGAAATTGCGCAATCCTCAAGGTTAATTTGTTGAAATTTCTCAATCAAGTTGAATTTGCCACGGAAAAGATGGATGCAAATGTTTGTGTCCAGCAAATATTTCATTATAAACTCGGGGTATTGCGTTTTTCGACCCTTGAAGATTTGATTTCGCTTATTATTTCATCAGAAGTTCTGTCATCTTCCCAAGCACCAAAAACCGATTTAATATCAAATTCTTTTTTTGATTTGATTTCGAGAGATTTAGTCAATTTGACAATCAGACTTTTTTTCGCGTTATTATCCAAATTTTTCAGATATCCGAAATATTTCTCCAACATTTTATTTGATATTGTTAAACTTCCCATTTTTAAAATTTTAATGTAATATACTCAATTTTGCGCAATTTTTTTTGCATTATTGGCAAAATGTATATATAAGATCTTGAATCCATTCATGTCGTTTATATCCCAAATGTGCGCAATACATTTACAGTATTCAAGAGTGAATTAAAAAATTATTAACTCTTTTGAAAAATTGCCAATCTCCCAAAAGCAAGTTCTCATTACAAGTCTTCTTTTTGACTTGATTTAAAACGTAATAAAAATTGTTTAAAGGCCTCTACTATTTTGTCATCAAGATCGCAAAAATCCACTCAAATTATTATTACAGGTTTCGCAGATTAATCTCCTTTTTAAAAAATCAACCCATAGTCTACAAAAGCGGTCTCTGAAAATTTAAATTTGGCAACTGGCCATTTGCCCCCTAATTAGAGAAAAAGAATTTTAATTTAAATACAGCGCAGGATTTGGTAAATGGAAACTTAGCAGAAAAGCAGGCAAAGGTTTAATCTTGGCCTTTTATAATCGGGGCGAGTTTAAGCTTCAATTCCTCAAATTCCTCTTTGCTCATTAGTTCCACATCCAGTAGCTCCTTTGCTTCTTTTAATTTGGCCATAGCCACTTCTCTGGTCATTTTTGGGTTTTTCAACAAAATTTCGCCCGTTTCAATAGCCAACTCAGTATCCATAACGCTCAAATATTTATAAATGCCAAAAGCTCTTCCGTTTATCTCTCCTAAAACCATAACCACATACAAAGGTTTCTTTTTACTCCCTCTATGATAGGTTTTTATTTGGTTTACAATAACCTTTGTATTTTTTAAACTGATGTCGGCCATATCCTGTGATTCATCATTCATCGCTGTGATAATGATCCCGAGTCCGGCTGGTTTTCCCATTTGTATAAATTCGTAGGTTTTGGTAGTGGTACTTCTGGATTCTGCCACAGTTCCTCTGGCGTCCGTATCATAGCTGCCCGCATAGGTTCGGGTTTTCATTTCGTGGGAAGTAGGAAGCCCTAAAATTATTGTGTCACCCACCTTTACGCTGTTATTGTTTGCCGTGGTATATTCCTTTATCGAAGTCCCATTCTTAACGTTACTAAAAAAACTAATATCTTGGGTATTTGCGTAGGTCAATACGTCAATATTATCCTGCGCATGTAAATTGACAATCGACGTTATAAAAAACAATAGGGTAATAGGAATTCTCATACTAGATTTATTTATATGTACTGTAGGCCTCGTATAAAAGCAGTAGTGGGATTGGCGCTCTGACTTTTCGTTTTATACTAGACTTTAAATATATAAAAATCCTTTCGTGTTAAACACTTATCAGCTTTTCCTTTTATGCAATTTTGTAGGCGTTTTTATTTCTTTTCTTAATCTTCAAATTCCGAAATTTTCATTTCTCCATAAACAAAATATGGCTAAAGTTTTTTTTAATTGTTCATAAATTCCTGAAAGTTCCATATCAGTTTCTGCTTTATATCCAAATTGGATATCTTGATTGTTTTCAAAGCAATCGCGATAACACCACTTTAACCACACGACAAACAGCTTAAATCTAATTTTTAAACATTTTAAAATTCCGTATAAAGTACTCTGCTTTATTTTCTTTAGGAAATACCTTTAATAATTTCAGCGGTTAATTAGTGTTGTTCCTTGCCAAAACCACCTATTACCATCTGATGTACAGGACTAGTATGGTTGGACGTCTAAAATCTCTTCTTTTTAAATTTTTAGACAAATAAATCTATAAAAACCTGGCTATAATCGAAAGCCTAATAGAGGGCATGTTTCGGCAATAAAACCGCTAGAAAGGGTATAGTTAATCTATAGTTAATCCAGGGATACCTTATAGTAAGTCTAGGGCAAATCTAGGGCAAATCTAGGAGCGTCTAGGAAAAAAATAACTTATTGACCCCCAACAATAAAATGCCAGAATCAAATTTGAAAACCTCCTTTGCTGGTCCAACTTTTCTAAAACCGCTTTCAATTTTAATAGTGGAGAAATATAATAACCATTTGACTTCTATTTTTCTAACTTATATACGTCCTCCCACGTCCATCCCGCACCTTGCAACGCGGCGTACAGCTTATGGTCCATCTCGGTTACAGGTAAAGAATTTTTCCCAAGTTGCACCCAAAACTTACGTTGACTTTCAAGAACTAAAGGCTCGTGTTTATAATCTTTCTGATTTTCGAGGCCAAGAGCCAGATAATACGAAATGGATTTTCGTAAACTATCTATCCTATTAAAGTCATCACTATTCTTGGCAAAATCATTTTGCAGCACCAAAAGAACTTCGTGCAGACGTGCCAATTGCAATTCGGTGGAGGCTCTTTCTTCATCGGTAAGAAAGTACTGTACCACTGGAAAAAAGATATAAGCGCTGGAGGCCACAATTATCATTTTCCTTAATTGATGGGCATTTTCTTCGAACAATTTAGTCTGGTCTGCTGTCAAAAATTGATAAAGCATCCTGATATCGGCACCCATAGAGGATATATAAAGTGCCAACTGTTTCTTTTGCAGCACGGCCTTTACCACAGATAAAAAATAAGTTAGGGCAGTGGTAAGCAATATAAACCCGGAAAAGGAAAATATGCCCGTCAAAACGCGATTGAGGTTGTTACCTGGGATAAAATCGCCATTGCCCAATGTGGAAACAACATAGCACATAAAATAAAAGCGTTCTACATAGGAAGCAGGTACGCCACTTTTACTATGCACTACCATCCCCGGATCGCTGATGTAAATAAGATAGATCCCCGTTAGCAACAATAATAGCCAAATAGCCGTAGTAGCTATTACGTGCACCAATCCTGAATATTTAAAGAGGGATTTGTTTTTATTTTTAAGAACCAAGGCTGACAAGCCATCATTTACCGCGGCAGAAATCTTTCCAAACCCATTCCCAGATAAGGTGGTATGGAAAAAGTCGGCAAAGTTGAGGATCAAAATCAACAGCCCGATAAGGATTAAAAGCGTTTGCATTGGCAAAATATTTATGGAGTATTCAAGCCACCATTATCTGGGAATAAAAAGGAACACTTAAAAATAATGTGTGGAATTCATACGTCCAATAACTTCTGTTTTCTTTTAACAGTTGTTTAGGAATAAAATATCCTTTTTTACTCTCTGAGCCTTTCCAGGGCTAAAACCTTTGGAAGGGATATTTTATTAAAACATGCGTAACTGCGGATTCTTTAATTGCAGAAAATGCGAAGTATCCAGAACAGGCATTGTTTCTCCCACAAGAAACTTTTTCTTCGCAATGGCCATAGTATCTTTTACCTGTTGGGCGATGGTGCCTTCGCCCCTCATTCGTCTACCCCAATTGCTGTCATTAAGTTGCCCGCCGTGACATTCGGCAATTTGATTCAGAATCCGATCGGCTCGGTCAGGAATAGTCTTGTAGGCCCAATCCTTAAAGATTTCAGCAATCTGGCCGTTCAGACGGACCATTGTATAGGAGACATCACGGGCTCCAAGGCCTGCAACGGTTTTCACCAAAGGTAGAATTTCATGACTGTTAAGTGAAGGAATTATGGGGGCCATCATCACTCGCACCGGAATATTGTGTTTGGAGAGCTCCTCCACCACTTTTAAACGTTGTTTTATACTTGCCGTGCGTGGCTCCAGCAATCTTCGGGTATCTTCAGAAAGAGAGGTAATGGAAATATTGACCTTTATGGTATTCCATTTTGCCATTTCCTGTAAAATGTCCAAATCGCGTAGAATGAGCGAATTTTTGGTAATAATGCCCGTGGGATGTTTCCACTTCAGCATTACTTCCAGACACTTACGGGTAATTTCCATTTTACGTTCCAAAGGTTGATAACAGTCGGTATTACCTGAAAAAACGATGGCATCCCCTTCCCAATTTTTGGAGGTTATTTTTTCCTCCAGCAATTTTGGAGCGTTTTTTTTGTAAAGAATATTTCGCTCAAAATCCAATCCAGCCCCATATCCCCAATATTCATGACTGTTCCGCGCATAGCAGTACACACATCCATGCTCACAACCCTGATAGGGATTTGCTGAAAACATCATTCCCACATCCGGACTGTCAACTTTGTTGACAAAGGTTTTTGGAAAGACTTCTATATAGTTTGTTTTATTGTCCTCCGCCTCTTCACCCTCCACTTCGCAAAAATTTAGATAGTCATCTAAAAGCTCATACGTGTTTTCAGAAAAACGGTTATCGGTGTTTTTTTGGGCGCCACGCCCTTTTAATATATTTTGGGACATAAAAAGAACTGCAAACTGTATTCTCCAAAGTTAAATAAAAAAATGGAATGTTTCCAAGCAATATATTGGAAACATTCCATTAATTTCAGAAGTTTTTGGAATGGCGGTTTTATCTTAAAAATAAAACCTGTTACATTCCGGTGGATAAAAATCCGTTTGCCCGCACATCCTTATGCAACCTTCTTTTTATCAATCGACTTTGATGCAAAGTTTTCTCAAATCGGTCTCCGTTCCTGTAATAAACGCAACGAACAAAATTGGAACCTATATCCCAATTGTTTGCCGATGACGGGCCGTAATAGTTCATCACTTGCATCAAGGGGGAATTCAATTCTCCTTTAACGGCCACCCAATCCCCCGGCTTGAATTTTCGTGTTTCCATAATTATGATTTTTTAGAAAGGTTTTTATTTATTTTGCTGCTAAGCCAAAAAAGGGACCTTTAAGGCCCCTTTTAGTTTTTGTGCAAGTTTTTAGTTGATTTCAATACTTCTTGGCGGTTTTTGTTTTGCTTCCTCTCTTTTTGGAAGATGCACACTCAAAATACCATCCTGATATTCAGCTTTTATTTTTTCCTCATTCACTGTTTCGGGAAGGCTGAAACTTCTTTTAAAAGAGGAATATCCAAATTCCCTACGAGTATAATTTTCCTCTTTGACCTCTTGCTCTTCGTTCTTTTCATTTGAAATAACCAGAATTTTATTATCCAATTCAATAGTAAAATCGGATTTTTTCATTCCTGGTACAGCCATTTCAACAAAATATTCATCGGCCGTTTCCCTAATATTAACTTTTGGAAGGGTTATACCCGTATTGAAATTTTGTGAAAAGGACGGCCAATCGCGACTAAAAAATTCATCCATCCAAGAGGAAAAAATTGGTGCGCTGGATTGACGATCTGAGGATGTTTTTGTCAAACCTCCATTTTTCGGAACATTCATTAGTGTGTTCATAATAAATCAAGATTTAAGTTAAACAATTTTCCTTTTCATAAATCAAAAGAAATGCCATCATATTCAAGAGGGTTGTTTCCCTAATTACTGGACTTTTAAAGAGACAATTTGACATTTAAAAAATGTCAAAAATTCAGAATCTTCGCTTTCCGATCTTGTGGGTGCAGCGTCTTTTACGGCTTGGCCAACAAGAATTCCTTTCTTCTTCTCCCATAAAAAAAAGTCTCGCCACCGGCAAGACTTTACAAAGTTTTAAAAGTTTTTAATAAAAACTATTTCCCTGGAAATTCCGGTTTCCTCTTTTGTAAAAAGGCCTGAGTGCCTTCCTTGAAATCCTCGGTCCCAAAGCAAATACCGAATTCACTGATCTCAACTTCAAAGCCGTTGGTGCTTTCTTCATAATTGGCATTCACCGCACGAATTGCCGATGCAATCGCTACTGGGGAATTCTTCATTATCTTCAGCGCAATCTTTTGGGCCAGATCCAAGAGTTCCTCTTGAGAAGTTACATGATTTACCAGTCCGTACTCAAGTGCCTGATGGGCATCAATCATTCCTGCGGTCATTATCATTTCCATTGCCCTGCCCTTGCCAACCAATTGGGGCAAACGTTGGGTTCCGCCATAGCCGGGGATTACCCCCAATGAAACTTCCGGTAAACCCATTTTTGCATTTTCTGAAGCTATCCTAAAATGTGCTGCCATAGCCAACTCTAGCCCGCCTCCAAGCGCAAATCCATTGACGGCGGCAATAACCGGCGTGGAAAGATTGGCGACAAAATTAAACAGCAATCCCTGCCCTTGAGCAGCCAGATTAGCACCTTCCTTTTCAGAAAAATGGGCAAACTCACTGATATCGGCACCGGCAACAAATGCCTTTTCACCACTTCCCGTTAATATAATCACTTTGGTCTTTGAGGAACTGTCCGCTTGTTCCAATGCATCATGAAGTTCCTGAATTGTCTCCCTATTCAAGGCGTTCAGCTTTGTAGGACGATTGATGGTTATTATGGTAATTCCATTATCGGTATGGGACAGTATATTTTGATAGTTCATTTTAAAAAGATTTTTAAACATTGACAACATTTGTTTATTCTATGCAACTTAAAAGCGTTCATCCCAATTCCTCGGAACTTACGGTTATCAATAGATTAACGGTTAAACAGTTTTAATAATTTCAAACACCTATAATTTTAGAGAGGTATATTCCCGATTTTTGTAATCTTGCCTCTTGTATCTTGTATCTTATATCTAGAATCTTGACTCTTGGCTCTAGATTCTTTGTTCTTGATGTCTAAAGTTCTGAGACATCGTCTTGTTTCAGGTTATTTTTCTATAAAACCTTTAGTCAATTATATCAAAACCACAGTAAGGTACCAAAACCTCTGGAATACGGATGCCATTTTCGGTTTGATAATTTTCCAATATTCCGGCCAAAACCCGAGGCAATGCCAAAGCACTACCATTCAGAGTGTGGGCAAGTTTATTTTTTCCATCGGCATCCTTGAACCTTAGTTTTAGACGATTGGCCTGAAAGGTCTCAAAGTTGGATACGGATGAAATCTCCAACCAACGGTCCTGAGCGGTGGAGAAAACCTCAAAATCATAGGTAAGGGCGGAGGTAAACCCCAAATCGCCGGCACAAAGCCTAAGAATTCTGTAAGGCAATTTCAGTTCCCTTAAAATATCCTTTACGTGGTCCACCATTCCATCAAGAGCGGCGTAGGAATTATCGGGATGCTCTATACGTACAATTTCAACTTTATCAAATTGGTGCAGTCTGTTAAGTCCGCGTACGTGGGCGCCATAACTTCCGGCTTCCCTTCGGAAACAAGGAGTATATCCAGTACATTTTATTGGAAAATCCGAAGCATTTATTAAATTCCCACGGAACATATTTGTAATGGGAACTTCCGCAGTGGGAATCAAATATAGGTCGTCAATTCCCACATGGTACATTTGGCCTTCCTTATCGGGCAATTGACCCGTGCCATATCCCGAAGCTTCATTTACCAAATGTGGCACTTGATATTCGGTATAACCAGCGGCAGTATTTTTATCCAAAAAATAGGAAATAAGAGCGCGTTGCAATCGGGCTCCCTTTCCTTTATAAACAGGAAAGCCAGCGCCGGTTATTTTCACGCCCAATTCAAAATCGATAAGATCGTACTTTTTTGCGAGCTCCCAATGAGGCAGTGCACCCTCTACTAATTTTGGGATTTCACCTTCCTTATAGACTTCCTCATTATCATTTTCATCGGTACCTGCGGGAACAAGATCATTTGGGATATTGGGCAGGGTGTAAAGCAACTGTTGCAATTTATCCGCAGCAACCATCATTCTTTCGTTCAATTGCTTGGACGCTTCCTTCAATTCTCCCGTTTTTTCTTTTAACTCATTTGCTTTTTGGACTTCTCCGGTTTTAAAAAGATTCCCAATTTCCTTGGAATAAGAATTGCTTTGGGCCAAAACCTCATCCAATTGTGCCTGTGAACTGCGGCGCTCCTCATCGGCCGATAAAATTTCATCAAATACAGATTCCACAGAAAGGCCTCTTTTTGAAAGGGCCTTTATAAATTTTTCTTTGTTCTCCCGGATTTCGTTTACTTGTAGCATAAGGTAGTTTATAAAGTCGCTAAGTTACATAACCGCCCAAAGGTTTTCAAAACCTTTGAGTTTTTATTTATTGACTGAAGAAGAAGGTTTTATTTTTATTGTCAGGAAAACTGTTGGTTGTAATCTTACACTCCCCTTTTTTCCCCAGACTTCCCGAAACGGTATTAAAATTTTTGCTGACCTCACTCCTCCCTTTTATAATCCTTTGGAGAAGGCAATATCCACTCGCTATGCTTAAAAGGATACCATTTTTCGGCAGCCAGATCTACAGTAGGATCGGTAAACGGATAAAACGGACTTTCATTGATGCTTACAAAGGATTCCATATAAACCGCCACATCGCGACCTTGCATGGCTTCAAGGGTTTTTATTTTCTGGGCCAATTGCCACATCAAATCAGGCTTGGACCGTACCGCCGCATTCTGTTTGTAACCCAAAATTGTGGAATAATCATACAGTTCCTTTTTTCCCGTTTTCTTGTCCTCTACATACACATTTAGGCTCCCACTTCTGGAACGAAGCATCATCCGCCAGCTCAATCTATGGCCCTCTTCTGTCCAAAGCACATCATCCTTAAAAAACCAATGGCGCAACGGCAACCCTATCTGAAAGATAAAATAGATGATGAAGACATTCAGGATGATATTCTTGTTCTTTGGAACAATAACCTCATCGCCAGAATATATTTCCTTTTTGGGCAGAAAGAGTTTCCGTAATGTTTGGGGCGTAAAGAAGAAGAATGCAAAAGCAATGGACATATAGGGAAAAATGCCGATGTGAAACACAAACGAATTGAACAAATGAAAAAATACCGATATAAGGAAGGCTATTAAGCGGGTACGCTTCCAAAGCAATAAAGGCACGATCAACAGGTCAAAAAAGATTCCCATATAGGCAATGCACCAATGCACCCATCCCAATTGCAAAAAGTCTCCGATCAACCAATAATCGGATTTGTCCGACATAAAATTGGCAGGCACCGAGGCATCAAACCAACCGGGATACCATTTTGCCACCGAAGCATAGGTATAGACGATCCAAACTTGTAAAATCAACACCAAAAGTACCCATCGGGGCATAGAAATGGACTTTATTTCTGGATCTATTTTGGCGTCCAAGGAGAAATATCTATTGGCAGGTAGAAAGGCCATTATCCAGCACAGCAACATCATTAAATAATAATGATTATTATAACTGGACTTCTGCATCAAATAGGCACCTGTCCACAGAATTGCATATCCCAGCATACTGATGCGGTATTTATAACCCACCATAACAAAAATTCCGAAGATGCCCATCACCACAAAATAGACATACATAAAATCGCCCTGTAGGTACTGAAGAAAATCGAAGCCAATAAAATTGAAGGTAAAAGGCGGTTCAACCAGAGTCCGTCGTAACCAACCGGTGGCAATAGCACCGAATGCCTCTACGGATATCAACAGACCAAAAACGACCCTAAAAAGAACAAGGCCGATATTATCGATCTGTTTAAAAAGAAATCTATTCACGGTTCTCCAGGAAATTATGGGCAAAGATTTCGTCCTTCTCAATTTCATCCCGAAGCGCTTCCAAAGAATCGAAAGTTCTTTCACCCCGAATATATTTCAGAAATTCTAGCGTAATTTTTTTTCCGTACAATTCCCCTTCAAAATCGAAAAAATATGTCTCAATGGTTTTTTCCGTTCCTCCCACCGTGGGGTTGGTCCCGATGCTGGTAATGCCAAAATGCTGTTTACCATCCAAATTGGCCTGCACCACATATACCCCATTTTTGGGAACCAATTTATAGTGTTCCTGTAAATGCAGGTTTGCCGTAGGATAACCAAGAGTGCGTCCTATCTTTTTTCCGTGAATAATTTTTCCGGATATCATAAAGTTGTAACCCAAATAACTGTTGGCGGTTTCTACATCCCCCGCATCCAAGGCCCTTCGGATTTTGGTAGAGCTAATGGCCACATCATCAAGTTCCTTTGCCGATATTTCCTCTACTTCAAAATGGTAGATCTTTCCATATTCCTTTAAATTATTAATATTTGCCGTGCGGTTGCGTCCAAAACGATGATCGTAGCCAATAATTATTTTTTTGGCCTTTAAACTGTTGACCAAAATATCCCGAACATATTCCAGGGCGGTTAATCGGGAAAACGCATGCGTAAACGGATGCACTACCAAATTATCCAATCCGGTTTTCTCCAAAAGCTCCGCACGTTCATCAATGGTGTTTATCAACTTGAGATCCATATCCTGCTGAAGAACCATACGGGGATGTGGGAAAAAAGTGAGTACCACCGAATCCAAATCCTCATTTTTGGCGGTTTCCACCAAACGTTTTAAAATTGCCTTATGCCCAAGGTGCACCCCGTCAAAGGTACCAATGGTAACAACGCTCTGGCGCGAGCTTTTATATGCGGAAGCGGATTGAGCTGTTTTCACAATTATTTTCCGTTAAAAGTATTCATTGTTATGTTCATACCTGCCAATGCAAAGGATTCAATAAGATTGCAGCTCATTTCCAAGCGTTCGGGCAAACTCTCTTTTTCTTTGGCATCCCACTCTCCCAAAACATAATCTATCTGATTTCCTTGGGAAAAAGCATCACTTATTCCAAAGCGGAATCTGTTGTAATTAGTCGTTTGCAGGATATTCTGGATATCCTTTAACCCATTGTGACCGCCGTCGCTACCTTTGGTTTTTACCCGGATAGTCCCGAAATCCAAATTGAGATCGTCTGTAATTACCAGCATATTTTCCAAAGGCACCTTTTCTTTATCCAACCAATATTTTACCGCCTTGCCACTCAAATTCATAAAAGTGCTTGGTTTAAGAAAAATAAAAGTCCTGCCTTTTACTTTATGAGTGCTAATATCGCCCAATTTTGCAGTTTCCCACGACAGGGAATTTTTATTGGCATAAAAATCAAGGATTTTAAAACCGATGTTGTGCCTTGTGTTCGCATACTTAGGACCAATATTTCCAAGACCGACAATAAGGAATTTTTTCATGGGATCTTCTTCAGCAGTTATAGGTTTTGATGGGGAAGCAAAAAGTTTTCTGAAAAACGACATAGTTAAATAGACTTTAGATTAAATTATCGATTTAAAAGTCAAGTTCTCTCTATAAGGATTTTTTATGTTGGTATTTTCCCGCAATAAAAGGGAATCACCAGCTTCCTTCTTTTCCCCTGAAATACGTGGTAAAAATAAAAAAAGCACCCTGAATTAACAGGATGCTTCCATTTATATTTAGAAAGTCAAGACTATGCTTCAGCTTCCGCTTCGGCGGTTCCTGCTTCAACTTCTTCTTCTTCATCTTCTGTTTCAGTAACAGCGGTTCTTGAAGTTCTAATCTGGCAGATAACAGTGTTGTCTGGGTGCATGATTTTATAATCGTCATTCTCCACCGCCGTAACATACATTTTGTTTCCAATTCGCATATTAGTGATATCGGCCTCAATAAAATCAGGCAGGTTAGCAGGCAAAGCTTTGATTCTGAGTTTACGGGTAACCATTCGCAAAACCCCTCCACTTCTAACACCTCTAGAGTTTCCTACAACACGAACAGGAATTTCCATCATAACTTCCTTGTCATCAAAGATCTGATAAAAGTCCATATGAAGAATACGGTCTGTAACAGGGTGAAACTGTACATCCTGAAGGATGGCGTTCACTTTAGTTCCGTTTAGATCGATTACAACAGTGTGTACGTCTGGGGTGTAAATCAAATTTTTAAATGCAACCTCTTCCGCTGAAAAATTAAGTGGCTCTTCCCCTCCGTAAACTACGCAAGGAACCATGTCAGCATTACGTAGGGCTTTCGTTGCCTTTTTGCCCACGCTTTCTCTTTGTGATCCTTTAATTGTAATTGATTTCATTTTTTTAAATTGAATATGATTAAAAAACTCCCTAAAAAGCTGTTTTTTAGGGAGTGCAAAGATAGATTTTTATTTTGAATAATTATTTGCCAACTATATTTTTTTCAATCCGAGAGGGTTAATTAGGTTCTGGTTCCTGGTTCCTGGTCCCTGGTTTCAGGTTTTTGGTCTTGGCTCTTGGCTCTGGAATCCAGATGCAAGGTTCTAGTCTCTTAGTCTTGGCTCTTGGTTCTAGATTCTAGCTTCCAGCTTCTTGACTCCAGGTTTCTACATCAAAAATTTCCCGCTGATGGATTTGTTGGCATTTACACTCAACATTACATCGGCAAAAAGCTTAGCGCAGGAAATAACCCTGATCTTGTCGCTTGGCTTTGTAGGAATGGAATCCGAAACAATCAATTCCTTGAGCTGTGATTTTTCGATGCGCTCGTAGGCATTTCCAGACAATAGAGGATGCGTACAAACCGCCCGCACACTAAGCGCGCCACGTTCCATCATCAGGTCGGCCGCAGTAGTCAAGGTTCCGGCAGTATCTACCATATCGTCCACAAGAACAACATTTTTTCCCTGAACATCGCCTATAAGTTCCATATGCGAAATGACGTTTGCCTTTTCGCGTTGTTTATAACAGATTACCACATCGCTATTTAAATATCTCGAATAAGCGTATGCTCTTTTGGATCCGCCCATATCGGGAGAAGCAATGGTAAGATTTTCCAAGTTTAGACTTCTTAAATAGGGAAGGAAAATTGTGGAAGCAAATAAATGATCCACAGGTTTCTCAAAAAATCCCTGAATCTGGTCCGCGTGCAGATCCATAGTGATAATACGTGTAGCACCGGCTGCCTCAAGCATTTTCGCAACCAATTTGGCAGCTATGGGAACCCGGGGCTTATCTTTCCTATCCTGTCTTGCCCAACCGAAATAGGGTAAAACTGCGGTAATATGACGTGCCGATGAACGCTTGGCAGCATCTATCATCAAGAGCAGTTCCATTAAATGGTCGCTATTGGGGAATGTAGATCCTATAAGGAAAACGCGGCTTCCCCGCACCGATTCTTCAAAAGAAGGTTGAAATTCTCCGTCGGAATAATGGGAAGTAATTACTTTTCCCAAGGAAATTCCAAAGGCGTCGGCAATATCCTTTCCCAACACCTCACTTTGTTTGCAGGCAAATATTTTGGGCTCGGGAGTAAAAGTTGGCATAACAGTGGTTTTTTTGGTTGAACAGGGCACAAAGGTAAAGATTAATGGCAAGTCATTTTTAAAAAAATACCACCCAAAATTTTTCGTGATATAATAAATAATTGTTTATTTTTGCGTCCCGATTTGCTCGAGTGGCGGAATTGGTAGACGCGCTGGATTCAAAATCCAGTGTTTTCGGACGTGTGGGTTCGATTCCCACCTCGAGTACTTAAAAAGGCTTGATTATCTGTAAAACCAGATTCTCGAGCCTTTTGTCATTTATTTCAGGTTTTATCGAAGTTTGCTATTATTGTAGGAAAGGTCACTTTTAAGAGATACAACTGAAAAATAGAATTGTTAGGGCATTAATGTATCACCGTCAAAATCCATCTCGTAACTCCATAAACTCCGACTTTAAGCAATTATCCACTGCTGACGCTATCCAAGAAATACCAGGATATTATTTCTAACTCAAATCCACTACATCAACGGGGATAAAAGACCGGCGATTTTTTCTATTAGCTGAATACCCTGACTTCGCGCCCTCCATTTTTCACTGTCTATTTTGGTGGCATCCTTTAGATCCTCATAAAAAGCTTCGGTTAGTTCTTTGGCAACATCTTCATCATAAACAATTGCATTTACCTCAAAATTGAGATCAAAGCTTCTGATGTCCATATTGGCGGTGCCCACAATAGCAATTTGTTGGTCCACTACCATTGTTTTAGCATGGACAAATCCCTTTCTATAACAGTAAATCTCTGCTCCCGCTTTCAATAAACGCCCGTAATAGGAACGCGCCGCAAAGTTTACCAGATAGGAATCCGAAATCCCAGGTACCAACAATTTTATTTTTATCCCACTAAAAGCGGCAACCCTGAGCGTTTCAAGTAAGGTCGCTCCCGGAATAAAATAAGGGGTGGTAATAAGAATTTCCTTGGTTGCCAAATTTATGGCCTGCATCAAACTCTGCTCGATCAGTGGAGTGTCGGAATCGGGACCACTGGCAGCTATCTGCACTACTTTATCGGCACTGTTTTGCAAGAATATGTGATCGGGAAAAAATCCATTATTTGGCACTAACAGCGTTCCGGAACAATAGTTCCAGTCGCCCATAAAAATATACTGTAGAGTCCGCACTGCTGGTCCCTTTATCATTAAATGCGTATCCCTCCAAAATAAATCATTCTTTTCTGTTGCTGAATTGATATACTTGTCACTAACATTAATACCTCCTACAAAACCAATAACCCCGTCCACGACAATTATCTTTCGGTGGTTCCTATAATTAAGACTGTTTGCCAAAGCGATGAGTTTAATTTTATAAAAAGGGAACGCCTCAATTCCGGCAGCCTTCATTCGACCCACTTGTATCTTGCGGATTTCCCTGCTCCCAAAATCGTCATAGATAAACCGAACCTTTACCCCCTCTTGGGCTTTTTCGATAAGAAGATCTATTATTTTACATCCAATGGTATCGGCGTTGAATATATAATACTCTACATGGATATGGTTTTTTGCATTTTTGAGGGCTTTTAAAACTTTCGGGAATTTTTCCTCCCCATTGAGCAGTAGGCTAACATCATTGTTACTGGAAATTGGGCTCATACTTTGATTGAGAATGAGCAAAGCCAACTTTTGGAAATTAGTTACCGAAGGTACTTGGGTCGAGAAAATGTTATCGGAATCCAAAAGGATCTGCTTTTTGATCTCATTCTCCCGTTTGACATCATTAAAAACTCGTTTACTATAAATCTTTCGCTTTCGGTAATTGATTCCAATTGAAAAGTAAATGATAATACCCACAATAGGCATAAAGATTACCGCCAATACATAGGCCATGGTTTTGGTACTACTTTGGGTATCGTAGATTACCCTTATGCAGACAATAATAACTATAAGGATATAGACGATTTCGAGAAGTAGAATCCAATTCATTAGGTTATGGTTAGTTGGTATCTGCTAAATTTAGAATTTAATTTCTGAAAACTCTCAAATCAACTATTTTGAATTATTCTTGCAACCCATCTACATATTCCAAAAAAACATCACTTCCAATTTCTATCCTTTCGGGATTCCTGAAAAAAATATGCTGATTTTGAAAAGTACCCTGAAGAAGATAATGGGTTCCTTTAAAATAAGCATTTACTATTTGAACAGGGAGTGGTGTTTTGAGAGTTGACACTTTCAACTGATGCGGGAAAACAATAATTTCTTCGGAAGAAATTTGGTCGCTTATGAGGTTTTTGGCTAGAAAATTAGCATCGTCAAAAAAGCCTGCCTGATATTTGTCCGAAACAGATTTATATACCTCTTCGGGTGTTCCCAACATTTCCGTAGTACCGTTCTTTAACATCAAGATATAATCGGAAAAAGCAAGCGCCTCTTCGCTGTCGTGCGTAGCGGTAATACAGCAAATATTTTTTTCTTTTAGATAATTAAACAGCCTTCGTCTTAACTTATTTTTCCGGAAGGAATCTATATTGCTAAAAGGCTCGTCCAGCAAAAGAATTTCCGGTTCCTTGGCCAATGCTTTTGCCAACGCTACACGCTGTTTTTGTCCTCCACTGAGATTTTTAACCAAAGTATCCCGATGGGGTTCAAGCTCCACTACCTCCAAAAGCTGATCTATTCTTTGAAAATCACCCATTTCATCCATTCCCGAAAGATGGGATCTGAGATTTTCTGAAACAGTAGAGAAGGGCATAATATTGAATTCTTGAGCCACCAACTTCATAAATGGCTCTCCCGGTATCAACCGGCTTGTGGGACCCAAAAGTTTAATACCATCTGCGTGGATCTGCCCGTGGTCCAAATGCAGTAAACCATAGATAAGATGGAGCAATGTAGATTTTCCACAGCCGCTTTCTCCCAGAATACTTAGATGTTCCCCAGGAAGTAAATGAAAATGGATATTACTTAATATGTTTTGGTCGGAATATGAAAAGGAATCGATTTCGACTTTTAAGTCCATATTTGATTATTTGGCCAAAACTCCTTCATTTTGCAAAACGGGAACGTTGGTCAGATTTTCGTCTGAAATGGCGTGAGGTCCAAAAGTGAATTTTCTTTCAAACAGCTTGTCCTCAGCGAAAAAAGTAAGTAGATATTCGTTGGTAAAACCGAGTACTTCTGGCGCGATCAATTCAATTTTTACGGATGATCTAGGTCCTACGTTACCCAAACTGTGGCGCAAAGTTGATGTTTTCTTCTCCTCATTGCTGCCTCTGGACATCACCAATACAAGCGATATTTCATCTTCACGATCATTGACCAAATAAATATTCCAGTACTGACCTGTAAAGTCCTTGTCCCATTCATAAACGGCCACAATATAAACGTTCTCAGCCTTTGGAACTTCAATATCCTTTCGCATAATCAATCCCTGGTTTTCCACATTATCCAGACTACCAATAAAGCTATGGCCGCAATTCCCAACATTATGGAACCAAATACAATTTTTATAGCGGCGATAACAAAAGTTAGATAAGCGATTACTATTGCTATAATGACCACGAGGGCAATGACAAGAAATTTTTTCATATAATTTTTTTAAGTTGGGTTTATACTCTGTACAATATACGAAAACATATTTTTTTACCGTTGCCAACTCATTCCGCGATCTTCGCAGCTCTCCATTGAAACACAATATTTATATACTTCTATAAAATACTTTTAAACTGTTCCAAAAATCGGACATCATTTTCACTGAACATTCGAATATCCGGTATTTGATGCAACAACATTGCGATTCGATCTATTCCAACACCAAAGGCAAAGCCTGAATAAATTTCCGGATCAATACCACAATTGCTAAGCACATTGGGATCTACCATACCACATCCTCCTATTTCCAGCCATCCCGTGCCTTTTGTAATGCGGTGGTCTGCTTCAGTTTCCAGGCCCCAATAAACATCCACCTCGGCACTTGGCTCAGTAAAGGGGAAATAGGAGGGTCTTAAACGGATTTTGGACTTCCCGAACATCTCTGTAGTGAAATATTGCAAAGTTTGTTTTAAATCGGCAAAACTTACGGATTTATCCACATACAAACCTTCCACCTGGTGGAAAAAACAATGGGACCGAGAGGAAATTGCTTCATTTCGATAAACGCGTCCCGGGGATATGGTCCTTATGGGTGGTTTGTGAGTTTCCATATAGCGCACTTGAACCGATGACGTATGTGTTCGAAGCAAAACATCGGGGTTGGTTTGAATAAAAAAGGTATCCTGCATATCACGCGCAGGGTGATATTCCGGAAGATTAAGGGCGGTAAAATTGTGCCAATCATCCTCCATCTCCGGTCCTTCCGAAACATTAAAGCCAATGCGCATAAAGATGTCGATAATTTTATTCTTTACAATAGAAATGGGATGGCGCGCACCCAGCGGGATTTTTTCCCCCGGCCGGGAAAGATCCCCATATTGTCCCACGGTTTCAACAGTATTCTCAACCGCTTCCTTTAAAATATCCACCTTTTCCTGGGCAGCATTTTTAAGGGTATTTATTACCTGCCCAAATTCCTTTTTCTGTTGGTTGGGAACATTTTTGAATTCGGCAAAAAACTCATTCAAAATTCCCTTTTTTCCCAAATACTTTATACGGAAAGCTTCTATCTCTTCTCTGTTGGCTGAAGAAAAAGCTTCCACTTCTGCAAGATGTTTTTTAATGGTATCTATCATTCCCCAAATATGTTTGTTTTACAAGCCCAAGATTAATGGCTTATTTAAAAAGTGCTTTCTATATAATTAAAAATTATTGCCTTAAGCTATTATTTCCTTTTCCAGAAAATACTGCACAATGGCTTCTTTCATCAATACGCTTTGTTCCCCAGCCTTTAAAGGGGGCAATTGTTCCAAAACGTGGTAGTGGGGCCAACCTTCTTCATCATAATAGTCAAATTGATAATAACCATAAGGCTCCAAAAGGCGGCAGATGGCAATGTGCATCAGGTTCAGTTTTTCGTCCTTTTTGAATTTCCGCTTTAACTGACCCAACTCCTGCAAACCCACTAAATAAATAATAGCGTCCAAATCCAATACAACACCATCGGCAAAACGTTCTCCAAGCAATTTTACAACTGCCTCCCATCTTTGTTTTAATTGTTCATCACGTGCCATCGAATTATTTTTTTGCAAAGATACGTTATCCACCGTTGAATTTTAATTTCTGAATTCCAAATCGGAAAATAGTATATTTATCCAAAATTCATAAAATGAACACCATCGATCTGGTTCTTGGCCTGATATTGATTGCCGGATTTTTTTTGGGATTTAGAAAGGGACTATTCCGTGTGTTGGCTTCCTTTATAGGTTTGGTTGCAGGAGTATATTGTGCAATATATTTTTCAGGTTACGCCCAGGGCTACTTAATCCGATGGTTTGACTGGACGCCTGAGATAACAAAACTCGTAGCTTTCTTTCTTACTTTTTTTATTGTTGCACTTCTGTTTTCGCTTCTAGGAAGAATATTAACGAAGGCCGCCTCTTTGGTTATGTTCGGATTCTTCAATAAATTATTCGGGGGAATTTTAAGTGTTTTGCAATATGCATTTTTCCTCAGCATTATTTTTATGGTAGTCAATTCCTCAGAAAGCTATCGAATTCTTTCACCCGAAAAAAGAGAGAAATCCAAATTATACGAACCCATAGCATCCATAGCTCCCGCGATTCTTCCTGCCATTGAAAAAAAACTGGAGGAACTGGACATTGATCCAGAAAGGGATTTCAATATACTTACCCCTAAAGATTCCTTGCAATAAAGAATTGCTCTTATTAATGAAGATAATAGAGACAAAAAAACGTTTATTTCCTAATTTTGTTTTTTTATGTATATCTCTATCCCTAATTATAAATAACGATGCAAATCTTATAAAAATCCTAACACTAAAAAGAGATAATATTGCATAGCTTTGTGAAACTGAGTATTAATTAATTAAAAATCTATATATTATGTCATTTGAGTTACCAGATCTACCTTATGCATTTGATGCACTAGAACCAAACATCGATGCTAAAACCATGGAAATCCACCATGATAAACACCATAAAGGTTATACCGACAATCTTAATAAAGCTATTGAAGGGACCGATCTAGAGAATAAATCCATTGAGGAAATTCTAAAAAATATGGATATGGAAAACAAAGCCGTACGGAACAATGGCGGCGGATTCTTCAATCACAGTCTTTTTTGGAAAGTAATGTCTCCAAAGGGTGGCGGTAAACCTAATGGTGACCTTGCAAAAGCAATTGATGATGCTTTTGGTAGCTTCGACGCGTTCAAAGAAAAGTTTTCCAATGCAGCAAAAACCCAATTTGGTTCAGGCTGGGCTTGGTTGTGCGTCCAAAAAGGCGGGAAACTGGAAGTTTGTGGCACGCCTAATCAGGATAACCCCCTTATGCCTTCCACTGGTTGCGGAGGATATCCTATCTTAGGATTGGATGTATGGGAACATGCGTATTATTTAAAATATCAAAATAAACGTCCCGATTATGTTACCAATTTCTGGAACGTAATTAACTGGGATGAAGTTGAATCCAACTATAACAAACATAAATAAGCTATTTGATCAAATAAAAAATCCGCTGAAAGTAACTTCAGCGGATTTTTTATGTCCTTTAATTAAATCATATTCTGAATTCTGAATTCTGAATTCTGAATTCTGAATTCTGAATTAAAATAGTGGAGAATATCGGAGTCGAACCGATGACCTCTTGCATGCCATGCAAGCGCTCTAGCCAGCTGAGCTAATCCCCCATAAAACCTAAGAACAAAAAGACCCTCACGTTCGGATGGCAAAAGTAATGATTTTTTTGAAATCCACTACTGTTTTAAAAAATCTATTGTTATATCTGTTACTTTTTTTAAGTCTTCGGGCAAATGGTTTTCTTCCCAGGGATGAACTGCACCAAAAACATGGTCTGTGCCAGGAATGATCTCCAAAACGCTGTTTGGATTAGCTCTATGGATAGCGCTCGCCTCCTTAATTGCGACAGTTTCGTCATTATCACCATGGATAATCAACTGGGGTATACTTAACTTGGAAACACTCGTAAGTATATGAAATCGTTCTTCATTTTGTTTATAATCCTCATAAAACTGAAAGTAATGAGGCAACTGTTGTTTTGTTCTAGTGTTTTCTATGTAGGTTATCCCAGTTTCTTTCCACTTCTCAAATTGTGGGGTGTTTTCCTGAAATCGCGCTTTGAAATCACTTACACTGGCCCAGGTTACAACTTTGGCAATCCGGGAATCTTCGGCAGCCTTAATAATAACCGTCCCGCCCCCACGGCTATGGCCTATTAAGGATATAGTGGAAATCTTTTGTTCTTCATTAACAACACCGAAACCGAGGGATTTTAAAAGTCGATCCAAATCATCTAGTTCCAGTGAAAAATTATTTTTGGCAAAAGCCTCTAGATCAGGAAAATCAATAGGTTGCTCAATTGTTCCCCCGTTATGGGAGAAGTTAAATTTTAAAAAGCAGAAACCGGCTTCTGCGAAGGACTTTGCCACCAGATCCCATGCTCCCCAATCCTTGAAACCTTTATATCCGTGGCTAAAGATTACCAAGGGCAATGCTTTTGGCGAAGGGTTATAATACAAATCATATAAAATTGGTCTTTTCTGAGCCTGTTCTAAAATTAAATTGTTCTTGATAATCATAAATATATTTTTAATAAATAATGTAGGGAAAAAAATTACAAAGTTCTGTTGAGTCAATGATGAGAGCCATTTGGAATAAGTGACTACTTCCTATTTAGTTTACCATCGAAATTTAATAGTTGTAAAGCAAGCTTAATCAATAAAACTTAATTATCAGGCTAGGTGGTAATAAAAAGAAACGCCCCCATTCTGGAGGCGTTCCTATACTATTTATTCAATTTCCTATCTAAACTTATTTTTTCAAAGAAATCTCAACACGTCTGTTTTGTTGTCTTCCAGCAGCAGTGTTGTTAGAAGCGATTGGTCTGGATGGACCGTATCCTTCAGAAGTCAATCTGCTAGCATCCATTCCGATTGATACCAAGTAATCTTTAACTGATGCAGCTCTTTCTTTAGAAAGTCTTTCATTCAATTTTAAGCTACCTGAACTGTCGGTATGACCTTCGATTTCAAACTTAGCGTTTGGATATTCTTTCATAATATCAACGATGTTTTGAAGCACACCGTAAGAATCTTTACGGATTGAAGCCTTTCCAAGATCGAACAAAATAGTTTTAGAATATTCGTTCAATTGCTTAATAACTTCTACAGAAACTTCTGGACAACCGTTGTTGGCTACAGTTCCCGGAACATCTGGACACTGATCATCTTTGTCAAGAACACCGTCACCATCTCTATCTGGCCAAGGACAACCTTGGTTTTCTTTTGGACCAGCTTCGTTTGGACATTTATCCAAGTGATCAGGGATTCCGTCACCGTCAGTATCAGGACAACCGTTAAACTCAGCTAAACCAGCAACAGTAGGACATTCGTCAAGATGATCAGGGATTCCGTCACCGTCAGTATCAGGACATCCGTTGAATTCGGCTACACCAGGGGTATCAGGACACTCATCAAGGTGATCAGGAATACCGTCACCATCAGTATCAGGACATCCGTTAAATTCAGCAAGACCTGGAGTCTCAGGACACTCATCATCTTTGTCATAAATACCATCACCGTCAGTATCAACACCTCCAAATTGGAATACTACCCCAGCTGAATGCTGAAAGTGAGTAATTCCGTAAGTATCTTCGAATGATTGTTTGTAAGTTGATTGAAGGTTAAGAGCAATATTTTCGTTGAACCAGAATTTCAAACTTACAAGACCGTTTGCAGTTCCAAATCCGATATCATCTACCCAAGTATAACCCCCACCAATACCGATAGAAGGATCGAACCAGCCAGTGTTTAAGGCATTTTTAAAGCTATATTTGATTTCACCATCTGCACCGTAGTAGCTTAGGTCATCTGCAGGCATATCACCAATTTTGTCGATCCTGTTGATGGTACCAGCAGCAGTAAATACAAAACCACTACCAATATAACGGCTTATTGCAAGTCTGGAAACGGATGGAAGAATGTTCCAGTGATCTTTAGCGTTAAAGTATTCATCAAACATTTCCCCTCTTTGTGTGGGATCAATTCGTCCTTTGTCGTTGGTGCCAACAGGAAAAAGGTCAACGGCGTTTGCACCGACCTCCACGGCCCAAGGATGATTCTCGTCTTGCGCGTTCGCTACGCCGATCCCCATAAATAGGACGACAGCAACTAATAATCTGAGTAGATGTTTCATATTCGATTGTTTAATTTTTAAGTGTTAATTAAGAGCAAAAGTAACTTGTTAAAATGTATTGGCAAAAGCAAATCTAATAAATTTTTCCTAAAATAGATGCTCAGAGGCGCAATTACGGGGTTTTCGACTAAATAACACCCAAGCGCTTACCTACTGTAACAAAAGCATTTATAGCCTTGTCCAAATGTTCCTGCGAATGCGCTGCCGAAAGTTGCACCCTTATCCTCGCTTTTCCTTTAGGAACTACAGGAAAGAAAAAACCTATTACATAAATTCCCTCATCCAACAGCATGTTCGCCATCTCCTGTGAAAGCTTTGCATCGTATAACATTACAGGAACTATTGCGGAGTCGCCTTCAATTATATCAAAGCCCGCTTCTTTCATTCCTTTTTTAAAATATGCGGCATTCTTGGCCAATTTTTCGCTTAAGGAATTGTCTCTTTCAAGCATTTCAAAAACCTTAATAGAGGCGCCCACAATTGCGGGTGCCAAGGAATTGGAAAACAAATAAGGTCTGGACCGCTGGCGCAACATCTCTATAATCTCTTTTTTACCAGTAGTATAACCACCCATTGCTCCGCCCAAGGCTTTACCAAGTGTTCCAGTTACAATATCCACTCGGTTCATTACTCCTTTTTCCTCAACCGTTCCCCGTCCGGTTTTGCCCAAAAACCCGGTGGCGTGGCAGTCATCAACCATAACCATTGCATCATATTTGTCGGCCAGATCACAAATCTTGTCTAACGGAGCCACTAAACCATCCATGGAAAACACGCCATCGGTAACAATAAGCTTAAACCGCTTACCACTTTCATTGGCGGCAATCAGCTGTTTCTCCAAATCCTCCATATTGCTGTTCTCATATCTGTACCGAGCTGCCTTGCATAACCTAACGCCGTCGATAATGGAGGCGTGGTTCAAAGAATCGGAAATAATGGCATCCTCTTCTCCCAGTAAGGGTTCAAAAACCCCTCCATTGGCATCAAAACAGGCGGCATATAATATGGTGTCATCATAACCATAGAAATCGGATATCTTTTGTTCAAGTTCTTTATGGATGTCTTGAGTACCACAGATAAAACGAACGGATGACATTCCAAAGCCGTGAGTATCCATTGCGTCCTTTGCAGCCTGGATTACTTCCGGATGGGAAGATAGACCTAAATAATTATTAGCACAAAAATTGATTACTTCCTGTCCTGTGGAAATCTTGATTACCGCGTCCTGTGGAGAGGTAATGATGCGTTCCTTTTTGTAGAGACCATTCTCTTCGATCTCTTCAAGTTCCTTCCTTAAGTGGTCCTTAACTTGTCCGTACATTTTACTTTTTTTAGTGGGTTTATTAATCCCCAAATTTAATCTTTATTTACCAAACAGCATAGAACAGCTACTACGTAAAGCTAAGACTTGGTAAAGGAATTGGGCTAAATCGCTGGGAAGAATAGCAAAGAAGATATATTTTATATTAGTCGTGTCCGACAAAGATGAAAGACCGCGGCGCTGAAAAACGTAAGACGTAAGACTTGCTCCTTAAGAGCCTGAAAACTAAATTAGATTGATGAAACTTTGCTTTCTAACTATTAAATCACGATAATAAATTAAATAGCAAGTCGTATCCTAATAAAAAGATTCTAAACATCCATCAATATTGACTCAATCAAAACTTTTGTAATATTTTAACCCGACACTATTTATGCTATATCAAATGTTGGGAATCAGCAACAGAAACAAACAAGTATCTAAATGAATCAAAAAACAACATGGATGAAATTTTAGGGAAATTCCTGAATGGTTAACTTTCCGTCGAAAACCAATGTCCAGCACATTGATTATAAATAAAGACAGTATTAAGTTGCAGATTTCTGCAATTACATTTCAATCTGAATCTACTTCCAATCAAGAAAGAAAAATGCTGTTCCAGATTATAATTGTTTTATATCTGATGCTGGCACCCATCCATCCTTCCCATCGGCCAGTGAAATACGAAACCAATTCCCATCCTGACCGGTAATCTGAACCTTAGTGCCCTCGTGGAGAACAAAAGCAGAGGCGCTGCCCATGGAAGGCTCCGACTTCACCTCAATTTGTGAGGAAAATATTATGGCAGCCTTGTCATTAACATAATCATTGTAGGTTAGAAAAGCCATGGTAACAGTGATAACCAACAACAAAAGGGCGATTGTGGAAAACAAAAATAAAAATCGCTTAGTCCTTACTTTATACGAGAAATAATAGAACAGAAAAAGAGCGACGAACACAATCGAGAACACTACTGCCCAAATTGCCCAGGCATTAAAGGTAAAAATACCGGAAATACCATTGTACCACTTAGTGAATACAGATTCAGGCAATGGTTCAATAGCGTCGATCCTAGCATTTTCGGCAAATGCAAGATTGGTCTTGATGTCTGAATCATTGGGCGATAGCATTAATGCCTTTTCATAGTAATAAATGCTGGGACCAATATGATTCAATTTATATTGAGCATTTCCGATATTAAAATAAAGTGGGGCGGAAGCCTCTCCATTGTCCAAAATTTGCATCCACGAATTGATGGCCTGCTGATATTTTCCGTTTTTGTAAGCTTCCTTCCCTTGGTCGAAAAGATGCTCATTTTGACCAAAACCCACAAAAGACAAGAATAGGAGCGAAATAAAAAAAACCTTTTTCATCATCTTCATAGTTATTGAATTTGTTTGTCGATATCGGAAATGGTCTCTACAGCCCTTTCATAATCTTGTGAAATTGTGGATTTTGAGGAAGAAGCATACCTGGCAAATTCACAGCTTTTTAGCAGTGCAATAAAATTCGATACCGTATCAGGCATCACTTTTCTATCCAGCAACATTTGGGAAATCAAGGCTTTTTCCATTTCCGATGTTTCGATATTAAGCTTTGCTTTTAGATAGTTATGAAGTGCCCGTTCCAGTGATTCATAGAAGGCAATAGGATCCGCCATGTTCTTTTTAGCCTCAGATAAATATTTTTTGGCAAGTTTATTTGCCTGACGCAATTTATTTCCCTCAATATCCCCTAATCGTTCCTTGCGTTTTTTACCGGCAAGAATAAATACGGGTATTAAAAGAAATGGCCCACCCAGCAATGTCCAAAATAAAGCCGATTTAAAAAACGGCTCTTGCGCAATCGGTTTTAAATGTGAATCCAATTTTATATACTTGAAATTATCCTTGGATAGGACAACCTGTTGCTTGGGGGCGGGTATATTGGGATTACCCGCAGCTGTCAAGGGACCGTTTTCAACTTCAATTACAATTTCCTTGGATGTAAGGGTTTTGTATTTTTCAGTCTTGGGATCAAAAAAAGAAAATGTTAAAGGCTGAATTGGATATGTGCCCTTAAACTGGGGAACGATGGTATAGGAATCCGAAATGGATCCCTGCATTCCGTTGACTGTGGTATTCACATTTTCTCCGTGCTCAGGTTCATATACCTCGAGGGAACTCGGTAATTTAACCGCTGGTGTATTGAATAATTTCAAATTGCCGTTCCCAGATACTTTTACATCCAATTGAAAGGACTCATTGGCATTTAAAGTGGTTTTGTTCGTGCCAACGTCAAACGTAAAATTGCCCACAGCCCCACTAAAACCGTCAGGGCGTCCTGCCAAAGGCAAAGGCTTTACATTTATGGTCTTTTTTCCTGCCGAAATAGTTTTATTCACCCTTTCCATAACCCGTCGGCCAAAAATATCCCTACGGCTGCCTTGTACATCTATAGGAATGTCCAAAGTGAGCGGCTCAATTTGTAGTTCGCCCGTTTTTTGGGGATATAGAACGGTTGTTCTTAGAATTACATAGCGATAATCCTGGCCATTATATTTACCCTCATAGACCTTATAGTTGTTGTTATTATCAATGTTCTGGCTCCAAAAATCGGTGTATTTTGGCGTGTCTATTTCCCGCCATTGGCTAGTAATGCTTACATCGTGTGATACATACAGCTTATAGGTAACCGTAATTGCTTCGTTGAGATAAGGAGTGAGCTTGGAAATTTCAGCCACCAAATGGACATTTTCACTTGCTACATATTCGGCATTGTTTCCATCTTTAGGCACATCCACGGCAGCCAGAACTTCTACTTCAACAGGAGAGGTTTTATAGGTTTCTCCTTTAATATCAATGGTAGCCTGTCCAATGGTTATTTTTCCTCTTCTTTGTGGCGATAGAAAATAGGAATAGGTTTTGGAAAAGCTTCTTTTTCCGTTGATCCACGAATTGCTGATGGATTGATTGGGACCGCCCACTACTCGAAAATCCTCAAAACTTGGAGGCCTAAAATTGTCCCCATCGGCATTCATTTCAAAATCCACTCGAAGACGTTCATTGATTCCCAATTGGGATTTACTGACCTTGGCGTCAAATTGAACTTGCCCCATCGCCGTTAAACCGCAGAGCAATAATCCACATATCATTAAAAAACTCTTCATCATCATAACTACCAATCTTTGTCCGATTTTACTGGTGTCCCTTTCTGTTTTTCGGCATTAATTTTCTCTTGTACCTTTTTTTCCTCGTTGTTCATTGCTTCCAATAAGCTTTTTACTTGTTGAGGAGAAAGCTGACCCGGAACTGGTTGTTGCTGTTGCGGCTTATCCCCCTTGTCATCTTTAGGCTGATCAGGTTCTCCATTTTCTTTTTCATCCTGTTTCTTTTCGTCCTTTTTCTCTCCTTTATCCTTATCTTCCTTATCGTCGCCCTTATCTTTGTCTTGATTGTCTTGATTGTCCTGCTTATCCTGGTCTTGATCCTGATCTTTATTCTCCTGATCCTTGTTTATATCCTTATTGTCGTCTTTGTTATCCTTGTTATCAGGCGGGGGAGGATTTTTGTCCAGCATTTCCATGGCTAGGGCCAAATTATAACGTGTCTCATCGTCATTTGGATTATTCCGTAATGCATTCTTGTATGCCTCCACTGCTTCCTGATACTTTTTTTCGTTCATAAAAGTATTGCCCAAATTGTGAAATGCTTTGTGCTTTTCGGCCTTGGTAGTTGCAGCCGCTGCGGCTTGCTTAAACCGAAGCATGGCTTCGGCATTTTTCTCTTTACCATAATAGGCAGTGCCCAAATTATATTTGGCCACATCGTTTTTAGGGTTAGCGGATATTGCTTTTCGGTAATCCGCTTCAGCGGTACGAAAATCCTCCTTTTGAAGTGCCTGTTGCGCTTCACTTAAATAATTTTGTGAAGCTTTTAATGCTTTCTGTTGTTCTTTAACCTGTTGTTGGCCAAAGCCCAAAAATGAAACCAACAGCAATGCCATCAAAATTGCATTGCCTGATTTAAATCTTGATATATTCTGACCTAACTTCATCATTATATTACTTCTGAACAGAGTTTTCCAAATTTTTATTCCTTTTTCTCATTGAACAGATTCAGTCTTTGCACCCAAGCGGTTTTACGTTCCAAGAGAAATATATCAAGTACCAACAAAAACAATGCCCCAGCTAAAAACCATTGGAATTGATCTTTAAAGTCCGTGAATTGTTTGGCTTCAAACTCCTTTTTGTCCATCGCATTCAAAATACTTTTTACCCTGTCAACTACTTCCTTTGTATTGGAACCATCCAAATATTCCCCATTTGTAATCCGGGCAATTTCTTTTAAAGTTTCTTCTCCCAACCTACTTATCACCTGCTCATCGTTCTTATCCCTAAGGTAATACTGTAGAATTCCATTTTTCTTTATAGGAATGGGTCCGCCCTCAACAGTACCAACACCTATAGGAAATATACGAATCCCTTTTTCTGCTGCTTCCTCGGCAATTTTTTCGATATTCCCACCGTGATCCTCTCCATCCGATACCAAAAAAAGAACCCTGTTGGTTTGCTCATCGTCATCATAAAAGCTTTTGGCCAACTCAATTGCATCGGTAATGGCGGTTCCTTGTGACGACACCATATCTGTATTCATGCCATTCAAAAATAATTTGGTGGCAGCAAAATCGGTTGTAATAGGCACTTGAGGGAAGGCACTTCCAGCATAACCGATAATTCCTACCCTATCACCCGCAAGATTATTAATAATCTGGGTTATAAGCTGTTTTGCCTTTTCCAATCTATTAGGGGCAATATCCTCCACCAACATACTTTTGGAAACGTCCAGTGCAAAAACAATATCCACTCCTTCGCGTTTTACGGTTTCAAGCTTTGTTCCCACCTTGGGATTTACCAAAGCAAAACTCAAACAAGCGATGGCCAAACATAATACTATCATTTTCAGGACCGGCTTAAACGTTGAGCGGTTGGGACTTAATCTCCTCAATAAATCTTTATCGACAAACTGCTTTTGAACCCGTCTTTTCCATATTACACTCAATAGAAAAAGCACCACAATAACTGGTATGGCGAACAGAATGTAAAAATATATGGGTTGTTCTAATTGGTACATTTCTCTATAAAAATCCTTTAAAAACAGTAATACGCAGCAAAAATTCAAAAGCGATCAAAATCAAACCCAAAATGGCCCAAGTTCTGAACATTTCGTTATAATTGGTATATTTGAATTCTTCTATGTCGGTTTTCTCCAATTTATTTATCTCGTCATAAATCTTCTCCAGTTTGGCATTGTCCGTAGCCCTAAAATATTGACCGCCAGTTCTGGCCGCAATATCTTTCATCAATTGCTCATCAATTTCCACTTGGACATTTCCATACTGAAATCCTCCATCGGGCCGGATGGCAATGGGCGACATTGCCATACCATTAGTTCCGATACCAATAGTATATACTTTTATTCCAAATTCGGCCGCCAGCTCACTGGCTATCTTGGGATCAATAAATCCGGAATTGTTTACCCCGTCGGTTAAAAGAATTATTACCTTACTTTTCGCACGACTGTCCTTTAGTCTATTTACCGCTGTTGCCAGACCGGAACCAATAGCGGTCCCACCTTCAATAACCGTGTTGTATTCCATTTTTTTCAAGGAGGAAAGCAATAAAGTTTTATCCGATGTCAAAGGAGTTCGCGTAAAACTTTCCCCGGCATATTCCACAAGGCCAATTCGATCGTTGGGTCGGCCCTGGATAAAATGGGCGACCGTGGTTTTTAAAGCTTCCAATCTATTAGGTTTTAAATCCCGCGCCAACATACTTGCGGAAAGATCCATGGCCATTACAATATCTATCCCCCGGGTTGTCTTGGATTTAGTAGTCTCGTCCACGGTTCTAGGTCTCGCCATTGCAACAATTATAGCGGAGAGCGCCAAAAGACGTAGGGCAAAGAGAATTGGCTTTAGCCTCGCCAGCCAATTTTTACCGGTTTTAAATCCCTGAATACTGGAAATTTTAAGAGAAGCCGATTGTTTTTTTCTTTTGTATAAATACCACAACACAAGCACTGGAAGTAGTAAAAACAACCAGAAAAACTGTGGATTTACAAATTCGAAATTACTTCCCATCTGTTGCGGATATTTCAAGTTCGATAGAGGATTCAATTCTTTTAAGGATCTGCGTTGCATATTTATCATCATCCTGATAAACTATCAGCACTTCCTGCAGACCATTTTCTTGAGCAAAGAGAAGAAGTTCATAACTACTTTTCTTGCTCAACACCTTTTTATCCGAAACTTGCACATTAAATTCGCCATAGGCCTTTAAGCCCTTAATTCCTTTATCAGTTTCAAAATCATCCCTTTTTACGAGCAGGTTTTTCGCTCCGCTCCGCTCGAGATCATTTAATACCGCGTCCAAGGCCGCATCCAAAGGAATATCCTGCTTTTGGCGGAATTGTGTGGTGGATACCATTATATATAACGGAGATTTCATTTCACCGTAGATAAAAATATCTTTACCGCTAACGGCACTTTTATCAGCATTAGTTATGCTCACATCGGCGCGGACCAACACTTTAGGAGTCTCGATAATTACGGCAGGATAACCGTATTCGCTTTTGATCCATTGGCCTTCGGCCAAATCCCGTAAAGGATTCCCCAGGATTTTATCTCGAAGATTATCAAAGCCAGTAATACTGCCATAAACTACACCCGCCAGAATAATTACGGCCAGAAATCCAGAAATCCCTATCATCCATTTTCTGCGCTGTCGTTTTTTCTCCAGTTTTTCCAAGTACTCCTGGTTTTTCAATAATTCTTCCTCAGATGGTTCTGGAATCGCTTCGTGGGTTTCGTTAATGATTTCTTCAATGGTTTTCCTGTCAACTTCCGCTTGTCCGGAATGTTGATTCATCTTGGCAAATTTCACTAGATCCGCTCGTTTAAAAATTAGATCCAATTTTTGGATGGTTTCATTATCAAAATCAAAATTTCCAGCGTCTTTAAGCATCATCAACCTAGAAATCAACTGATCGCTGGTACTTTCCAGGGCAGCATCATCCACTTCACGATCGAGGTAACGTTTTACAATTTCGGTAAGGCTAGAGTAATATTCCTTGCTGCGATTTTCCTTGAGTAATTGTGTATTATCCAGTTTTTTTAGGGCAACAATGGCCTCTTCATAAGGCGGCAATTGCCTTTCAGCAGCCTCGCGACGTTTTTTTCTTCTTAACAAATACAGCCCTATAAGAACAATGAGAATTATAGGAATAAGCCAAGATAAAAGAAGTATCCAGTTAAAAGGAGGAGCTTTTACCTCCATCGCCGGTTTAATATCAAACATTTTTTGTTTGGTAGTATCAACAATTACCCCATTTATTTCAACCTTTAGGGAATCTGTCAAAAATAGTTTCCCGTTTATGGAAATACGCTGAGGAGGAATTGTAAAATGTCCGGTATCAAATTGGGTAAGCCCATATTTTTTTATCAGTCGATATTTCGAGGCTTCAAAGGTGGTGTCGATTTTATAGGAATCTATCATTTCCAATGGCGCAAATGTTTGCTCCTCAGGGAAAATTACATTATCGGTGGAATCTGCATCAACGTGAATAGTGTATAATAGTTCCTCTCCTATCTTAATCTGAGTAGAATCAATAGTTGCCGTAACTTGGGCGGAGGCACAAACGGAAAAAAGAACAAAGATTATAGAACAGAAAATAAGAGATCCTGGAAAGTTTAAATTTCGATATTCCCAATTCATATTGTATTTATAATCAAACATCCAAAAACAAACGTTTTAAAAGAATCCTACTCCACTTTAAAGTCTGTAAAATTATCGGCGTTTAAAATATCCCAATAACTTTTTTACATAACTTTCATCCACCCTGCAACTTAATGCTCCTGCACCGCTCTTTGTAAAGGAATCTACAAAATAATCTGCGCGCTCCCTGTGATAACTGAAATATTGATTTCTCACATCCTTGGAACCGGTGTTCACTAACAATAACTCCCCCGTTTCCTGATCTTCCATCTGAACCATTCCTAAATTGGGAATGCTTTCCTCTGCTTGGTCAAAAATCCGAATTCCAGTAAGGTCATGCTTTTTGGCAGCAATCCTTAGGGTATCGCGATATCCGTCATCGATAAAATCCGAAAGGACAAAAACGATGGCTTTTTTCTTCATCACACTGCTCAGGAATTTAAGAGCATTGGCGATATTGGTTTTATTGCTCTTGGGCTCAAATTCCAGTAATTCCCGAATTATTCGTAAAACGTGGGATTTTCCTTTTTTGGGCGGGATGTAAAGTTCAACTTCATCCGAAAAAAGGATAAGTCCTGTTTTGTCGTTGTTCTGCATAGCCGAAAAAGCAAGGGTGGCAGCAATTTCGGTTATAATTTCATTTTTGAACTGTTCCTGTGTTCCAAAAAATTCGGAACCACTTACATCGGCCATCAACATAAGAGTAAGTTCCCGCTCTTCCTCAAAAATCTTTACAAAAGGCTCGTTATATCTTGCCGTCACGTTCCAATCGATATTGCGCACATCATCGCCAAATTGATATTGGCGCACTTCACTAAAAGTCATACCCCGTCCTTTGAAGGTACTATGGTATTCGCCACCAAAAACGTTGTCACTCAACCGACGCGTTTTGATTTCGATTTTACGCACTTTTTTAAGAAGCTCCTTGGTATCCATCTTTTTGTAGTAGCTAGTTGGCAGTCACAGTGAGCAGTTTAATCGGCTTGCTATTTGTAAATTGCTTTAGGAATGCCAACTGCTACGGAACACTGTAAACTTATTTTAGGGTACTTCAATTACGTTCACTATCTTATTGATAATATCTTCTGAAGTAATGTTTTCAGCTTCGGCTTCGTAGGTAATTCCAATTCTATGACGAAGTACATCGTGGACAACCGCTCGCACATCCTCGGGCACTACATAGCCACGGCGTCTAATAAAAGCATAGCACTTGGAAGCGATGGCCAGATTAATACTTCCTCTTGGGGAAGCGCCAAAATTGATGAGTGGTTTCAAATCGGTCAAACCAAAATTTTCAGGAGACCGTGTGGCAAAAATTATGTCCAGGATATATTTTTCAATTTTTTCGTCCATATAAACTTCCCGCACAGCGGCTTGGGCCCTTTTTATCTGCTCCAGGGTAGCTACAGGATTTACTTGCTCGTATTCCTCTTTCAGGTTTTGCCGTATAATTAATTGTTCCTCGGCAAGTTGTGGATATTTAATTACCGTTTTCAGCATAAAACGGTCCACCTGCGCTTCGGGCAAAGGATAAGTTCCTTCTTGTTCAATTGGGTTTTGTGTAGCCATAACCAAAAACGGCTTATCCAACTTAAAGGTGGTATCGCCAATTGTAACCTGCTTTTCCTGCATTGCCTCCAGAAGTGCAGATTGCACCTTGGCGGGAGCTCGGTTTATCTCGTCCGCAAGAACGAAGTTGGCAAATATGGGTCCCTTTTTGATACTGAAATCATTAAGTTTCATGTTATAAATAAGGGTTCCGATAACATCGGCGGGAAGAAGATCGGGGGTAAACTGTACCCTACTAAAAGTTCCATGCACAGCCTTTGCCAAGGTGTTTATGGCAAGAGTTTTTGCCAATCCTGGAACACCTTCCAACAGAATGTGGCCCTGTCCCAGCAATCCGATCATTAATCGCTCCACCATATGTTTCTGGCCAACGATTACTTTGTTCATTTCCATTGAAAGAATATCAACAAATGCACTTTCTCTTTCAATCTTTTCATTTAAGGCCGCAATGTCAAAGGTCGAATTTGTATTTTCCATACCGTATTTAGATTCAATTTATGCACATGTCAAAAGACCGTGCAAATTGAAAATTTATTGATTAAATTCCTGTTAACGATTGGTTAAATGTAAAAAGAGGAGCACCTTATTGCTCCTCTTCTGCTTTTAAGCGTATAAATTTAAAAGGGTTACAAATTAATCTCGCCAAGATGGGTAATTTCTCCTTTTACAACGGCAACATTCTCAACAACCAATGGGGGGATTCCAAGGCCTAAGTCTGCCTGTATGGTTACCGTATAATTTCCCTCTGGAACCCCGCTAAGGAGAAAATCGCCTTGAAGATTGGTATAGCTCGAAATTTCAAGGTCTCCATTAATTGCCGAAACCATTGTCAACATATTGGCGGGAAGAACCTTCCCCGAAATGGCTCCACTTTCCGCAACGGTGGTTGCCCTAATTACCGGTTTAAGGCTATAGCCACCGTTTCCTTGTGCGACAATAGACTTGTCCACATCAAAGTCCAGGAGATATTCATACAAAATTCCAGGCTCGAGAGTTTCGTGAACCTGTATTTTTAGCCCCGATTGTTGGGCACTGGGAGTTTGTAATGGGAATGTCTGCCCATCCACCACAAGGGTGTTTTCCTCGCCTAAAACTAACCGTATCTGGCTTATCTCTCCGGCGGGTATTTCATCATTATATAAAAGGACATTTACACCGGCCGTTAACTCCAAGAGATTGTATATACCCGAATTAATACCTAAAGTAACATCTTGCTGACCTCCATTGTATTTTATAACGACATCCTTTACATCGATGTAAACCGCCTGGTAATCACCAGGGGCATCCGTCAACCTAAGAGCGAGTTTTGCCTTACCTTCACTGCTAATTGTATCATCTTCACTGCTGCAGGATGCTAATCCCATAAAAAGAATTGCAACTAAACTTAATTTTAATAGGGTTTTCATATTGTAGTTTTAGAATTAGTTTTGTAAACATATTATGTGAAATTTACAGTTTCAATATTGTTAAGATCAATTAACTAACCTTAACTTAATTTAAGAAAATGTACCCTAATAAAAATGAAATTTTAATAAGATAACAAAAATGAGAAATAAAACCGCCTTAATAACCGGAGCCACTTCGGGCATTGGAATGGCAACCGCTAAACTATTTGCCAAAAATGGTGCGAAATTAATCCTCTGTGGAAGAAGGATAGAGCGATTATCGGAGCTTTCAAAGGAGCTTTCTGAATTCACCGACATTCATATTTTGAGTTTTGATGTTAGAATGAAAGATGATGTGGAGTCTGCAATACAATCACTTCCCAAGAATTTTTCAGAAATCGATATTTTGGTAAATAATGCGGGTAACGCTCACGGTTTGGACACCATAGATGAAGGGAACACAGAGGATTGGGATGCAATGTTGGACATAAATGTGAAGGGATTATTATATGTTACCAAGGCAATTCTTCCAAAAATGATTGATAGGAAAAGCGGACATATCATCAATATTGGTAGCACGGCTGGAAAGGAAGTTTACCCCAAAGGAAATGTTTATTGCGCGAGCAAACATGCGGTTGATGCCCTTAACCAGGCGTTTCGGATCGACTTAAACGGAAAAGGAATAAGAGTAGGCGCCATAAATCCCGGGATGGTAGAAACAGAATTCAGTGAGGTTCGTTTTAAAGGCGATTCGGAACGGGCTAAAAAAGTATATGAAGGTTTTTCTCCATTGCAAGCAGAGGATATCGCAGATATTATTTGGTTTACCGTTACACGCCCATCCCACGTTAATATTGCTGACCTTACAGTAATGAGTGTGGACCAGGCGTCATCAACTATTGTGAACAAGAAGTAAATAGTATTATAGAGTATCCGTTTTATCCAAGGATAGAAACAAGAGCCCTGCCCTGCAAAACCGAGAGCGAAGATGAAAAAGTAACTCCCAAAAGTCTTTTTAGGCCAGGTTTAATGGTTGATTGTTTTTTATCGGACCAAAATGATAGACTTTATTCTCCTAAAAAAATTTTTAATTTAAAGTACAATAAAATGAAAACTGTAGTAATTGGCGATATCCATGGAGGACTTAAGGCACTTGAGCAAGTAATTGAAAAAGCAAATTTGCCTTCGGATTCAAAATACATTTTCGTTGGCGATTATGTTGATGGATGGAGCCAATCTGCAGAAGTTGTTTCCTTCTTATTGAAATTTTCACAGGAGCATAAATGCGTATTTATCCGCGGAAATCACGACGACTTGCTTTACAGATATCTGTCTACGGGAGAAAGCAACCCAATGTGGTTATCGCAAGGAGGAAACAGCAGTATTGAAAGTTATTCCAATGTATCGAGAAGTGAATTGGAAATCCATATCCAGTTTTTCCAGAATCTGGTTAACTATCACATAGATCAAGAAAATCGACTTTTTGTACATGCGGGTTTTACTAATCAGCAAGGGCCACAAAACGAATATTATAAAAATCTGGTTTATTGGGATAGAACTTTATGGGAAATGGTCTGTGCCATGAATACATCCTTAAGCAAAGAGAGTGATAATTATCCCAAACGTTTAAAACTGTTTAAGGAAATTTATATTGGCCATACACCCGTAACGCGAGTGGGATTTGAAAAACCGGCCAATTATGCGAATGTGTGGAACGTCGATACCGGCGCAGCCTTTAAAGGAAAACTTTCCATGCTGGACGTGGATACCAAGGAGTTATGGCAAAGCAACCCTGTTTATACCCTTTATCCTGAGGAAAAAGGCAGGAATTAAGAGATCTTTATTACAATTTAAGACCTTAGCTTCCTATATTTGTAGCTAGTAAACAGAACAATTATGGCCACAAAAAATATTCGTCTGGAAGTGATGCAGACCATCGAAAAGGAAGTAGATGGATATATCGACAAATATTTGATCCCCGCAGACGAAATTTGGCAGCCTACCGATATGCTGCCCGATTTTCAAAAAGAAGATTATCTTGAACAAGTTACCCAACTTCGCGAAGAAGCTAAGGAACTGGGTTATGATTTTTGGATCGTACTGGTAGGTGATATGGTTACTGAAGAAGCATTGCCTACTTATGAAAGTTGGTTGATGGATATGGAAGGCGTTGACCAACACGGCCGGAATAGCTGGAGCAAATGGGTAAGACACTGGACAGGTGAGGAAAACCGGCACGGGGATACGTTGAACAAATATTTGTATTTATCCGGAAGGGTAAATATGAAAGAAGTAGAAATTACCACCCATCATCTTATAAACGACGGTTTTGAAGTGGGAACGGGCCGTGACCCATATCGAAATTTTGTCTATACCAGTTTTCAGGAATTGGCTACAAACATTTCGCATAAGCGAGTGGGAAAAATTGCAAAGGACAAAGGAAATAAGATGCTTTCCAAAATGTGCAATATTATTGCTGGCGACGAAATGCGTCATCACTTGGCCTATCGCGAATTTGTTTCCACCATATTTGAATATGATCCAAGTGAAATGATGCTTGCTTTTGCCGATATGATGAAGAAAAAAATAATCATGCCGGCGCAAAATCTGCGAATGAGCGGAGGAAAAATGGCATCTGCTTTTGATGATTTCAGTAATGCTGCACAACGACTTGGCGTTTACACCACTTTTGATTACATCGATATTTTGGAAAAATTGAATGCCCATTGGGAAATCTCAAAGAAAACCAATTTGACCGATGAGGCAGAAAAAGCAAGGGACTTTCTGGTAAAATTGCCGTCCAGAATGTTGCGTATTGCCGATAGGGTAACTGTGCCACAGGATACAAATTACTTTAAGTGGGTAGAGCCAAATGGAGTAGTATAACTCGATAAAAAGGTACGGAACAATGGATGACACCAACTTTGATTTCACAAATTATGAAAAAACATCTTAAGCTTCCTATCCTTTTCTTAACCATGTTGGTCTTTGGATTGGGTTTGACAAGTTGTGGCAGTGCCCAACAATCCAATAAGGAATTTATGCTGGAACAAGATCCGCCCTTTAAAATTATCGAGGCATATTATCAAAAATGGGTAGCAGGTATAAAAGAAGGCGGTGCTGGTCTTAATCTGCATATTGTTTTTAATAAAATGGATCCCAAAGTCAAAATTGATGAAATCTATTTCCGAAATGAAATACGAAAAGCGCGAAAGACTTCCCAAGAGGGCAATGTATTTGTAGCCGATTTTACCAATAACCTGGAAGATAATGTGATAATGGATTTAGATCCAATTAAAGAATCAAAAAACACTCCTGCCCAAAAATTCCCGTTTGACTTAACAGGTAATGAAGCTGTAATAAGTTATCTATACTCTGGAAAAAAACAATATTATAAGATTTCCAATCTCCCGGAAAAACATCAAATTTCGTATCCACAATCGAACCCCAATCTTGGGAATTAATTTTCTTGGACAATGAAAATCCTACATCTGGATAGTAACCATCCGTTACTGATCGAAACCCTTCAAAAAGCCGGTTTTGAAAATGTTGAAAACTATAACGCAAACAAAACGGAAATTGAGGATATGATTTCGGGATATGAGGGCATTGTCATCCGCAGTCGGTTTAATATCGACCGGCAATTTTTGGACCACGCAAAAAACCTGAAATTTATCGCTCGCGTTGGTGCAGGCCTGGAAAGCATAGATACGGAGTATGCAGATTCCTTGGGAATCAAATTGATTGCCGCGCCCGAAGGAAATAGAAACGCTGTTGGTGAACAAGCCCTGGGAATGTTGCTTGCCTTACTAAATAATCTATTAAAAGCTGATCGAGAAGTAAAAAATGGCCAATGGCTACGCGAAGCCAATCGAGGTCACGAATTGAATGGTAAAACCGTTGGAATTATCGGTTACGGAAATATGGGCAAAGCTTTTTCAAAAAAACTCCGTGGTTTTGAATGTAAGGTGATTTGCTATGACATTAAGGAGGACGTTGGTGATCAAAATGCAGAACAAGTCTCCCTCGAAAAACTTAAGGAAGAAGCCGATGTACTAAGCCTACACACGCCCTGGACCCCCCAAACGAATAAAATGGTGGATTCGGGATTTATCAATTCCTTTACCAAACCCTTTTGGTTAATCAATACGGCTCGCGGAAAAAGTGTAGTTACGGAAGATCTGGTGGCAGCACTTAAGTCCAAAAAAATCTTAGGAGCTGCGCTGGATGTACTTGAATTTGAAAAATCTTCATTTGAAACCTTGTTTGATTCAGACAATCTACCTGTCGCTCTTAAAGAGCTATTTGAAATGGATAATGTTATTCTCAGTCCACATATTGCGGGGTGGACCATGGAAAGTAAAATTGGGTTGGCACAAACTATTGCCGAAAAGATTATTGTAAACTTTTCTTAATAAATCAATCAACAAAAACTCTCCCACATTTGGATTTATACTTTCCAATTTAATTTTCAGATAAAGTCGCCAGAAAACTATACTTATATCAAGGGCTCAATTTTTCAATTTTTATCTGGAATAATTCTTCCAGACCATAAAAAAATGATAATCTAAAGAAGCATTATTTTTTATATCTTTTGCAATGCCAAATAACCGTAATTTTTAAAATATGGAAAATCAAGATAATGCTGGATACGATAGTACCGGAAGACGAGAAAATTATGAAAATAATCCAAAGGGGGAAACATGGAATACTTCACTTCGTCCGCAGGAAAACAAAAAAGTTTTGGCTGGAGTTCTCGCAATCCTTTTAGGAGGATTTGGAGTTCATAAATTTATTTTGGGATATACCCAAGAGGGGATTATCCAACTTGTAATTACCGTGGTAACTTGCGGAATAGGCAGTATTATTGGCTTGATAGAGGGCATTATTTACCTTACCAAATCCGATGAGGAATTTTATCAGACTTATCAGGTAGGAAAGCGAGGGTGGTTTTAAAGGTTTACAGCCTAATTGTTGTTCTCCTTTGCTTTAGTGTCAGCACGAGAACTATTTCCTATTAATTTCCTGTTTCCTCTTTAATTTGGCCCGAAAGATTTTCGTTTTCCAAATTCTTGTCCGAATATTTTTTTTCCAGTTCTGCTTGAAACTCCTCCATTACTGGTTTTACCGTACTTTCGGGAAGATCTGCAATTCGGATATACATCAAGCCATCCACAGCATTATTGAAAAGGGGATCCACGTTAAAGGCAATTACCTTGGCGTTTTGCTTAATATATTTTTTAATAAGGACCGGAATTCTCAAACTTCCGGGTTCCACCTCATCAATTATTTTATCAAACTTGTTTAAATCCGCGGCACTTTCATCAAAAACAAAATCCTTGTCCGCATCCTTCAATTTAACCTTATATTCCTTCTTCGGATTAATATATTGTGCCACATAGGGATCATAATAGTTGGACTTCATAAACTCGATCATCAAACTTTTGGAAAATTCCGAAAATTTGTTGCTTATGCTTACACCTCCTATTAAATATCTATGTTCAGGAAATCTCAATGTGGTATGGACTATCCCTTTCCATAACAAAAACAACGGCATGGGCCGCAATTGGTATTCCTTTATAATAAAGGCTCGTCCCATTTCGATGGATTCGCTCATCATCTCAAATAACTCCGGCTCAAATCGAAAAAGTTCCTGTAGATAAAATCCGTTGATTCCGAATCTCGGAAAAATTTCGGATCCCAGCCCCATTCTATATGCACCTGCCATCTTTCGGGCTTCATTGTCCCACAAGAACATGTGGTGATAATAACTGTCAAACTTATCCAGATCGGTACTATTGTTTGTGCCCTCACCTACCTCGCGGAAAGTAATTTCACGTAACCTTCCTATTTCCTGCATTATATTAGGAATAGATGCCGCTTTTGTTAAAAAGACTTCGTAGTTTTTACTTATCAATAGGCGTTTGTCCTCCGACCGTAGGTGTTCTATTTCGGCTTCCATGGATTCTACCGAAATGGGTCCCGCTATTTTTTTTGGAGGCTTGGGGAATTTCAGAGTTTTGGGAATGCTTTCCAACAATGTCTTTTTTTCAAAAGCATTGGAAAGCATATAGGTTTTTCTCCTCAAAAAATGCGTAAATCCCGTAAGTGACTCATGTTCGTTTTGGTCCTCTACCGAGATAGGATTACCTATTCTTACTTTTATCAACCGTTCCCTTTGTGTCAATAACTCGGATGGCAGCTTAGCCGTGCGCAGGGTATCGCTAATGCTTGCAAGGCGATAAAACATCTTGCTATTTTTTGCATGGAAATAAATTGGCACAATGGGCACTTTTGCCTTTTGAACCAGTTTCATAGCACTTTCTTCCCAGGGTTTGTCGATCAATAAACGCCCTTCCTTTTTTGTAGAAACTTCTCCTGCCGGAAATATTCCCAATGGATGTCCGTCCCTAAGATGCGTGAGTGCGGCCTTTATTCCCAATAAACTCGATTGTGCGTCCTTATGGTCCTCAAAGGGATTTACAGGCATTACGAAGGGCTTTAAAGGCTCGATACGGTGCAAGAGAAAATTGGCGATAATTTTAAAATCATCGCGTTGTTCCAGTAAAAGTTTTAATAAGAGGATGCCATCAATGCCTCCAAGTGGGTGATTGGAAAGGGTAATAAAAGCCCCGTTTTTTGGAATTCTCTTGAGATCTTCTTCAGGGATCTCAAATTTTATTTCGAACTCATCTATAAGAGCATTTATAAAATCCTTATCGCTAAGATGTTTGCGACGGTCATAAATTTTATTAAGGGTGCCAATGGATAGAAGCTGCATAATAGACCAGCCCGCAAATGTGCCAAGAAAGCCAAATTTATCCAAATTTATAGCTTTTGCAACTTCCTTAGCGTTCACTAATCCCATTAAATGTTGAGGTTGATTAAGGAACAAATATAAGGAAACCAATTCATTCTATTCCTTAATAACCAATTGTACGGTTTCCTGCGTTTCCTGCTTTAACAATACCTGCTTGATTTCCCTAAGCGCTTTTATTTCAAGGGGATCAAAATGCCGTATGGTATACAAGGTGACATTCTCATTCCATTTAACCCTGAATTTTTCTCTGAGTTGTTCTAGCAAAGGCTCTAGATTGCCATATTTGTCACTCACACATACGGAAAAACTGATGGCCGAATTCTGGATGAGTTCCACCCTCATCTTATGTTCGTGGAGCCATTTGAATATTTCGGAAATATTATCTTCCATCATAAAACTAAAATCCAAGGACGAAAGAGAAATCAGTATTAGATTCTTTTTTAGGATAAAACACGACACATGCGGTTCCAAGGCCAGTCCCTCGCGCACACAGGTTCCCTTTTCCTTGGGATTAATAAAAGACTTTACATATAAGGGTATTTCTTTCCGTTGAAGAGGCTGCAGCGTTTTTGGATGGATCACCGAGGCGCCATAAAAAGCAAGTTCAATGGCCTCTCTATAGGAAATTTGGGAAAGTAATTGTGTTTTGTCAAAATATCTGGGATCGGCATTTAAAACTCCCGGAACATCTTTCCAGATAGTAACGCTTTCGGCGTTTAAACAATAGGCAAATATTGCCGCAGTATAATCACTGCCCTCTCTGCCCAGGGTAGTCGTAAAATTATGAGTACTTTCTGCCCCCAGAAATCCCTGAGTTATTGTGATTCCGTTAATGGCCACCTTTTTTGATATCTTAATTTCGGTTGCCTCCCAATCTACTTTTGCTTCCCGAAAATTTCCATCCGTTATAATACACCGTCGAACATCCAACCAAGTGCTAGCTAAACCTTCCTGAGAAAAATAAAACGAAACAATGTGAGAAGCAAGAAGTTCGCCGTAACAGACCACTTGATCATAAACAAAGGAATGATTTTTTGATTTGTTGTTGTCCAAGAACATTTTTATTCCAGAAAAAACAGCATCCATTTTTGAAAAAATAGGATGATCTATACTCTTGAAAAGATCACTAATAATGTTTTTGTGAAATTGATATACAATCTCTAATGACATCTCATAACCTCCCGTTTCAAAATATTCCGAAACTACATTTTCGAGGGCGTTGGTCATTTTTCCCATCGCAGAAACAACCACAACCAAATTTTTTTCATTGGATTGCGTAATAACCGAAAGTACATTCCGTACGTTTTCGGCATCTTTAATGGAAGCACCCCCAAATTTATAAATCTTCATAATGCGTCATTTTATAACTTCCAGGTTTGATAAGAAGAAGGAAAACATTTCTTTATTCAATTATAGTCGTATCCGACTAAGATGTAAGACCGTCCCGATAGCTATCGGGACTGAAAAAAGTAAGACATAAGACTTGCTCCTTAACAGTCCTAATGATTAAATTAAATTGATTAAGCATGCTTTTTAACTCTCAAATTTCGATGGTAAACCAAATAGGAAGCTGTCATTTATTGATTCAACAATACGATTATTCCTAGACCTTACTTTTGATATAAGTAATTCTCTAACCCCTTTTCATCCATATGGACCACGCGCCATTCATCCATCAGCTTTGCGCCAGTACGTTCATAGAAAACAATTGCTGCCCTATTCCATTCCAGAACATCCCAGGCAATTCTTTTTAGACCGCGATCAAAAGCAAATTGCATCACTTTTTTATATAGTGCTTCACCGATACCTTTACCGCGTTCGGATTCCTTTACGATTAAATCCTCCAAATGCAGGGTTCTGCCCTTCCAAGTGGAAAAACGGAAATAGAACAAAGCGGTTCCCACAATTTCGTTGCCAACCTCTGCCACAAAGCATTTAAAAAGAGGCATTTCTCCAAAACCTTCATTTTCCAACGTTTGAATCGTAATTTCCACTGCATCCGGTTCCTTCTCGAAAATCGCGAGTTCCCGTATCAAATCAAGCACCTGTGGCATATCTTCTTTGGTAGCTTCTCTTATAATCATTGTGATAGATAATTTGAATGTGCTTTTTTACACGTTTTTCCTAGGACGCAGAAATCTTGAACATATGTTTAAAAGGCTTTTGTCCCAATCAAAATCGGTTGCAAATATCGGTTCAATTTCTTAAAAATACCGATATTCGCATAAAATTCAGTTTCTCTTGCACCATGGCTAAAATCAATCAATCTTTAGGTGAGTTCATCATTGAAAACCAAAGCGAATTCAAATACTCTTCCGGAGAGCTTTCCCGACTCATCAATTCCATTAGGCTGGCCGCAAAAGTGGTGAACCACAAAGTAAACAAAGCCGGATTGATAGATATACTGGGAGCAGCCGGCGATCAAAACATTCAGGGCGAAGACCAGCAAAAACTTGACGTTTATGCTAATGAGGTTTTTATAAATACACTTACCAATAGGGAAATTGTTTGTGGCATTGCCAGTGAGGAGGAGGATGAATATATTACCATAAAAGGAAGAAACCAACAAAACGATAATAAATATGTTGTCTTGATCGATCCCTTGGATGGATCTTCCAATATTGATGTCAATGTTTCCGTAGGTACCATTTTCTCCGTTTATAGGAGGATAACTCCAAGCGGCACCCCAGTATCGATTGAGGATTTTCTACAGCCGGGCGTAAACCAAGTGGCAGCAGGATATATTGTATATGGCACTTCTACGATGATTGTTTATACTACCGGGCATGGCGTTAATGGATTTACTTTAAATCCAGCCATAGGAACCTACTATCTTTCCCACCCGAATATGCATTTTCCCGAAAAAGGGAACATTTATTCCGTGAATGAAGGAAATTATATACATTTTCCAAAAGGAGTGAAAAACTATATAAAATATTGTCAGGAAGAATCTGAAGATCGGCCATACACTTCTCGATATATAGGGTCATTGGTCTCTGATTTTCACAGAAATATGATAAAGGGCGGAATTTACATTTACCCTAATACCTCTAAAAATCCAGAAGGCAAATTAAGGTTGTTATACGAATGCAATCCCATGGCCATGATTGCCGAACAAGCGGGCGGTAAGGCGAGTAACGGGTTTGAAAGAATATTGGATATCCATCCTACTTCCCTTCATCAACGAGTTCCGTTTTTTTGTGGAACCACGGCTATGGTTGAAAAAGCCGAAGAGTTTATGCAAAATTCCTAATAGCTACTTAAATTCCCATTATCGATATTTAACCTTTGGAAAACATTGGCAGCCGAGATATATAGGTTATTTGCAGGCAGAATATAAAATGCAATGCTATGTTTTCAAGGAAATCCCTTTTGTTTCTTTTCATTATAATCACTTTTGGGACACAGGCCCAGGAAAATCCCAGCCAACCGTTTACCTTTAAATGGGACAACGGTTTTAAGTTAAGAAGCCAAGATTCCATTTTCTCATTGGACTTTGGTGGTTATCTTTTGATTGATCACGGCTTTTATTATCAGGACCAAGCACTGACGCAATTTAGTGGCCCGTTGGAAAGTAGCAGTGGCGCCGAGATAAGAAGTGCGCTCCTATCCTTCTCCGGAGAAATATATAATAACACCAATTTCAAGTTGCAAGTAGATTTTGGCGGGGATAAAGTGAAACTCAAGGATGTTTACATAGGGATAAGTGATATTCCATTTATTGGGAATTTTAGGGTAGGCCATTTTAATGAGCCATTCCGTCTTTCTTCCCTCACTAGCAGCAAATACACAACTTTTATGGAGAGAGGGTCCAACAGTGATTTTACACCTCTTCGAAACAATGGTGCCGCCATTTTTAACGATTTTTATAATACAAGGTTATCCGCTCAGTTGGGCGTATTCCGAAATGCAAATAATAATAGTAATGATATTTTGGCGGACGATGGTTATGTGATTGCGGGCAGGGTGACAGGAATTCCTTTCAGAGATGCGACAAAAAAACAATTGCTGCATGTTGGCGCAGCCTTAAATTACAGAGAAGCCGCAAGTCGGGAATTTGAAATAGCAATTGCTCCAGGTTCCCATTTAGCAAAAAAGTATGTTTCTACCGGAATTATCCAAAATGTAAAAAATGTTCAGATGTCAGATTTCGAATTGGCATATATCCATGGACCTTTTTCTCTACAAACCGAATATTTGTCTGCGCTTGTAAAACAAGAAGATTATACCTATCAATTTTATAATTATTATGGCGAACTGAGTTACTTTATCACCGGCGAGAGCAAAAATTATCTTGGATCGTATGAAGGCTTTGGCCGTGTAAAGCCCACAAGAAACTTTAGCGGACGACAAAAAGGTCCTGGGGCCTTGGAAATTGCCATTCAATATTCGCACACCGATCTTACGGATTTTACTTTGGACGGTGGAAAACAATCTGAAATCTCGCTAGGCATAAATTGGTATTTAAACCCGGTTACACGGGTGATGGTCAATTATGTAAATTCCCATTTGGAAAACAGAGGGAATCTAGATGTTGTACAGGCAAGGTTCCAAATTGATTTTTAATGAATCGTTAATGATTTAGTAACATACCCTTTTAAATTAAGTGGCACCTTTGTCATATAAATATTACGAATGGACAATTTATACTTATTGATGATTGTGGCCTTAGTGGCACTCTCCATTGTGAATTTGGTAGTGGGCGTTAGTAATGATGCCGTGAATTTCCTTAACTCTGCCATAGGTTCAAAAGCAATCCCCTTAAAGGTGATTTTGGTAATTGCAAGTTTGGGGATTTTTATAGGGGCCAGCTTTTCCAGTGGAATGATGGAAGTGGCGCGAAGCGGAATCTTTCATCCCTCCCAATTTTATTTTGATGAAGTAATGATCATCTTTATGGCGGTTATGATCACAAACATTCTGCTGCTCGATTTTTTCAATACTATCGGTCTTCCCACTTCTACTACCATTTCCATAGTTTTTGGGCTATTAGGAGCGGCGGTAATTATGGGATTGATTAAAATTGGCCAATCGGATACAGAAGGTATATCGTCTATAATCAATTACATAAATGCCGATAATGTTCCTAAAATCATCTTTGGGATTATTCTCTCTGTAATTCTGGCCTTTACCGCAGGTACTATTATTCAATATTTCTCCCGATTACTTTTTACCTTTCAATCGGAAAAACAAATGAAGTACTTCGGAGCCTTGTTTGGAGGGTTGGCCTTGACATCAATTAGTTATTTTATTTTCATTAAAGGACTAAAAGGAACACCTTTTCAGCAAAATTTTGATTCACTTTTAGAGACTAACATATGGTTGCTATTGGCCATCGTCTTTGTGTTCTGGACTGTGTTTTCACAATTGTTCACAATGATCTTTAAGAAAAACATTCTGATTATAGTTATTGCTGCGGGTACTTTTGGACTGGCCTTGGCTTTTGCCGGAAACGATTTGGTGAACTTTATTGGCGTGCCAATGGCCGCCTATCACAGTTATATAGATTGGAATGCCTCTGGGTTACCTTCTACCGAATATTTGATGACCAGTCTTAACAATTCGGTGCCGGCAGAACCGCTTCTATTATTTGGAGCCGGTATTATAATGGTTTTGACGCTTTGGTTTTCAAAGAAATCCCGAAGTGTATCCGAAACCGAGATAAATTTGGGACGTCAAGGGGAAGGTCATGAAAAGTTTGAACCCAATATGCTGTCGCGATTTTTGGTAAAATCTACAACCCAAGCAGCATATTATTTCGACAAATTAATTCCGGCATCACTACAGACAAAAATTGACAAAAGATTTGAAAAGCCGGTAATAAATCTTCCACAGGAAAAGGTTTATCAGTTGCCTGCTTTTGATATGATCCGGGCCTCCATTAACCTTATGGTGGCAGGAGTATTGATTTCCATTGCTACCTCTCAACAGTTACCCCTTTCCACCACCTATGTCACTTTTATGGTCGCTATGGGAACATCTTTGGCGGACCGAGCTTGGGGCCGGGAAAGCGCAGTGTATCGAGTGGCAGGAGTTTTAAAGGTAATTGGAGGATGGTTTTTTACCGCCTTTGTCGCCTTTGCTGCCGCAGGAACCCTGACTTACTTGATTTATATAGGAAAGGGCGCAATGATTGGCGTGTTGCTACTGCTTGCTATTATTCTTTTGGTACGTAACTATCTATCCCATAGAAATAAGCTAAAATTAAAATTGGATAAAAGCGGTTTGAAAAAGACCGAAAGTAAGACGGTGCAGGGTATTATTAGGGAAAGTGCCGAAAACATAAGTAACGTTGTATCCCGATCCAATAAAATATATACCGATATGCTCCGCGGTCTTGCAAAGCAGGATACCAAGAAACTGAAAAAGAGCAAGAAAGGTGTAAAAAAATTGGATGAGGAAGTGGAGGAACTTCGGGATAACCTTTTCTATTTCATCAAAAATCTGGACGAAACCAGTGTAAGAGGAAGTAATTTCTATATCATCATTTTAGGATATCTTACAGACGTTGTTCAGAGCTTGGAATTTATTTCGAAAGCTAGCTATAAGCACGTAAACAACAATCATAAGGCTTTACGCTTTAATCAAATAAAAGATCTTCAGGAGATTAGTAGGCTTTTGGAGGAATTGCTGAATGAAATTGAGGAGATTTTCCACAAAAAAGAGTTCCATCGCATTGGAAAAGTATTGGCTAAAAAAGACACTATTTTTATTAGCCTTTCAGAAAAAATACAAAAGCAGGTAGCCAGAACTAGAACTGAAGAATCAAGTCCCAAGAATACTACATTATACTTCAGTCTGTTATTGGAAACCAAAGATTTGGTAACGGCACTAATGAACCTAATGCAAGAGTATTATTCCAGCTATAAGAAGAATTAGAAATTGACTTCAAACCCGATTTTATCAGATCGGGTTTATTTTTGGTCTTAACTAAAGAGATGTGCTATTGCTGAGGGAATAATTATGGGTCTTCGGATATTTCCATCCAGCAGCGCCCATTTGGTTTTTGCCTCTATTATGGTTTTTCCGTCGGCTATCCTTAAAATACGATAGCATCGCGTACTTCTAACTCCAGAATGGGATTCAATCCACGTCTGTATTTCCAGCTCCTCCCCTAAAAAAGAAGGATTTTTATAGGTGATATTATGGTTTAAAACCACCCAAACGTATTGGTCCCTAAGCGCTTCATCGGTTTTGGAAATCCAATGTTTTTCCGCAGCTTCCAAACACCATTGCAAATAGATCACATTATTAACATGGCCTAAATTATCAATGGCCGTTGATGGCACCTTAAACTGATATGAATATTTCGGGCCGCTCAAAATCCGAGAATCAATTTGGCTATCAGGAAATAGGTGAATATTCCAAAGACATCATTACTGGTAGTTATAAATGGACCTGTTGCAACTGCGGGATCAATGCCTCTTCCGTGAAGAAACAAGGGAATAAGATTTCCTACTATTGCAGCGATTATGATAACAGTAATTATGGCAATTCCAATACTTAGCGATTCCAAATAGCTTGTAAAGAAAACAAAGTGACTGATAAAAAGGACTATGATGGCAATGGAAATCCCATTAACCAATGCCACGGAAGTTTCACGAATAATCCGCGCCAGTAAATGGCCTTTTAAAGAATCGTTTGCCAGGCCCTGTACAATAATTGCGCTGGACTGAACTCCCACATTCCCCGCTGTGGCCTGAATCAAGGGAACAAATATTAAAAGTTTGGGGAAGTCATTCAAAATAATTTCGAAGTTGGAAATAATGGTAGCGGCGCCCAAACCGCCCATCATCCCAATGAGTAGCCATGGCAATCGTGCTTTTGTTTGTTTAAAAAGCCCATCGTCCGCCTCTACGTCTTGGCTAATACCGGCGGCCAATTGGTAATCCCTCTCGGCTTCTTCCTTGATATAATCCACGATGTCGTCAATGGTAATCCTGCCCACCAATATTCCATTGTCATCTACTACAGGAATTGCTTCCAAATTATATTTCTGCATAATCCTCGCTACTTCATCGGCCGGAGTATGCACATTTACGGAATCAACCTTTGGAATATAAACCTCACTTATATGTGCGCGTTCCGGGGCTGTCAATAAATCCTTTAAGGATAGCCGTCCTTTTAAATGTCCCACTTTATCGGTAACATATATGGAATGCACTCGAGTTACATTCTCGGCCTGACGCCGCATTTCCCGCACACACCCTGCAACCGTCCAAGTTTCCTTTACCCGAACAAGTTCCTTGGCCATCAATCCCCCTGCGGTATCCTCATCATATCGTAAAAGATCCACAATATCCGCGGCGTGTTCTGCATCCTCAATATGGTCTATTACTTGTTTCTGGATATGATCGTCCAGTTCGGCAATAATATCCGCGGCATCATCAGTATCCATTTCCTCCAGCTCATCGGCGATTTCGGAGGGAGTCAGATTGTCAAGTACACGCTCGCGGAGATCGTCATCCAGCTCAATAAGGATTTCGCTGGTAACTTCGCTATCCAACAGTTTGATAATATAGGTAGCTTCATCCGTATCAAGTTCCTGAAGCAATTCGGCAATATCGGCAAAGTGGAATTCTGCTAAAAATTTCTTTAAAGCTTCGCCATTATTGTCAGCAATCAGTTCCTCAACCTTCTCAATAAATTCATCTGTTAGCTGAAATTGCATCGTTTTCTAGTTTTTGGGTAAGTGCAATAAATTCGGAAACCGAAAGTTGTTCCGGGCGTTGGCCAAAGATAATGTCTTCTTTGATGTTATCGGAAAGATCAAAAGATTTTAGGCTGTTCCGCAACGTTTTTCTGCGTTGTTGAAATGCAGTTTTTACAACTCTATAGAATAGTTTCTCGTTGCAGGGAATACTATAATCCACTTTTCTCCTTAAGCGCAGCACGCCACTGTCCACTTTTGGGGGTGGATCGAAAACCGTGGGTGGCACCGTAAAAAGATATTCGGCATCATAAAAAGCCTGGACCAATACCGAAAGTATGCCATAGCTTTTGCTGCCTTCCGTTTCACATATTCGCTGCGCTACTTCCTTTTGGAACATTCCGGTGAATTCGGGAATGCGGTCTTTATTTTCCAACATTTTAAAAACGATCTGTGTGGAAATGTTGTAAGGAAAATTGCCTGTGATGGCAAAGTTTTCATTCTCGAAAATTTTCGACAAATCGAATTTTAAAAAATCAGATTCCAAAATCTCAAGATTCGGCCTGGGATAATTTTTCTGAAGATATGTTATGGATTCTGTATCAAGATCCATCGCAATTACTTGGACCTCATTTTCAATAAGATATTTGGTCAACACACCCATGCCCGGACCTATTTCCAAGATATTGGAATAACCTTCCAACGTGAGCGTCTCGGCTATTTGTTTGGCAATATTCTCATCTTTAAGAAAATGTTGCCCAAGATGTTTTTTGGCACGTACTTCACCTTTTTCGACTTTATGATTGGAACGATCGTTCCTTTTGGGATTTTGTGCCATTATTTAATTGGATATATCAGTAAAAACCGGGGATTGAAGAATCTGTAGAAACAACGCATCCAATCCCTATTATATTCTAATTGAATTATTCTAGGGCGCTATTAAATCCCAAAAAGTTCATTATGCGCTTCGCCTATTACTTCGAGCTCTGTTTTAAAGGAAACAAATTTCCCTGCAAATTGGTTTCCGAGGGAATATATGTCGTCAGCATTTTCAGCATAATAATCTTCCAAGGTTTTCTTACTATCGGTGGTATATTGCACGGAATAAGTAAATCCGCCCATTTCTTCCTCGATTACAACGCGGGTCATTAATGCCTTCATAAATTTCCCTGTTGCCAGCATTGCCGGAATATATTCCATTTTCATCCACTGGAGCCACTTATCGTGGATGCCTTCTTCTACATTAATCGTTACATTATAGATATACATATTTATAAAACATTTTTAGGACGAATTTTAATTCCAATTATGTGTAATTCAAAAGAGTGGCTGGAATAACAATGCGCATTATTAGTTTATGGTATCTCCTCTTAATATTCTGAATTTTTTGCGTGCTTCTACGAAAAAGATGCTATCGGCATGATTAAATATTATTTGCTCATAATGATGCTTAGCTTGTTCAGGCTTATCTAATTTATCTTCAAATAATTGAGCCAAACGATAATGTGCATCATCTGCTAAAATACCATCGTTATAATATTCAAGGATTTTTTCATAATTGCTTACGGCTTTTTGGTTTTCGCCCAACTTTTCATAAATCTCCCCTTGTTTTAGCCAAGCTTCATCCTCAATGGTTTCGCCTTTGTTGTTGAGCAGAATATCGTCCAGTGCAGCGATGGCCTCAAGATCTCTTTCCTGGAAAGCTAGAAGATCTGCGCGAGCATATTTTTTTAGAGCTGTTTGTGTTGAATCCTCCAAGGAATTATCCTTAATCAACAGGCTGAGTTCCATAGCATCATTTGCAATCAATTGGGAAGTGGATTTTTTAAGGACATCAAGTTGAACTTGTGCCCATTCAAAATCTCCTTTAAAATAACTGGTCCTAGCTACTTTAAAACGTGCTTCCTGCGCCAATAGATCATTCTGCAACTTTCTCTGGATTTGTGTATAATAAATCAACGCGGCATTGAATTTCTCGTCTACCACTAGAATATCAGCGAGTTCCATTTTAACCCGAGCCTCTTGATAAGAAGATAGCGGCTGTTTTTCCAAAGTTTTTAAATTCGAAATGGCCTTTTCCTTTTCGTTTTTTTTAAAAGCCAAAAAATGGTTGTAATCTATTTGCAACTGATACGTTTCGGCATTTAATCCAAATTCATTTAGAAGTGACTCGAATTTTCTTTCTACTTCCGCGTATTTTTTTGGATCGGCAGTTTCCACTTCCATCTTCATCAAAATTTGGTTGGCTTGCAGCCTATTTTGTAAGGTGTGGGAATTCTCGATTACAAAGGTTATTATTTCCTTCCCTACTACGTAATCCTTATCATCAATAGCGATGTTGGCCACTTCAAAAATACGGTTCAAGTCTTCCGCTTCCCTTTTGTAAATTGCCTTTTCCTGAACAAATGCTTTTTTGTATTCTTTCTGCTGGACGAACAGCCAACTGAGCAATTCGTTATAAAGGGTTTCCGGATTTTCCTGAGAACGTTTTAAAAGGGTTTTGCGCAGTATTATATTCCCTTCATTTGATGGATCCTCATTAACATATTGACTGAAATATCTTTGGGCAACACTCTGGAAACCTTTGTTTCTTTCCACAATATCCAAATAACTTTCAAACATCATCTCCAGTTTGCCCTGTTCCCCATAAAGTTGTGCAAGCTGAACGCTAAAATCCAATCTGTCATTGAGCTCCATAGCTTTTTTATAAGCTGCAATGGCTTCATCCAATAAGTTGTATTGTTCAAATACATTTCCAATATTGTATCCAAAACTGGGATTGTTTTCTATGGCATCAATGGCTTTTTGGTAATTTTCGGTTGCTAGCGCCGCTTTATTCTGAAGCGCATAGTTTCTTCCCAGCTCAACATACAATTGAGGAAAACTTCTGCCATCACCCAGCTTATCTGTTAGTAAGCGCTCAACTTCCGAAAATTTTTCGAGTTGTTGCGCACTTTTTATCATTCCCATAAAGTAATCGAGGCGATGGGGATATTGCTTACTGAGCATTTCGTAAACCTGAAGTGATTTCTCAAATTCACCTTGATCAAAATAGTTTTTTGCCAAAGCGTCACTTTGGGAAAACCCCGAAATTGTTATTAAAAAGGCGAATGCAATAAGAAATGTGCGCATGATGTAAATATAAAAAATTGGGGCGAGCGCCATTGCATTCCAACCTTTTTTATCCATCCGGCATTATCAAAGTAAATTAGTTAAGGAATGGATAAAGGGAAAATAAAAAAAGGCGGAGTATTTTATTGCATCTCTTCCGCAATCTTCTCAAGCTCTGCATACCAGTTTTCCCCAAATTTGCGAATAAGACCGTTTTTGACAAATTTATAAATGGGCACTTGAAGTTCCTTTCCCAAAGCACAGGCAGGATCGCATATAGACCAGCGGTGATAGTTGACCGCAGAAAACTCACTGTATTCTTGAATGCGGACAGGATATAAATGGCAAGAGATAGGTTTTCTAAAATTAATTGCTCCCGCATTAAAAGCATCCTCAATACCACAACTTGCTATCCCTTGGTCCGTAAAAGTTACGTAGGCACATTCTTGTCCATTGACCAATGGGGTTTCGATTTCATCAAAATCCGAGACTATGGTTGTTCCCTGTTTCTCAATGGCAGCAATACCTTCTGGACGCAAAAACGGTTTCACTTGGGGATAGATGTCCTCAAGAATTCCCCTTTCTTCCTGGGTAACGGGTGCCCCCGCCTCCCCCTCTATACAACACGCGCCTTTGCAAGCACTGAGGTTGCAAACAAAATCCTTTTCTATTATGTCTTCGGAGACAATGGCTTTACCTAGTTGGAACATCCTGCAAAGATAAATTGTTTATTAATGAAAGCGAATTGAAATTATCTTTTTATTAACCGACAGAAATCTAGTGCTCCAAAGAAATATCCCTAATTTTGCACCCTCAAAATAAGAAAAATGAACTTTAATTTCAAGGATATCGCAACAGCTACTATGGTTCTATTTGCGGTTATAGATATTATTGGTGGCATCCCCATTATAATTAGCCTCCGTGAAAAAGCGGGACGCATCCATTCAGGCAAGGCTTCTATTATTGCCGGTACAGTGATGATTGTTTTTCTTATTTTGGGAGAAAAGATCCTGCATTTAATAGGAATTGATGTCAACGAATTTGCGGTTGCCGGTGCGCTCATCCTTTTCTTTATTGCTCTCGAAATGATTCTAGGGGTTACCTTGTTTAAGGAAGGCGAACAAAACCCAAATCTCGCCTCCTATTTTCCATTGGTTTTCCCACTGTTGGCGGGACCAGGAAGTCTTACTACGCTTATTTCCCTTAGAGCAGAATATTCTTTGGAAAATATCATAGTTGCTATTATTGTGAACATTATAATTATCTATGTGGTTCTAAAAACCTCGGGACAATTACAGAAATTTCTGGGAACTAACGGAATTGCCGTGATCAAGAAGATTTTTGGTGTAATTTTGCTAGCAATTGCAGTAAAACTATTTACCTCTAATATTCAATTGCTGTTTTAATCCCAGGAGCAAAAAGCCGCATCTGAATTAGATTTTGTGATTCCTAAAATTAAAGAAAATGAAAATATTGATTTATGTATTGATGGCATTGGCTATAGGGATTATTATTTATAATCTTACCAAGCTCGACTTTGCCCATATGTTGCAGGGGGACAGTTCCATTGCCGTTTTTGGGGTGTTGTCGGGATTATGTGCAATATTGGTACTTACCATTCTTCTTATATCCCGCAAAATAGCTGCGAAATCAAAGAAATAAGAGACCCAAGGAATTTCCACCCTTATTCCAAATGCCCTTCTTGCTCCAAGTCCAGCACTTTCAAAATCATGGGATCATTTTCGTTGAGGATAATTTCATATTCATTTGGACCAAAAAGTTGTTGGGCAATATTGGCTTTCAACGTTCTTTTCAGTTCTTGTGAGTAATTGGAAAGATCTATCTGCGCTTCATCAAATTTGGCATATTCTATAAAATCCTTTCTCAGTTTATCGCTCACTTTAAATTGCTTCCGAAAGGTTTCAAAATCCATTCCTTCAAAAAGAGAACGGTTTTTATCGAGATATTCAAAAATAAAATAGCTCATAAAACCACTTCGCGAAACATATTGGATAGTTTCGTTTTCCATACTGGTATCCTTGGGCACAAAAACATCGGGAATAATGCCTCCACCACCATAAACCACTTTCCCCTTTGGGGTGACATATTTAAGTGAATCGTCCACTTTAATACTGTCGGCGTGGATCAGCTCGCCATTACGATAGCGTTTTTCATAATCTTTATAATAGGATTCGTTTCCATTTCCGTAAGGTTTTTGGATCGATCGCCCTGTAGGTGTGTAATATCTCGCGATTGTTAATCGTACAGCACTACCATCGCCTAAGGACATTTCCCGCTGGACCAATCCCTTTCCAAAGGACCTTCTTCCCACAATGGTGCCTTTATCATTATCCTGCAAGGCTCCGGCAACAATTTCACTTGCGGAGGCCGAGTTTTCATTGATTAGCACGTAAAGTTTTCCATGTTCAAAATCACCCCTGCTGGTTGCGTACATTTTGTTTGTGTCACCGCTCTTGTTTTTTGTGATAAGAACCAGTTTATTATTTTCCAAAAATTCATCCACCACTCTTTCAGCAGTAGAAATATAACCGCCTGGATTGTTGCGAAGATCGAGGACCAATTTGGTTATTCCTTGCTCTTTCAATTTATCCAAGGCTTTTTTGAATTCATTAAAAGTAGTTTCAGAAAATCTATTTATTTTAATATAGCCTAAATCCTGCGTTAGTTTGTACGATGCATCTACGCTAATTAACGGAACTTGCTTTCTTCTAAGCTTAATATTTATTTTTTGATTTTCGCTGGGACGATATATTTCAAGGGCTACTTTACTATTAATGGCGCCTTTTAGGTAGTTGGAAATACTATCGCGATCAATCAATTCTCCAAAGAGCTTCCTGCCATCGGCATAAATAATCCTATCTCCAGGACGAATTCCACTAACATCGGCAGGTCCTCCCGTGATTGGACGGATTACGGCAATACTATCTTTATAAAAATAGAAGTTGATCCCAATGCCAATAAAAGCACCCCGCATATCATCGGCATTATGTGCGTATTCACTTTTTGGGATATATACCGAATGAGGATCCAGATTTTCCAAAATTCCGTTAACGGTTACGTCAACAATGCTGTCGGTATTAACATTATCCACATATTCATAATCTATGTAGTCGATAAGACGGTTAAGTTTATCTTTTTTGGAATTGGTGGCAAAAATTTTTTGGGTAGTGTCGTTGAAATTCAACTTGGAGCCAATGAAAACACCCATCGCCAGGGCGAGTCCTATAAATAAAGGCAGATATTTCTTTATTTTTTTATTTGATCTTGAATTGCCTTTTCCCATTTTTATTTAATCCAGGTCCTGAATGTGCTTTATGCTTACGCCCGCCTTTTCCAAAAAAGCGAGTCCTTCATCATCTTTATAACCCTCCTTATATACCAATCTTACTATTCCTGCCTGATGGATCAATTTACTGCAATCTTTACAGGGAGACATAGTGATATAAAGAGTAGCGCCTTGGCAGGATTGGGTGGAACAGGCCACTTTTAAAATAGCATTGGCCTCTGCGTGCAGTACATACCACTTAGTATATCCTTCATCATCCTCACAAATATTCTCAAATCCGGTAGGGGTGCCATTGTACCCGTCACTGATGATCATTTTGTCCTTCACAATAATTGCGCCAACCTGTCTGCGCTTACAGTACGATAGCTTGCTCCATTCCTGGGCCATTCGCAAATAGGCAATATCGTACTTTCGTTGTTTGCTGTTTTCCATACTTTTAAATAGGCTACGAAATTAATGTGAACTTACCCCATTGCCAAGAAAAATCTATATTCTTATCCATTTTTTTCAGAGAAGAGATATGCACTTGAAATTTGAGAAAGTTTTCATTTTTCTTGAGAGGCAATTAATTTTTACATGAATATTTATTTTGTAACCGAGAATATGCTTACTTTTTCTGAAAAGATTAACGAGTTTGCCCATAGGCGTCAATATCTTTGCAATCCATAGCCGCCATCAGTGAATCTGTCAAAAATCAAACTTTCCGATACTCTTAAGAGTAGTTCACAATTCCTTAAAAGCACTGATTTTTCCAAGGCTATACTTCTGGGGATTGCACTTCTCATTCCCATAATAGTTGCCATAAAACTGGATGTGCTCCATATCGGAATTGCAATTACCATGGGTGCCATGCTTGCCTCGCCGAGCGATGTAAGTGGAAGCCTGCGCCATAAGATTACTGGAATCCTGTGTGCCACACTATTGGTGATGATTGTCAGTTATATAGGGGCCCATCTTCATATTTCGTTGTGGCTATTGTTCCCTGTGCTGGGAATTTTAATGTTCAGCATAGCTTACTTGGCCATTTATGGTTTTCGAGCTTCCCTAATAAGTTTTTCGGGTCTGTTAGCGCTCGTACTAAGTTTTTCCAAAGTATCCAGCGGTACCGAACCATGGGAAATGGCGCTTCTTCTTGGGCTTGGAGGTCTCTGGTATGCGTTGTTGGCCTCTATTTGGTATTTTATCCATCCAAAGGGGCCCACGGAATTTTATCTGTCAAAAACATTAACTCTTACGGCAGAATATTTAAGAATCCGCGGAAAATTGGTAATTGAGAAAAACAACCGCAGCGAACTCCTTAAAAAGCTACTGTCCACCCAAATTGATCTTACCAATACACACGAGACCTTACGCGATATTTTGATTTCAAGAAGGACCGGTTCGGGAAAATCGGACTATGAGGGAAAAAGGATGTTGATCTTTGTTCAGATGGTCGATATGCTCGAATTGGCATTGTCCAATCCGGTTAATTACTCAAAAACCGATGCTCTTTTTAAGGAAAAACCCCAGCAAATGGAATATTTCCGCGAGCTACTTTTTGCTATGGCTAACCAATTGGAGGCTATTGCCCACAATATCTCGACCCCAAAAAAGCTTAGGACTAATGCTGCCATAAATGATTATTGGAAAAAAATAAACAAAGAGTTTTCAGAAGCAAGTGTAGGCTCCTCAGATGATTTTGATGAAAATAGATTGATGCTGAAGAATCTTCTTAAATACCAAAAAGAGCAAATCAAGAAAATAGAGAAAATTGAATGGTTGCTAAAAAATCCCGCCCTTCAGGAAATTTCGGCCATCAATATGCAGGAATCCCGGAAATTCTTGACAAAACAAAACTATGATCTGGAGGTATTAACCCAGAACTTCAATCTAAAGTCACCAATTTTCAAACATAGTTTACGGCTTGGCACCATGACCATGATAGGTTTTGGGGTGGGAATGGTTTTATCTTTACAAAATCCTTATTGGATATTATTGACCCTTATAGTAATTATGAGGCCTACCTATGGCCTTACCAAAACCCGCTCAAAAGAAAGGATAATAGGAACTTTGATTGGGGGTGCATTGGCCACGGGAATTGTTCTCTTAACACAGAATACCACAGTTTATGCTATTCTAGCCATAATATCCATGATTACCGCATATTCCATGATACAGCGGAATTATAAGGCGGGAGCGACCTTTATAACCCTGTTTGTCGTATTTGTCTATGCATTGTTGCGGCCCGATATATTTAATGTTATTCAATATAGAATTATGGATACCCTAATAGGAGCTGGCTTGGCAACAATTGCCAACCTGTTTTTATGGCCTGCTTGGGAAGTGCGCAGTGTCCAAAATACCTTATCCAAAACCATAAGTGCCTATCGAATTTATTTAGAAGAAATTATACAGTACTACAATAATAAAGGAATTGCCACAACCGACTATAAACTCGCGCGGAAAACAGCCTTTCTTGCCATGTCCGATTTAAGTGCCTCATTCCAAAGAATGGCACAGGAACCCAAATCCCGCCAAAAAAATCTTGATACAATCTATGAAATAGTTATTTTAAACCATACTTTTTTATCTTCCCTTGCATCCTTTAGCAGTTATATTATAAACCATATAACTACTCCGGCTTCCGAAAAATTCCATAAGGTTTCCGGCAAAATTCTACAGAATCTCCAAGAGGCCGAAAATTTACTGAACAAAAAAATCCCTCCAGCAGAAACCCGTGCCGATGCGCAGAATGAAGATATTTTTGAGGCCACCTATGGGCAGCACCTTAGTCTTTCCGTTCACGAAAATTCCACTGCCGATTCGGAAGATTTCCAGTCCACCGTTGAAGAGGCTCACTTGGTTCGGGAACAATTAAAGTGGCTCCTCACCATCAGCGACAAGATGAAAAAGATAATTTTGAAAATCGATTTTGAATAAAAATCTAATGGACGCTAGTTATTGCATGGGATTGACCGTTAAGAAAAAAACCATCTCCCTTTCTTTTTCCGGAAAGTAATTGACCCACAGGAGAATTGAGGGCGACACATAGGTAATTTTTGCCTTGGACTTCCACCGAACCTATAGAAATACTCACAAAATAAGTATATCTATCGGTTTGCACCAAACTTCCCAAACGGGCATAGTCCGAAGTAGTGTGAACATCAATTTTACTGAGAAGAATTGCCAGAATTTCTATCTCCCTAAGTTGGTTTCCGGCATTTTCCCGGTCGATCTGGAGCATGGCCCTTCCAGTTTCATGTTTGTCACCACTGCTGCTTTTGGATTCCTCGAAAAGCGATTCCTCTATAGTTGCAATGGTTTGTTTAATTTTAATTAACCTATCGTCCACTTGCTTAATGCATTTATCCAATAATGCTTTCTTAATCACTAAGTCTTTCATTTCTTCGGCACTTTTTTATTGGGTGGCTGTTTCTTCTCCAATGATTGCTTTTCCAAACGGAAGGGTCCGTAATAATGCATTTGTCTCATTATCCAACTCTTTCTTCGGGCCACATAAGGTCCCGGAGGATTTGCGCTATAATGTCTTGGATTGGGAAGAATAGCGGCTAGGGCAGCAGCATTGTCGGCGCTAAGCTTCTTAGCGGATTTTTTAAACCAGTATTGGGCGGCGGCCTCAGCTCCATAAACTCCTTTGCCCATTTCGATACTGTTCAAGTAAACTTCCATAATTCTCTCTTTGCTCCAAAGCGTTTCTATCAAAAGTGTGAAATAAGCTTCCAATCCTTTGCGCAACCAGGTCCGGGACGGCCAAAGAAAAACATTTTTAGCCGTTTGTTGGGATATAGTACTACCTCCTCTGATTCTTTTGCCCTTCTCATTGCTTTTCATGGCCTTCTCAATTGCCTCTCGATCAAAACCACTATGCCCCAGAAAAAGTTGATCTTCCGCACAGATTACCGCCAACGGCAAATAAGGTGAAATTTCGTCAATCGACACCCAATCATGTCTGGTTTGATATTTTGCGTCCCCTTCAAATGACCGAATTGCCATTAAAGGGGTGTAAGGCACAGGGACAAATTTATACAGCAACACCCAAAGAATAGTGAGGCCAATAAACCACAATAAAAGTTTAAAAAGGAATTTGAATAGAGTTTTAATCATTATGTATACTTTCTTATTATGAATTTCAAACCAGAAGTGTTATTATACAAATCCCGATAGATCTTTGCCTATTGAACTGCCGATCGCAACACCCATTCCTCCCAGCCGAACACCACAGAAAACATTGTTGGAAAGAGGTTTGACAATTGGTTTTTTCTGCTTTCCAACTCCCATAATCCCACTCCAACGGTAATCGATTTTAAAGGAAATATTCGGGATTATTACCTCTTTAAGCAATTCCTCCAATCGTGTTTGAACACGTTCGGTCAATTCCATTTCGGTGGTTTCCTCGGTGGTAAAGTCAAGGTTTCTACCTCCACCCAAAAGAATACGGTCTTCTATATTTCGGAAATAATAAAACCCTTTATCTAGGTGAAAAGTACCTTTTATTGATAAATCCTTAATTGGTGAGCTTACTAAAACCTGCGCCCTGGCCGGTTTTACATCTTCTATTAAAAATTGTTTCGCAAACCCATTGGTAGCTATAAAAACTTTTTTTACGGGAATGACCTCTTCCGAATTAAATTGAAGCAACACTTTATTTCCAACATCTTCAAGTTTGGTTATTTCCCAATTGTTTAAAATCAAAATTGAAGATTCCGTTGCTTTTTTGATTAGAGCCAGCATCATTTTGCCCGTATCGATCTGTCCTTCGAAGGGGTTGAAAATTAGCCGTGACTGAATATTCTTAAAATTGAATTTATTTTCTCCTTTAAAAAAAACCTGCTCATTGAAAATAGGATGTAGCAATCCATTTATATAGCTTTTTTGTAATAAGCATTCCTCCAAAAGGTCTTTATCTTCTAGTGTAAAAAGCTCATAACCGCCATATTGATGATAATCCAGTTGCCTATCTCCCACGGTAGCCCGTAGTAATCGAAGGCCTTCAACCCTTTTGCGTACAAGATGTACCACTTCTTCTTCTGTATGATTTTTTAGATCCTCCAGAATTTCAGAGATACTTCCAAAACAGGCAAATCCAGCATTTTTGGTACTTGCCCCATTAGGCAACATACCTCGCTCAAATATTACAATTTTACTTTTGGGATACCTTTTTCTAAGGGATAATGCACAACTAAGTCCTACAATCCCACTGCCAATAATTGCAAAATCGATATTTTCCAACCAACTTCTTTTTTCCCAAAAGCTAAATTTCATTCATAAGGATTTGGAACAAATATACTATGAAACCCTTTCCGGAATATGGGATATACTAAATTTTGGATATAAAAAAGCACCATTCCTAAAGACAATCTTTAGGATTTGGTGCTTTTCACAACGTTTTGTTTGAACGCAAATTTATTCTACTTCCGGCTCCTTCATTTTAAAGGTATTCATAAAAGCCGTTGTGTAATTTCCAGCCACATAATCCGGATCATCCATCAACTGGCGATGGAATGGAATAGTAGTTTTAATACCTTCTATTACGAATTCATCCAAGGCACGCTTCATTTTACTTATTGCTTCTTCCCTAGTTTGTGCCGTTGTGATGAGCTTGGCGATCATAGAATCGTAGTTTGGCACAATAGTATAACCTGCATACACGTGCGTATCCAACCGCACCCCGTGACCTCCTGGGGCATGTAAAACGGTAATCTTCCCGGGTGAAGGACGGAAATCATTATATGGATCTTCGGCGTTGATACGACACTCAATGGCGTGCAATTGCGGGGTATAATTTTTCCCGGATATCAATATCCCGGCTGCCACTAAAATCTGTTCCCGAATTAAATCATAGTCAATTACCTGCTCCGTTATGGGATGTTCTACCTGGATACGGGTATTCATCTCCATAAAATAGAAATTTCTGTGTTTGTCCACAAGAAATTCGATGGTCCCAGCACCTTCATATTTAATGAATTCCGCTGCCTTTACTGCTGCGTTACCCATATCGGTTCGCAGTTTTTTGGTCATAAACGGACTCGGCGTTTCTTCGGTAAGTTTTTGGTGACGTCGTTGAATGGAGCAATCCCTTTCACTTAGGTGGCAAGCTCTTCCGGAACTATCCCCCACAATCTGTATTTCGATATGGCGAGGCTCCTCAATTAGCTTTTCCATGTACATGGCGTCATTTCCAAAGGATGCTGCAGCCTCCTGCCTGGCACTATCCCAGGCTTTTCTAAGATCTTCCTTTTTCCAGACCTCGCGCATTCCTTTACCACCTCCACCGGCGGTAGCTTTTAACATTACGGGATATCCAATTTCAGCGGCAATCTTTTCACAATCTTCAAAGGATTCAATTAAGCCGTCACTACCAGGAACGGTAGGGACACCAGCTGCCTTCATGGTGGCTTTAGCGCTGGCTTTATCTCCCATGCGCTCGATCATCTCTGGAGAAGCGCCTATAAATTTTATGTTGTGTTCACGGCAAATCTTGGAAAATTTTGCATTTTCCGAAAGAAAACCATAACCGGGATGAATAGCATCGGCATTGGTAATTTCGGCCGCTGCTATTATACTGGACATCTTAAGATAGCTTAAGTTGCTGGGTGGTGGCCCAATACAAACCGCCTCATCTGCAAAACGGACATGCAAGCTTTCTTCATCGGCCGTGGAATATACCGCCACGCTTTTAATTCCCATCTCGCGACAGGTGCGGATAATCCGCAACGCTATTTCGCCTCTATTGGCAATCAATATCTTTTTGAACATAATTTTTCTGAAATATCAAATATCTGCTCCGACCATAAAAATTGGATAGGAAACCGATATTGAGAATTTATACTAAGACGGATCTACTAAAAACAATGGCTGATCAAATTCCACTGGTGAGGAATCGTCCACCAAAACTTTCACTATTTTTCCAGAAATTTCACTTTCAATTTCGTTGAAAAGTTTCATAGCCTCTATCACACATAGAACATCACCCGTTTTAATAGTACTTCCAACTTCTACAAAAACATCTTTGTCTGGAGCAGGTTTTCTATAGAAAGTTCCGATAATTGGAGATTTAATAGTTACATACTTTGAATCTTCTTCCTCCGCTTTGGACGCTTGTGGCGTCGTAGGAGCCGCTGGAGCTTCATGGGCCATAGGCATCTGCGCCGGCGGAGCCATAGAAGGCATTTGCTGGATGTAGGTCATTCCGCCCTTGGATTCTTCAGGTCCTGTTTTGATAGTAATCTTAATGTCTTCGGTTTCAAGCTTTACCTCACTGGCACCACTTTTTGCCACAAACTTGATCAGGTTTTGAATATCTTTTAAATCCATATTTAGTAAATTTAATTTTTTCATTATTAAAACTTATTTTGAATCGTAGGCCCATGTAAGGTAAACTGCGCCCCATGTAAATCCTCCTCCAAAGGAAGAAAAAATTAGGTTATCCCCTTTTTTCAATTGCTTTTCATAATCTGTTAAACACAATGGCAGCGTAGCTGAGGTAGTATTGCCATATTTGTGGATATTGAGCATAACCTTTTCTGGTGGAAGATTCATCCTCGAGGCAGCTGCGTCGATGATTCTTTTGTTCGCTTGATGTGGAACCAGCCAATCTACATCTTCCCCGGTCATATTGTTCCGGATCATTATCTTCTCACAGACATCTGCCATGTTTGACACGGCAAATTTAAATACTGTTTTTCCTTCCTGAAAAACAAAATGTTGTTTATTTCGTACGGTTTCCTCAGATGCGGGAAGCAAGGATCCTCCGGCGTCAATCTTTAAAAAGGGTCGGCCCACCCCATCGGTGCGCAGGTATTCATCCTGGACACCATATCCTTCTGTGTTAGGCTCAAATAGAACGGCCCCGCCACCATCTCCAAAAATAATGCAAGTAGCACGGTCTGTATAGTCGATAATTGAGGACATTTTATCGGCACCTAACAAGAGTACTTTTTTATATCTTCCCGATTCAATATACCGGGCGGCGGTAGAAATTCCAAAAAGAAAGCTGGAGCAAGCGGCTACCAAATCAAAGGAAAATGCATTTACCGCACCAATTTGGGTGGCAACATAAACGCCCGTGGCGGCTACCGGCATATCGGGGGTGGCAGTTGCCATGATAACCAGGTCAATTTCCGCTGGGTCTGTATTGCTTTTTTCCAAAAGGTTTTTTGCGGCCTGAATAGCAAGATAGGAGGTGCCTTTATCCTTGTCTTTAAGTATTCTGCGTTCTTTTATTCCAGTACGGGCGGTAATCCATTCATCGTTGGTATCGACCATGGTTTCCAAAATCCCATTTGTTAAAATGTAATCTGGAACATACCCACCTACAGCGGTAATTGCTGCCGTGATTTTATTCATAGGGACAAATTAAATGTACAAAAAGGATTTTATTTGTTAGAAGGGATGAAATTACTAAATTTTACTCTAAATCAACCATAACCCATTCCTATTTTGGTATTTGGCAAAGTTAAAAACAAAAAAACCCCCACATTAATTGGGGGCGATATTTCATAAAATTACGAGAGACTATGCCTCTACTTCCTCTGTCTTATCAATCACTACTTGCCCTCTGTAGTACATTTTCCCTTCGTGCCAGTGCGCTCTGTGGAAAAGGTGTGACTCACCAGTGGTTGGGTCTATTGCAAGAGTAGGAGCTGTAGCCTTATAATGCGTTCTTCTTTTATCCCTTCTCGTTTTCGAGGTTTTTCTCTTAGGATGTGCCATTGTTACTTATTATTTATCCGTTAATAGTTTTTTTAATGTGTCCCATCGGGGATCGTTCTGTTCGCCCTCTTTTTCCTCATTCAGGGAAGTATTGGGACTTAATTCCTCAAGTTTGTCGAGTATGTCACTCTTTAATGTTCCATCTTCTATCCCAGGATGCACTCTTCGCAAAGGCACAGCAAGAACAATAGATTCAAATACATATTGCTGAATATTCACTTCGTAACTTCCGTGGGGAAGAATTAGCAAATCTTCATTTTCATCATTATATTCCTCACCAAACTTTACCACAAATTGGTAAGATCCTGAAATTTCCTGATCAAAAAGCTCGTTGGTTACATCACAGGCCACATTAACAGTTCCGTTAAAGTTTAATGTGATTTCCATTAATGTACTCATCTTTTCAAGAAGTACATCTAACTTTATATCAGCATTGTTGAACTCGTCATACTCAAAATGCTCAAAGAACGAATTGTTTAATTCAAATTCAAACTGGTGTTCTCCTAATTTTAATCCCTTGAAAGGGATGGTAAATTCTTTCAAATCCTTCATTTCCACACCTCTTTACTTCAAATGCCTTACGGATAAGGCGGGTGCAAAGATAAAAAAATTATTTAACCGCAAATTAGTTTTTCGATTTCTTTTCATTATAGGTTTTTTTTCGACCTATTTTAAGCGGGTTTTCTGAAAGTTCTTTATATTCTTCACGGCTTTCAAAAATTGAGATAGCGGCATATACTGCTTCACGAAAGGAATCGTATTTGGCCAAATTCTTGCCGGCAAGGTCAAATGCGGTTCCGTGATCGGGCGAGGTGCGGACCCGGTCCAAGCCTGCGGTATAATTGACCCCTTTCCCGAAAGAAAGGGTTTTAAAAGGTATTAATCCCTGGTCGTGATAGGAAGCCAAAATAGCATCAAAATTTTTAAAATTGCCGGAGCCAAAAAAACTGTCGGCCGCATAGGGACCAAAAACAAGTTTTCCATTTCTTCGAATATTGTCCAATGCGGGACGCAGAATGGTGTCATCCTCGGAGCCGATAACGCCATTATCCCCAGTGTGCGGATTTATTCCCAATACGGCAATTTTTGGTTTATCTATTCCAAAATCCTGGATTAAACTGTGATATATGGTATTCACCTTTTTGTCGATTCGCTCCCTGGTGATGTTGCTTACCACCTTATTTATTGCCACGTGATCCGTAAGAAGACCCACTCTTAGGCCTTCTGAGATCATAAGCATTAAACTGTCTCCGTTTAGTTCTTGGGCCAAATAATCCGTATGTCCCGGAAAATTGAAACTCTCCGATTGTATGTTGGCTTTACTGATGGGGGCCGTTACCAGAACGTCTATTCGTTTTTCCTTTAAAGCGGAAACTGCCGCTGTTAGCGATTTAAGGGCATATTCTCCCCCGGTTTTATTCTCTTCCCCAAAATTGACGTCCACTTGCTCCTTCCATACATTTAGAACATTCACTCTTTTGGTGACCATGTCCTCAAGCTTATCGATTCCCTGCAAATTAAGATCCAGGGAAAAGTGCTTTTTATAAAAGGACATCAAGCGAACGGAGGCAAAAATTACGGGTGTACAAAAATCAAGCATACGGGAATCCTCAAAGGTTTTCAATATTATCTCTCCTCCTATCCCATTGATATCACCTATGGAAATCCCTACAACTAATTTATCTTCCCTGCTCATACTTGGTTCCTTAATTGTTATTTTTGCTCTGCAAATGTAATTAATTGACGTGATGTTTACAGGAATTATTGAAACGGTTGGGAAAATAGAACAGCTTGTGCATGATGAGGGAAACCTGCATTTGGAAATAGGAAATCCATTATCGAACGAACTCCAAATTGACCAGAGCGTATCCCACAATGGCATTTGCTTGACTGTGGTTGAGATAAAGGAACAATCTTATGTAGTGACCGCAATACAGGAAACGCTGGATAAAACAAATTTAAAAAACGTGAAAATAGGCTCGCTAATTAATCTCGAACGGGCCATGAAGCTGGGAGATCGATTGGATGGCCATATTGTTCAGGGACATGTAGATGGAACAGCTGTATGTACCAATATTCGGGATGCCAACGGAAGTTGGGTTTTTACCTTTAAATACAATATTCCCGAGTTTAGTACGGTTGAGAAAGGTTCTATCACAGTAAATGGGGTAAGCCTAACCGTTGTGGATTCAAAAAAGGACAGCTTTAGTGTAGCCATTATCCCATATACTTATGAGAATACCAATTTTCATCAATTAAAGGAGGGAGATCAGGTAAATCTGGAATTCGATATAATCGGGAAATATGTAAAAAACCTTATGCACCCTTATTTATAGTAGAATATCTTTTGTACAAAATATAGATTCCGAGGAGAATACCGAGGGCAATCAATATCCAAATATTATCGTCGATGGGAAGTTCTTGTCCAGGCGGCGGCGGGTAATTGGGCGGCGGCGGTGCATTTTCAGAAGGTTGCGCCACAAGGAAAAAAAAATGGATGATAAATCCGGCCATAGGTTGGGTTATCAATTTGAAATCACAGTCGTCAAAACTAAAATAAGATTTAATTTCGATTTTGAAATAAAAATCTTTAATTTAAATTCCTGTGAATTCCTGCTTCTCCTACAGATCCCTCTTTAATCCTGATACCAATTGGAGCAACAACAAAAATAAATAAATTAGTGGTCCCACATGGGCTCGAACCATGGACCCCCTGATTATGAGTCAGGTGCTCTAACCAGCTGAGCTATGGGACCTATTACTTTTTATAACTTATTATGCCAAAATCCTTAGGGGGAATTCTATCCCGCGGTAAGGATATTCTAGGATAATATTTCAATAAACTCTATTCTTTCTACTATTCGCCCTATCAAAGGCAACAAAAAAGGAATGCAAATGTAAAATACTTTGCATATAACACAAAACTATTTTTTGGAATTATCGATTTCTTGGCATAATTCAATGAGTACGCCATTTGCTGACTTAGGGTGCAGAAATGCAACTAGTTTATTGTCAGCTCCTTCCTTGGGTTTCTCATTGAGCAAAGTAAATCCTTCCTTCTTAAGCCGTTCCATTTCCTGTTGTATATTTTTTACGGCAAAGGCAATATGATGGATGCCTTCGCCGCGTTTTTCGATAAATTTTGCAATGGGACTTTCAGGATTGGTAGCTTCCAATAATTCGATCTTGCTTTCACCACATTTAAAAAATGAGGTTTCAACACCTTCACTTTCCACCTTTTCACTTTTATAAGGTGACACTCCCAGTAATGCCTCATAAATGCTATTCGCCGATTTTATATCTTTCACCGCGATACCAATATGTTCAATGTGTTCCATATATAATTTGATGTAATTATTTTAAAGAATATCCTTTGGGCTCTAATTGATCCGCCCAAAAATACGAACTTAATTTGTTTGATCTCCAACTCATTCCTCCGGCATTGTGGATAAGGTATGGGATAATGTTCTATTTTTGCAATATGGAAGAAAGCAACAGACAAAAAAAAATTGCCGGGGTTTTACAGAACGATTTGGCGCAGGTGCTCCAAAATATGCTTCGTGAAGCTGGGCAAATGGGAATAATAATTTCAGTGAGCAAGGTTTCGGTTACTACCGACCTCTCTATCGCAAAGGTTTTCGTCAGTATTTTTCCGGCAGACAAGGCCGAAACGATTGTAAAGGAACTCAATAATATTAAGCCAAGAATTAAGCATCAGATTGCGCAACTTACCAAAAACCAGCTACGCAAAATGCCTGATCTTACTTTTTACAATGATGATTCGCTGGAATATATCGATAAAATTAACAAGGCCGTAAAAGGAACGGATGATCCATTAAAGGATCCGGATTTGCTTCAGAAAAGAAAAAAATCATAGTTTGAATTTTTCTCTCTATATCGCCAAACGTTATCTGTTTTCAAAAAGCAGCAACAACGCCATCAACATTATTACAATAATTGCGGCAATTGGTATAGTAGTAGGAGCTTTTTCCTTATTTATAGTGCTTTCGGGTTTCTCGGGATTAAAAACGTTCAGTCTTCAGTTTACTACTGTTTTTGACAGCGATCTCAAAGTATTACCGGAATCGGGTAAAACAATCGCATTTTCCCAGGCTCAAAAAACCCAACTTAAGAATTTGGAGGGGGTCGAAACCTTTTCTGAAATAATAGAAGAGCGTATCTTTTTACATTATAAAGGCAAAAACCATATTGCCTATATCAAGGGTGTGGATTCTCTTTATGGAAGTGTGACCCAATTGGACAGCATAATATTTTTTGGCAATTGGTTGGAACCCAAACAGCACGAGGTGGTTGTTGGGTACTCCATAATTGCCACCCTCTCTCTGGGTGTACGTGATTATGCCGATTTGTTGGAAATCTATGTGCCAAAGCCTGGTAGCGGACAAATAAACACATTGGATCCCACCAAAGCTTTTAGTAAAGAAAATGTGGTTGTTTCGGGAGTATATCAGGTGAATGAGGACCTGGATGGCAAATATGTGTTTACGGATATTGGTTTTGCCAGAAACCTCCTTTCTTTGGATGATACTACCGTTTCATCCATCGAAATAAAACTAAAGCCAAATACCTCCGAAAAACAGATACGGCAGCAGATAGCGGATATCTTTCCCGATAAAATACTCATCAAAAACCGTATACAACAGAATGATGCCCTTTACAAAATGCTGAACACCGAAAACATTGCCGTGTATCTCATTTTTACCCTTGTATTGATAATTGCGCTCTTTAATGTAATTGGTTCCATTATTATGATGATACTCGACAAGCAAAAAAACATCAAAACATTGCACAATATGGGCGCATCGTTGGAAGAAATACGCCGTATCTTTTTTTTGCAGGGGACTTTGATGACCCTTTTGGGCGGAATTCTGGGAATTGCTTTGGGTATCGTTGCGGTTTGGTTGCAACTTCAGTTTAGTCTTATCAACATTACAGCCACCTTGCCCTACCCTGTCCAGTTAACAGTGTTTAACGGTGTAATAGTATTTATTACCATAGCCGTATTGGGAATATTGGCATCCTATATCGCTGCTAGTAGGGTCCGGGAAAAATTAGTATCCTAATATTCGGAGGCCATTTTATATTACCAAGTATGCAGGGTCTGCTCCCAGACTTACTAAGGCTTCACAAATTTCTTCGGTAAAAAGCTTAGGTCCGCATACATAAAATCGGAAATTGAAATCACCAATGTTTTCTATAAGGAACCTGCGATCAATGCGCCGTTCCCTAAACCCTATTACACCATCCCGAGTGAACACATTTTGGTAGGCGGGACCCAAAATTTTGCTCAGTTCGTCGTGGAGGATTATATCATCCTTGGTTTTATTGGAATATAAAAGTGCGATATTCCTTAAATTATTACTGTGATATAAAGCTCTAAATATTGCAATAAACGGGGTAATGCCTGTGCCCCCGGCAATAAATATTCCAGGTCCTTTGTACTTAATGCTCCCAAATACATCATGCAGTAGCAGCTCATCACCTGCTTTAAGTTTGCCCAACTGCTCACTTACTCCATGATGCTCGGGGTATATTTTTATGATGAACTCCAGATAATCCCAATGTTGTAGGGAAGTAAAGGAATAAGGTCTTTTTTTATCTTCCCAGCCCGGGAGGTTTATGGAGATATGGGCGGATTGACCCGGATTATATTCAAAACCTGCAGGCTTTTCCATTACAAAACGCATTACATCGTGGGTAATATAATTTGTATTGATAATTTTAAGTACTTGCATGTATGCCGTTTTGGGGGCTAAAGATAAAAGGAAAAAAAACAATCTGGTTTGAGAAAAGAATAATACCCTCGCCATAATTTGGAACTAGAAGACCCAATAGCCAATAACCAATCAATTATCATGCTGAAAATGTTGATATTAAATTTGAGAAGTAGAAGAAATAAAAAGTTGCCTTTTCTGGTCAATAAAAGAGAAAACCAAGATTATCCATTTGTTTAATTCAGACAGAAATTTGACTATCTTATGGTTAATCCTTAAAACAGAAATTATGAAAAAAACACTTATATATTTTGTAATCGTTTGCTTAGGTATGGGATGTAGTTCCGATAAAGAAAATTCCTCGCTTCAGGATTTAGTTGGAAAATGGAAACTGCAAGCCTTTGAAGATGAAATTAGCGGCACCATTTTGACCGCAACCGACTTTGAAAATTCCAATGAAATAACTATTGAGTTTAAGCCGGATTTTAATTATGTAGGCTCAACTGTTTTAAATGAATTTTTTGGTAGTTATTCAATTGATGAATCTAGAAACATATTGATTTTCCGGGATTTTTTTACCAGTGAAGTAAACGAAACGAAATGGGGAAATTTATTTTATTATAATCTTCGTCTAAATTACAATCACACAACCCAGGATTGGGAGAGTAGGTATGAAATTAGCGACGATGTGTTCAAACTATATTATTCTAATTCTGAATATATGAGGTTTGAAAAACTATAATTTCCTGAAATTAGGAGGAAACAAATTCATAATCCCCAAAAACCTGCAAAACCTCATCAAAGGCCTCAAAGACTGAAGCCGAATCATCACTGGTAACCATTTTCATCCTAAATTCCTTAAAATCGGGAATTCCTTTAAAGTAATTGGTGTAGTGTCTTCTTGTTTCAAAAACGCCTAATTTCTCTCCCTTCCAATCAATAGCCATTTGAAGATGTCTTCTTGCGGCATCAACACGTTCCTCCATAGTGGGTGGAGCTAAATGTTCACCTGTTTTAAAGAAATGTTTTACCTCTTTAAAGAACCAAGGATATCCAATACTTGCCCTGCCAATCATTGCACCATCCAGACCGTATTTATCGCGCATTTCCATGGCTCTTTCGGGAGTGTCCACATCGCCATTTCCAAATATGGGAATGTGCATCCGGGGGTTGTTTTTTACGGCAGCAATTGGTTTCCAGTCAGCATCACCTTTATACATCTGTGCACGGGTACGCCCGTGGATTGACAATGCTTGGCAACCTACATCCTGAAGTCGTTCGGCTACTTCCATAATCCTGATGGAGTCGTGGTCCCAGCCCAACCTGGTTTTAACGGTAACTGGGAGTTTGGTATGCTTTACCATGGCTTCGGTAAGACTAACCATTAGATCAATATCCTTTAGAATACCTGCACCGGCACCTTTACATACAACTTTTTTGACCGGACAGCCAAAATTGATATCGATTATGTCCGGACCACTAGCTTCCACAATTTCCACCGTACGGAGCATGGATTCGAGAACCGCTCCAAAAATCTGTATGCCTACAGGACGTTCCTTTTCATAAATATCCAATTTCATCACACTTTTCGCAGCGTCACGGATAAGTCCTTCAGATGAGATAAATTCGGTGTAAACCACGTCTGCTCCTTGCTCTTTGCACAAAGCACGAAAAGGAGGATCGCTCACGTCCTCCATAGGGGCGAGCAGTAGTGGAAAATCTGGCAGTTGTATGTTTCCTATTTTCGGCAATTTCGTAATTTTTGGAAATGCAAAAGTAGTGATTATCAGGAAAAGTAATGGAAGAATTAACTTGGCGGTAACGGACAGTCTTGAAGAGATTCTCTTTTGCGGTTAAAATAGAGGGGATCGATGTGACGGCGCCTTGGTTTAATGAAAGTAGATGGATAATAACCCGTTGAAGGTTGTATGAAGGTTATTATGGGATATATAGGGAATATCTATGACTTTAGGTCGGCTTGGAGTCGGCTTAGGGTCGGCATGAAGTCGGCTTAGAGTCGGCTTAGGGTCGGCATAGGATAGCAAAAGAAGAAAAATACAAGAAGAATAATTTGTGAGAGGACATACTTTTAAACCATCGATGTTCTGAATAAAAAGTAGTCTAATATACAACAATTTGAAGCCTGTGTCAAGTTAAATGACACCGCAGAGGAGATCTTTCGGGTTCAAGCATAAAGAACTTTTTGCACGACGTTTCAAAATCGACTTAAATTGATCCGAATAATTTTCAGTTATGTATTCGTTTGCCATAAATATTCTTCCGGAGCTAGTTTTTGGGTCGAAGGATATAAATGTTATGGTTCTTAGATCAGGTAAATAAGACAAGATATTATAATTCGTTTTAAATGTCTCCCTAGCAAAATATTGTCTTAGCTTATTTAATTAACTGGAGATTTGAAAATCCAAATAATCACGCAATTAATCTATATTTGCAGATTAAAGACTGAGAAGGGAATTATATGAAGAACATCCGCAATTTCTGCATTATTGCACACATAGACCACGGTAAGAGCACACTTGCAGATCGACTTTTGGATGCCACAGGTACGGTAACCGCACGTGAGAAACAGGAACAATTGCTCGACTCCATGGATTTGGAGCGCGAACGGGGAATTACCATTAAAAGCCACGCCATCCAAATGGAATATGAGTACAAGGGCGAAAAATATATACTCAACCTAATCGATACTCCTGGACACGTAGATTTTTCCTATGAAGTATCCAGGTCTATTGCGGCTTGTGAAGGCGCCTTATTAATTGTGGATGCTGCCCAGAGTATCCAGGCGCAGACTATTTCCAACTTATATTTGGCCTTGGAAAACGATCTTGAAATTATTCCGGTAATGAATAAAATAGATCTTCCATCAGCCAATCCTGAGGAAGTTACAGATGACATTGTAGATCTTTTGGGTTGTAAACCAGAAGATATTATTCACGCAAGTGGAAAAACCGGTATTGGGATTGAAGAAATTTTAAGTGCCGTTATTGAACGCATTCCGCCTCCAAAGGGAAATCCTGAAGAGTCCTTACAGGCATTGATCTTCGATTCGGTTTATAATCCATTTAGAGGAGTAGAAACATATTTCCGGGTTTTAAATGGTGAAATACGGAAAGGCCAACAAATAAAATTTATGGCCACGGGAAAATCCTATTATGCCGATGAAGTTGGAACACTTAGGCTAAAACAATTTCCTCGGGAAGTTATCAAAACAGGAGATGTAGGTTATCTTATTACGGGTATCAAGGAAGCCAAGGAGGTGAAAGTGGGAGATACTATTACCGATTCAAAAGATCCTACCAAAAATATGATCGAAGGTTTTGAAGATGTAAAACCTATGGTTTTTGCGGGTATTTATCCTGTGGATACCGAAGATTACGAAGAGCTTCGAAACTCAATGGAAAAATTGCAGTTAAATGATGCTTCATTGGTCTTTATTCCGGAAAGTTCCGCCGCCCTTGGATTTGGGTTCCGATGCGGTTTCTTGGGGATGCTCCATTTGGAAATCATCCAGGAAAGATTGGAGCGGGAATTCAATATGACCGTAATAACAACGGTTCCTAACGTATCCTATCGCGCTTTTACCAATAAAAATCCGGATCAACCCATACTTGTAAACAACCCCTCAGATTTACCTGAACCGTCCTCCCTAAATCGGGTGGAGGAACCTTATATTAAAGCCACAATAATTACGAAATCGGACTTTGTTGGTTCCGTAATGTCCTTGTGTATTGAGAAAAGAGGAGAAATAGTGAATCAAACCTATTTGACCACCGAAAGAGTGGAACTTACCTTCGATATGCCTTTGGCAGAAATTGTCTTTGATTTTTATGACCGGTTAAAAACTATATCAAAAGGATATGCCTCCTTTGATTATTCACCCATTGGAATGCGAACCTCGCAATTGGTAAAGGTGGACATTCTTTTAAATGGAAATATTGTGGACGCCCTTTCCGCCTTGCTGCATAAGGACAACGCATATGATATAGGGAAGAAAATTTGTGAAAAGTTGAGACAACTTATTCCTCGGCAACAGTTTGATATACCCATCCAAGCGGCAATTGGAGCAAAAGTGATTTCCCGGGAAACGGTAAAAGCGCTTCGAAAGGACGTTACTGCCAAATGTTATGGTGGGGATATTTCCCGAAAACGAAAGCTTCTTGAAAAGCAGAAAAAAGGGAAAAAGAAAATGCGTCAAATTGGAAACGTAGAGATTCCACAGGAGGCATTTATGGCCGTTCTTAAGTTAAACGACTAGTTACATTGGGCTCCAGCTTCCAATAAACCATTTAAATAGACAGCATAGGGGGTTCCCGTATTCTCTCCGTTTACTGAGGCATTTCCATCGTTTTCCTCACAAAGATCGAACTGAATGGTTTCCTGTGAAGTACAGGTAAGGCAACTAACTCCATCCTCTTTTTTACATGAGACTAGGGTGCATGCCAGTAGTAAGGCAATACTCAGATATGTTTTTTTCATTGGTATGATTTACTTATAACTTTGGAAATAGATCTATAATTTGGATTTTCCTTCATTAGCAGACCGAGTGGCATTTACCACGGCCTCAAAGTCGATGGGTTTGCCAAGATAGACAAGCTCACATCCTTTTTCTATTTCGAGATCACTGGGAGCAGTTACAAGCTCCATATGGTCATCGGGATATCTAAGAAATAGTGGAATTGCATTTTCATTTTCCTCAATAATGGTCAGAACCCTTAAAAATTGGTTATGGCTTTCAACCGAGATTTCCTGAATGGAGGGAAAATCCTGTGCCACTTCGGCAAAACCTTCATAATCGCGGGTATAGGAAAATAATTCCTTGGTAGCAAGATCTTGCCCATTTTCCTTCTCGGCGGAAGTCATTAACCTAAAAGCCCCATTTTCACCAAAATGGTTTTTTAAACGAATTAGCGCCTGTTTATTGATTTCCTCATTGCCGGTCATAGCCAATAGATATCCTACATCATTGAGTTCGATATTGTCAGACAGCTCGTCTTCATAAATATCGGCAGTAAAGGCTTCCAATCCCAGTTCCTTTGCACGATTTACATTTAACTGGTTGGAATCCACGAGCACCACATGACGCTCGTGTTTTTGTAAATAAGTGGCAATCAATCTGGATATTTTTGAAGCGCCTACAATTAGGATGCCATCCGCTTTGTTCAGGAAAACTCCCATCCATTGTGCCACCAATCTTGCCGTAGTGGCGTTGATTATTACCGTAGTCAATACCACCGCAAAAACCAATGGGGTAATATATTCGGCGCCCACTACTCCTTCGGAGACCAACTTAGTTCCAAACAATGATGAAATTCCCGCTGCCACAATACCTCTTGGTCCTACCCAGCTAATAAACAGTTTTTCATTTGTTTTTAGTGATGAGCCCCAAGTACTTATAAATACTGTAAGTGGTCTCAAACAAAAAATTATAATACCCAGTAGGATTGCAGTTTTCCAATTATAGACCAACATGAGATCCTCCATACTTATATTGGCAGCCAAAAGAATAAAAAGAATGGAGACCAGGAGGACACTGAGGGATTCCTTAAAATACAGCAATTCCTTTAAGCTGGGAAGATCACTGTTCCCCAGAAACATTCCCATAACAACTACTGCCAAAAGGCCTGATTCGTGAGCGAACAGATCACTGAGCACAAAGATTGCCATTACAAGAGACAAGGAGACAACGTTGGCCAAATAATGGGGCACCAATTTCTTTTTAATTGCAAAATACAATGCGTAGCCCGCTGTTATACCAAAGGCTAAACCAATCAAGATAATTTTTCCGAAATCCAATAACGCTTGCTTTGTATATCCAGAATCTCCTTCAACGCTGATGAATTCGAAAACCAAAACTGCCACTAATGCACCAATGGGATCAATAAGAATCCCTTCCCAACGCAATACCGCGGCTACATCTTTCTTTAAAGGAATATTTCTTAGAATGGGCGTAATTACGGTAGGTCCGGTAACGATTATCAGAGAAGAAAAAAGGAAGGATATTCTCCAATTCAACCCAAAAACATAATGGGTTGCCACACCCGCGCCTATAAAAGTTATTACCACCCCAATGCTTATAAGCTTTCCAATACTACCCCAAACCTTTGAAATTTCATTCCGTCTCAGGGTAAGACCTCCCTCAAAAAGGATGATACCCACCGCCAGCGAAACAAAATAAAACAGATTTTCTCCCGGGAATAGACCATATTCTCCGTTCCAAATGGGCAATAGCCATTGATTGCCATCGGAAGAAATAAAAGTAGAAAGGGGACCGACTAAAAGACCGATCAATATGAGTGGTAAAATGGCGGGAATTTTCAATTTCCAAGCTACCCATTGCGCCAAAATTCCCAAGATTATAATTCCCGCTAGTTCTACCATTCAAGATTTGATTTCAGTAAAATAAGGTTTTTTCGATTCCACCGAATACTAACAATTTGTTAAATATAGTATAATTAATTTGGGCGGAGAGATTGGTGTGATAGGCTTTCGTTAATTTGCATTCAATATTTATACTATGCAACTATATTCCATTGAAGCTGGAAATTTTAAACTCGACGGAGGCGCTATGTTTGGGGTTGTACCCAAAACAATCTGGACCCGTACCAACCCTGCGGACCAGAACAATATGATTGATATTGCTGCGCGGTGCTTGTTGATTGAAGATGGCAAAAGGCTTACATTGATCGATACCGGAATGGGCAACAAACAGGATGAAAAATTCTTCGGATATTACTATCGTTGGGGCGACTTTAATCTGGACGATTCCTTAAAAAAACACGGCTTTCAACGCGATGATATTACGGATGTATTTTTAACACACCTCCATTTTGACCATTGTGGAGGCGCCATTCAGTGGAACAAGGCTGGAACCGGTTACGAACCGGCCTTTAAAAATGCAACTTTTTGGAGCAATAAAGATCATTGGAATTGGGCCACAATGCCCAATCGAAGGGAAAAAGCTTCTTTTTTAAAAGAAAATATACTCCCCATTCAGGAGAGTGGGCAACTCAAGTTTATAGTGCAACCTGTTTCGGATTTTGCTGAGCCCAAGGAAATGGATTTCGGAATTCTTTTTGTTGATGGGCATACGGACAAACAAATGCTACCGCATATCAATTACAATGGTAAAACATTGGTTTTCGCAGCAGATTTATTGCCCACAGCCGGCCATTTGCCTTTGCCTTTTGTGATGGGCTATGATACCAGACCCCTATTGACTCTCCCTGAAAAAGAAAAATTTCTGCAATCGGCCGCGGACAATAACTATTATATATTTCTTGAACACGATGCCCATAATCCTATTATCACCGTAAAAAACACGGATAAAGGGGTACGCTTGGACAAAATATTTACCTTAAACGAATTCATTAATTAATTCCTTTTCTATAAAAAATGAGAACATTTAAAACCATTTCATTAGCAGTAGCCACAGCGGCTGTAATGGCGAGCTGTGGAAGTACCGCCTCCTTTGTTGGAACACCCATTTCACCTATTTCACCTACAATTACCAAAAAGTCATCCCTTACTGAGGACCAGCTTAAGCACTGGAGTGCTATGGATTTGGTAAAGGATACGGTTCCCGGTATGAGTGTCGATAAAGCCTATGCCGAATTGATAAAAAACCGTAAGGGAGAAACGGTTATCGTTGGGGTTATTGATAGTGGCGTGGACATTGATCACGAAGATCTAAAAAACGTGATCTGGACAAATCCAGGTGAGATTGCCGGAAACGGCATTGATGACGACAAAAACGGGTTTGTTGACGATATCCACGGATGGAACTTTTTGGGCGATATAACTGCTGAAAACATGGAGTTTGTTCGGATTGTGAGAAAATTAGGGCCTAAATATGAAGGGAAGGACGAATCTGCCATAAGTGCAGCAGATAGAAAGGAATTTGCCTTATATGAAAAAGCCAAAGCCGAATTCGAAAAAGAATTGGCAGAAACTACCATGAATGCTGAGCGCTACCAACAGATGGCGGCGCAGCTAAAACCGGCACATCAAGCAATGGTTGCAAAATTGGGGAAAGAGGATTATACCGTTCAAGACTTAAAGGCCATCCAAAATCCTTCACCTGCAGAAATGCAGCAAATTGCAATGTTAAGCCAAATGCTGAATTTTGCCGATAATATCCCGGAAGTATTGGACCAAATGGATAAAGGAATTACCTATTTCAATGATAAATTGGAAAACCATTTCAATACCACCAAGGATTTTAGAGGGGTTCTTGGTGACAATCCAGATGATATAACCAATAATATTTACGGTGATAACAATGTAGCCGGTCCAGATCCAACCCGCGAAAATGTAAAACACGGAACCCACGTGGCAGGGATAATTGCTGCACAAAGAAATAACGGCATTGGCATGAACGGTGTTGCCAATAACGTAAAGATTATGGCAGTGCGTGCGGTTCCTGATGGAGATGAATATGATAAGGATATTGCCTTGGCAATTCGATATGCAGTGGACAATGGGGCCAAAGTATTGAATACAAGTTTTGGTAAATACTATTCCCCTCATTCTGATTGGGTGTATGATGCCATTAAGTATGCAGCTTCCAAGGATGTTTTAATAGTAAACGCAGCAGGAAATGATGGCCTTGATCTTGACACTGTAAATATCTATCCCAACGATCAGTTCGACAATCAACCTGAAATTGCAAACTCATTTCTAACGGTTGGCGCATTGAACTATAAATATGGCGAAGATTTGGTCGCTAATTTTTCCAACTATGGAAAATTGAATGTGGATGTTTTCGCTCCCGGAGTAAAAATCTGGGCAACTACGCCCTTAAATACGTACGAATTTTTGCAAGGTACCTCCATGGCATCTCCGGAAGTAGCTGGAGTAGCAGCCGTAATTCGCTCCTTTTACCCTAAACTTTCCGCGGCTCAGGTGAAACAAATTTTGATGGACAGTGGAATTTCCCCTAATATCGAAGTAGTTCTTGGTGGTGATGAATCCAACAAAAGAATGTTTTCTGAAATTTCCAAATCGGGAAAAATGGTAAATATGTATAATGCCTTATTGATGGCCGATAAAATGTCCAAATAATGAAGCATATTTATAGTGGCCTTATTTCATTCCTAGTATTATCCGCACTTTCATTTTCCATTACACCGCTTTATGCCCAGGGAAATACGTCCTATTGGCAGCAGAATGCGGATTATAAAATGGATGTGCAGATGGACGTTAAAAACTATCAATATAAGGGAAAACAGGAGCTAAAATACACCAACAATTCTCCAGATACCCTAAACAAAGTTTTTTATCATCTATATTTTAATGCTTTCCAGCCTGGCAGCGAAATGGATATTAGATCCCTTACGATCAAAGATCCAGATAGCAGGGTGGGAGATAGGATTTCCAAACTTTCCCCCACCGAAATTGGATACATAAGGCCCACAATGTTCACTCATGATGGGGTCAACACGGATTATGTTATCAAGGGGACTGTAATGGAAGTGAAGTTAAAAAAGCCGATACTACCTGGGGAAACCACTACTTTTAAGATGGATTGGGATGGGCAAGTGCCCGTTCAGATCCGTCGATCTGGGAGAAACAGTTCAGAAGGAGTAGCGCTTACAATGACCCAATGGTATCCCAAATTAGCTGAATATGATTACGAAGGTTGGCATGCCGATCCATATATTGCGCGCGAATTTTATGGTGTTTGGGGCGATTATGATGTAACTATTACCCTTGATGAGGCCTATACCGTTGGCGGGACGGGCTATTTGCAGAATCCAGCTTCGGTAGGGCATGGGTACACTGTACCAGGGCAAAAAGCAATGCCACCCATCAAAGGAAAATATACTTGGCATTTTAAGGCTCCAAAGGTTCACGATTTTGCGTGGGCGGCCGATCCTGATTATATTCACGATACCTATCCTGGACCAAATGGGGTAACCCTCCATTTTTTATACAAAAATGACCCTGAAATAGTTGAAAACTGGAAAAAATTGCAGCCCAAAACAGCCGCGCTAATGGAATTTTTTAATGAGCACGTAGGTCCTTATCCTTACGAGCAATATTCCGTAATTCAAGGCGGTGATGGCGGTATGGAATACGGAATGTGTACCATGATAACCGGTGGGCGCGAACTGGAAAGTTTGGTAGGCGTTACGGCCCACGAACTTGCCCATTCTTGGTTTCAATTTGTATTGGGGTTCAACGAGAACAAGTATGAGTGGATGGATGAAGGATTTACCACTTATATTTCTGATGAAGCCATGAATTATGTTATGGATAATAAAAACAAAAATCCTCACTCGGGGTCATATAGAAGCTATTATTATCTTGTAAATAATGGGGGGCAACAACCGCTTACTACCCACGCCGATCGCTATGCTACCAACCAGGCGTATGGCATTAGTGCCTATAGCAAAGGATCTGTCTTCCTTTCGCAATTGGGATATATTATTGGCCCAGAAAATTTGGCAAAAACATTAAAAAGATTTTACTCCGATTTTAAATTTACCCACCCAACGCCAAATGATTTTATCCGAACTGCCGAAAAGGTTTCGGACTTTGAATTGGATTGGTATTTGACCGATTGGACCAAAACAATCAACACAATAGATTACGGAATTAAAGCGGTAAAAGAAAATGGCGGGAAAACCCAGGTAACCTTGGAACGAATTGGTCTAATGCCCATGCCTATTGATTTATATGTAATTTACGACGATGGCTCACAAGAATTGTTTTATATTCCCTTGCGGATGATGTGGGGAGAGAAACCAAATCCTTTTTCTGACCTAAAAAGAACGATTCTCAATGATTGGTCTTGGACAAATCCTACTTTTACCTTTGAAATAAAAAATGGAAAAAAAGTGAAAAGTATGATGATAGACGCCACTCAAAGAATGGCAGATGTGGATCCCAAAAACAATCTTTGGGAATCTGAATAACTTCTTTCCTCAAATTTTTTAGGACCTCAAAAGTTATAAACTTTTGAGGTCTTACTTTTTATTAGTTGTCTCCAACAAAGATTTAAAACAGCGGCGCTGAAAGAAATAAGATATATGACTTGCTCCTCAAAGCCCAATAATTAAAGTTACATTGATTAAGCATGCTTTTAAACTATTAAATTTAGATGGTAAACTAAAAAGCAAACTGTCACTTAATAAAAAAATCCCAACAAGCTATCATCATTGAAATTACAGAACTTTGTAATGTTTTAACCGGACACTATTGACTTTTTATATATTTACCAAGTGAATCATAAATTTCCAAAATCGGAAAAACTTAAAAGTGCAAAAAACATAGAAATATTGTTTTTGCAAGGAAGGACGCTTGTAAATTATCCCATTAAAATATTTTATCTGCCCAAGGAAAATCTATCTTCTAGCCTTGTGGCAGTTGCCGTACCTAAAAGGAATTTCAAACTTGCCGTGGATCGCAATAGGGTAAAAAGACAGATACGGGAAGTTTATCGACTTAATAAACACGTACTTGAACAAGAAAATAGTCTTAAGTTTGAGTTGCTATTTTTATATTTGGGGAAAACTAAGCCAAAATATTCCGAACTTGAAAAAAACATGAAAAAACTTCTAAATAAGCTTAAGGATATCAAGGATTAGCATACCGTCAACAAATTTTATGGAGAGAGCAATCGTGCAATCTCCCGATACCGTTGAATATTTTCAGTAACATAAGGCATTTCAAGAAATCCATATTAATTTTTGAATCATGAAAAAAAGAATTCTCATCCCCATTGTGGCCATCGGTATATTTTTTATCACCGCCAGTTTCAAAAGTGATTTTTTCGAAATTGCCAAACAAATCGAGATTTTTACCACCTTGTATAAGGAATTGAATATGAATTATGTGGATGAGGTAACTCCCGCAACACTTATGGACAAGGCCATAAAAGGAATGTTGGAGGATCTTGACCCATACACGGTATATTGGAACGAGCAACAAGTGGAGGACGCTAAAATAAACAACTCTGGGGTTTATACAGGAATTGGTGCTACTGCCCTAAATAGGAAGAATAAAATCATAATCATTGAGCCTTATAAAGACTATCCTGCAGATAAAGCCGGCTTAAAAGCCGGGGATGAAATCATCAAAATCGGAAATCTGGACGTTTCGGAATCTGCGGAAGATGCGGGGGATTTATTGAAGGGAGCTCCAGGTTCCAAAATTGATGTTACATATATCCGCCAAGGGAAAACAGCGACCGCCACCATTACAAGAGGCGCAGTGGAGCTGAAAGCAGTTCCCTTTTATAAACTTTTGAAAAACGACATAGGTTATATTGTTTTAAGCAGGTTCAATGAAAAAACCACTGTTGAAACAAAGGCTGCGTTGAGTGACCTAAAATCCCAAGGAGCAAAAAAAATTATTCTTGATCTAAGAGGAAATCCCGGAGGACTTTTAAATGAAGCCATTGGTGTAGTAAATCTTTTTGTGGAAAAAGGACAGGTTATTACTACTACCAAATCCAATATAGCCAAGTACAACCAAGTTTACGTTACAAAAACTGAACCTGTGGATACCCAAATACCATTGGTGGTAATGGTAAATGGACGCAGTGCATCGGCAAGTGAAATTGTTTCGGGTGGTCTTCAGGATTTGGATCGTGCGGTTATTGTGGGGGCGCGAAGCTTTGGAAAGGGATTGGTTCAACGGCCTAAAAAGCTTACCTATGGGACTCAGTTAAAGGTTACCATTTCCCGATATTATACTCCCAGCGGACGTTGTATCCAAGCTTTGGATTATTGGCATCGGGATGAAAATGGCGATCCTATCCGCAAGGATGCCAAAGAATATAATGCATTCAAAACAAAAGGAGGCAGAACTGTTTATGACGGTGGAGGTATTTTGCCGGATATCCAATTGGAATCTGCTGCGTATAGCCCTATTACGACCGCCATTTTAAAGGATAATGCCATCTTCGACTATGCCACTAAATATTATTATTCTCATAAGTTGGCGGATTGGAAAAATTTCAATTTTGGAGAAGCCGATTTTCAGGATTTTATTAAGTTCTTAAAGAACAACAATTTCCAGTATGAAACCGAGACTGAAAAGAAATTTGCAGAAGCTCTCAAGACTGCCGAGGATGATGATATGAGCAAGGAAATCAGTTCCAGTTATACACAACTTATTGCTGCAATTAACAAAGCCAAAGAAAAGGCAATAGTGGATAAAAAGGTGGAAATAGAATCACTACTGAAGGACGAAATATTAAAAAGATATTTTTATCGAGAAGGTTTGTATAACTATCAAATAGAGAATAATCCTGAGATTTTGACGGCTGTTTCCGTGCTTGAGGATGAAGCGAAGTACAAAAAGATATTAAAATAGTGAAAGTGGCGTAAAATCCCTTTAAATCGCTTTTTGGGATCCATAGTTTTAGAAGAGATTTATTTTTTGATCACTTTGTAAGTATCCTTATTTTTTTCACCCAATTTCAAAATATAGAATCCTTTTGGGTAATTGGAAAAGTCAATTGAGTTCTCTTTGGAAGTAAGAATTCCTTCAGACACCATTCGGGATGAATTGTCCAATAATTTATATTTTACAGGAAAGAGTTTGTTGATATCCTTTATCTCTAAAAGCGTATCGGTGGGATTGGGATAGATTGCAAATCGACTGGAATCCTCAATAGGCAAAATCTCTAAACTACCTCCCAAAAAAACACTAAGATCCAACGTATGCAACTGTTGGATGGTTCCAGATCTGGCAAATTTTTCATTTGTTAGATAGTAATCCAACCCATCCTTGCTACTTATTCCCTCAACCTGGTGAAATGGAAGATTAACATTGATCTTTCGCTTGTTCCCTTGGAGAAAATTTGCATCGGGATAATCGTATAACAATTCAACAAACGGCTGCAATAAAGTGCTATACCCCGAAAGAACTATCAAATTTATTTCTTTGTTATAAACTGCTCCCGTTACCAAACCATCAATTTGATAGGAATCCAAAAGTTGTGCAGAATAGGTTCCCGGAACTTTTGGTAGTTTATATAATCGGGTTTTATGACTCACCCACTCTTTTGTAAACAAGTAAATATTATCCTCTGTAACGATTAGGGCCTCACAATCAAAATCGGTATTGTTGGGACCTTGAGGGGAAAAGTCAATTTGATCTTCATATTCAAAATTAATAAGATCCATTATAGGTTCACGATTCAAAATAGAGGACTTAAGTATGCGGATTATTTTAAGATCGTGACGGTTACCTTGGGTATTATTTCCAAAATCGCCAACATATACGTAACCATCATCCTGAGATATTTCTTCCCAATCCGTATTGGTCTGGGGAAACAATGAGATATTTCCTATAATTGAACCATCCTCAGGGTTCAATGCGTAAAGATTGGTATCGGCATTGTCATTGTGGGTCCATAATTTATCGTCCCAATAGATGAGTCCAGAAGTTTCTTCAACTACAGGATCCAATATATAAGTATTATTAACTTCTATGTTTACAGGGTCATAGGTGCAACTTCCGTCGTTTTGGACAGCGAGTGGATCGTAATTGTTGGCGAGAACATCTGTGCATCCCGTTTGGGAATATAATTGACCCAAATAAATAATGTAAGACAAGACAATAAAAATGGATTTCCTCAACTTCAAATTATATTTAAGGCATTAATTTCAATCTACTAAGATATTAATTAAAGAAACTTCAAAAGAGGATAGTTTACTTCAATCAATTTAATATTTACCCCAAAACGTTATTGAATTATATCGTTAAATTAAAATTAGAACAGTTAACAAAAACTTAACCCCTTGTTTATCAATATAATCATACATTAGCAGGTATGATAAAAGCAGAAAAACTAGAAAATCAGGAGATTCTAAAGGAATCTGTGGCTTATTTAGAGGACCGGGGTTTTGAGCACATTCAAGCCGATGTGGAAGGGTACGAAACCCCAACTTCGTATCATAAAAAAGATAGCGATTTTGTAATTACACCGGATATCGTGGCGGATAGAGCTGGCATCAAACATTATTTTGAAGTGAGTTTAAAATCTGAACAACCGTTTTTGCTCAAATCCAAATGGAAATTTCTGGATACATTGACCCGAATGCGAAATTCCCGGTTCAGGATCATTACCACACGAGGACATTATAAGTTCACGGATGAACTGATAAAAGAACTTAATTTGGAGCAGGAACCTATTAGGATCTGATCATGGCGATATGTGGAATTCCATCTTCCATGTACCTATCACCCACTGTTTTAAATCCGTGGCTTTCGTAAAAAATTACCAAATAGATCTGGGCCGATATCTTAATGGTATCGGCCTTAAATTTGGATTTTATTGCCTTTATGGCGGCTTTTGTGATGGCGTGCCCATATCCCATTTTTCTATAGTTTTCCCGAACCAGAATACGACCAATTGAGGCTTTATCAAAATAATCCCCAGGTTGGAAACATCTGGCATAGGCAACTAGAATTCCATCCTCGATACCCATTATATGCAATGCCTTATCATCCTTACGGTCGATATCCTGATAAACACAATCCTGTTCCACTACAAACACTTCGCTGCGTAATCTGAGAATGGAATAAAGTTCCTGTTTGCTCAATTCATCAAAAGTTTTCACCGTTATTTCCATATTCTTAAAATCAATCCTGCAAAATCAACTATTTATATCCATATTTTTTGATACGGTGATGAACTGTCAAGAAATTTGTCCCAATTCCGATGATTTTAAATTGACACTTTGTAAAGGGACAGAGGACAGTTGGAAGTATTCTTTCTAAAGTTTGGGGTGAATGTGCTAATTTCCACAATATCTTACTTTCCGTAAGGTTATGAACAGGCTATTTTTTCAACCCTATTTTGATGGCGACCCCCTTCAAAATCCGTTTCCAGAAAGGCCTTAACCATTTCCACAGCCTGGAATTGACTTGTAAATCGAGCAGGAATACTCAAAATATTGGCATTGTTATGCTGTCTCGCCAAAAGTGCAATTTCTTTTGTCCAGCATAAGGCAGCACGTACTTTTTGATGCTTGTTGGCGGTCATATTGGCCCCGTTTCCACTCCCACAAATAATGATTCCAAAATCCGAGGTTCTGTTTTCAACATCTTCCGCTACAGGATGAACAAAGTCCGGATAATCTACACTACTTTCTGAATCGGTTCCATGGTTGATCACAACATGTCCGGATTTTTCCAAAAACGAAACTATTTCAAACTTATATGCTGTACCTGCATGGTCATTACCAATGGAAATTCTCATAATTATTTTTTTGTCAAAGATAAGAATTTAAGGAACAGCAGTTTCCAACGTTCTTTCTTAAAAATCTCTAATATTCAAATGACATTATTAATAACTATTTAAATATTATAGAAAATTTGAAATTACAAATATCTGATAACAAGTAATTTATACAGTCATTCCTAGGTTTACAGGAATAGTTAACAAGAATGTTAATATTTGTTAAGTTGATTTCCATAATTAAAATTGCACATTCCATTTTAAATTTCAATAGAGACACAATTCCGAATAAACAAAAATTTATCCTCGAAATTTACCGAGCGGTTGTGAGCATAAAAGATGTGATTACAAACATGAATTCTTTAAAAACTTGTAATTATTAAGATGTGTATTTAAGATGTTGACAACTGTTGATTACTTCTGCTAAATCCTAATTTTGAAGTGTTTTATATCTTAAATAGGTGTTAATAACATCTTATTAAGAAACTATAAATTCATTTCAAAGAAAAACTTCAAAAAGTTATTGTACATATCAACACCCTATCATCATCACCATTTATCTTTTTAAAATTTTTAAAGAAAAAATAGTATATATATTAATTGTTGATAACACTGAAAATAGAAGGATTAAAGAGAAAATAAATAGGATGAATTTTCTCTCTTAAATTTAAAAGGTGGATCGTTAAGAAAATAGAAAAAGGATTTTCCGTGATAAAGTAGATATGGTTATACTATTTTTAAATTAGGAGGATTGTTTAGATCGCTGATAATTTCTTCTGCGCGATCAATGTCTTCCACATGTACCATTAGTCGTATCCCGCCTATGGCATTGGAGTAAAATGGAAAAACGCTAATCATCGTTTCGTTTTGAAAGAAATATCGAATATCCTCTTGATCAAAAAGGAGCTTGAGAACGGCATATTCCGCAGGATATTGGAAAATGGCAATAGGTTTAAAATTGGTCATATACCTTGGTTAATGGGAAATTTGCAGCCTTACTAAGGTAATAAAACTTTGCTAATCAAAACTTGGCATTGATTTAGAAGTAGTACATTTACCCTAATTAGAAATTACTATGCCTAAACATAAAAGGAAAAAGAATAATAAAATTGAAAATCTTTCCCAAACAATACTTAATATTTTAAGGAAAGACCATTCAAAATACTACGACTACAAACAGATTGCTGCAAAACTTCAATTGGATGATCCAAGTAGCAGAAACCAAATAATTAAGAAACTTAAGGATTTACAGGCCAAAGGGACCATTCAGGAAATTGAGCGTGGTAAATATATAATTACCCCCTCCCAAAATTATTACACTGGGAAAGTAGATGTTGCAGGTCGGGGTCAGGGATATATTATCGTTGAAGATCTTGAGGACGATATTTTTGTCAGTAATAAAAATCTTAATAAAGCACTCAATGGCGACATTGTGGAAGTGTATGTTTTTAAGAGGAAGAAGGGTGGAAAATCCGAAGGAGAAGTAACCAAGATACTGGAACGCAAACGCACGGAGTTTGTTGGCACTATCAAGGTTCATGAGAATTTTGCTTTTGTGGAGATTCCCGACAGTAAAATGTACACGGATATTTTTGTTCCAAAAAATAAGATTAATGGAGCGAAGGATGGAGAGAAAGTTTTGGTAACTATGGACGAGTGGCCTGAAAAAGCTGATTCTCCCTATGGTAGTGTAATAAAAGTACTTGGGATGCCTGGCGAGCATAATACGGAAATTCATTCCATTCTTGCACAATACGGACTGCCATACGAGTTTCCTACGGAGGTTGAGAATTATGCCAATACCCTGGATACTTCAATAAAGCCTGACGAAATAAAGAAACGGCGGGATATGCGGAAGGTTCTCACATTTACTATTGATCCCAAGGATGCAAAGGATTTTGACGATGCCCTTTCATTTGAGAGATTGGATAATGGCAATTATGAGATAGGAATCCACATTGCGGATGTTTCGCATTATGTAACTCCAGGTACCGATTTGGATGATGAGGCTTATGAGCGGGCAACCTCCGTATATCTTGTGGATAGGGTAGTACCGATGTTACCTGAAATTCTATCGAATAATGCTTGTTCTTTAAGGCCGAACGAAGAAAAATACACCTTTTCTGCAGTTTTCGAAATGAATGAAAAAGCCGAAGTTGTAAAACAGTGGTTCGGAAAAACAGTTATTTTAAGTGATGCGCGGTTTGCCTATGAGGAAGCCCAGTATATTATTGAAAATACTGAATTGGAAAACCACAACATTCCCGCTGACATATCGATTACAGATAATGAATATACCGTACAGCCGGAAATAGCCGCTGCTATTCTGGAAATGGACAAATTGGCGAAAAAGCTTCGCACTAAGAGAATGCGTGAAGGCGCCATATCCTTTGATAAAGTGGAAGTTAAATTTATTTTGGATGAGCATAACAATCCAGAGGGAGTTTATTTTAAGGAAAGCAAGGATGCCAATAAATTGATAGAGGAATTTATGCTTTTGGCAAATAAAAGTGTAGCTCGATTTGTCGGTAAACAGGAGCCCAAGAAAACATTTGTTTATAGGGTCCACGACGAACCGGATGATGAGAAAATTGCCGCTCTGGAAAATATTATAAAACGTTTTGGATATAAGTTGAATACTAAGGATCGCCATTCCACCGCAACCTCCATGAACAAACTTTTAAAAGATGTTCACGGAAAAAGGGAGCAGAATTTAATCGATACCTTGGCTATCCGAAGTATGAGCAAGGCACTTTACACCACGCACAATATTGGTCACTATGGACTGGCCTTTGATTATTATACCCATTTTACCTCGCCTATCCGTCGTTATCCGGATATAATGGTTCACCGTCTTTTACAACATTACCTCGAAAACGGAAAATCCGCGAATGAGAGTGTTTACGAAGAAAAATGTGCACATTGCAGCGATATGGAGAATCTCTCTACCAATGCCGAGCGTGACAGTATCAAATACATGCAGGTAAAATATATGAAGGATCATCAGCACGAAGATTTCCTTGGTGTTATTTCTGGTGTTACCGAATGGGGCATTTATGTTGAAATTGTTGCTAATAAATGTGAAGGGATGATTCGTTTACAGGATTTGCAGGATGACAGATATGAATTTGATCGGGACGAATACGCCGCTATTGGCCAAAAAACCAAAAATGTGTACCGTTTGGGAGATGAAGTTTATGTGCGAGTGAAAAATGCAGATTTGGTGAAAAAGCATTTGGATTTTACCATGCTGGGCCATAATTACGATTCGAAAGGGAAGAAAGAGTAATCGCCTGCAATTAAAAGTTCAAATCTTTAAAAACTTTATATTTTTACCGTACTATGTTTGACGGTTTACCTTATGCGGCATTCTATGGATTTCTACTGGCCTTTGCTGTAGGGCCTGTTTTTTTTACCTTGATAGAAACCGCTATAACAAAAGGAATTAGGGCTGCCATATTTTTTGATTTGGGAGCCCTTTTAGCAGATATTATATTTATTCTTATCGCATTTTTTAGTACCAACCGGATTCTTGAAAAAGTTAAACACGATCCCGGCCTGTTGATTTTTGGTGGTGCTATCCTAATTGCCTATGGTATCATTTCCTATATACGCACCAATAAGTCCATTTTTAAGATTGTCAGGGAACATTATGCCGTGAACGTTAAACGGAATTTAGGAGGATTATTTTTAAAGGGATTTTTACTGAATTTTGTAAACTTTGGCGTGCTTGCAGGTTGGATAGGGGTCTTAATTATGGCCAACGCCCTCACCACCTCTGAAAATGGAGTACCTTTTTTTATAATAACCGTTCTGGCAACTTTTTTTATTACTGATCTTATGAAGATGCTTTTGGCGAAAAGACTGAAGTCATATATGACTCCGCGATTTATCTTTAAAACCAAAAAATGGATCAGTATATTGATTTTATCTTTTGGAGTTTTGTTGTTATTTCAGGGAATTTTTCCCAAAGGGTTTGAGGCAGGGCTTGAAAAGATTCCGGGACAGCACCAACCTTTGGAAAAACCTATTCCGCCCGTGGAGGTCCCACAATAATTTCGGTAAAGAAATAGCTAAAGATAATTTTTAGGCACATTTGGCATCCGTTGTGCCAGCTGTGAATTTGATGTTTTCCAAGCACTTCCCATTTTTTCGAAGATGGCATCTGATGGAGAATATAATGTGAATATATTCTCGGAAGGTTGTTGCGGAATTCTATTCATTTTTACCATTGCCAATCGTTTTGAAAGTACATTTTCAAAAATTTCTTCATTAGTATAACCTGCTTCCAATCGAGAAAGAATTACACGGTTATGATGATTGAGAAAAGGATACAGCACATGCTCACCCATTCCCCTAGGAAACTGCTGGTTAATATGGAGTAGATTGGCCAATTCAGTTTCCTTTAATGAAGGGTATTCATTCCAAATAGGGAGTTGTTTGTTAGAAATCTGCAGTGTTTTGGATAGTTTTTGGTTTATAAGGGTTTCGGGATCTTTTTTAAAAGTTTCGAAAAAGTGTATATGGACTTTTTCATCCCCAAATCTTTCCGTCAAGAGATTGAAAATGTGTGAGTAATCCATCAACTCCCAAAAATTCCTGTCTCTGTAACCCCAAACCCATTGGATATATTTTGAAAAAGTTTCAGGATAACCCATTCGAACAAATTCTCCATAAAGTGATTTTAAAAATCCGTATTGTTCCCTAAAAACCAGCAGAAGGTTGATTTCATAGCCTTCAAAAAGTTGTTGCATCCTGGCAAGGATGGTTTCAAGATCTAGCGAAGAGAAGGGAAAAATAAGCGTTTCGAGAGAAAATACCGCAGTGTTTTGTGATTGAGACACAAAGTTATCAATGGTTTCTTTTGCTTCTTTCAAATGCCTTTTATAAAAGGAATGATGGGCATGCTGCAGCAAACTCTCAAATACAAATTCCAGATCCTTATTGGCATAACTAATATGGTCTCCTATTCCAACACCTCCGTAATCTATCTCTGGATGATTGGCAAAAAATAAAGTCTGAAGACTTGTTGAAAAGCATTTGGGATATCCCATGTGGATCCAGACTTTTTTCATAATGGAAACCTTAATTTAATTATTATTGAAACGATTGGGATACCCCTCAATATTGAAAATTATGAATTATTTTCTAAGAAACTAACATATTCTTGATGATTTCAAGAAATTTTTATAGAATTTGAATCAATATTTTTATCTATTCATTGATATTCACATAATTAACTTAGGTTTTACTGGACGGCTATTTTAATGAAACTGTTTAGCGTGGTTTGGTGTTTTGCCTTGAGATTTTCTTTTAAAAGATCATTTTTTTCAATTTGTTTAGAATTAAAACCGTGATATCAAAATTTCCTATGAATTTTAAGAGCTGGAATTATAATGGATTTACGGTGTTGTACTGGCTCTAAGTCTTTGCAGTAGTGTATAGTTCCTTCTTTCCACTGAGATTGATTTGAAATTGATGGCGGGAACTCTGAAAATTCATACAAATAAAAAAACCTCCAACAATTAAGTTGAAGGTTTTAGAGGCATCGAGCGGATTCGAACCGCTGTAGCAGCTTTTGCAGAGCTGAGCCTAGCCACTCGGCCACGATGCCAAATTCCTGAAGGCAGGAATCCCATTGAGAACTTTTCTACAATGAAGGTGCAAATATAAAAGATTAAGTTGAATTGGGCGATTTAAAATTTAATTTACCTTTTCATCTTCTTTGTGACCATCACTTCCGCCACATCGCCGCCAATGGGTGGGTTTCTTTTGGATACGGAAACCTTAACCTCCATAACCATGGAAAGATTTTCCAATACCGAATCAATAATCCGCTGGGCAACATGTTCCAAAAGCTTTGACCGGATGGACATCTCTTCGCGCACAATGGTTTGGAGCTGTACATAATCCACTGTGTCCATAAGGGAATCGCTCTGTGAAGCTTGAGTTAGGTCCGCCTTTACTTTTAGGTTAACGATATAGTCCGAACCAATGTGTTCTTCTTCCACCAAACATCCGTGGTATGCATACACACGGATATTTTTTAATTTAATACTGTCCAAGGATTTTAATTTTGGTTATTACTTTTGTTATAAGAACTTTTCAGGATTTTAATTCTGCAATTTTGAAAAAACAAATGTAATACAAAAGGGATTTTTAATGCTTCTGATTGGTAGGGATTACCACAAATCGGCTTTTCTTTATATATGAAAGAGCCTTCATTGAAAAACGATCACATCGTATTTTTTGATAAATTTGCACACTCATAATTTTATAGATGGAAAAAGAAGCAGCACCTCTCAATTTTATTGAACATATTATTGAAGAAGATTTACGGAACGGATATAAAAAGGAACAGTTATGCTTTCGTTTTCCTCCAGAACCCAATGGTTATTTGCACATCGGGCATGCTTCGTCCATATGTCTGAATTTTGGTTTGGGCGAGCGCTATAATGCTCCCGTTAACTTACGTTTTGATGATACCAATCCTGCCAAGGAAGAGCAGGAATTTGTAGATGCCATTAAAAAGGATGTTTCATGGTTGGGTTATAAATGGGCAGAGGAGCGGTATGCATCGGATTATTTTCAGGAGTTGTATGACTGGGCGGTGCAAATGATAAAGGACGGAAAGGCGTATGTTGATTCCCAGACTTCCGAACAAATCGCCGAACAAAAGGGAACTCCCAACATACCTGGAAAACCTAGTCCGTATAGAAATCGGTCTGTAGAAGAGAACCTGGATCTTCTGGAAAAAATGAAAAACGGGGAAACCAAGGAAGGGGAACATGTACTCCGAGCGAAAATTGATATGGAATCGCCCAATATGTTAATGCGCGATCCGGTAATGTATAGAAGTATAAATAAATCACATCACCGCACCGGAACGGATTGGAAAATCTTCCCCATGTACGATTGGACCCATGGAGAAAGCGACTATTTGGAACAGGTATCCCATTCCTTCTGTACACTGGAATTTCTGCCCCATAGAGAGCTTTATGACTGGTTCTTGGACCAAGTGGTTGAAGAAGGTAAACTGCGTCCTAAACAGCGGGAATTTGCACGTAGAAACTTAAGCCATACCGTTGTTAGCAAGCGCAAACTTGCTCAACTTGTTTCGGCAGGGGTTGTAAATGGTTGGGACGACCCGAGGATGCCAACTATTTCTGGACTCAGGAGAAGAGGTTACACTCCAGAATCCATCAAGAATTTTGCCGCCAGTATAGGAGTGGGAAAAAGAGAGAACTTGATTGATGTCTCACACTTGGAATTTAATGTAAGGGAGGATCTCAATAAAAAAGCGCCGCGAGTAATGGTTGTATTAGATCCGGTAAAACTTATAATAAACAACTATCCCGAGGGAAAAGTTGAAATGCTGGAGGCCGAAAACAACCCTGAAGATGAAAATGCCGGTAGTAGGGAAGTGCCTTTTTCCAGAGAACTTCTTATTGAAAGAGATGATTTTCTAGAGGAAGCAAATCGGAAATTTTTCAGGCTTTCCATTGGAAAAGAGGTTAGATTAAAGAACGCTTATATCATTAAAGGCGAGAGCGTCGTGAGGGATTCGGAGGGAAATATAACCGAAATCCACTGTACCTACGATCCCGATAGTAAAAGCGGTAGTGGTACCGAAGCCTCTTTACGGAAAGTAAAGGGAACTCTGCATTGGGTATCTGCCGAAGAAGCAATACCAGTTGAAGTGCGTCTCTATGATAGGTTGTTCACAGAGGCTTCACCGGATACCGATAAGGAAAAGGACTTTTTGGAATATATCAATCCCCATTCCCTGGAGGTAATTACCGGCTATGCCGAACCAAGCTTAAAGGAGGCCCAGATTGAAGATAAATTTCAATTTCAGCGTCTGGGTTATTTTGTTGTGGACAAGGATTCATCGGCCGATAACATGGTGTTCAATAGAACCGTTCCCCTACGGGATTCTTGGGCCAAACTTGCGGAGTAAAAACTTTTATTCTTAGATTCAATAGCTTTCCATTTCATTGAAGTGGGAAGCTATTTTATTTTAATACAATTGCCCATGGAAAAATTTTGCCTTTCTTTTAAAGGCATGATGAAAATTAAATCATTAATATTTTATTTATAAAATTGAATTATTAATTTCCTTTTTAGATAAAACCCGTTTTCCCAATCGTTATTTTATGTTTTCCTTGTGCATACTTCATACTTTATTAACCAGTTGTTAACAAGTGGTGGCTCTTAGCTTACTTATCTTTGACCATATTAATCAATTAAAATTTACAACTATGTCATCAAATTCAAATCAAACATTGGTAGCTTTATTGACCGGTGCGTTAATAGGAGCAGGGTTAGGAATTCTTTATGCACCCGAAAAAGGATCAACTACTAGAGATAAATTGGGCAAAGAAGCGAAAAAGGCCCAAGAGAAACTGGGGAAACAATTAAAGGAAACAGGATCCTCATTAAGTGAAACTGCGCAACGTGCCCGTAAAAGTTTTGAGGAAAAGTTGAATGAAACCCTAACTTCGGCTAGTTATAAGGCAGACGATATTTTGTTGGCCATGGAGGATAAATTGGAAGCGCTAAGAAAGCAAAATGCGAAGCTCCAAAAAGATACTGAAACTACCACAGTAGGCTCTAACGTCAACAAAAACGTTATGTAGAATGTTTAATAACCTTAAAGAAAGTCTGCACAATATAGTAGATCGGGTTGAGGATCTAGGTTTGAGCACCATGGAGTTTTACAAACTCCGGTTGTTCAAATCCGCTATGAAAGGTGTTACTTCCTTAGTAAATCTATTGGTTTTTGGAAGTCTTTCCTTATTTGTGATGCTCTTTCTTTCAGTAGGGGTGGCGCTATGGCTTGGAACTTTATTTGTTGAAGCTTATATCGGGTTTCTGATTGTGGGAGGTTTTTATGCTCTCGCGCTCATTTGTATGTTCATATTTGGCAAGAAAATGATCGAAAAGGGCATTATATTCAAGTCATCTCGCTTATTTTATGATGAAGACGATTTAGAACCGCAAGAGCGGGCAAGACGTGAACTGGATGAATTTTCTGCTGTATTAAGGAAGGAAGAATGGAAAGAGAACGAAAAACTTTCAAAATAAACATATGAAGCGGTATACAAGTTTTGATGAAATTGATAAGGATCTGAAATTCCTTCGCCTTAAATCCAAGATTGATAAGGAGGAGCTAAAATTGGGAATCCACAATATTAAAGATGAAGTAAGTGAAACTTTTTCTCCCATCAACCTAATATCAAGTGCCCTGGGTGCTTTCTTAAAAAAGGCATTCGTATTGAGACTATTGGAAAAAACCGTAAATAAGGCTTTTGGTATCAGAATATAATAATTTTTCCCGTAAGAAAGATTGTCTTTCTTAAATGATAAAGCCGTCCGCAGTATTTACTGGGACGGCTTTTTCCATTTGTTGTTTTAGGTAAGGTTGACGAACTTATGAATAGTCCTGAGGGTCTTCCTCACTTTTAGGGGGCATTCTTCTTTTGGGTGGTCTCTTTGCATTAATTCCTTTTTCGGCGTTTTGCTTACGCATTTGCTCACCAATTTGATTACTGGCCACAAAGGAAGCAATCATATCATTCAACATATTGCTGCCCGCCTGTGGGGAATTAGGCAATAGTATTAGGTTTGTATTGGTTGCCTCACCAATGGACTGTAGGGTATCATAATGCTGGGTTACCACAATGAGTGCCGAGGCCTCCTGAGAGTTTATACCAACATTGTTTAGTACATCCACACTTTCTTCCAAACCTCGAGCGATTTCCCGTCTCTGATCGGCAATTCCCTGTCCTTGCAACCGTTTGCTTTCAGCTTCGGCTCGGGCTTTGGCGACAATTTTTATTCTTTCCGCCTCAGCCTCATATTCGGCTGCTACCTTTTCGCGCTCTGCTGCGTTAATCCGATTCATTGCTGCCTTTACTTGTACATCGGGATCAATATCTGTAACCAATGTTTTGATTATGTCATATCCGTACTCACTCATTGCTTCATTTAATTCGGCTTTTACGGCTATGGCGATATCGTCCTTTCGCTCAAACACATCATCCAGTTTCATCTTTGGAACCTCAGCACGCACTACGTCAAAAACATAGGAGGTAATTTGATCATGTGGACTTTCAAGTTTATAGAAAGCATCATAAACCTTATGTTTTAACACCTGGAACTGTACCGAAATTTTTAAGCGTACAAATACGTCGTCTTTCGTTTTTGTTTCGACAATTACATCCAATTGTTGGATTTTGAGGTTTATTCGCCCTGCAATTCTGTCAATCAAGGGAATTTTCAATTGTAAACCAGAGTGCCGTATACTTTGAAATTTTCCAAAGCGTTCCAAAATGGCAGCAGTTTGCTGCTTCACAGTAAATACACTCGATAGAAGAAGTAGAAGACCAAAAAATATAATTGGAATTAGAATCAGAAATATATTCATAGGATTTTACTTGTTAAAATTTAGAAATGAAATATACAAATTATACGCACCAATACTGTGGAGAAAAAATATCCTAAACAATTAATTTTCAGAAGCTAATATTATTTATCGACAGTGTTCCATTCCTGTTTACGCATATTTATTATTTTAAGGCTACCGCTTTATGAATTCTTGACAGCGTTTCTTCTTTACCTAACACCGAGATGATCTCAAAAACATCTGGGCCTTTCATTTCTCCCACCAATGCCAATCGCAAGGGCATCATCACTTTACCAAAGCCTATGTTTTCAGCAGTTATCCAATTTTTAATTTCTTTTGAAATATTTTCGGTGGAAAATTCTTCAATTTGTTCTATGAGACTTACCACTTGGCTTAAAAGAACTGCAGTGTCGTCTTTAAATGCTTTTTGATAAGATTTTTCATCATACGTTGTGGGAGCATTAAAAAAGTAATTGCTTTGTTCCCATAATTCATGTACAAAACTTGCCCGTTCCTTTACCAATGACACTATTTTCTCCAAATCCAGTGAAGTTGAAATGTTCTGTTGTCCAAGCCAATTCTTAAATTGGGATGTTACCTCTTTTGTATCGAGCAGTTGAAAATAATGATTTTGAAACCATTTGGTTTTTTCCGGATCGAATTTGGCGCCTGCCTTATGAACACGTTCCAGATCAAAAGCCTTTACAAGCTCCTGTAAACTAAAAATTTCCTGTTCCGTTCCTGGATTCCATCCTAAAAAAGCAAGCATATTTACTACCGCTTCCGGGATGTATCCGTCTTCTCGATACCCCGAGAACAATTCGCCATTACTGGTATTCCATTGCAGGGGAAAAACCGGAAAACCCATCTTGTCGCCATCGCGTTTACTGAGTTTCCCGTTACCCGTGGGTTTTAGGATTAAGGGTAAATGGGCAAATTCGGGAGGGTTCCAGCCAAAAGCCCGATAGAGCAATATGTGTAAAGCCAAGGACGGAAGCCATTCTTCTCCTCGGATCACGTGGGTAATATCCATTAAATGATCATCCACAATATTCGCTAGGTGATAGGTAGGCATTCCGTCGCTCTTATAAAGAACTTTATCATCGAGAATGTTGGTATCCACCTGGATATCTCCTCTAATAATGTCCTTTAAAGAAAGAATTTCATCCTCCGGGGACTTAAACCGGATTACATATTCCTCACCTGCTTCTATTTTTTTTTGAGCTTCCGCAGTGGTCAATGACAAGGAATTTTTGAGTTTTAATCTATTGTGCCAATTATAAATAAAAGTTTTTCCCTTTTCCTCGTGTTGTTTTCTGTGTGCGTCCAATTCTTCAGCTGTATCAAAGGCGTAATATGCATTACCCGTAGCAACCAAATCGTCCACATATTTTTTATAGAGGCTTTTGCGCTCGCTTTGTCTATATGGACCGCATCTTTCTTCTTTTCCCGGTCCTTCATCATAAGGAATATTGAGCCAGTTTAAAGCCTCCACGATATATTCCTCAGCCCCCTCTACATATCTATTCTGATCAGTGTCCTCTATTCTTAAAAGAAATTCCCCATTATGTTTTTTAGCGAATAAATAATTGAACAATGCAGTTCGGACTCCACCAATATGTAACGGTCCGGTAGGGCTGGGAGCAAAGCGTACTCTTACTTTTTTTGTCATATAATTTTCCCGCATAAGCAGGATTTAATTTAGGAATTATACTTCTTTTATAACGTGCAAAGGTACAATTCTTAGCAAGCATAATAAAGAAAACACCCAATGGGTTATTCCCGAATTTTTGGGAATTGCTGAATATTTATAGGCTAGGATATTTATTGTATTTTTAACTCCCTCAGAAATGGATACCACAGCATTGAATAGATCTGGAACAAAGGATTATATTTTGTACCCTTTCCTTACTTTTTAAAAGATTATGGGCAGCTTCAGCATTATACGAGATAAACTCGAAACGTTTATCAAAAAATATTACACCAATGAGCTCATAAAGGGAGTCATTCTCTTTTTTGCCATTGGGTTACTTTATTTTTTGGTGACCCTGCTTGTTGAATATTTTTTATGGTTAAGTTCCTTTGGCCGTGCCCTGCTGTTTTGGACGGTTGTAATCGTTGAATTGGCCCTGTTTATCAGGTTTATTGTTTTACCCATATCGCAATTATTAAAATTGAGGAAAGGAATTGATTATGAAGAGGCGTCAATGATAATTGGGAATCATTTCCCCGAAGTAAGCGATAAATTATTAAATGTAATTCAACTCAATCATGATTCCCATGAAAGTGAATTGCTGGCCGCGAGTATTGACCAGAAAGCGAGGGAACTTGAACCCATCCCATTTCAGGGTGCAGTGAATTTTAAGGGAAATTCAAAATATTTAAAATATGCCGCTATCCCTATTTTGGTTTTTATACTTTTTTATGCTTTCTGGGGCAAGGAAATTTTCTCCAGTAGTTATACCCGTGTGGTCAATTATGATACTGCCTATGAACCGCCTGCGCCTTTTTCATTTGTTATTTCCAATAAAAATTTAAAGGCCATTGAAGGTAAGCCATTTAAACTTGAAGTTCATACCGTTGGGGAAACACTGCCGGAGAACGCAAGCATTTTTTATAATGGCGAAACCTATTATATGCAACAAAACGCCCCAGGTTCTTTCGAATTCACCTTTCAGCAACCGTTGGAATCTATTGATTTTAGATTTAGTGCGAATAAAGTAAATTCAAGGGTATATGAATTGGAGGTTATAAAGACTCCGTCCCTTGTAAATTTTGAAATGCAGTTAAATTTCCCGGGCTATACCAATAAAGCTCCCGAAATTTTAAACGGAACCGGTAATGCCCTTGTTCCGGAAGGCACAAGCGTTAAATGGAAGGTGGTGGCAAGAAATACCGAAGCCATCGGTTTAAAAACGGGGGATACGGTATATGGATTTAAATCCGATAAAGGCAGTTTCCACCTGGAGAAAAGGATTTTTAACAAGATGGACTATGCCATTTCTACCTCCAATTCCAATTTAACCGATTATGAAAATCTTAATTATACACTGAATGTTATAAAGGACGAATATCCCGAAATTGAAGTAGAATCTGCACCAGACAGTTTAAATATCCAGCGAATATTTTTTATGGGAAGGATTTCTGATGATTATGGGTTAACCAAATTAAGACTTGTATACTATCCTGAAGGGAAAGAAAATGAGCAAAAATATGAGAGCCTTCCTTTAAATAAGACCAATTTTGATCAATTTACATATATATTCCCTGCTAATCTTGAGCTTAGTGAAGGAGTTTCCTACGAATATTATTTTGAAGTTTTTGACAATGATGTTCTCCACAATTTCAAATCCTCCAGATCGGGAATTTATAATTTTCAAAAATTGACCACTAACCAAATTGAGGATGTTCAGTTGGAAAATCAACAGAAAGCCATACAAGGTTTGGATAAATCATTGGAAGGATTAAAAAACGAAAAGGAAAAGTTGGAAGAAATTTCACGACTTCAGAAGGAGAAAAATGAATTAAATTTTAACGACCGGAAAAAGCTCGAAAACTTTCTTAAAAGACAACAGCGTCAGGATGATGTAATGAAAGAGTTTTCAAAGAAGCTAAAGGATGAACTTGAAAATTTTCAGCCAGAAAGACCCGAGGATCAATTTAAAGAACAATTGGAAAAGCGATTGGACGAGAATGAAGAGAGACTAAAAGAGAATGAAAAACTGCTGGAGGAATTGAAGAAACTTCAGGAAAAGATTCAAAAAGAAGAGCTGACAGACAAGCTTGAAAAACTTGCCAAGCAGAACAAGAAACAGGAAAAAAACCTGGAACAATTGCTGGAGCTTACCAAACGGTATTATGTTGAAAAAAAGGCCGAGAAGCTTGCCGAGGAATTGTTTAAATTGGGTGAGGAACAGGAAAGGATGTCGGAAAAACCTGAAACGGATAATACAAAGGAGGAGCAGGAAAAACTCAATAAAGCGTTCGATGATTACAAGAAGCAAAAGGAAGAGTTGATAAAAGAAAATGAGGATTTAAAAAAACCTTTAAATATTCCGGAAGAAAAATCGGAGGAAATGGAAATTGACAGTGAGCAGGAAAAGGCAACGGAGAAATTGGAAAACCAAGACAGTAAGGGAGCTAGTCCAAGTCAGAAAAAGGCAGGGCAGAAGATGAAGCAAATGGGCCAACAAATGAAAATGCAAATGCAATCCGGCCAAATGGAAACTCTGGACGAAGACATTAAAATGCTTCGGCAGATCTTGGAGAATCTTGTAGTATTCTCTTTCCGTCAGGAACAATTGATGAATACTTTCAAGACAATACAATATGGTAATCCGGTATATGGGAAGATGCTTAATGTACAAAATGAATTGAAATTGAATTTTGAACATATAGATGATAGTCTTTTTGCTTTAGCACTTAGAAATCCGATGATTGGCAATGAAATTAATAGCGCGTTGACGGATGTTCAGTTCAATATTCAAAAATCCTTGGACCGATTATCTCAGAATGATACGCGCCAAGGAACTGGAAGTCAGGAGTATACTATGATGCGCGCCAATGATCTGGCCGTTCTTCTGGACATTTCTCTCAGCAATATGCAAATGCAGTTGCAGGTGGGAATGGGGTCGGGTTCGGGAAAAGGAGCTCCCAGTCCTGGTTCCGGTGGGCAAGGCGATAAAGGATTTCAATTGCCGGATATAATAAAGAAACAGGAAGAACTTGGTGAGCGAATGGAGAAGGGAATGGAGAAAGGAAAAAAGGAAGGAGAAGGTTCTGAAGGTGAAGGAAATGACGGTGACGATGAGGGAGATGGGGACAACGGCAAGACTGGCAAGAATGGGGATAAGGGGAATAAATCCGGGGAAGGCCAGGGAGGCGATGGGGAGGAGATGAATGGAGAACTTTTTGAGATTTATAAACAACAACAGGAACTCCGTGAGCGGCTGAAGGATCTTCTCCAACAACAAGGCTTAGGGGGTGCCGCAGGGAATTTACTTAAAAGGATGGAAGGAATTGAACAGCAATTACTGGACAAAGGTTTCAATAATCAAACCCTTGAACAGATGAAAAACCTGAAGCATGAACTATTGAAACTTGACAAGGCATTGCTTGAGCAGGGTGAGGAAAATCGAAGGGAATCAAATTCGAATAAGAAGGTTTTCAAGAATGAAGCGGTTATGACCCCAGAGGAAATCAAAAAATACTTCAACACTACGGAAATATTGAATCGTGAGGCTTTACCTTTGCGTCAGGATTATAAGAATAAAGTACAGGAATATTTTAAGAATAGCGATGATTGAATTTAATTTTGAAACCGATTTTGATTTAACGGATAAGGAGAGATTATCCAATTGGATTGAAAGAACTATCTCTGAGGAAGGATATGAGGTAGGGGATATTTCTTACGTATTCTGTGATGATGATTATTTGCACAAACTCAATATGGAGTTCTTAAAGCATGATACTTTAACGGACATCATCAGTTTTGATTACTGTATGGGTAGGCAAATAAATGGCGAGATTTTTATTTCTGTGGACCGGGTAAGGGAAAATGCGGAGGAATTTGGTGTTTCTTTTGAACAGGAACTTTATAGGGTTATGATTCATGGAATATTACATTACTGTGGGTATGGAGATAAAACGGATGAAGAAGAGAGGGTAATGCGCAAGAAGGAAGATGGGGCTCTCGCCAATTTATAATTCCAAGATTTTAGTTTGAACCTTCCTGGTTTTGCGAGTTTTATCGTATTTTTGCACGTTTTTTCATTCGCTGCGTGGAGCATAATTGTTCCACGTGGAACAATAAAAGGTTAAAGATGTTTTCGAAGGAGTATGATGTTATAGTTATTGGAGGTGGACACGCAGGATCGGAAGCGGCCGCGGCGGCTGCAAATCTTGGATCCAATACTTTGTTGGTGACAATGAATCTGCAGACCATTGCCCAAATGAGCTGCAACCCTGCGATGGGTGGAATTGCCAAGGGGCAGATTGTTAGAGAAATTGATGCCTTGGGCGGATATAGTGGGATCGTATCGGATAAAACAGCAATTCAGTTCAGAATGCTGAATAAATCCAAGGGACCCGCAATGTGGAGTCCCAGGGTGCAAAGTGATCGGATGCGTTTTGCGGAAGCCTGGCGAATAAAACTGGAGCAGACACCCAATCTCGATTTCTATCAGGAAATGGTGTCGGGTATAATTGTTGAAGGCGGAAAGATCAAAGGGGTGCGCACTTCGCTCGGTCTCGAAATTAGAGGCAGGAGTGTAGTACTTACCAATGGAACCTTTTTAAACGGTCTTATTCATATTGGTGACAAGCAATTTGGCGGAGGAAGAGCGGGGGAAAAAGCATCTACCGGAATTACGGAAGATCTTGTTGCGTGCGGTTTTGAATCCGGCAGGATGAAAACCGGTACCCCTCCCAGAGTGGATGGACGTTCCCTTGATTTTTCCAAGATGATTGAACAAGCCGGTGATGAAATGCCGGAAAAATTTTCCTATTCCGACGAAACACAGCCTCTAAAAAGGCAACGTTCCTGTTTTATTACCCATACAAGCTTGGAGGTACATAATCTTCTTAGGGAAGGATTTGACCGCTCCCCTATGTTTAACGGTTCTATCAAAAGTACCGGACCTCGGTATTGTCCCTCAATTGAGGACAAGATCAATCGTTTCGCGGGCAAAAACAGCCATCAGATTTTCGTTGAGCCGGAAGGGTGGGACACAGTAGAGTGTTACGTCAATGGATTTTCCACCTCCTTGCCTGAGGAGGTTCAATACAAGGCTTTAAAAAGGGTAGTGGGTTTCGAAAATGTTAAGTTTTTCCGTCCGGGATATGCTATCGAATATGACTATTTCCCACCAACCCAATTAAAGCACACTTTGGAGACCAAATTGATCGAGGGTTTATTTTTTGCCGGACAGATCAACGGAACCACGGGATATGAAGAAGCTGCCGCACAAGGTTTAATGGCTGGGATTAATGCCCACCAAAAAGTGAAAGAAATGGAACCTTTTGTTCTAGGCAGGGATGAAGCCTATATTGGGGTGCTTATTGATGATCTTATTACTAAAGGCACGGAAGAGCCCTATAGAATGTTCACATCAAGAGCAGAATATCGTACTTTATTACGCCAAGACAATGCCGATTTCCGATTAACCCCGAAGTCTTTTGGAATTGGCCTGGCTACTGAGGATCGTATGCGAAAAATGGAGAAAAAGGAAAGGAAAGCGGCCGATTTCGTTCAATTTTTCAAGGAGACAAGTATTGCGCCAGACGAGATAAACAGAATTTTTGAGAAACGGGAATCGGCATTGGTTTCCCAAAGTGATAAGATGTTCAAGTTTTTTTCCCGCCCGGAGGTTAGCATGGACGACATGAAATCTCTGCCGGTGGTAGCAAATTATATTGCGAAAAATAATCTTGATCCCGAAATGATAGAACAGGCCGAAGTCCAGGTTAAATATTCCGGTTATATAGAGAAGGAAAAAAATAACGCGGATAAGCTCAATAGATTGGAGAACTTAAAAATCCCTTCCTCCTTTGATTATTCAAAACTGAAATCCCTCTCTTATGAAGCCCGGGAGAAACTTTCCAAGATTCGTCCTGCCACGGTTTCCCAAGCATCGCGTATTAGTGGGGTCTCGCCAAATGATGTTTCCGTTCTTCTGGTGTATATGGGGCGATAGGATGTATGTTCCACGTGAAACAATCATAAAAATTTTAATAAAATCTAGCTTTTGGAACATTCGGGAATATTTATTTCTACCAAGGATTTTTTAATAACTGGTGAATCCTTTCAACTTCGGGAGCACGAATATATCAAGGAATTGCTTGTAACCTTTCCGCGGCCGCAAGAGCAGGAGCTTAGCAAGTATTATGAAAGTGAGGAATATATTTCCCATACCGATAGTAAAAGCGGATTTTTGGCCAAAATTTACCAACTTGTTAAAAAATGGTCCCTTCAGAAAAAAGTTGCTTTAATTCACAAACAAAACGGGAACGTTGGAACGTTACTTGATATTGGTGCTGGAACTGGCGATTTTCTAAAAATTGCCAAAGGCCACGGATGGAAAGTTGAAGGAATGGAGCCAAATGGTCATGCTGCTGACCTTGCCAAGGCAAAAGGCATCGATTTAAAGAATTCATTAAAAAATTTTAGCGACCAAAATTTTGATGTAGTCACCCTTTGGCATGTTTTGGAGCATATTCCAGATTTGGAGAAAACGGTTTCTTCCTTATCGAAGTTAGTAAAGAAGGGAGGATCTCTAATAATTGCTGTTCCAAATTACAAAAGTTATGATGCGCGGTTTTATGGAGCCTATTGGGCCGCATTCGACGTTCCTCGACATCTATGGCATTTTTCGCGAAACTCGATAGAACACTTACTCACTGGTAACTTTACATTGGAGAATGTTAGACCAATGATCTTTGATTCCTTCTATGTAAGCCTCTTGTCCGAAAAATATAAAACAGGGAGAAAATTTTCCTTCCGGGCTATCGCTATTGGATTACTGTCAAACCTTAAAGGATTTTCTTCAAAGGAGTACTCCTCGCATATTTATTGTTTCCGCAAGCTCTAATAAATCTATTTAAGGCCCTGTAGCGACCCAAACCTTGCACGGGATGTACGTTGCCTCTTTATAAAAAAAGTTGCGGAAAAGCCTTTAAAACGATTCATTTTTAATAGAGAAATTCTATCTTTTTACTAAACGGATTTAATTTCCTTATAATGACTGTGGGGTGTGAATAAGTCTGGTTAATTTTATGGAAAGGTCCGTAAAAAGAATTTTTGGATTTCCATTTCTTTCGATATTGTAAGTAGCCTGTTCCAGAGCTTCGGTAATCTCAATAATATTATTTTGGTGGATAAAGGGAGCAAATTTAGCTAGGGAAAAAGTTTGGTCCTTAGGTTCAAAAAAGATTAATTCGTCCGATTTATAATTTTGTAATAGTCCTTGGCGGAAAATTTCAATACAATAAACCAAAAATTTTTTTTGTGTTTCCCTTCCTTGAGCAGATAATTCATCACTCCAATCCAATAATCCATTAATGGCCCCTTTATTTCCTTTTGCCTTAAAGGCGGTCCGTACCCAACGGATAAACCATTTTTCAAATATGGCCTCTCCCCCTGAGTCGTTCAGTAGATGCAGAGCATGGTTATAATTTCCTCTGGATCTTCTCGATATTTGAATTGCCAAGCTATCCTCAACGTTCTTATATTTTCTAAGAGCATCGGCGATATCTGCTTCTGCTAAAAGTGGGAATATCAACTTTTGACAACGCGAGTGGATAGTAGTCAAAATAGAACCCTCATCCTCCGTAAGCAGTAGGAGCACGGTTCTTTCAGAAGGTTCCTCGATTAATTTCAATATTTTATTGGCACATTCAGTGTTCATATGCTCGGCCATCCATATAATCATCACTTTATATCCCCCTTCGAAAGATTTTAGCGAAAGTTTTTTGGACATACTCTCGGCCTCATTTTTACTGATATTTCCCTGCTTGTTTTCGATTCTAATAAATTGCAACCATTCAAAAACGGATGCATAAGGGTTTAATCCAACAAACTTTCTCCATGCCTCTATAAAGTCGTCAGAAACGGGATTTTTTTTAACCTCCTCATTGGTGTTAACGGGATATACGAAATGGAGATCCGGATGGGCCAGCTTCGATACTTTGGAATGGGACTGCAGCGATTCGGCGCTACCCACAGGAAACTGGCGGGCGAGCAGTTGGGAGGCATAGGCCAGTGCCATTGGCAAAAGTCCAGCGCCATTATTTCCACAAAATAGTTGCGCGTGCGGAATACGGCCGTTTTCCAGGGTTTTTTCTAAATGTGCTTTTATATGTTGGTTACCGATGACCTGATTAAAATCCATGCCCCAAATTTAGGCAAATAATGTATGAAGGGCCGAAGCATTATTTATGGATTTTACTGTAAATTTCTGCAAATTAAACTTGGGTATTCGGATAAATTCTCCCAATATTGTTAAACAAAATTTTTGGAAGATTATATAAAAGCATGAAAACAGTAAATGACATCGATTTTAAGAATAAAACCGCTTTAATCAGAGTTGATTTCAACGTGCCTTTGGATGAGGACAACAATGTAACGGATGATACCAGGATTAAGGCCGCTAAACCTACCATATTAAAAATTTTAAAGGATGGAGGTAGTTGCGTGCTAATGTCCCATTTGGGGCGACCAAAAGATCACGAGGAAAAATTTTCGTTACGGCACATCGTTAAAACCTTATCCGATATTTTAGGGGTTGATGTTAAATTTGTAGATGACTCAATCGGTCCAAAGGTTGAAGAGGCTGTGTCTAAGCTTGGGGCAGGGGATGTTCTCCTTCTTGAGAATCTTCGTTATTATCCTGAAGAAACGAAGGGTGATTCCCATTTCGCCGAAAAGCTTGCCAAATTGGGTGATATTTATGTGAATGATGCCTTTGGCACCGCCCATAGGGCGCACGCTTCTACAGCAATAATTGCAGATTACTTTCCAGACCATAAATGTTTTGGTCTTCTTCTGGCTTCAGAAGTGGAGAATGTTGGCAAAGTTCTGGAAAATAGCGAGAAACCTGTAACGGCAGTTATAGGCGGCGCCAAAGTTTCTTCGAAAATAACCATCATTGAAAATATTTTGGACAAAATTGATCATTTGATCATTGGTGGTGGGATGGCTTTCACTTTTATAAAGGCACAAGGCGGGCAAATAGGTGATTCTTTAGTAGAAGAGGACAAACAGGACCTAGCTTTGGAAATATTGGAAAAGGCCAAGGAAAAAAATGTAAAGGTACATTTGCCCACCGACTCGATAATTGCCGATGATTTTTCTGCGGATGCCAATATAAAAATTTCATCAGTAGACAATATACCTAAAGGATGGATGGGTCTGGATGTGGGACCTCAAACTATCAAAAATTTTGACAAGGTAATATTGGAATCCAAAACCATATTATGGAACGGTCCTGTGGGTGTTTTTGAAATGGAAAAATTTGCCAAGGGCACAATTGCCCTTGGGGAAAGTATTGCCAATGCAACGAAAAATGGAGCGTTTTCATTAGTGGGAGGGGGAGATTCGGTTGCTGCGGTCCATCAATTCAATCTAACGGATAGAGTAAGTTATGTCTCTACCGGAGGTGGGGCTATGTTGGAAATGTTGGAAGGAAAAACACTTCCGGGAATAAGCGCATTATATTAAAAACGTTAAATATCTTGTTTACAGCATATTCGATAAAGAAATTTGCCTATTTTCGAAGAAATTTAAATTTGATATAATTTTTTCCCTAGATTTCTGTTATCTACGATATAATGGAAAGTCAGTTCCTTACCGTCATTTGAGCGGTTTTAAAGTATGTAAAGTCTCAAAACGTTAATAAAACGCTAATGAAATTATCAAAATTCGTTCCCATGGTCATCCTACTGGCTGCTTGCAGTATGGGAATTGCCCAAACCGGCAAAAAATCGAATAAGGCTCTTCCAACTACCAAAACAAAAGTTGTAGAACCGATTAAAGTCACAAAAATTGCGGATGAACTTCCAACAACCGTAGTCGCCAAAGTATTAAAGGATAGTGTACAATTTAATCTGCAGGATATAGCCCTTGCAAGAAAGAAGGATAGTCTTTGGTTAAAACAGCTTTACAAATCCGATCTTTTTGATGACATTTATGGCAGTGTCGTAAATCAGGATTTCCCAGAAATTACTTATGAAGAGCTTCCAACGAAAGTGCTAAAGCAGCGTTTAAAGGAACTTGATGCCCGAACGCCTTTTAACGTAGAGTACAGTCCCGCACTGGAGAGTGTTATAAAGCAGTATTTAAAAAATAGACGCGGCAGCATAGAGCGTTTAATGGGGCTAAGTGAATATTACTTTCCCATGTTTGAAGCGGAACTTGATAAACATCACCTGCCTTTGGAATTGAAATATTTAGCTGTCATTGAATCGGCTTTAAACCCTCGGGCTCAATCGCGTGTAGGTGCAACCGGTCTGTGGCAGTTTATGTTTGCCACAGGTAAAATGTTTGGTCTGGATGTTAGTTCCTATGTAGATGAACGTTCGGATCCTATAATGGCTACCGAAGCTGCCTGTAAATACCTAAAGGCACTGAATGAAAATTTTAATGACTGGGACCTGGCATTAGCGGCATATAATTCGGGACCAGGGAATGTTTCAAAGGCTATCCGTCGTTCTGGCGGTAAAACCAATTATTGGGATCTTAGAAGTTATCTGCCACGCGAAACAGCCGGTTATGTTCCGGCCTTTTTGGCAACAATGTATATTTTCGAGTACGCCAAGGAGCACGGTTTTGAAAAGCAAGCCTCTAGGATACCTTATGTAGCAACCGATACCATTCGGGTTAAACAACAAATCACGTTGGAACAGGTTGCCCAATTGACCAATTTGGATATGGAAGAATTGGTCTTTTTAAACCCCTCCTACAAGTTGGGGATTATTCCGGTTATCAAAGATGAAAACTATGTACTTCGTCTTCCAATTACTGCAGTAGGCAGTTTCGTTAATAATGAAGAAGCCATTTATGCTTTTGTCCAGCAGGAGAAGGAAGAATCCGATAAACCCGAACCGGAGCTTTATGAACAACCCGAGAAGATGCGTTACCGGGTAAAAAGTGGCGATAATCTTGGAAAAATAGCGGAAAGATACGGTGTTGCCGTAAGTAAATTAAAGGAATGGAACGGGATGCGGGATTCAAACATAAGAGTGGGCCAAAATCTGATTGTTTATCCCAGAACCTCTTCCCGGGATATTGCCAGCAACACTCCTGTAAAGAGCAGTAAATCAGCGGACAATATTTACACCGTTAGAAATGGCGATTCTTTATGGAGCATTTCAAAAAAATTCCCAGGCGTAACTGTCCAAAATATCAAATCTTGGAACGATATTAGTGGTGCTAATATAAAACCTGGAACTAAACTTAAAATATACAAAGGATAGTTCCTGAAATATCCTTTTATAATGAAGCCACTTTACTTTGTCCTACTTTGGTCCTGCACCGTTTTGATATCCTGTAACGGAGGGGGGAAGAAAGATAAATCCTTATTGCCTAGTTCCGTTGGGAATATCAATTCTTTGGAAGTAATTATTCCCAATGATTTATGGAATGGGATTGTGGGTGAATCCATCCGGGAATACTTTGCGGCACCCACTGATGGCCTGCCCCAGGACGAACCACTTTTTACCATTAACCAAATGCAACCCGAATCCTTTACTGGATTTGCCAGGAACAATCGTCTTTTTATCTATGTTGTTATTGGTGAGGAAGAAACTGCAAAGGTTGCAAGCAATGAGTATGCGAAGCCGCAAGTGGGCGCAATAATTAAAGCACCCACCGAAGAAGAGCTTGTAAAGCTGATAAAAGAGAATGCACCAAGAATTATTGATGCCTTCCACAAAAGCGAGTTAAAAGAAAGGCAGCGGCGGACGGACATTTCGCTTTTAAAAACAGATTCCCTTAAAAATGTAATGGGAGTTAGTTTAAAAATCCCGTCTGCATATCGATTGGCTAAGGCGAGCGATTCTGTGTTTTGGTTTCGAAAAGATCTTAAAGATGGGACCACCAATATTCTGCTATATCAGGTACCATTGGATTTTATAAAAGGTGATTCTACTGCTGTTGGGGACATAATCCATATTCGGGATTCCATTGGAAGTAAACTGTTGCCTGTGGAGGACGAAGGCTTGTTTATCACGGAAGATGCCTACGCCCCGTATATTTTTAAAACCACCATCGATGGCAAGCCTGCGTATGAAACCAAGGGGACTTGGGAGGTTAAAGATGCCTATATGGGTGGACCCTTTTTAAACTATGCTGTAAGGGATGAAAAGAACAATCGGTATTTAATAATGGAAGGTTTTACCTATGCTCCCGCAGCCCGGAAAAGGGATCTACAATTTGAACTTGAATCAATATTAAGAACAGCCAAATTTCAATAAGAAACTACGCATATTTAAAAGCAAAAAGAGCCTTTCAATTTTAATTTGAAAGGCTCTTTTGTTTTATGTTTTAAGAACTAAAGATTGTCGTCTATTTTGTTCTTTCGATTGTTTTCTGGAGTTTCATCCTTGGAGGCGTCCTTGAATTCTTTAATGCCGCTACCCAAACCTCGCATCAATTCAGGAATTTTCTTTCCACCAAAAAGCAACAATACGAGAATAACAACTACAGCAATTTGCCAGGGGCCAATTACTAAGGGTAAAAAAAGTGCACTCATGACTTTGAAGTTTAAGTTAACAAAGGTAACAAGAAATGTTTAGAATTTTCGTTTTGGGCATAACTTTAGCATTAAAGGTTGCGGTTTATTTTATATTTGTAAAAATGACAGATTACTAATGGTGCCTAAAGAAAAACGTGCTAAACGCTTCAAGAAGAAACTTCTGCATAAATATCGCTTGGTCATTCTCAATGAAGAAACCTTCGAGGAACGGTTTTCCTTTAAGCTGAACAGATTGAATGTTTTCGTGTTCACCACACTTTTGGCGCTGTTTCTTATTTTAACAACCACGGTCATCATTGCTTTTACTCCTTTAAGGGAATATATTCCGGGCTATTCAAGTACAACCTTAAAGCGAAAATCATCCCACTTGGCATACAAAACCGATTCTCTTCAACGAATCATTGATATGAACGAGCAATACTTGGAATCAATCAAAAAGGTACTCACTGGAGACGTAAAGAGGGTAGAATTTAATAAGGATTCATTGATTGAAGTAGCGAAAACAGATCCCTCCGTCCTTATTAGATCCTCTAGAAAGGATTCGCTATTAAGGAACCAAGTATCGCAGGAAGACAAATACAATCCGCTAATTGGGAATAGACAGCAACAATATACCTTATATGCACCTGTTAATGGTACAATATCCTCTCCATACGATAGTAAATTAAGACATTATGCTGTGGATATTGTAACGGTAAAGGATGCACCCGTGAAATCAATTGCCGAGGGCACTGTTATTTTTGCGGAATGGACAGCCCAAACCGGAAACGTAATAATTGTTAAGCATAACAACAACCTTATTTCAGTTTATAAACACAATGCTACCCTCACTAAAAACGAGGGAGATCGCGTGATGGCGGGAGAGGTAATTGCCACGGTGGGAAATACGGGTGAATTAACCACGGGTCCTCATCTCCATTTCGAACTTTGGCGAGATGGGAATCCTGTTAATCCTACCAATTATATTGACTTTGATTGATCTTTTATGTCCATAAAATCCATTGCCGCAAAAATTTTCGCTAAAGTCGTTGTCAACAAAATGCAGCATTGGATTGATCATCCCGTTGAAACCCAACAGCAGGTTTTTGATAGTTTGATCTCTCGGGCAAGGAATACCGCATTTGGCAAAGACCATGCCTTCGAAAAGATTAAAAGTTTCTCCGATTTTACAAAAAATGTAGCAATACGTGATTACGAAGAATTAGCGCCATATATTGAGCGTGTCAAAAAGGGAGAAGCAAACGTTCTCTGGCCCCAAAGGCCTTTGTATTTTGCCAAGACTTCCGGCACCACTTCGGGAGCGAAATATATTCCCCTTACCAAGGAATCTATGCCTCACCATATTGAAGCAGCTAGAAATGCCATTTTATGTTATATATACGAAACGGGAAAAGCTTCATTTGTTGATGGCAAGATGATCTTTTTACAGGGCAGTCCCGAATTGGAGGAACTTAATGGAATAAATTTGGGAAGGCTTTCAGGGATTGTTGCCCATTTTGTACCCGCTTATCTTCAGAAAAACAGACTCCCCAGTTGGGAAACCAACTGTATTGAAGATTGGGAAGAAAAGGTAGAGGCCATAGTAGCTGAGACTAAGGATGAAAATATGACCGTCATTAGCGGAATACCTCCTTGGGTGCAGATGTACTTTGAAAAATTAAAGCAGCAAACCGGAAAAAAGGTAGGGGATTTATTCAAAAATTTTAATTTGTTTATCTATGGCGGAGTTAATTTTGAACCCTATAGGTCCAAATTTGAGTCGCTTATAGGTAGAAAAGTTGATTCCATTGAATTGTTTCCGGCGAGTGAAGGCTTCTTCGCTTTTCAAAATAAACAGGAAGATCGTGGTATGTTATTACTGCTGAATTCAGGCATATTTTATGAATTTGTGGAGGCATCCCAATTTTTTGAACCATCGCCTCAAAGGATTACAATAGGAGAGGTTCAAATGGGAATTGATTACGTGATGATAATTTCCACCAACGCCGGATTATGGGCATATAATCTGGGAGATACTGTGCAATTTACATCTCTTAAACCTTATAAGGTAATCGTCTCTGGGCGCATAAAGCATTTTATTTCGGCCTTTGGCGAACATGTTATAGGGAAGGAAGTGGAAGAAGCCATGAAAAATGCAATGTCCGTTTTTCAATTTTCCATTACTGAATTTACGGTTGCCCCACAGGTTGCTCCTTTAGATGGTGGCTTGCCGTTTCACGAATGGTTGGTGGAATTTGAATCGGTTCCAGGCAATATCGAGTCCGTTTCGAAGTTTTTGGACCGGCAAATGCAGGAGCAGAATTCTTACTATTTTGATTTAATTGAAGGGAAAGTACTTGGGCCGTTACGTATTCGCAATCTCAAAAAAGGTAGTTTTAGGGATTATATGAAGAATGAAGGCAAACTAGGAGGGCAAAATAAAGTGCCCCGATTGAGCAACGATCGTAAGATAGCGGATGCACTGGTTGAAATCCAGCCTTTAAATTAATAGTATATTTGCAATCCATGAACAAAATGACATCACATACCAGGACCAGGGCTCAAGAGAGTACAAGTGCTATTGAACGAATCTATATCACTATGCGCCATCTTTTGAACCGGGGCTTTTACAAACCTATGGGTGTGTCTGGAGAATCCTTGCGGGAAGAATTGTTGACCCTACGTCCTGAAATTTATGGCTCCATACGGGAAGACAAGATAGAACTACAAGGACTGCTATACGTAATGGACAGATTGCCCTATGGTATTGAGGAATGCCGATATATCAACCTTACCAGCGACGAGGGTTACAAAAACTCCCATTTTGAGCCCATTATCCCGCTCAAACGGCGGAGAAACTGTTATCGAATCGATTCCGAACAGATGAACATTGAAGTTACTCGCGGGAGATCAGAGATTTATGATATACTTACGCATTTGACCTTTCTTTTTATTGAATCGCACAAGATTATGAAACAAGTGCTTATCAATGAAAATGGCGAGGTAATCCGCGATTGGAAAAAACTTGAGCAAGCAGTTCTGAAAGAAGGAGACCTCACCCAAGAAGAAAAAGAGGTCGCCCTTACACATACCGCTAACTTTCTGGGAAGGACATTTGAGGAAATAAAAAATGCCTTTCCCTATTTTGCCACGGAAAAAAATGAAAATCGGTTTTTCAATATCGTCTATTTTATGGGCAAACTGGCTATGTCTGAGGTTGTCAATGATGAAAAACGTATCATTACATTCAGTCCGGTGCTGCGCGAAAGATTGGGTCACCATATCCACGGCGAACAATGGGCCTACCGAATTAAGCAAAATCTGGACGAGCAGGGGTTATTGGATCGGCCCCTTCATATTATAAGCGCCAATATGCACAGTGTGATGAACACCTTGTTTGCCGAAAAGGCGCTGCCGAAGGAATTTTCGAAAATGAAACCCATGCAGGTATTCGAGTCCTTGAGCAGTCCCTTGAGTCTTGGACTTCGGGATAAAGTCCTAAAATTCGCATTGGCCCAAGGAATGACTTTTTTGGAGGACATGAGCGGTACCAACATTGATGTTCAAATATTCGATACGGCCAAAATAAAGGACAATTCCTATACAAGGGACCATAAGGATTTGGATGATTCCAAAAAGCCGGTAATAATAGTTATGGATTATGCGTTTGGGGAACAGGCATATGAAACAATGGATGAACTTTTAAAACCTTATGTAGGACCGGATCGCAATCAGGTATTCTTGAATGTCGACTCCATCTCCATAATGGGGAAGGCCGGAATTCTGGATGGTGGAAAGGGAGACATCATGATTCCTTCCGCACACGTTTTTGAGGGTACGGCGGACAATTATCCTTTTAAAAACGAAATGGATCTATCGCTTTTTAAGGATGATGACATAAAAGTCTGCACAGGAACCATGATTTCGGTTCTGGGAACTTCACTTCAAAATAAGGATGTGCTTAAATTTTTCCATAACTCCACATGGAATGTTATCGGGCTGGAAATGGAAGGTGCACATTACCAAAAAGCGATTCAGGCGGCATCGAAAATCCGAAGAAGTATTAGTCCAAACCTGAAGGTGCGGTATGCATATTATGCGTCGGATAATCCTCTGGAAACTGGAAGCACTTTGGCATCCGGAGGATTGGGTTCAACGGGTGTTAAACCCACCTATCTGATCACGGAAAAGATGTTAATACAGATTTTAGACATTTCTAAAAATTAATTTTGACACCAGATAATGTACTAATAACAGGGGGCGCAGGGTTTATTGGGTCCAATTTCGTAGAATATGTTCTCCGGCATACCAACGAGAGAATTTTTGTATTGGATAAACTCACCTACGCTGGTAATCTCGAAAATTTAAATGCCGTATTGGAGAAAATTACTTTTATTCACGGGGATATTTGTAATTCAGAATTGGTCAATAATCTTTTTGAGGAACATCAGTTTCAAAAGGTCGTCCATTTTGCGGCAGAAAGTCATGTGGACAATTCCATCACCGGTCCTTCGGAGTTTATTCAAACCAATATTGTGGGTACTTTCAATTTGCTTCAGAGTGCTTTTCAAACTTGGATGTTGGGTCCGCACAGGATGAAGGATACTTTTAAGAATGCGAGATTTCTTCATATTTCCACAGACGAAGTTTATGGAACTTTAGGCAAAACAGGTTTGTTTACAGAATCTACATCATACGCCCCAAATAGTCCATACAGTGCATCAAAAGCCTCGTCGGATTTTATCGTTCGAAGTTATTTCCACACTTTCGGACTGCCTGTAGTAACTACCAATTGTTCCAATAATTACGGGCCCAACCAGCATTCGGAAAAATTGATTCCTACCATAATACGAAAAGCTGTTTCCGGACAGCCTATTCCCATTTATGGCGATGGAAAGAACGTTCGGGATTGGCTTTATGTAATGGATCACTGTAGCGGCATTTATCTTGCATTGATAAATGGTAAATTGGGGGAAACCTATAATATCGGTGGACGCAACGAACGTGAAAATCTTTATATTGCGCACATTATCTGTGATATTCTTGATGAATTGCTTCCGAGGAAAACTACCTATAGAGACTTGATCAGTTTTGTAAAGGACCGACCTGGACACGATTTTAGATATGCAATAGACGCTTCTAAAATTGAAAATGAATTGGGATGGAAAGCGGATGAAAATTTTGAAACGGGAATCAGAAAGACGATAACCTGGTATTTGGAAAACAGGGATCGTTTAAAATAATTGAATACCTGGTAAATGTTATTGATTTACAACATAGGCAAAAAAACTTAAAGCTGATTAAAGTCTCCCGATCAACTTTTTAATAATGAACCATGAATTCCGAATCTTCTATCAATTCGTGAGCCTGTGCGCTACAGGAACATTCGGGACAAAAAAAATATAGATGAAAGGAATTATTTTAGCCGGAGGTTCGGGCACACGCTTGCATCCCATTACGTTGGCGGTGAGCAAGCAATTAATGCCCATTTATGACAAACCTATGATTTATTATCCGTTGTCAACACTTATGTATGCGGGCATTCGTGATATTCTTATCATTTCAACACCCCAAGACCTTCCGTTGTTCCAGCAACTTTTGGGAGATGGGAAAAAGCTAGGTTGTAATTTCCGTTATGCCGAGCAACCAAATCCCAACGGTCTGGCGGAAGCTTTTATTATTGGGAAGGAGTTTATTGGAGATGATAAAGTCGCCTTGATACTTGGGGATAACATTTTTTATGGTGCAGGATTAAAGGAATTGTTGCAGTCCAATAATGATCCCCAAGGTGGTGTTATTTTTGCTTACCATGTCCTGGATCCGGAGCGTTATGGAGTAGTGGACTTTGATGCGAACGGCAAAGCGCTTTCCATTGAAGAGAAGCCTAAGAAACCAAAATCCCATTATGCCGTACCAGGAATTTATTTTTATGATAACAGTGTTGTAGATATTGCCTCCCGCATAAAACCCAGCAAGCGTGGTGAACTGGAAATAACCGATGTCAATAATGTATATCTTAAACAGGGAAAACTCAATGTGCGCATTTTGGATAAAGGGACGGCCTGGTTGGATACAGGCACTTTCGCGTCCTTAATGCAAGCAGCACAATTTGTTGAGGTAATTGAGGAAAGACAGGGTTTAAAGGTGGGTTCTATAGAAGAAGCTGCCTATGAAATGGGATATATTACAAAAAAGGAATTACAGGAACTTGCAAAACCGCTGCTAAAAAGTGGATATGCGAAACATTTACTTCAAATCGATTGAAAGTTGGAACTACAGCAAACCTCGCTTAAAGATTGCTTTATCCTCAAGCCTAAAGTTTTTAGGGATGGACGCGGCCTATTTTATGAAACCTATAACGAAAAACTTTTTCAGAAGATTACGGGCGTAAAAACTGAATTTGTGCAGGATAATCAATCTATTTCTTCCAAGGGAGTATTACGTGGCCTGCATTTTCAAAGCGGAGAAATGGCTCAGGCGAAGTTGGTAAGGGTAATTAGAGGAAGGGTGCTGGACATAGCAGTGGATCTTCGCAAAGATTCAGAAACCTTCGGCCAATCCTTTTCCGTAATTCTGGATGATGAAGACCATCTTCAACTATATGTACCCCGTGGTTTTGCCCATGGTTTTATAACTCTATCTGAGGAGTCCATTTTTGCCTATAAATGTGATAATTATTACGACCAAGCTTCGGAAGGAGGCATTATTTACAATGACGCAACCCTGAATCTAGATTGGTATCTTCCCAAGGAGGATTTTATTATTTCTGATAAGGATTTACAACTTCCCACTTTTGAGGAAGCAATTTCATGAAAAGGATTCTAGTTACGGGCGCAAACGGACAATTGGGAAAATGCTTACGTGATGCGGCAGCCAATTTTCCGGATCTTCAATTTATCTTTGCTTCAAAACAGGCATTGGATATTGAAAATCCTGATTTAGTTAGGAAATACTTTCAAGAAAACCATTTTCATTATTGTATCAATGCTGCGGCCTACACTAATGTGGAAAAAGCCGAAAGCGAACCCGAACGGGCTTACGCCATCAATGCCGAAGCAGTGAAAAACCTGGCTCAGATTTCTCATGAAAAACAAGTTATCCTAATTCATATTTCTACGGATTATGTATTTGATGGAAAAAAGAGAACGCCTTATGTTGAAACGGATAAAGTCAATCCTCTAAATGTTTATGGCGCATCCAAGCTAACGGGCGAGGAATTTATACAACAGTTATGCCGTCGCTATTATATTTTTAGGACCTCTTGGCTTTATTCCCAATACGGTCATAATTTCCTGAAAACCATTTTAAAATATTCCCGGGAAGGAAAGCCGCTCACCATTACAACAGAGCAAACGGGAACACCCACAAATGCCAACGATTTGGCCCGCGCCTTGTTAATAACAATTGAAAAAGACATGCAGGAATATGGCATTTACCATTACACAAACAGTGGCGCAACCACGTGGTATGGATTTGCGGAGGAGATACTCCACTTGGTGGGGAAATTAGAAGATGCAAAACTTGCTAAAACAAACCATTACATTACTTTTGCGGCGCGGCCGGAATATAGTGTTTTGGACAATAGTAAGGTTGAGAATAAATTAAATATTAGCAGGATAAGTTGGCAAGAAAGTTTAAGGACAGTTTTAAAAAATAAGTTTTAAGATTGCTTTTATTATTAATGATGCAGCTATTAAACACAAATTCTTGTAATTAACCTTTTAAGGATTTTAAATCTTATTACAATCCTAATTCCATAGGGAAACATTGTATTGTAATTTTAGTTGCACCCTTCGATTAAGTTGAACCAATGAAAATGATATTCAAATCGGCATTATTTAAAAATATGTCATCGTTGGTTTTGATCCAGATCGCCAATTTTGTAATTCCGCTTTTAATTGTACCTTATATTAGTAGAATTATAGGTTTGGAAAATTATGGAAAACTGGAATATGCCCGCACCTTCGTTCTCTACTTTACGATTTTAATCGATTACGGATTTAATCTTACCGCCACACGGTCAATATCTATTGAACGAAACAATCGAGAGCGTGTTAATGAGATAATTTCGAATATTTTCGTTGCGAAATTTTTCTTATTTCTGATTGCGACCTTAATTTTTTGGCTACTTCTTTATTTTGATAATACTTTAAACGAAAAGTCATCCCTTCTTTGGGTAACCTATCTTATTAATTTTGGCTTTTTGCTTTTTCCGCTATGGTTTTTTCAAGGAATGGAGAAGTTGGCAACGATCGCTTATATTAATTTTGCCATCAAATTAATTATAGTTAGTGGCGTCATATTCTTTATACATGAAAGTAGCGACTATTGGCTTTATAATTTATTCCTGTCCATTTCACAAATTTTGATTGGATTTGTTGCGGTTTATATTCTCTACTCTAAATTTAAATACCGTTTTAATTTTCCCCGCTTTCAAAACATTGTTGACCAGTTTAAAAATGGGTTCAATGTTTTTATTACTACCATATTGGTTTCGTTTTTTGTTAGTTATGCTTTTATTCTGCTTCAGAAGTTTGGTACAGATGCAGAAGTTGGAGCATATTCAACTGCCAATAAATTGGTAATGACAGTTCAGGTTTTGATATTGCTTCCTTTTAGTCAAGCATTTTTTCCATTTATTGCCAAAACGGCTAAGGAAGATTTGCATCTTTTTATAAATCATATAAAAAAAGCTTCAATAGCAGTTGCCATTATAACATCCGTTATTGGACTAATAACTTTTATATTCGCCGAGTTGATCATTAAGATAATTTTTGGGGAAGATTTCCTCTTTGCAACACAAACCCTAAGGATATTGGCGTTTTTACCGGTTTTTACCATCCTGAACAATCTGTTCAGTTATCAGGGACTTTTGAGTTTGAACCAGGATAGATTATTTTTGTGGATACACGTGTTTTTTACGGTAACAATCGTAGCGGGCAGTTATTTTCTAATTCCTATTTATGGATTGGAGGGAGTGGCATATATCAGGATAATTTCCGAAATATTGCTAATGTCTGTCTCTTTGTTTTATTTAATAATTTCGGTCAAAAAGAAGGTTCATGCATCCTAAGGTTTCTATTATTATACCTGTTTATAATACGTCTCAATATTTAGAGAGATGTTTAAAAAGCGTTCTGGACCAAGATTTAGAGGAAATCGAGATCTTTGTTATTGATGACGCCTCAACCGATAATTCAATTAAGATCCTTGAGAGCTTTGTGAAGAGGGACGAGAGGATCATCTTAAAAAAATTTGAAACTAATCAAGGGCAGGCGGCCGCCCGAAATTGGGGTATAAAGCAAGCAAAATCCGATTATATTCTTTTTGTGGATAGCGATGATTTTTTGCAGCCAAACGTCCTACGAGAGCTTTATAACAAAGCATATTTAGAAAATCTGGATATACTGGAGGCTAGGCACTACCGACTTAAAGTGGAAAAAAAAGAAGAGTTTCCCCCCAAATTTAAATTGATGTCACAAATCCTTACGGGAGACAAATATTTAAAAGAAACAAATAATATTAGTGTGATGGTCTGGAATAAACTGTGGAAACGTTCATTCCTTATCGAAAATGATATCTTATTTAAGAAAAGAAATTTTGAAGATGAAGATTTTGTTGTGAGGGCTTTTATGCAGGCTAAAAGGGTAAAAAACATTGGTAATTTTCTTTATAACTACCTTATTAGGCAAAATTCCACAATGAGATCCGAGGTTACCCTTGGAAAAGTGAAGGATTATGTAGCATTGACTCAAGAGTTAGACAGGCTTTATTCTAAGGCAGATACAGTGGAGATGAAACAAGCTATCCAAAAGTTATTGAACCACAATTTCCTAGGAGGGCCAGAATATTTTAGAAACAAGGATAATAAACAGGTGAAAAGTAGCTTTTCTACCTTTAAAATTATCTTTTCAAAATATCGCTGGAATATCTTAACCTGTAAGCGTACCAACATAGGTCTAAGAATCCTTATTTTTTTGGACCCATTTTTGGCAAACTTGATATATAGAAAATGGAGATTGAAGTGAACGGTTATATGAATCTAAAAACAATTATTCGTACCTCGTTGGGACATTCCATTATGATACTTTTGCTGGTAAATAACTCTTAGCTTTTAAACCATTTTTTATGATAGAACATCATTCCTCCGGAGAAATTGATATGAAATACTTATTCAGGAAGTTCAAAAACTTCTTGAAAAAGATTATCAAAATATTTTATTCCATTATTGCATTTTTTATAAAATATTGGGTTGTTACTTTAATCCTACTTTTAATTGGAATTGGGTGGGGCTATTATGTGGATAAAAACACAAAAGATATTTATAAAAGTGAGGGAATAGTTATTCCCAATTTTGGAAGTGTGGATTATTTGTACAGTTCCATCGATGAGATAAATGGTAGAATTAGCACCTCGGATACCGTTTTTTTAAAATCAATGTTAGGGGAAAATTATGGAGCTCTTAAGGAAATTAAAATTGAGCCCATTTCCGATATCTATAATACGATGACAAAATCTCGGGAACAGCTCGAGGTATTTCGAATATTATATCAAAATCAGGACTTTGATAAATTTATTGAAAATCTAGCCAACAGTAAATATTTCAAATATCACAAAATAGAGTTTACGGTAGAAGGCGCAAATGTCTCTAAGTTGGTAATAAACGATTTGCTGAAACATATTAACCAGAATAAGCATTTTGAGGGTTATCAGTCCATTTACAAGGAAAATGCAGCATTTCAATTACAGGAATACAATAAAATGTTCATTCAAATTGATTCAGTGCTCGCATCTATTTCAAATGGATATACAAAGAGTCAAAATCCAGGGGTGATAATTTCAGATAATAACAATTTGGCTACTCTCTTCCAGAGAAAACAGGAAATGCTAACTGATCTTTTGGAAGCGAATGTGAGGTTTAGCGATTATACTGAAACGGTAAAGTTGGTATTCATGAATTATGATATCAAGCAATCTTCTTTACCTAAAAAGATTAAATATCCGGTTTTATTGATTGTATTATTCGCTTTCGTCTTTTTCCTAAGATTTTTATTTTTTAAAATGAAACATATCGCGGAAAGCTAAAAGCTCCATCCTTTTGCAATCACAGAACAACAATCTCTTTTTAATGGAGAAATAGTCTTGATTTTAATAGCAATTTATAAAGGAGGTATTGAACCAAAATTTTGAATAGACTTCAGAAACAAATAAAGACAACAATCCGTAGCCCCAATAATAAGGATATCCTTAGCAAGAGCTTTGGATTTCTTATTTTCAGAGGAGTAGGCATTATTGGGGGATACGTATTCACCTATTTAATTGCCAGTCAATATGGGGCTTCAATGAATGGGTTGGTAACTCTTGGATTTGCTATTTTTATGTTTGCAAGCGCAGTTTCTACCTTTGGGATAGACGTAAATTTGGTGAAATATTATTCCCATCCTGATCGTTGGGAAGATGATCCAGGCCTATTTTTTAAGGTATTATTTAAAACTTTTCTGCTTTCGATTATTATTGCATTTATCCTCTACTTGTTTCAAGATTTTATTGCGGTTAAGCTTTTTAAAAAACCCCAATTCATTCCGCTTTATAAATGGGTGATCTTAGCCATTCCAGGTTGGACCATGGTCAAGGCAATTGCAAGTGTACTAAGGGCAAAGGGTCTCAATAATTGGTATGCTTTTTTTTATAATGCCGGAAAGTTTTCATTGGCAGCCCTTATCCTTATAGCCTTCGATCTTGTTAAACTCGATCCCCTAAATGCCATAAAAGCCCACTTCTATGCGGTTTCGGGTTTGGCGCTTTTCGGTTTTGTGATAGTCAATAAAAATTTTAAACGCCTTACCATCCGCACGGCTACCAATTCCTGGAGATTTATCGGCGAATCATTTCCAATGTTAATTTCCACCACCATAACTGTTTTTATGGGGTGGATTGATAGTTTTGTTTTAGGGATTTATGTGAGCGATTCAGAAATCGGAGTCTATAATGTTGCCATTAAAATTGCATTGGGTGCAAGTTTTGCGATGGAAGCAATAAATTCTGGATTAGCTCCAAAAGTAGCAAGACTTTTTTTCGAGAAAAGGGAAGTGGAATTTCAAAAACTGATCCGGTTTACAACTATTCTCAATTTTGGGATTACTGTCGCAATTATTACAGTCATTGTCGTTTTTAATCAATGGTTGTTGGGATTGTTTGGAGAGGAATTTAAATCTGGTTTTCAAGTTCTTTTGATTCTTAGCCTAGTTCATTTGATGAATAGTTTTATGGGGTCGGCAGCTATTATCATGCAGATGATTGGCTATCAAAAACAATATCAGAATATTGCTATTTTAGCCCTGATTATCAACTTGGGATTAAATTTCGTGCTTGTTCCCCAATATGGTAATACTGGGGCAGCGCTAGCTACCGCTTTTAGTTTGACCATTTGGTATGTGGGCAATGCAATATTTCTTAAAAGAAGGGAAAATATTATTACTTATTTAAACCCCTTCATTAAAATAAAATTATAGATAATGGCCGGGATTTATGGAGTTAATCTGAAAAACGCAAATCAAACGGAAATATATAAAAGTTTCTATAATACTGATTTTGAGAATCTAATACAAGAAGAAATTTCATTTGGAAATTATCTTTTTGGTCGTTCGGTGTTACGTAAATTTCAAAAGGATAGGTTTCTATTTGAAAATGACGAATTTATCATCTGCTTTGAAGGAATAAATTATTCAAAGGTCAAGAATCCTGAGGACTTTATTAGGGAATATAAGAGGTCAGGCGTCGAATTTATTTCAAAAATAAAAGGGTCGTTTGCCGGATTCATATTTTCAAAAACTTCATCAGAAATCACTATTTATAATGATATTCTATCCACGAGAGTACTTTATTATTACGTTGATCCTGACCAGGGTTTTGCGTTTTCTTCAGAAATGCACGTTCTTTCAAAAATACTTAGGGCAGCTGGTATTAATTTAAATTATGACTATAATGGAATTTATGCTGTCGCGCTTTATGGTCAGAGCTTTTATAACTTTACGACGGTAAAGGAAATCAAGAGATTGAACTATGGATGCACACTTCAGTATAATCCATTTGCCAATGACTGTGTAGAAAAATCCTATTACAAATTTAAACGAGAAGAAAGAAATCTTCAGCTTTCAGATGTAATAGATGAAATGGATGGATTATTGTTAAATGCCGTGCGCGAGGAGTGGGAAAAGGACAGGGAATATGGATACCACCATTTTGGATTAATCAGTGGGGGCATGGATTCCCGCGTGAATTTAATGCTGGCCAAATCCGCTGGATTCGATAAAATAAACACCTATACCTACGGTGATCCAAACTCTAGTGACGTTAAGATAGCACAAAGGATTGCCAAGGATAATTTTTATTCCCACGGACAGTTTAATCTATTTAATGGCCGGTTTTTCATTAAAGATACCTTGGATAAATATGTGAAGGCAACAGATGGGTTAACCTATTTTACTGCTAATGCCGTTATTTACAATGCATTTAAACCTTTGAACTTCCAGCAATATGGACTGGTTCATTCCGGACAGTTGGGAGATACGGCCACAGGAGCATTTATTAAACCCAATTTCAATTTTGAAGAGAATATTGATAAAATTGGGGTTACAGGCTTTGTAAAACAGAAGCATTTGCTATCAAAAATTCCTTTTTTAAAAGATGTTATCCAACAATACAATCATTCTGATAATGATGAGTTTACCTTTGAGCAGAGACAGGTTAATGGAACGCTTATGGGTGACAAACTCTTCAACAATTTTATCGATATTGCTTCTCCTTTTTATGATAGATCCTTTTTAAATTTAATGCTTTCCCTCCCGGCTTCCTTAAAATTAAATCAACGAATCTATTTTGAATGGTTAAAGGTGAAACATCCACATATATTGGAATATACGTGGGATAAAATTGGACTTAAACCAAATTCAGCTTTTAATATTAAATATGGCCGACTGGCAAAAAGATATATCAATGGCGGAAAAAAATATATGGGATTGCCCTATGATAGTATGAGCCCCGTTAATACGTGGCTAAAAGATGATCCAATAATCCTAAAGGAATTTGATCGTTTATTTCAAGAAAACATAAATTTGATTAAAGACGATGAACTTAAAACCGATCTGACCTTAATTTATAAGGACGATATATTTGAATATAGAAACAGATTTTCCGTTTTGACCGTTCTTTTGGGTATCAAGTTGCATTTCTATGAGATATAGTTTAAACTTTCACAGGTTTAACCCTAAAAATTATCGCTCTTTGCAGCTCTTATTTCTTATTGATGAAAATATTTCTAATCTCAAATTTATACCCCTCCAATAATCACAAGGATTATGGAGTGTTTGTAAAAAATATCGAAGATGAGCTGGTTAAAAATGGAGCAGAAATAACCCATAAAGTGGTCATTTCCGGCCGCGCCGAATCCTCTACTGATAAATTGTTAAAATATGGGAAGTTTTACGCCGAAATAATATCCGCATATCGAAAAAAAGATTTCGATTTAGTTTATCTGCATTTTCTTTCCCATTCCGCTCCCGGGCTTTTGTTGGCAAAGGTATTATTCGGAAAAAAGAAAAAATTTATTATCAATGTCCACGGCTCCGACGTACTTAAGTTTAACAAAGGGTTATTAAAATGGTGTAACATCAGGCTTTTAGAAGAAACTGATTTATTGGTTGTTCCTTCCCTTTACTTTAAAGAGGTTATACATTCCGTTTTTCCACATTTTCCTAATGATAAAATATATGTCTCCCCCTCGGGAGGTATCAATTTGTCGCTTTTTAAATACAAAAAGCCAGCCGTTGGTAAAGAATTACATTTAGGATTTGTTTCCCGCATAGAAGATGATAAAGGATGGTTAACATTTTTGGAGGCTATAAAAGAATTGAAAACAAAAGGTGTGCCTATAAAGGCTTCAATAGCGGGTATGGGCAGTAAAGTAACGGAGATGGTAAATAAAATTAAAGAATACCATCTTGAGAAGGAAGTCGATTATTTAAAGATCCTATCCCATCAGGAACTGAGCCTTCTGTATAATAAATTGGACCTTTTTATTTTTCCCACTCAAGCGAGCGAAAGTTTAGGACTTGTGGGAGTGGAAGCCATGGCGTGCGGAGTACCGGTTATAGGAACTGAAATAGGAGGACTTAAAACTTTTATTGAGAATGGAAAAAATGGATTTTTTACAACTCCCGGAAATGGAAAGGAGTTGGCAGCCAAAATTGAATTCTATTATAATCTATCGGAAATCGAGAAAAACAAAATAATAGAAGCTGCCGTGCTAACGGCCCAAAAATACAATAGAATAAAAGTGGGAAAGGAGTTGTACAGCAAATTTGCCCAGTTAATAAAGGAGGGAAATTAAAATGGAAAAAACATTTCTTGTATTACTCTTTTTGGCCTGTTTGCTTTTGCCAGTCTCCCCTGCAATTGCCAATATAATTTTATTGGTATTTGGAGGTGGAATTGTCATAGAAACCATCATAAAAAAAAATTTTCCCCCAAGGAAAACATGGTTGCAACTTTTGGTATTGCCATCTTTTTTCTTTTTATGGATGCTGATTGGAACACTTCTTTCCCCATTTAAAAAGGAAGGTTTTAATTTAGTGGAAATTGCAATTCCATTTATGGTTTTGTCTTTGGCCTATATTTTTGCCTCTGTATCTATAAAGGAAAAAGCTCGCGACGTTATTTCCTTCGGAATTATGGCAGGCGTGGCCGGTTCTTTGGTTTACTTGATTATTTCGTTGGGTGTCAATTTCAGCAATTCCTCCGAAAATTCAATTTTGGGAATATTTTCCCATCGGTTTTCCAATTTTAATTTTACCAATCCCATTCATACACATCCATCCTACTATTCAATTTGGATTCTTGCAGCAAATTATTTTGTATATAATTCGAAAAAAATTAAAGCTTCCTTAAAATGGATTTTATTGCTATTGTTTTTGGTAGGACTTGTTTTTACAATGAGTCGGGTAGGCATATTTTTATATTTACTTCAAATTATAGGAGTGTTTTTTTACCTTTCCAAAAAAGGAAAGATTATTTATGGGGTTGGATTCATAGCTATTTTAATAGTAGGTGTTTACCTATACAATTACCAACTTAAAAATGTATATTTTTTACAAAGACTATCGTTGGAATTAGCCTGGGATGCCAATCCTGAAAATTCCGGAAGCGTGATAAATAACAGAGCCGCAGACGATTCTCGTACCGCAAGATGGCTGGCAATACTGGATACAGTTAAGGAAAAACCATTATTGGGATATGGAGTAGGAAGTGAGCGTGCTGTTTTGGACAAAACGTATGCAGAGAATGGATTGGAAATATCTTTGGAAAGAAAATATAACACCCATAACCAATACCTCTTTTATTTACTTGAACAAGGGGTCATAGGTTTGCTCTTATTCCTATCTTTCTTTTTTGTCAGTTTGAGTAGAGCCGTAAAAAGCAAGGATCTCTTCACGATGTCATTTATTATAGGGATTATGGTTGTATTCTTTTTTGAAAACTATATGTATCGTTCTATGGGATATTTAACTATAGCATTGTTTTTGACCTTCATGAAAAAATCCCAAAAATGAAGAAGGTTCTATTTATTTCAAGTGCGGGCGGGCATTTAGAGCAATTGTTGAGTCTGAAAGAGGCAATGGAGGACTTTGATTCGTATCTGGTAACTGAAAAGAACAGGACAACAGAAATCTTGAAATCAAAATTTAAAAATATGTATTTCCTGCCATTTTTTTCAAGGCAGAATAAATGGACTTTCCCTTTTGTTTTTATTGGAGTTTTTGTCAAAACTCTTTATATTTTTTTTAAAGTAAACCCACAAGTTATTGTAAGTACGGGCGCAGGTTGTGTAATACCTATGTTTCTACTGGGAAAGTTATTTGGCAAAAAACTTATATTCATTGAAACCTTTTCAAGAACCGATTCAAAGACGCTCACCGGAAAGATATGTTATCCTTTGGTAGATATATTTATTGTTCAATGGGAAGTATTGATAAATTTGTATCCTAAAGCCAAATATTTTGGCCCGATTTATTAACGATGGTTTTTGTAACACTAGGCACCCAAAATTTTAATTTCAGCAGACTTTTACAAGCTGTTGAAAAAGCCGTAGAGAACAATGCTATTGAAGATGAAGTTATCGCTCAAATCGGGAATAATAAGTTTGAGTCACAGCTTATTAAATGTGTTCCTTTTTTGGACAAAGAAACTTTTGTTCAATATATGCAGGAAGCACGATTTGTTATAAGCCATGCGGGAACGGGTTCCATAATTTCTGCATTAAAATTGGAGAAAAAAATAATCGTTGCTCCGCGACTTTCAAAATATGGCGAACATATTGACGATCATCAACTCGAAATTTTAGATGCTTTCTCTAAAATGAATTTGATTATACCTTTGAATAAGGACTTGGATGATCTAGAGGATAAGTTGGTAAAAATTGATGAATATAAGCTAAACACTTTTAGATCGAACACGAAGAAGTTCAATCTCCACCTGATAGATTTGATAAACGATTTGTAAAATGATGCTAGAAAAAAATCCAACAATCTTAAATTTGGATTGGTTTATCATTTTAGCCCTTTTCATGTTACTTCCCGTGGACATGATAAACGGTATTCTTTTAAAAGGGGGTATTGCCTTTCCTATTTCAATAGGGCAGCTTTATAAACTTTTTGTTCTATTGTTATTCTGCTTTCGGTTGGTATTGAGACCTAAGGTAGATTTTATGTTCCTTATAGGGGTTTTTATTTTATTTGCCATTCCCTCATTTGTTCAATATACATTCAATGACGAATACACCCCAAGAATCGTTATGGATGATTTAATAAAAACTTCCAAATATATAAGTGTGTTTTTAGCATTGATATATTTTAGTCGGGTTTGCGTGGCTCCTCGTAAGCTTACAAGAACCTTGTTAAAGAATTGGATCGTATTCTCGTACATTGTTTTTGCAGTCAATATTTTGTTGAAATACGTAGGGCTGGGCTTTCCGTTTTATGATTATGACAACACAGGTACTACGGGATACTTTTATGCGGGTAATGAAATTTCTGCTCTGCATTTAATTTTATATGCCATCATATCCTACCATTTGTATGAGATTAAAAAAAGTGGTCTGTTGTTTTTCCTTTTCTTCTTGTTCAATCTTTTCTTGGGGATTACCATTACCTCCAAAACGGCAATGTTAGGTATTGTCTTGGTAACCATTTTAGTTTTGGCCAATCCGGAAAATATGAACAAGATAAGCCTGCGAAAGATAATAATATGGATCCTATCAATCCTTATCTTCATCCCCTTGACTATATTTTTGGCATATAGATTACTCAGTGATTCTTTAATTATGGAAAGAATCTATTATTTCTATAAAAAATGGGACTTCGTTACTTTTATTTTCTCGCAAAGAAATTTGAGAGTAGAAAAGATGATGCCTATCTATATGGATCAATGGACGATATGGGAAAAGATGTTTGGTGGCGGACAATATTTTTATGAGAACCAATTAAGAAACGTCATTGAAATAGACTTTTTTGATGTTTTTTTCGCATACGGCTTATTCGGACTTATCATTTTTCTAGCTGTTGTTATTCTATTATTTTTAAAAGCCTACATCCAGTTTAAAAACGGTTATCCTTATGGACGGTTGACTTTACTAATGCTTTTTGTTCTTGTTTTAGAAGCCGCTATTGCCGGACATGTTTTCAATTCGGGAATTGCTGGTATTTATATCGGCGCATGTTTGGGCTTGATGTTTTATAGACCAGATACTATTCCAGAATCTAATGCATGGTTATAAATGAAGGAGAGACTTCAGTATATAAATAATAAAATACAGGAAAACTCAGAACTTTTGCTAATTCTGTTGTTGCTCGTTTTTTATTTTACGGAGGCCCTCACAAAATTCCTCGAAGTTGCGGGGTTTCAAAAAGTAGAAGTTCAGGCAGGGTTCAAAGCTCTGGTTTTTGGTTTTGTTCTTATAGCGTTAGCCCTTTTTAAAAAAAGAGGATTATTTTATATTCTAATACTCACCGTTGTTTTTTGCATAGGACAAATCTCTGTTTTTGATGGTTTTAGTAAATCTGCAACAATCTATTTTTTTAAATATGTTTTTTCAATTGGTTTACTATTTTACTTTTCCGCAAACTCCTCCAAACCGAAATTTAAACTCTTTAAAGTTTTTGAATATTTATTGGTCTTCACCAGCGTGCTTGTTATCTTGGGAGGAGTATTCGAAATTCCATTTTTTAAATCGTATGGAGGATCGAGATATGGTTATAATGGATTAGCTGCCTCTACCGCTACAAGCACGTATTTTTACCTTATCGGCTTTTGCTATTTCCTATGGAGATATAAAAAGGACCTGTTGAAAAATTGGAAATTTTGGTTTATAGCGCTCAGTTCATTAATTATTGGGACCAAATCCATTGTCTTGGCCTTAGCTGCACTAGGACTTATTTATATTCTACAATTTTTAGATAATCGGAAATACAAATGGAGTCTGCTTACTGTGGCAACTTTAATGATACTTGCCGCAGGGTATTATATTCTGTTTATAAACGCCACCTTCGTCGCCATAACAAAAACACAAGGTGTCCTTACATCCTTTCTCTCATTAAGAGATCAACTTCTATTAGAGCAAACCCTACCGTATATTCAAGAAAATTGGGGTATCCTGAATTATTTATTTGGAGGGGTTTCAAATTTTGAGATCCGTCCCCAGATGGAATTGTTCGATATGGTTCTTTTTTGGGGTTTCTGTGGAACAGCTCTTTATCTTTACTTTTTCTACAAGAGCTTTGTTCAGTTCCCTATCCAAGGTGTCCTGCAGAAGTTTTTACTTCTTCTTATTTTGTTTATAGTATTCTTGGCAGGCAACTTCTTTTACAATGCCTCCGTGGTAATTTATTTAATAATTTTGCGGGAAAGTTTCGTATTGAACTCAGTCATCTCATCACAAGGGGTAAATAAATATAGTTCCTAATTTTTAGACCCTCTTACTCTAAGGAATTAACTACCTATACTTCTATTAATCTCATAGGAGTTTTCTATCTTGCCCTAAAATTTTCAAAACCTATTTTTCCAAATGAGGATACTCATTGCTGCCATATATCCATATGTTTTTTTGCTGCTATATCTCATTATTCCCTTTGATAGTTACATTAGGGCGCTACCAAATATCTTATTGATTATTTTGGTGCTGGCTTTTCCTTTTACAGTTAAAAAGGCCGATTTTAGAAACCTAAAATCACTTCCTGTCATTCTGGTTTGTACCCTTTTGGTCTATCTGGCGTTCAATTCCTTTTTTGCCGGTCGCTTTCCCGAAGATTTTAATATCATTAAAAAAGTCATGATCGCTCTGGGAATGGCTATTCTTTATATTCCGGTTTTAAATCTGGATCCTTCTTCTGGACACGCTGAAAAAATTAAACGCGCAATTATTTTTTCCTCTTTGGCAGCCATCGTTTTTTCCATATATAATTTTGTACTCATCACAGATGCCACAGGAAGTTTTGCCTTGGGTAACTCTCCCCAAGTGGTGGAATCCCTATTGATAGATCGACTTTATCTTGGGCTGCTTAGCACTTTCAGTATTCTGATTTCGTTCCAATCCATTAAGGAAAAATATCATCCAAACAACAATTACCACTTAGCAAATATTGTTATCAACCTCGTCTTTATTCTTCTGATTGCATCAAAACTTGCGGGCATTTCCCTATTTGTATTATTGTTTATTTATCAATTTTATGGACAACGAAGGATCTGGAAAGTTTTTCTAGCCTGCATCGCCCTGGGAGCGGGGATAACTCTTTTTTTTATAATGAAGAATGATGGGTCGGAAATCAAGGAATCCGGGATGACCACTAAAAGTTCATTGGCTTTTATCGAAAATTCACGAACTTATGAGCTTAGAGCAGTGGTTTGGGAATGCGCCACGAGGATTATTGAGGCCGAAGGATTTACTTGGACGGGCGATGGATTTGAAGGAACGAATCAAAAATTATTGTCCTGCTATAACACTCAGATAACAGATCCTCATAAAAGAGAGGAATTTATACACAAAGAATACAATACCCATAACCAATTCCTGGATTTCTATCTCAGTGCTGGGTTTATAGCCTTATTACTGTTTGTTATTTTTGTGGCAGTAAGTTTCTTATCGGTTAGAAAGCAGTTTTTTCCTACTGCTATGTTGGCACTTTTGGTAATGTATTGTTTGATGGAAAATATGTTTCATAGGCAAATAGGTTCATATTATATCGCCTTTATTTTGATAATGCTTATGACCAAGGAAATGCCTCGAGAAAACGATAACTTAAAAGAGATATAAAAAGAATTGCAAATCGTACTTTTGTGCGCAATAAATTAAAAGTTGGTTTGAAAAGAGTTCTTATTACGGGTGCAGCGGGTTTCCTAGGATCCCATTTATGCGATAAATTTATTGCTGAAGGATTTCATGTAATTGGTATGGATAACCTGATTACTGGCGACTTTAAAAATATTGAACATTTGTTCAAACTCAAAAATTTTGAGTTTTATCACCACGATGTCACCACCTTTGTTCACGTGCCGGGCAAGGTGGATTATATTCTTCACTTTGCATCGCCTGCCAGTCCTATTGACTATTTAAAAATTCCCATACAAACTTTAAAGGTTGGTTCCCTGGGAACACACAATCTTTTGGGATTGGCGAGAGAAAAAAAAGCCAGGATTTTAATTGCTTCTACTTCTGAAGTTTATGGAGATCCATTGGTACATCCTCAGACTGAAGATTATTATGGAAATGTAAATACCATTGGGCCACGCGGGGTTTATGATGAAGCCAAACGGTTTCAGGAATCCATAACTATGGCGTATCACCGTTTTCATGGATTGGAAACCCGTATTGCTCGGATTTTTAATACCTATGGGCCCAGGATGCGTTTAAATGACGGAAGGGTTATTCCTGCTTTTATAGGCCAAGCCCTTCGAGGGGAAAATCTCACCGTATTTGGAGACGGTTCCCAAACACGCTCCTTTTGCTATGTAGATGATCAAATAGAGGGTCTTTACCGTTTATTGCTTAGTGATTATCCGTTGCCCGTAAATATTGGTAATCCGGGAGAGATTTCCATTCTTGAATTTGCCTCTGAGATTTTGAAATTAACGGGTACAGATCAAGAAATAGTATTTAAGCCCTTGCCTCAGGACGATCCACTTCAGCGGGAACCGGATATTAGCCGGGCAAAGGCAATCCTAAATTGGGAGCCCAAGATTTCCAGGGAGGAGGGAATGACAAAAACTTTCAGGTATTTTAAAAGTCTTTCAAAAGAAGAGCTCTTTAGAAGCGAGCATAAGGATTTTTCAGGTCATAATAGATAGAGGTCAATGTTTAAGAGTGGCAGATATTCCGGATTTATTAGGCCTATTTCGTATGGCCTAGATCTTATATTGATCCATCTGCTGGCCTTCGAATTCTTTGGGAATACGTTCCCCTATTTTAATTATGTGGTGTATCTAACAATTACTTGGGTAATACTTTCACTCCGCTCGGGATTTTACGCTATTTACAGATATACCCATTTTAGCAACATTATGTCCTTGGTGGGGAAGCAGGGGGTAATTTTTATTCTATTGGTTTTCTCATTCTTCGGATTCTATAACCAATTTGAGGTGCGCCCTACACTCATCTTAAAATACTGTGTGGTTGTGATGATCTTGATCGCAATCGTAAAGTTCGCGATATACTTTCTACTTAAAAAATACCGACTATATCTTGGAGGAAATGTCCGAAAAGTGGTGATAATTGGTCTCAACCAAAAGACGGATCAATTGCGAAAGTTTTTCACCACCAATCCGGTATATGGCTATAAACTTTTCAGAATTTTTGATGTTAAAAACTCAGATCAGGATTCCTTGGAAAAGTGCATGGAATACGTTTTAAAGGAAAATATTGAAGAAATATATGCTTCGGTCGCAGAATTGAGCAATAAAGACATGGTCAAGCTCATTGAGTTTGTGGACAACAATCTAAAGGTGCTTAAGTTTCTTCCGGACAATAAGGAAATTTTCAGCAAACAATTGGATTTCACCTATTATGGAGTCCTACCCATTCTGTCACTGCGGAAAATACCGATGGACGAGCCCTTCAACAAATTTTTAAAAAGGACTTTTGATATTTGTCTCTCCTTATTAATTATTGTGGGGATTCTTTCCTGGCTTACCCCTATATTGGGACTCTTGATAAAATTGGAATCCAAAGGTCCCGTTTTTTTCAAGCAAAAGCGCAATGGATTGGACTACAAGGAATTTTATTGCTATAAGTTCCGCTCCATGCATCCTAACCCTCTAGCTGACCTTCACCAAATCCGAAAGGGGGATGCCCGAGTAACCCGTGTAGGTAAATTTATTCGGAAAACCAGCATTGATGAATTACCTCAATTTATTAATGTGCTTAAAGGTGATATGAGCGTAGTAGGCCCACGTCCACATATGGTTAGCCATACACATATGTACGCTGCACGAATCGATAAATTTATGGTACGCCACTTTATTAAACCTGGCATTACAGGATTAGCCCAGGTAAGTGGCTTTCGAGGGGAAGTAGATACAGAAAGCCACATTATCAATCGGGTGAAATATGATATTTTCTATTTGGAAAACTGGAACCTATTCCTGGACATAAAGATTGTTTTCCAAACCGTAATAAATGCCTTGCGTGGCGAGGAAAAGGCCTATTAGGTAATGGACACACCACTGGTATCCGTAATTACACCGGTTTATAACTCCGAGAAATATTTGGAAGCGGCAATTACCAGCGTGCAAAACCAAACCTATTTCAACTGGGAACTAATTTTAGTAGATGATGCTTCTACTGATGGGTCCGCAAATATTGCCCGTGAGTTTTATACAGAGGATTCCCGTATTAAATATTTAAAGTTGCCCAATAATAGTGGGCCTGCAATTGCAAGGAACAAAGCTATTGAAATTGCTCAGGGAGAATACATAGCATTTTTGGATTCGGATGATTTTTGGGCTCCTGACAAATTGGAAATCCAATTGGAATTTATGCAAAAGCACCGCTGTGATGTTTCCTTTTCCAGTTATCTCCTCGTTGATGAAAATGGTAATTCCTTGCAAAGAAAAATAGTTGCTATGCCGGAACTTTCCTACCAAAAGCAAATGCGAAACAATTACATTGGAAATCTTACGGGAATGTACTGCGCCGCAACATTAGGTAAAGTCTTCTGCCCGCAACTTAAAAAACGTCAGGACTGGGCCATGTGGCTGGAGGCCATAAAGAGGAGTGGCAAACCAGCAATGGGAATTCCAAGTGTGCTTTCGTATTATAGAAAACGCAAGGATTCCATAAGCACAAACAAATTAGGATTATTGAAATATAACTATCTGTTTTATAAGGAATTTTTAGGGCAATCGTTGCCCCAGGCATTATATAGTATGGGAATATTTCTTTGGGAATATTTTGTAGTCAGGCCAAAATATATCCAAAAGAATTAAAGCTTTATTTTAGCAGAAGAGATTCCCAATAAGGCTTAATTGCTTATTCCTTATTTCTAATCTCGATTATTTGAGGTTTTCCCGAGGGTAGGGGCGCTATCTTTTCAACTTTGGAAAATTCTATTTCCATGGAACCATCCATTAATATTTCCAACTTTTCCTTTATTTCCGAAAGAGCGCGTTCGGATAGATCTCCAGCCTTGGATATGTATTCTATCAAAAGAGAATTTCTGGATGTCTGTATAACCTTATATTGTTTAATTTCCTGATAATATTCCAGGATGCCGGTAAAGCTGTGGATAATTAAAATATTGCCATTAGGAGCTTTGATCACATCCGTTTCCCGCCCTGTTACTTCCCGTAATAATGGATAATTGAATTTCCGCTTTTTCGGGTAGTTCGCTTTGGGAAGTAGAACTCCCAAGTCACCCAGTTTGTATCGGATTATCGGCATAGCCAGATTAGTGAGGCAGGTTACCAAAATATGCCCTCTATTCCCATCAGGAACGGGATTGCCATTGTCGTCCACAATTTCCAATACCACATGCGGAGACATAATATAGTAATAAGGAATATCCCATTTACAGGCCATATAAAGACCTTCGGCACAGCCATAGGTGTTTATAACAGTAGGGTTATCAAAAGCCTCTCTAAAATTGTCTTTGTAGTGTCCAAAGAGTTTATCCCCATAACAGATTAAACTTTCGAACTTATAGGTCGTATTTGCAGCAATGGCCACTTTAGCCATTTCATTCAGGGCAGAGGGATAGCCGGCAAGATGTTTCGGATATTTATTTTTACTTTTCTCCAATGCATTGTTTATTATATCGTCCTTTAGTGAAAAGGCCTCTAAATAGTTGGTTCTGAAAAAGAAATCCTTAAACTTTTTAGGCAACGTTCTATTGGGTGAAATGCCTGTTTGTACAAGATATTCGCCAGGTCGAAATCCGCCCCATGTCCACCAATGAGTCTGCAAAGCACGAAGATAAAATTTATGATCGTGCGTCATATAAGTAAAACTCTGCTCGCCACTGCTCCCACTGCTGTGATTTTGTTCCAGGTCTTTCTTTTGGAATTTATCTGAAAGCAAGCTATCCGTTTGGGAGCGTAAAATTGATTTTGTGAGAATGGGGAAATCCTTTAATTGCGGATTATCCGGTAATTTCAGTTTACGATAATATGGCACATTTTGATGGGCGTAGGCAAGCAGCTTTGTTAATTTTTCAGATTGGGTTTTCTGAAGTTCTTTTGTGGTCATCTTGTCGTGATACTTCCATTGTTTAAGATACTTTGAATAGTTCCCGCTAAATAAGAGAGATCCCAAGGGCAATAAAATTTTGTTGAGAAAAGTGGGGTACATTAAAAGGATTGGTTTTTTAGTGTAAAAATTAGCGGGTCAAATTACAAACATTTATTTTTGGCAAATTTGTACGAGCCCAATAATAAAACCTTATGCCTGATTATGGATCTTGACAAAATCGATTTCCAATAAGCATCAGGCCTTGATTTTAAAGTTATAAATAGTAAACTATGAACATCCTCATTCTAGGTTCCGGCGGCCGCGAGCATGCCTTCGCCTATAAAATCTCACAGAGCAACCGTTGTAAAAATCTTTTTGTCGCTCCAGGAAATGCTGGAACGGCTACAATTGCAACAAATGTAGCAATTAATACAACGGATTTTGACGCAGTAAAAAATTGTGTGCTCGATAACAAGATTGAAATGGTAATCGTAGGTCCCGAAGATCCATTGGTTTTGGGAATCGCCGATTATTTCGCCGAAACGGAAGTTCTAAAGGATGTTATGCTTATAGGTCCGTCCAAACGTGGAGCTTTATTGGAGGGGAGTAAGCAACGGGCAAAGGAATTTATGGTACAACATAACATACCCACCGCTGCCTACGAAACTTTTACGGCGAAATCCCTGGATGCTGGCAAAGCATTTCTTGAGCAACTTAAGCCTCCATTTGTTTTAAAAGCGGACGGCCTGGCTGCGGGAAAAGGAGTTTTGATTATCAATAACCTGGAAGAAGCCAAACATGAGCTGGAAAATATGCTTTCCCACAGCAAATTTGGTGAAGCCAGTTCCAAAGTTGTCATCGAAGAGTTTTTAGACGGTATAGAACTCAGCGTTTTTGTTTTGACAGATGGTAAAAACTATAAAATCCTGCCTACCGCCAAGGATTATAAGCGCATAGGCGAAGGAGACACGGGTTTGAATACCGGCGGCATGGGTGCAATCTCTCCCGTGCCTTTCGTGGATGCGGGATTAATGGCGAAAATTGAGGAAAGAATTGTAAAACCTACTATCAAAGGAATTGTGGACGAGAAAATCAACTACAAGGGTTTTGTATTTATCGGTCTCATAAAAGTAGGAGAAGATCCAATGGTAATTGAGTACAATGTAAGGATGGGAGATCCTGAAACAGAAGTGGTTTTGCCCAGAATAAAAACAGACATGGTGGACCTTTTGGAAGCGACTTTTCAGCAGCATTTGGAAAAAATCCATCTGGATATAGATGAAAGGGCTGCGGCAACCGTAATGCTGGTGTCCGGTGGATACCCGGAGGATTATGAAAAGGGGAAGCAGATTTCAGGCTTGAGGGAAATCCATGATTCTACAGTATTCCATGCCGGAACAATTTCACATAACGGAAATGTAGTAACCAATGGAGGAAGGGTTTTAGCAATTACCTCCCTAGCAAAAGACTTTAGGAGTGCATTGCAAAAATCCTATCAAAACATCGACAAAATCAGTTTCGATAGGATGCAATTTCGTAAGGATATCGGATTCGATCTATAAAAGATCAAGGATTTTCATTATAAGTATAATGACTTCTGGTATCCTCGTTGAATTTCCCCAACTGAATCATCCAATATACAAATGCGGTTGCGGCAGTCAATAGGAAAATCCACGATATAGTATTTGCGAAAAACCAACTATCCAACTCTAGATTACGCAATGCATCATAAGGAAGAAAAAGCACATTTTCAAATACGGAAGCTATTCCTTCCCAAAATCCAGTCCAACTCATATCTTTAAACTTTAGAAAGCAAAAATATAAAATACCCCCTATGATTACAAGCTTTTTCGAAAAATCTAAGCCTTTCCACTTCTTGATTTTGGGTGCGCTAATCATTTTTGGTTTTGTTTGGACACTATTGTTCCTGCAAAGCACATCTTTAACGGCCAATGATGTTTTGACAATTGGCCCACTAATTGGAGCTACAGTGCTGAGTATTGTGTTGTTGGACTTTATTTTAAGCAAAAACAATCTTACTCGACGTAACGCCTATACGATTTTTATCTACACCAGCTTTATGATAATGTTGCCGATAATATTCGAGAGTTTTGAGATATTATGGGCCAATATTTTTTTAATGCTATCGCTCCGTCGTATTTTTAGCCTTCGGAATGACAGCAATTCCGAAGCAAAAATATTTGAAGCAGCATTATGGATTACCCTGGCTTCTCTATTTTACTTCTGGAGCTTGCTTTTTTTAGTTCCGTTATGGATAGCAGTAATTAAAAAACCGCGTCGTACATATAAACAAATGCTAATACCGGTTGTAGGATTTTTAACGGTTCTGCTCCTCAATTTTGTCTATCATTTGTTGATCAATGACCGTTCAGTCATTTTTTTCGAAAAGGCCCCAATTATTGGTTGGGATTGGACAGCTTATCATTCCGTGCAGATTCTCCTTCCCGCCACATTGATATTCGCGATATTGATATGGTCCGGAGGTCACAGAATGCAGAATCCGGCCTCTATTCCTTTAAAGGAACGGGCCAATTACTGGATGCTTTTTATCGTAACTTTCACTTCCATTGCCGTGGCCGTTTGTGCACAGGTAAAAGATGGCTCGGAACTCATTTTTCTATTTGCGCCAACGGCAATTTTATGTGCCAATTATATTGAAGGCAACCAAAACAACCGTTTTCGTGAAAAGGATAAAGCCGAAGTATGGTTTAAGGAAATGCTGCTTTGGGTGATAGCTATATTTGGAATTGTCTTTCTTTTGATATGAAAAATCTGGACCTTGTAAATATTGAAAAGGAATTAAAGAAACGTCATCCTTTTCCATATTTGTGGTTCCGCAAACAAAATGATAATTGGGACGGATGGACCAATTTTATATATCAAATCCAAGATTGGGACGCATTGAATGAAAGAATAGCCAGTGTTGTCAAAAATCATAAGGTGGACAGGCAGCAACTCTTCCAATACGCGGCAAACCGATGGTACAATTTCTGGAGTGCCCAGGCAATAGAAAAAATTTTTACCCAAATCCAAGGGATTGAAGCAGTGCATAATATTAGGGACAGAGAAAAAGATTTTTATCTACACGAAATTCCCTTCGACCATAAAACCTCTGTTTTTCCAAGAGGATTCGATCACAACTTTGAATTTGCCCAAAGCAATAAACGGCTTTTGATAGAATGGCTGTACAAGAATCAAAGTACCCAAAAAAGGTATCATCTTAAAAACCGTCTTTTCATCGTAGTTTATGATAGGAAAGGGGAACATTGGAAACTAAAGGCCGAAATTTCTTTGATACAACAAGAAATTTATAAATATGTTTCTTCCTTTAGGACAGAAGAACTTCAGGTTTTTAAATTTTCCGAGAATAGCCAAACCTGTAGTGATATAATATGGGTTACGAATGGGAGATAAACCTTGGGAATAAAAACGGTAGAAATTTGTCAAACCACAGAAAGTAGCTCATATTTTTCAACTGATGATTTTTGTTGGTATAAGATAACTTTCACAACATATTTGAATCAATCAACCCTGCAGAATTAAGTATCTTTGGCGGCTTATCCATATTTTAATGAACTACATCGGCTCCAAGCATAAACTTTCCTCCTTTATTTTTGAAACCGTGACAAAAACTTGCGGTACCAATCTGTCGCAGATGGTATTTTGCGATCTATTTGCAGGCACTGGAATTGTTGGTAGGATCTTCAGGCCACACGTAAAAAGTGTAATTTCAAACGATATCGAATATTACAGTTATGTGCTCAACCGAAATTACATCGGAAACCATTTTGATTTTGAAATAGATGTTTTTATTAAAGAATTAAATACTATAAGCGGGAAAAAAGGGTTCATTTTTGAAAATTATTCCGAAGGCGGAAAAGCGGGACGGAATTATTTTACTTTAGAAAACGGACAGAAAATTGATGCCATTCGTCTTCAGATAGAAGATTGGAAAACTGATACAATATCCGAGGATCAGTATTTTTTTCTTCTTGCTTCACTATTGGAAAGTGCCGATAAAGTAGCCAATACAGCTTCGGTTTATGGCGCATATCTAAAGCATATCAAAAAATCCGCCTCTAAGCCCTTGCTTATGGAAGCTGCTGATATTCCCAAGGACTTATTTAGCGATCAACTTGTAAAACAGGATAATCAAATCTTTCAGGCAAACGCCAATCAGCTGATCACTGAAATTAGTGGAGATATCCTTTATTTGGATCCGCCCTATAATGCCCGTCAATACGGTGCCAATTACCATTTGCTCAATACTATTGCAAAATATGATACCTTTGTGCCACGAGGGAAAACGGGTCTTCGCGACTATTATAAAAGTGATTGGTGTAGGACCGGGGAAGTACTGGAATCGTTTGAGGAATTAATTGAAAATGCACAATTCCGGTTTATCTTTTTAAGTTATAACAATGAAGGGTTAATGAGCGAGGATAACGTTAAAAACGTAATGCAACGCTTTGGAAAATACAAGTTGGAAATTAAAAAATACCAACGTTTTAAAGCCGACAAAACCGAAAACCGTAACCATAGTGCTTCAGAAACTTTTGAATATTTGCATATTTTAGAAAAGAACTAATTTATATACCAGATTAATCTGCCACCACTAAGGTAGGGGAACGTGCAGACAACAACTTCAAATAATCGCATCATAAAGTAAAGAATAATGTTTTCAGAAAAAGCCAATAAAATCTTCCAAGAGGTAATCGATACGTACCACATAATTAACACTGTGGATCAGGAATTCAAAAACCCATATGATAAAGGTACACAGCTTATTGAACATTTGTTATACCGTAAATGCTGGATAGATACCGTGCAATGGCATTATGAGGATATCATACGCGATCCCAATATCGATCCCGTAGCGGCCCTAAAATTAAAACGCCAGATCGATGCGTCCAATCAGGACCGAACCGATATGGTGGAATATATCGACAGTTATTTTTTGGAGAAATATAAAGATGTTATTGTCAGCAAGAATGCTACAATTAATACGGAAAGTCCTGCCTGGGGCGTTGATAGGCTTTCCATTCTTGCTTTAAAAGTCTTTCACATGAAGGAGGAAGCAACCCGTTTGGACGCTTCGCCAGAACATAGAAATGCTTGTAACATAAAGTTGAATGTTCTTTTGGAACAACGGGTGGATTTAAGTACTGCCATTGATCAATTGCTCGATGATATCGCGAAAGGCCGGAAGTATATGAAAGTTTATAAACAGATGAAAATGTACAATGATGATGAATTGAATCCTGTACTACGCGGAATAAAATAATTCAGAATCTTAATACTTCCAGGGTTTTTAACCTTGGAAGAGTTCTTATTGGAAGAGTACTTATAGTATGGCCAAACTCACCCACATCCTGGTAATCCGTCTCTCTGCAATGGGTGACGTTGCCATGACGGTGCCGGTGCTCCACATTTTCAGAAAGACCTATCCCCAGGTGAAAATTGCCGTTCTCTCACGTCCATTTTTTAAACCTCTTTTTAATGGAATTTCCAATCTTGACTTCCTGGAAGCAGATGTTTACGGTGAGCATAAAGGAATGGGATTGCTAAAGTTGGGAGGGAAAGCACAAGGATTGGGAATAGATGCTGTAGCCGATCTACACAACGTTTTGCGCTCCAAGATAATCACCACCTTTTTAAAGTTTAAAGGATTAAAGACCGCAACCATTGACAAGGGCCGTGCTGAAAAAAAAGCCTTGATAAATGCAAAAGGAAAGGATATTTCTCCAGTAATTACCACGCATAAACGATATGCAAAGGTTTTTGAGGATTTGGGTTATCCTTTGGATTTAAACCAATATGCTCCTCCCGAAGCAATTGACCTTTCCCCAAAAATACGTTCCTTGATGGGGGTTGAACCAAAAAAGATAGTGGGAATTGCTCCCTTTGCCGCGCACGCAGGGAAAATGTATCCTTTGAAAATGATGTCAAAGGTAATTGCACAATTGGATGCATCGGATAAGTATCGTATTTTCCTTTTTGGTGGGGGAAAGGAGGAAACCGAACTTCTTAAAGCTCTTGAAAACCCTTTTTCCAATGTATCATCTGTAGCGGGGAAACTATCTTTTTCAGAAGAAATATCGCTTATATCAAATTTGGATATAATGGTTTCCATGGATAGCGGAAACGGACATTTGGCAGCCATTTTTGGGATTCCCGTTATTACTTTATGGGGGGTTACCCATCCCTATGCAGGTTTTTCTCCTTTTAACCAACCGGAAAAAAATCAATTGCTTGCGGATCGGTCACAATACCCTTTAATTCCTACTTCCATTTATGGAAATAAATTTCCGGAAGGGTATGAAAATGCCATTACCACCATTGCCCCCGAAGCGATAGTTTTGAAAATAAAGGAAAATTTATAGGTTTCTCCTTCGGGTTAATTTAAACAACCTCAATTTTAAAAAAGGTCAATAACAAGGGTGGTGTTTACATCATTTAAATAATTTGGATAAAAAGGAAATGGAACTATCGTGGATTCAAAAATGCATTTCCTTACATTAATAATTTCATTCACATTTTATTAATCTTGTGAAAAACACCTACAATTGAAGTTGTGGATCCTTACAATCACAAAGTTTAGTGGAAAGACAATACCTTTCCCCCTGCGGTACATCAAGTATCCAGCCCATCCTAAGTTAAGTTTCCCTCTTGGAATACCCATAGATACACCGTATGAAATCTAAGCCAAATCTAGGACAAGTCTAAGAAAGTCTAGGAGCTATCTAGAAGGGCTCTAGAAGCGGTTTTTCTAATGGGGATTAAACCCATCGCGGAACTGGTAAACTATAGGTCAATCCTGAAATGTTTTATAAACAGAAGCACAAACCCTTCGGCAGAATCCTACAATGCGAAAATAAAAGTCTCTAGATCGCAAATTAGAAAAGTAAAAAATGTCGAATTCTACCTCTATAGAAAAAATAATTTTCGCATAAATACAAAAATTGAGATTGATCCTTTAAAAAAGGCCTAGAAAGAAATGCTTAGCCAAAAACTAAACATCGTCATAATCCACCACAATAGTTGGAGTGGTAGGATGTGCTTGACAGGTAAGGATGAGGCCATCGGCGATTTCGGACTCGGTTAAAATTTGATTTTTGCGCATTTCGGCCTTTCCTTCTTTTAACCTCGCAATGCAAGTACTACAAATTCCACCTTGACAGGAATAGGGAGCGTCAAGACCTTTGTCCAAAGCAGCTTCCAATATGGATTTTGTTTGTGGCATTGTGAATACCTCGGTATCGTCATCCAGGATTATTGTGATATTGGTCATTCCATCATGCTTTTCAACCAATAATCCTTTTTCGGCAGTTGAAAAGAGTTCGTGGTGAATCTGTTTGGAATTTATGCCATTGTGTTTTAAGGTGGCCGATACTTCATCAATCATTTCTTCCGGTCCACACAGATAAAAGGACTCAAATGAAGTTTTGCCATATTTGGTCTTAAGGAAATAATTCACCAGAGAGCGATCAATCCTTCCAAACTTACCGATATCCTCCAGTTTTCTACTGAAAACGAATTCCACGAACAGACGACCTGAATAAGTATTTTGCAGTTCCAAAAGCTCGTGATAGAACATGGTCTCTTCCAGTGATTTGTTGCTAAAGACCAAAAGGAATTTACTTTCGGGCATTTCTTCCAGACTGCTTTTAACCAGTGAAAGGATGGGAGTAATTCCGCTTCCGCCGGCAAAGGCGGCGTAATGTTTTAAATTGGGTTCCAATAGAAATTTTCCAACGGGTGGCATTACTTGCAAAGTGTCGCCAGCTTTAAGTTTTTCATTGGCAAATTTGGAAAACAAACCCTTTTCAACTTTTTTAATACCTACTCTTAGTTCTCCGCTTTTGGGTGAAGAGCAGATTGAATAGGCCCGACGGATCTCTTTTTTCCCATCCTGGAATTTAATAGTAATATATTGGCCGGCTTTAAAGGCAAAAGTTTCCTTTAAATTTTCGGGAATGATAAAGCTAACTGAAACTGAATTTTGAGTTTCTCTTTTTACTTCGGAAATGACAAGCGCTTGAAATTCGCCCATGACTTGAATTTTTTCGCAAAAGTACAAAGGAAATAAAGGAAACATAGTTATTTAGCACTTATTATGACGTTATTTTTTGATGGTTTCTTTAAGAGGGTATGAAAAAGAAATGTATTTTTACCGCTCCTTAGCCGTTCTACATACTAAAAAAGAAGCTTTTAAGTTAGGTATCAATAGAAACCGGATGCACGTGGAGGACTGGATTCTCCAGTCATTGAAATGAGTATGCGCAAGGCGAAAAATCGACAATACAAAACCCCAGAAAATTTTTAGGGATACAGGAATAAAATATATAGATGAAGAGCATTATTAAAATCACCCTCTTTCTTTTAGCTGTTGGTTTTTTGGCAGCTTGTTCGCGGAAAAAGAACACTTTCTTAAACCGCAATACCCAGGCCGTAGCCACGGAGTTTAACACACTCTATAATGGAAACTTGGCATTTGAAGATGGGAAAAAGCAACTTGCGGCTACTTTCCGCGATAACTTCTGGGAAATACTCCCACTGGAGCGGATAGATATTCAGGAAACCGAAACCAAGACCCAAGGCGCTACTACCAATGCCAACTTTAACCGTGCCGAGGAAAAGGCCGCTAAAGCGATCCAAAAACATTCTATGTACATAGATGGAAAGGAGTATAATCCACAAATTGATGAAGCGTATATGCTTCTTGGGAAAGCCCGATATTATGATGGACGATTTATCCCTGCGTTGGATGCCTTTAATTTTATATTGGATAGATATCCTACCAGTAACAGTATCAACATTGCAAAAGTGTGGAAGGCCAAAACCAATATCCGGTTGAACAATGAGGAGTACGCCATTGAAAATCTGAAAAAGATGTTTAAGCAGGCATCATTGGAAGAGTCCGAAATTGCCGATGGTGCGGCAATGATGGCTCAAGCGTATATCAATCTCGATTCTTTGCCACAGGCTTTGGAATACATAAAACTTGCTGTGGCTAATGTCAAGGACAAAGAACTTAAAGGCAGATATACTTTCATAGAAGGACAATTATACAACCGCCTAGACAAAAAAGATAGTGCTAATATCGCTTTTGATCGTGTAATTGAAATGAACAGAAGTACTTCCCGATCTTATCTTATCAACGCTTATATAGAAAAGGCGAAAAACTTTGATTATGATAAAGAGAATCGCCAAGCTTTTCTTGCTCTCCTAAAGGACTTGGAAAAGAATCGGGAAAACCGCCCTTATCTAGACAGAATCTATAACCAAATAGGTCAATATTACCAAAGCACCGATAGTCTGGAAGGAGCTATTGCATATTACAATAAATCCATCAAGGCCTTTAAACAGGATAGAGTGCTTCAATCGGTTAACTACAATACCTTGGCAGAAATCAATTTTGATAATGCCGAATACAAAAATGCCGGAGCGTATTATGATAGTACCCTTTCGTTCCTAGAAGAAAAATCCCGCACCTGGCGACGGGTAAAAAAGAAAAGAGAAAATCTTGATGATGTAATAAAATATGAGGACATCGCTCTTGTGAATGACAGCATTTTGGTTCTTACACAGATGAGTGAAGCGGAGCAATTGGCCTATTTTACCGATTATACTTCCAAACTCCGTGCAAAAGCCGTCCAGGATTCGATAGATGCAGTAAAGAATCAAAAAAGGATTGCCAATAACGAATTTTACAATAAGGACAAAACTTCATCAGGGCCAAAAGGCAGTACTTTCTATTTCTATAATCCTACTACTGTTGCCTACGGAAAAGGAGAGTTCAGAAAGATTTGGGGAGAGCGCCGATTGGAGGATAATTGGAGAATGTCCAGCAAGCGTTCTGCCTTGGAACCCATAGAAGAAAGCATTACAAAGGCCGAACCTATTTCCGAGAATGAGCTTTTTGATCCGCAGACCTACATTTCCAGAATACCTACCGATGCGAATGTTATTGATAGTCTTGCCCAGGACAGGGATATGGCATATTATCAGTTGGGTCTAATCTATAAAGAAAAATTCAAGGAAAATGAATTGGCTGCGGCCCGTTTAAAAAAGTTGCTGAGCAATAATCCAGAAGATCGTTTGGTAGTTCCCGCAAAATATAATCTTTATAAAATCTATGAGGAACTTGGGCAGCCCACCGAAGCAGAAAAATACAAAAATGATATCCTGAACAATTATGCGGATACGCGTTATGCCGAAATCCTACGCAATCCGAATTCGCAGTTGGCAACGGATGAATCCAGTCCTGAATTTAAGTACAAGCAATTATATAAGGAATTTGAAGCGTCCAAATATGCCGATGTGATCCAAAAAGCGGATGACTATATTACCATCTATAACGGAAATTCCATTGTACCCAAGTTCGAGTTATTGAAAGCAACCGCTTTGGCCCGGGAAAAAGGATTTGATGCCTATAAAAAAGCGCTCAATTTTGTTGCCTTGAATTACCCAAATAGCGAAGAAGGAAAACAGGCCCAGGATATTTACAATAATGTATTGCCCAAATTGGAAACGACAGAATTTGTGCCTGATGGAAAGAGCGATAATTGGAAATTGGTGTACCAATTCAACACTAGTGAACTTCCAGAGGCTGAAAAATTGAAAGCCTTATTGGATAAAGGTATTGAGGAGTTGCATTATAATAATCTGTCCACGTCATTGGATTATTACACTCCTGAAACACAACTTTTAATCGTTCACGGACTTCGATCCAAATTAGGTGCCGAAGGATTTGGGGCTGTTCTTAAAGAAAAAAAGGGATATAAAATTAATAAACCCTTCTTTGAGATTTCCTCTCCTAACTATAAAATAATCCAGCTCCATAAAAATTTGGAAGCTTATTTATCAGGGAATCAAACACCCTAGCAAATTATATTATCAAGAATAACAGTTAACCTAATTCCCCTAAAGGTATGTTTTCAGAAAAAAGAGAAAGAAAAAAGTTAGTCGAGCCAGGTTCGGCGCAAAATAGAATTAATGAAGGAACCCGATTGGTAGGAGACGTTTCTTCTACCGGATTTTTTAGAATTGATGGCTGTGTAGAAGGAAATGTAAAAACCCCATCCAAGGTGGTTTTGGGAAAATTGGGAATGATTACAGGAACTTTAGTGTGCGAAAGTGCGGACATAGAAGGAAGATTTGAAGGCAACTTACAGGTTTTTGGAACGTTGACCTTGCGCGCGACAGCAGTTGTAGACGGCGACGTAATAGTAGGCAAACTGGCGGTGGAACCCGGTGCAGTTATGAATGCCTCCTGTACTATGCAAAATGAAGATCCCAAAGTCTCACGGACAAACTTGGCATCAGTAATGCCATCCGACACTAATAATAACCCAGAAAGATTATCTACTAAAAAAAGGAACGGCGAACTAGAATTGACCGATCGCTAGAACAATGTATGAGGATAGAAATAGCGGGTTTAAGAACTGGGCGGTTTTTTCGGGCATTGCCATCCAAATGGGCGTAATTATTGGGCTAGGTGCGTTTTTAGGCATCAAACTCGATGAATATTTCACCAACTCTTATTCGGTTTTTACTATTATACTTTCCTTATTGGGCGTTTTTGTGTCCATGTATGTTCTGATCAGGCAACTCCAAAATTTAAATAAGAAAGAGTAGCTTCATGAAAGTGCACCCTTATTTTTACATTCCTTTATATGTCATAATAGTGACCGCTGTACTTTATGGTTTACATTGGACAATAGTCGAGTCATTAGCGGGTACGTTTAAATTTTTCTATGCGGTGTGGAAGATTTATATCTTCCATTTTGTGGTTACCCTTATTATTTTGTCCACGCTTTACATGGTGAGCAAAAGGCTTCCCAATTATGTGGGCTATGTATTTATGGGATTTATACTGTTTAAAATGACAGCTGCGGTGATATTCCTGATTCCGCTGATAAAAATGGTGGGCGTCTCCAAGATCCCGGATTTCGTATCTTTTTTTGTGCCTTACTTCATTTATCTTTTGCTGGAGATATTAGTCACTTTAAAGCTTCTCAAACAGTCCGAAGTGTAAGGTTTTAGGTCATTTTTCATTTAAATAAACAAATATCTCTATCCGCTTTTTATTTTGGGTAAAAGTTGTACTTTTGCACCACTTTTTAAGACCATAAAATATTTAGTATTTAGCATTATGAGGTTTACTCAAGGATTGATCGGTACTTTGGCAATTGCAGCGGTTTTTTTATTGCCATTTTTTGGTATGGCAACCAACCAACACGAAGGGGAGGCAGAAGGTAAATTTGATCCTAAGGCGTTGATCAATTCGCACGTGTGGGATTCGCACGAGTTTCATATTGCCGATTGGAATGGTCATCCCATAACATTAGCGTTGCCTGTAATTTTGTGGACCGATAACGGCCTTGTTGCTTTTTCTTCTGCAGAATTTCATCACGATAACAACGGTGAGGTTGTAGTAGAAAGAAATGGTGAGAAGTTTATCCGCTATCACGAACACATTTTCTACGCCGATAAATTTGACAAGCAAAAGTTTGATGAGGCCAGTACAATGGGCCGACCTTTTATGTATGAATCCAGACCGTTGGATTTTTCGATCACCAAAACTGTGTTTTCGATGTTCTTGGTTTCTCTTATTCTTGTTCTCCTTTTTGGTTTCTCTGCCCGTCATTACAAGAAAAATAAATTGGCGCCACGTGGAATGACAGGATGGTTGGAGCCTATAATCCTTTTTGTTAGAGACGAGATTGCCATTCCTAATATAGGTGTGAAGTACCAAAAGTATATGCCGTTGTTGTTGACTACCTTTTTCTTTATCTGGGTAAACAACTTGGTGGGTCTTATTCCATTTTTCCCATTTAGCGGTAACGTAACGGGTAACATTATTTTTACATTGGTAATGTCGGTAATTGTTTTCTTGGTGACCATCTTTAGTGGTAACAAATACTATTGGAAACATATTCTTACTCCGGATGTACCAAAAGCTTTATATCCTTTAATGATTCCTATTGAAATCATCGGGATGTTCACAAAGCCTTTCGCGCTAATGGTTCGTTTGTTTGCGAACATTACCGCTGGCCATATTATTATATTAAGCTTGGTGGGCTTGATCTTTATTTTTGAAACTGCGTTTGTATCTCCTGTTTCCATCGCCTTTGTATTATTTATGAGCGTTCTGGAATTGCTGGTAGCTGCATTGCAAGCATATGTATTTACGCTATTGGCTGCTTTGTTTATAGGTCAGGCAGTAGAAGAGCACCATTAATTTTTTATTAATTTTTGTTTAATTTTTTTTAAAAGTTTCAGTTATGACAGGAACATTAGCAGCAGTAGGAGCCGGATTGGCCGTAATAGGTGCCGGTATTGGTATTGGTAAAATTGGTGGTTCAGCAATGGACGCTATCGCCAGACAACCAGAAGCCACCGCAAAAATTCAAACCGCAATGATTATTGCAGCCGCTCTTGTAGAGGGTGTTGCTCTTTTCGCAGTGGTTGTGGCATTGATTGCCTAATTTTTAGAAATCCAACATTCCGCAACGGTTGGTTGCGGGATGTTGTTTTAAACAAAAAACAATTTTCCCAAAAATATTTGTCAAATGAATATAGTAGCACCAGAGAGTTTAATATTGTGGACCACCATTATATTTTTATTGCTTTTGTTTGTCCTTCGAAAGTTTGCGTGGAAACCAATATTGGGCGCGGTAAGAGGTCGTGAAACGTCTATTAATGATGCCTTGGCAGCAGCTGAAAAAGCAAAATTGGAAATGCAAAATATGCATGCCGATAACGAAAAACTGCTTCAGGAGGCCAGAGCTGAAAGAGAGTTGATGATGAAAGAGGCACGTGAGATTAAAACCAAAATGGTTTCCGATGCCAAAGAGGAGGCAAAATCCGAAGCAAATAAAATGATCGCTCAAGCACAAGCTGCCATTGAAAGCGAAAAGAAATCTGCTATTGCTGAACTTAAGCAACAGGTTGCCAGTCTTTCTGTAGAAATTGCTGAAAAGGTAGTGAAGCACGAGCTTTCCGATAAGGAAAAGCAATTGCAGTTAGTAGATCAAATGTTGGGAGAAGCCAAACTTAATTAAGGGCACACCAAAATTAAACAAATAAACCATGAGCAATAGAGCAGCGTTGCGATATGCAAAAGCGATTTTGCAGACTGCGAACGATAATAATACCGGAGCAGTGTTATTTGGGGATATGAAGTCCGTTAATGATACTATTAAAGGTAGCCGGGAATTGCAGGCAGTACTTCAAAGCCCTGTTATAAAAGCAAATGATAAGCAGGAAGCTCTTCTGAAAATATTCAGTGGACAATCGTCAACCACTCATTCTCTTATTAGGATTTTGGTAGAGAACAAGCGAGCTTCACTATTGGGCCAAGTAGCAGAGAGTTATATCAGTCTTTATAACGATGAGCATGGGGTAAAAGTGGCAAGTGTAACTACTGCTGTTCCTCTTTCACAGGAATTGGAATCCAGAGTTATGGCCAAAGTAAAGGAGTTGACAGGCAGTGAAGAGGTAAATTTAACCAGTGAAATAGATCCATCCATTATTGGCGGATTTATTCTTAGGGTTGGAGACGTACAATATGACGCCAGCATTGCAAATCAATTTCGAAAGTTAAAAAGGGAATTCAGTAAATCAATATAATTAGGAAATTAGATTTAGTCTAGCATCTATAATCTGAAATCTAACATCTAAATAAACATGGCAGAAGTAAAACCAGCTGAAGTATCAGCAATCTTAAAGCAACAACTTTCAGGATTTGAAGCCAACGCTTCCCTGGATGAAGTAGGAACTGTTTTAACCGTTGGTGACGGGATTGTTCGTGCATACGGACTATCCAATGCCCAATACGGTGAATTGGTGGCTTTTGAAAGTGGCCTGGAAGGGATCGTTTTGAACCTTGAGGAGGATAACGTAGGGATCGTACTTTTAGGACCATCAAAAGAAATCAAAGAAGGTTCTACCGTAAAAAGAACCCAGCGTATTGCTTCTCTAAATGTTGGAGAGGGCATTGTAGGTCGTGTAGTTAATACTCTTGGCCAGCCTATAGATGGAAAAGGACCTATTACGGGTGAAACCTATGAAATGCCGTTGGAGCGTAAAGCCCCCGGTGTTATCTATCGTCAACCGGTAACCGAGCCTCTTCAAACCGGTATCAAATCCATCGATGCTATGATTCCAGTTGGTCGAGGCCAGCGTGAGCTTGTTATTGGTGACCGTCAAACTGGTAAATCGACTGTATGTATCGATACCATTTTGAATCAAAAAGAATTTTATGATGCAGGGAAGCCTGTATATTGCATATATGTTGCCATTGGGCAGAAAGCTTCAACGGTGGCGAATATTGCTCAAGTGCTTGAAGAAAGAGGCGCTTTGGCCTATACTACCATTGTTGCCGCCAACGCTTCCGATCCCGCTCCTATGCAGGTATATGCTCCTTTTGCAGGTGCTGCAATTGGAGAATATTTCCGTGACACCGGTCGTCCAGCATTGATTGTTTATGATGATCTTTCAAAACAAGCTGTTGCTTATCGTGAAGTTTCCCTTTTGCTTCGTCGTCCACCAGGACGTGAGGCTTACCCTGGAGACGTTTTCTTCCTTCACTCCCGTCTATTGGAGCGTGCTGCTAAGGTTATCGCCGATGACGGAATCGCAAAAGAAATGAACGATCTCCCAGAATCATTAAAAGGAATTGTAAAGGGTGGTGGTTCATTGACTGCTTTACCGATAATTGAAACCCAGGCAGGTGACGTTTCTGCTTACATTCCAACAAACGTGATTTCCATTACGGATGGTCAGATTTTCTTGGATGGCGATTTGTTTAACGCGGGTGTTCGTCCGGCTATTAACGTAGGTATTTCCGTATCACGTGTGGGTGGTAACGCTCAGATCAAATCGATGAAAAAGGTAGCTGGTACCCTTAAATTGGATCAGGCTGCATTCCGTGAATTGGAGGCATTTGCCAAATTTGGTTCCGATCTTGATGCTGCTACTCTTAACGTAATTGAAAAAGGACGACGTAACGTTGAAATCCTTAAACAGGCACAAAACGATCCATATACCGTAGAAGATCAGATTGCGGTTATCTATGCAGGTTCCAAAAACCTAATGCGAGATGTACCTGTTGAAAAAGTAAAAGAATTTGAAAGGGATTATCTTGAAATGCTGAATGTAAAACACAGAGATACTCTCGATGCCCTAAAAGCTGGAAAACTAACAGATGAAGCTATTGGAGTAATGACTTCGGTCGCTAAAGACCTTTCAGCGAAATATAAGAAATAATTCAGAATTCAGAATTCAGAATTATGAATTATGTTCCTCGGAATAATGCTATTGTCGACAAGTCATTTTACTTTGCTTGCAAGATCGTGGTTTATTCCGAGGAATTAAAATCAAAGCGTTTTTACGAAATAGCAAATCAGTTATTGAAATCTGGGACAAGTATTGGTGCCAATGTCAGGGAATCTCAAAGAGGCGTTAGTACAAAAGACCTCAAAAATAAACTGGGAATAGCCTTAAAAGAAGCGGATGAAACTTCTTTTGGTTGGATATAATTGAAGAAACAAAAATTCACGAAGTTCCAATAGGGCTTCGAAAGGATTGTGAAGAGTTGATGAAACTTTTGGTAACCATAATTAAAAATTCATAATTATCTTGTCATAATTCTGAATTCATAATTCATAATTAAAAGAATGGCTAATCTTAAAGAAATACGAAACCGAATATCCTCCGTAGGTTCTACGATGCAGATCACAAGTGCCATGAAAATGGTTTCTGCTGCGAAGTTGAAAAAGGCGCAAGATGCCATTACGGCTATGCGGCCCTATTCGGAAAAACTTACCGAGTTGCTACAGAATTTAAGTGCAACTCTGGAAGGGGATGCGGGAGGAAAATATTCAGAGCAACGGGAAGTAAACAAAGTGTTGATTGTTGCGATTACCAGTAATCGTGGGTTGGCGGGAGCTTTCAATAGTAATATTATGAAAGAGGCCCGTAATCTTGTTGGCGGGGTTTATGCAGGAAAAAAGGTTGATTTTATGACCTTGGGAAAAAAGGGAAATGACCTTATCAAAAAGAACAATTCCATTTTCCATAATAACAATGCTATTTTTGACGATCTTTCCTTTGATGCTTCTTCCGAGATTGCTCAAAAATTGATGGACCTTTACGCCGAGGGAAAGTATGACAAGATTGTTTTGGTCTATAATAGTTTCAGAAATGCAGCCACGCAGGTAGTTATTTCTGAACAGTTCTTACCAATCTTGCCTACCCAGAATGTATTACAGGAATCCAAACAGTCCGAAACTTTTTACATTTTTGAACCCTCTAAAGAGGAAATCGTGGAGGCATTGATCCCCAAAAGTTTGAAGACACAATTGTTTAAGGCGCTTCGCGATAGTGTAGCAAGTGAACATGGAGCGCGTATGACTGCAATGCACAAGGCAACAGATAACGCAACCGAACTTAGAGACAACTTAAAACTTCAGTACAATAAAGCCCGTCAGGCTGCAATTACTAATGAAATCCTTGAGATTGTTGGAGGTGCAGAAGCGTTGGCAGGCTAAAAACACCGAATATAATTCGGCAGTTTCTTAAGTCGAAATTATTAATAGATAAAATATCCCTTCCGTTTTACCTTCGGAAGGGATATTTTTTTGTACCTGTATTATAACGGGGAAAAAATGGCTCAAGAGATTCGTTTTCACCAAACGGTTATTCGGAAACAATTGCTGTGTGTTGCTATTTATAAATAGATTTAAAATCATCTATATATGAAAGAATCCATCTAGGGTTAGGACCTATACTTTCCACCCTATCTAATGAACCATCCGTGGGACATCCGTGGCTTATCTATGGAATATCTATGGAGTATATACGGGTGAACCACGACTCTTCCTAAATTTATCAATGGACTATAATTTAGAAATATAATTATTTATATCAATTTGGAAGCAAGTTTTGTTAATGATCAAAACACTAAGAGTAATTTTTTAAAATGGCTTTAAGGCCTTTTAGAGCGTTTAAGGATATTAGATCTATAACTAAACCTATTTCGAACAGTGTGGCTTTAAAAAAGCTGCTTTTGCTTTAGTAGGTATGTGCATTAACCTATCACAACAACGTATCTTATTATTTAGAAAAGAGCCTTTATAGCTTATTAAAGAGTAAAATTCACTCCAATTCCCAATGCTTCGCGGATTTGAAATCCTTGAACGGCATCATCATCATAAATAGCCTGGAAGGTCACGTTTGTAGAAAGAACCTTATTGATTTTCATAACAAGATTCAATGTGTAATCAATGTCCACATTTTCCGGCTTTTGCAGATAATCGGAATATAGATTCAAGATATTTTCCGCAGAAACATTTGTCATAAGTTGGAACTTTGCATAGCCCGAAAGCGATGCTCCCAACCCGAATTTATACGATTTGTTTGCCTCAACACCATAATATTTTTTTTCTTCGTACTTTCTTACTGCTTCTGCATCGTTTTCATCTACTTTGGTAAATTGCTTATCAACTATTGTAAACCGTGCCGTAATGGGCGCTACGTTCACATAAAGGTTATCATTCTTTTTCCATAGGATACCAGGTCCAAATTGAAGGTAGGCTGGAGAAAAAATATGTGAAACCTCAGTGCGGTAGCCCGGCTCTGATTGCTCTAAGTCCTTATTAAAAGTATATCCTTTGCCAATTTGGGTTTTAAAATTAAGGAACAATGAATAGTATAGATTTGTATCCCTGATTTCTTTGCCCAAAATGGAGTTTAATTCAAAACGATCATTGGTTTTTGTTGTGTATTTATCACCATTTTTTTTGGTAAGTCCATAATCGAGCAAAAATCTATTGTTCCAACTAACTTTGTCTTTTCGGTAATTCAAGTCATAGGTCACTGAAATGTTTCCCGCATAATTGGTAGTTCCTCCTCCTTGCCATTCGGTATTAAATGCCGCCTGATTGAAAGTAAATGCAAAATTTCCCGAATTGTTCCAACCGTCAGGAATGGAATCTTTCTTTTTGGTTTCCTGCGCCGAAGCTATAAAAGAAATAGCTAAAAGGCTGAAAGACAAAAGTGTTTTTTTGAACATACTGACTAAATTTTAGTTTGCAAATATACATACTAGTCGCATCAACGGAATGTGAAAAAAATCTAAAATTGTTTCGGAAAGCCTAAAATCTCCTTTTTTGGGAAGAAATTGCTAAAGAAAAATTGTTGCAAATAGAAGAGCTGCTTCCGTTTCACAAACAATCTTGATTGGGCTGGAAAAATGATTGTGAAGAAGGAGGAGTTGCTTAGGAGAGAGCAACAATTCCTGGGATCCTACCATTATTCCAAGCTCTTTGAAAGGTGTATAAACAAAATTAAATCCTCTTTCCGTGTTGATAACGAGTGGGTAATTGGCCTTTAAAAAATGACTGCTCAGGGATCCTTTAATTCCTTGGCTAATCATAAGGTTCAAATCCTTGACCAGGCCGTAACTTTTAGTAAACCAATTGCCATCGAATTCATATGTTTCGAAGGGATTAAGGGTTATAAAGTTTTGATTGTCATGGGTTAAAATAAGGTTACCATCCAATGGTGTTATAAACCTTTGGATTTTTTCCAGTTTAGAGAATTGCGATTCTTCCTGTTCAACCGTTGCTGTGCTTAGGCGAAACTGAAAATCCAAAGCTCTTAAAGTGGACTTCTCCGGATATATAAATAATTGGGTGGTTGTTCCTCCGGACCAATTGGAAGTTATAAAATCCTCTTTCTTTAAGATTTTACAATAGTTATTCATAGAAGGTCCTAGCCACAATAAAAGTTGAAATCAATTTATTGAAAGACGTAATCTCATTTTTCGAATGAAAGAATTATCGTTTTTTGTAAAGAGGAACGGATGAGCAAGCTTCACCGTACATGATACTTTTGGCGAAGGGCCGAAGTTTTTGTGCTAAAAGAACGTAGGCATTTTCGGGAATTGGTTTTCGCGCGCATCCTTTTATTATCAAAGGCTTGTCCTGATAACCACTGCAGTCCAAATTTTGGATAATTTCAGTAAAGAGAATGTTTTCGAGCGTCTCTAGGTTCCCCACTACTACTTTAGAGGCAAACCGCGCTAAATGCAAGGAAAGTAACATATATGCCCATCCAGGAATTATGGCATCCGCGCTGCAGTATAAGGCAACATAAGTATTTGTGTATTTGGACCAATCGTGATTATTTGCTTTTTCCCGAAAATCTTTTTCCCGTAATACAATACCTTCATATAGCCATTCAGAGATATCTAAAGTTACTCGCTCGCCACGCGGATAAAAGTCTTCCAAGTCCACTACCACGAGTTTACTATTTGCTACACGATTTATAATTTCTTCGGCCACGATTTATGTACAATTTTTAAGATTCAGAGAATATTATAAGATTAAAACTAATGGAAGGCTTGGCGCAATTACGATTCCGTTTGGACTGCGCTCAAGCCAATACTAAAGATTTTGACAAAAGAGTGAAACTTTAAAAGTAAACTTTATAAAAACGAATTATAGCATTCCTAGCTCAAGCTTAGCCACATCGCTCATTAATTCCTGTCCCCAAGGTGGATCAAAGGTGATTTCCACTTCAGCATCTTTTATCATGCTCAGTGTTTTTACCTTTTCCTCTACTTCCAAGGGTAAACTTTCGGCAACGGGACAGTTGGGAGAAGTAAGCGTCATCAATATTTTGACTTCGCGATCTTCATTAATCATTACATCATAGATAAGTCCCAGTTCATAGATGTCAACCGGTATTTCAGGGTCGTAAATAGTTTTAAGTACATCAACAATCTTTTCGCCTAAATCGGCCATGTTTATTTCAGGTTCCATTGTATTAAGAATTTAATTTTGTCTGGAAGGCCATAGCATCCAGTTTCATTTGTTTTATCATTGAAACAAGCCCATTGGCGCGAGTAGGAGAAAGATGTTCCTTCAAACCGATTTCATCGATAAATGAAGTGTCTGCTTTCAGGATTTCTTTTGGTTCCTCGTGGGAAAAAACCCTGACCAATAGCGCCACGATTCCTTTAGTGATTATGGCATCACTATCTGCCGTAAAAATTACTTTTCCATCCGTTAATTCCGAATGGAGCCATACTTTGCTCTGGCAACCGTTGATGAGTTTGTTGTCTGTTTTATATTGGGGATCGATGGTTTCCATTGATTTTCCAAGTTCGATCATATATTCGTAACGTTGCATCCAATCGTCGAACATGGAAAACTCATCTATCAATTCCTCTTGCTTCTCTCTTATTGTCATCAAATTAATTACTTCTTTTTATCTTTTGTAGCTTTTAGCAATACACTTCTATCAGTTTTGGAATACAATGTTAAGGTGTTTTCCTGAAGTTCGAAAGACCCCGTATTATTAAGGGCATCAAGGAATTTTCTTTCTAATTCCATTGTATTATCCTCGGCACATTCCCTCGACGTTACAGCGATGTCCTTAAAGTTGATAGTGTAAAGGTCGAGGGTATATTTTCCGAAAAGAGAGTTACAACCTGTATTCCCCTGAATGGAATTATCTACCGCTGACAGACTAAAAGAAGGTACATTTTGGCCTGAAACTTTTTGGCCTTTTAATGCAGTTACTGTATAACTGCCGGTAAGTTGAACGTTTCCGGCTACATCAATAACTTTTTTTGTTTCGTCACAACCAGTAAAAAGAACGGTTAAGGCTATTAGGGACAGGGTGATCAATTTTTTCATAACAGATGATATTTAAGTTTATCAATTCAAGGTACAAGCAAATACTCGTTTCCTGTTGCTAGCTTAACATCATTTTAGCTTTTTTCACAGCGGAAACAAGGGCATCAACTTCCTCCATGGTATTGTAAAATGCAAAAGAAGCTCTAACGGTCCCTGGAATTTTAAAGTAATCCATTATCGGTTGGGCACAATGGTGGCCAGTGCGAACGGCGACCCCTAGTTTATCCACAATACTGCCGATATCATAGGGATGGATTCCGTCTATATTAAAAGAAATTACCGATGTTTTTTGTGCGCCTGTGCCATAGATTTTTAAACCGTCGATCTTCATTAGTTCTTGGGTGGCATACTCCAATAGTGCATCTTCGTGTTCCACAATATTTTTAAATCCGATACTGTTTAAATAATCGATAGCGGCGCCAAAGGCTATTCCTCCACATATATTGGGAGTTCCTGCTTCAAATTTGAACGGAAGGCCGGCATAAGTGGTTTTTTCAAAAGTCACTTGATCAATCATATCTCCGCCTCCCTGATAGGGAGGAAGTTTATTTCCCCAGCTTTCCTTCATATAAAGAATTCCAATTCCTGTAGGGCCACACATTTTATGGGCAGAGGTTACATAGAAGTCGACATCCAAGGCCTGAAAATCGGGTTTTATATGGGAACAGGATTGTGCCCCGTCTATTAGCACGGCCGCACCCACTGCGTGGGCTTTTTCGATAATTTCAGCAATGGGATTTATGGTTCCCAAGGCATTGGAAACGTGGTTTACAAAAACTAATTTGGTTTTATCCGAAAGTAAATTCCCATATTCCGAAATTACAAGTTCGCCTTCGTCGTTCATCGGGATAACCTTTAGAATGGCACCAGTACGCTCGCAAAGCATTTGCCATGGAACTATATTGGAATGATGCTCCAAGGCTGATACAATTACCTCGTCGCCCATTTTCAGCTCATCGGAGAATACGGTGGCAACCAAATTTATACCATACGTGGTTCCCGGAGTAAAGAGGATTTCATAACTCTCTTTTGCATTAAAATGCTTTTGGATCTTTTTCCGTGCCAATTCATAAGCCTCCGTAGCTTCCTGCGAAAGCGTATGCACACCGCGATGAATATTGGCATTGTAATTACTGTAATAATCAACAATGCAATCTATAACCTGTTTTGGTTTCTGGGAAGTCGCGGCATTGTCCAAATAAACCAAGGGATAACCATTTACTTCTCGGGAAAGGATTGGAAAATCATTGCGTATTTTTTGAATATTGAAGGACATTTTTTGTATTAGTTGAAGAGGAAATGTTACTGATATTTGGATTTCCTTTATTTCGTTTATCTTATTTTGGAAGGATCTTTCCTTATATCGAATACGTGCGAACTATCTTTTCTATTTTTTGGGATGTTGATCCAGTAGCTAATTTTATAATTTTATTATTTCAAAAATCAACAGTGTTCCGTTAAAACATTACAAAGTTTCTCTGAATGAACCAAGCGGTGCGGTGCTTGTAGATTCATTCTTTTCGATTTATTTCAAAATTAGCGAATGGTTAAAATTGAAAAATAACAGAGTTATTACCAATCCTTGAATTGATTTCTTTATAATTCAAATCCCAGATTAACCCCAATCTTATTGGCAATCAATTTATTGATGCGCGTTTTGAGTTCTGGAATTTTTACACTTTCCAGAACAGTATTGGCAAAGGCATACATTAAAAGCGCCTGCGCTTCCTTAAGCCCAATGCCTCGGCTTCGCAAATAGAAAAGGGCATCTTCATCCAACTGGCCTACTGTACATCCGTGGGAACATTTTACGTCGTCCGCGAAAATCTCCAATTGTGGTTTGGCATTTATGGTTGCCTTATCATCTATTAGGATATTGTTGTTTTGTTGAAAAGCATCAATTTTTTGTGCTATTCTGTCCACAAGAATCTGCCCGTTGAAGATTCCGGTAGAACTTTCGGCAAAAAGACCTTTATAATCCTGATGACTTTCGCAATTGGGCGATTGATGATGGACCAAGGTATTGTGATCCACATGTTGTTTGCCTTCAAGAATGGTTACTCCTTTTAAAGTGGAATCGCAACGTTCTCCTTTTTGATAAAAGTTCAAGTTGTTCCTTACAAGTTCACCTCCAAAAGAAAAAGTGTGCACATGGCAGATACTTTGTGTTTCCTGTGAAATATAAGTGTTATCTATCAAGGATGACGTTACCGTGTCATTCTGGATTTTGTAATAATCAATATGCGCACGTTTCTCGGCAAAAATTTCAGTCACCGAATTAGTAAAGACTTTATTTTCGGAAAGACTTTGATGGCGTTCAATAATCTGGACGTGGGCATTCTCTCCTACTACAATTAGGTTACGTGGTTGAAGAAACATGGCTGCTTCATTACCTGTAGAGAAATTGATAATCTCAATAGGTTTTTTCACTTCCTTGTGAGCGGGAATATTAATAAACGCACCATCCTTGGTAAAAGCTGTATTTAGGGAAGTTAAGCCATCCTTTTTTGCAACCTTGTTAAAATATGCTTCAATTATGGGCTTATACTGGCTCTTGGTTAAAGCTGCGGACATTAAACAAATGTCCACATTGTCGTGTGTAGTCTCAGACAAAAATGAATTGTACACTCCATCGACAAACACTATTTTATAAGTGTCTATTTCGTGGAGAAAATAAGGGCGCACCTTGGCCCATTCAACATTGCTTTCCTTGTTGGAAATAATGCTGTAATCCTCTTTTAACAGTTGATTCAGGGAAGTATATTTCCATGCTTCCTGTTTTTTAGTAGGAAAGCCTTGTTCCTCAAAAAGTTTAATGGCATTGTTGCGCACATCGTGGATAGGGGAATCAAATTCCAGGTAATCCTCGAGGGCGATATATGATGTAAGTAATTTATCTTTAAAGCTCATGATGAGTTTCTTGTTTAAATTTCAGGTTTCAAGTTATTTGAACTTGGTGCCTTTAAATTCATTCTTATTTAAATAATTAATGAAGCCTGCAATTTTTTTGCTTAGGCTCATATATCTTTCCACTAAAGACAATAGTTCTTCTTCGGAAATATTGCTGGAATCGAAAATTCCAAAAATTTGCGGTTTGGATTCTCCTGCCTATCCTTTGTCGATAGAGAGAAACTGTCTAAATTTCAAATTTTCATACCCGTTCAAACCCTTCTGCTATATTGTCCATCACAGAGCCGGATGAAGCCTTTATTTGTTTCTTCAGTTATAGTCGGTTTTTAAATCATGTTTCTGGAAAGAAGAATTATTTCATGTGAAAGAAGGCTCGCCTCTTTCCCTATCTCTAAATCTTCAAATCTTTCAATCGTAGACAAAGTTTTCGACGTTTATGTTAAACCAGAAACCTGAAAACAGAATTCATAATTCTGAACTGTTAAACTAATTCTTCCTTAATCCAATCGTAACCTTTTTCCTCAAGTTCATAGGCAAGTTCTTTGGTGCCGGATTTTACGATTTTTCCATTCATCAAAACGTGCACAAAATCTGGGACGATATAATCCAAAAGACGTTGATAGTGTGTAATCAATATTACCGCATTATCCTCACTTTTTATCTTGTTAACTCCATTGGCAACCACTTTAAGGGCGTCAATATCCAAGCCTGAGTCGGTTTCGTCCAATATTGCCAGTTTTGGTTCCAACATGGCAAGTTGGAAAATTTCGTTTCGTTTTTTTTCACCTCCGGAAAACCCTTCATTTAAGGAACGGGACAAAAACTTTCTATCAATTTCCAAAAGATCTGCCTTTTCCTTGATCAGTTTAAGCATCTCAGCAGCTGGCATATCGCCAAGTTTTTTGGATTTTCGGGTTTCATTTATGGCCGTTTTAATAAAGTTGGTCACGGAAACTCCTGGAATTTCAACCGGATATTGGAATGAAAGAAAAATTCCTTTGTGGGCTCGGTCCTCTGGGTCAAGATCAACAACCGATTCGTTTTCAAAAAGAATTTCTCCTTGGTTTACCTGATATTCATCCTTTCCTGCAATTACGGATGCCAAAGTACTTTTCCCGGAACCATTAGGTCCCATAATAGCATGTACTTCCCCCGCATTAACCTTTAGGTTGATGCCTTTAAGAATGTCATGGCCATCCAAACCAGCGTATAAATTTTTAATTTCTAACATAATTAACTTTTGTTTGCTTTCAGTTCTACATCAGCCTTTCTGGGCGTATCGCTGACATTTATTATTTCAGTTATTGTAATGATTTCGTCCCAGCCATCAGCGCCCTCGGGTTTATGAGTTACTTTACCTCTAACGATAACGGGAACCATATCAAAATCACCTTCTTTAATTGCTGCTACTCTTTGCGCAAGATCTTTTGCCACATCATTTATCTGTACGCCATAAACAAAGGAATTGCCTTTAAAAACCGAAGCATCTTCCGTATAAATAAACTCACCTTCGTAGGTAAGTACAGGCGAATTTTCTACTGCCTCAGTTTCGGCCTGAGGCTCTTCTTTCTCCTTTTTTGTATTGTTGCAAGACAATAAAAAACAAGGAAATAAAAGCAACAACAATATTTTTTTCATCCTATTTAAAAATTTGGCATTAAGTGGCAATTACCCTACACTTCCCTCTAAACTTATTTCCAGTAATTTTTGCGCCTCCACTGCAAACTCCATAGGAAGTTTATTTAATACTTCTTTACTAAAGCCGTTTACAATTAGCGCTATTGCTTTTTCAGTACTGATACCTCTTTGATTGCAATAGAAAATTTGATCTTCCCCAATTTTACTGGTTGTGGCCTCGTGTTCCACTTTTGCGGTTTTATTTTTTACCTCGATATAAGGAAAAGTATGTGCACCACATTGATTACCCATTAATAGGGAATCACATTGGGAGAAATTTCTGGCATTATCTGCATTGGGCATAACCCTAACAAGTCCACGGTAACTGTTGTGGGATTTTCCAGCTGAGATACCTTTGGAAATAATCGTGCTTTTAGTGTTCTTGCCAATGTGGATCATTTTGGTTCCTGTATCGGCTTGCTGGAAATCATTGGTAACGGCTACGGAATAGAATTCACCTATGGAATTATCTCCTTTTAGAATACAGCTGGGATACTTCCAAGTTACCGCACTTCCTGTTTCTACTTGAGTCCAGGATATTTTCGCGTTCTTTTCGCAAATTCCACGTTTGGTAACAAAGTTGAACACTCCGCCTTTTCCTTCTTTATCACCGGGATACCAATTTTGAACAGTAGAATATTTAATTTCTGCTCCGTCCATGGCAATAAGTTCTACCACGGCAGCGTGCAATTGGTTTTCGTCACGGCTTGGCGCAGTACATCCTTCCAAATAACTTACGTAACTTTCCTCATCTGCAATTAGAAGCGTTCTTTCAAATTGTCCAGTGCCACCTTGATTTATTCTAAAGTATGTGGACAATTCCATTGGGCATCTAACTCCCTTTGGAAGATAGCAGAACGAGCCATCGCTAAAAACGGCACTATTAAGAGCAGCATAGAAGTTGTCTCTTGGCGGAACAACGGTTCCAATGTATTTTCTCACCAATTCCGGATGTTCTCGGATTGCTTCGGAAATGGAACAGAAAATGATGCCTTTTTCATTTAGGCTTTTCTTGAATGAAGTTGCTACAGAAACAGAGTCAATTACCACATCCACCGCTACACCGGTTAGCTTTTTTTGTTCGTCTATGGAGATTCCCAGTTTTTTAAAGGTATCCAGCAATTCGGGATCTACCTCATCGAGACTGCCGTATTTTGGTTTTTTGGTCGGAGCGGAATAGTAGGAAATATTTTGGAAATCGGGTTTGTCATATTTTACATTTGCCCATTCCGGTTCTTCCATAGTTTGCCAATAACGGAAAGCTTCCAAACGCCATTCGGTCATCCATTCGGGCTCTTCTTTTCTTTTTGAAATGGCTCTAATTACATCTTCATCCAAGCCTACCGGAAAAGTATCCGATTCTATATCTGTAAAGAAGCCGTATTCATACTCTTTGGATTCCAGCTCTTTTTTTAAATCGTCTTCTGTATATTTCATAATACTACATGTGTCTTAAATATTCTACAATTTTAAAGCGAAAATGATTCGCCACAACCGCACGTACGGTTAGCGTTGGGATTTTGGAAAATGAAGCCCTTTCCATTAAGGCCTCCACTGAATTCCAGAGTAGTTCCCACCAGATACAAAAAACTCTTTTTGTCCACCGCGATCTTAACGCCCAGATCTTCAAAGAGTTTGTCGTTTTCACCAAGTTGCTTGTCAAAATTGAGTTCATAGCTCAATCCAGAACAGCCGCCACTCTTTACGCCAACCCGAACGAAATCGTGGGTAATTTCAAATCCGCTCTCTGCCATCAACTGTGCAATCCGTGATTTTGCATTTTCACTTAACTTGATCATAATATAGACTAATTCTAAATTAGAGCACAAATATACATTAAATTGACCGCTTTACCATATTGAAAAGGGAACTTTAAAACTATCATGGCATAGATTTCACTGATTACTTGGGCGCATGATTTAGATAGTATAGCTTACTTTTGTAGCAAACCGTGTATATAATGTTTGACAATAAAGACAACTCCACAAATAGCATATCGAATTTGGGCGAATTCGGGCTTATAGACCATTTGACCAAAAATTTCACCATAAAACAAGAATCTACCGTTATGGGAATAGGGGACGACTGTGCGGTTATCGCTGGCAATTCTGATAAGGAAATTGTAGTTACCACAGATCTTCTTCTAGAGCATGTCCATTTTGACTTGAGCTATATGCCTTTAAAACATTTGGGGTACAAAGCGGTTGTTGTTAATCTTTCCGATGTATACGCCATGGCGGCAATACCAACGCAAATTACTGTTTCCATAGCAGTATCCAACAGATTTCCGATTGAGGCCCTTGAAGAACTGTATGCCGGAATTACAGCCGCTGCCAAATTCTATAATGTGGATGTTGTTGGGGGCGATACTACTTCTTCCACTACAGGATTATTGATCAGTGTCACGGCCATTGGAACTGTGGACAAAGGTGAGGCCATATATAGAAGTGGAGCTGCCATAAATGATCTTATTGTGGTATCCGGGGATTTGGGCGGTGCCTATATGGGCCTTCAAGTATTGGAACGGGAGAAACAGGTATTCCTGGTTAATCCCAATTCCCAACCCGACTTGGAACCCTATTCCTATTTGGTAGAAAGACAATTAAAACCTGAAGCAAGAAAGGATATTCCACAACTGCTTAGGGAACTGGGAGTTAAACCAACCTCGATGATTGATATAAGTGATGGACTCTCTTCCGAAACTATTCATTTATGTAAAAACTCCAAATTAGGATGTAATCTTTATGAAGATAAAATTCCTTTAGATCCCCAAGTTATCACCACCTGTGAAGAATTTAATTTGGACAGTACCACCATTGCCTTAAACGGGGGCGAAGATTATGAATTGCTTTTTACTATAAAGCCGCAGGATTTTGAGAAAATAAAGGGCAACCCGCACTTATCCATAATAGGACATATGACGGAGGAACAAGAAGGAAGACACCTGTTTACCCGAGCGAATACAAAAATCCCATTAATTGCCCGCGGATGGAATGCCATGGAAAATAACACCTAGAATATTCTGATTTTTTAATAAGGGAAAATATTAAAGAGTTTGTTGCAAAAATTCCAAAACCGCAGGTTGGTTCTCCAGGGTGCTCAAATGGCCACCTGCAATTACCTTGGTATTGGCCCCACATTCCTGCGCGATGATAAGGGTATCCTCCAAGGGAATTATGGGATCATCTTCTCCTAATAAAATATATTTTGGACGAGGAAAATTCTTGAGGATAAAAGCCCTATCCTTTCGTTCTTTCATACCTCGAAGAGCAGCCTTAATTCCTTCCACGGGAAACGAATAGGCAAGAGTCTTTGAATTTTCTATGGCTTCCGAAAATTGGTCTCTGGAACTTTCGCCTGCCCAATTGGCTATAGCCATGCTGATATAGGCATGCGGGCTTCGGTCAATAATTTTAAGAGCGCGATCCCGGGTTTTTTTTCGTTCGGGATTATCTGCAATGGGAGTTGAGTTTAAAAGCACGATTTTTGCAACCTTTTCAGGATATTTCTCAGTGAAGGCCATAGTTACATATCCGCCCATGGAATGCCCAACAAAAGTGGCGCTGGAAATTTTGAGATGGTCGAGAATATCATTTACCACGGTTGCCATTAGTTCCATAGAGTGGGTGGGGGAGATTACGCCGCTCTCACCAAGTCCTGGTAGGTCGATAACAACAATATTCTTTTCTTCGGATAAGGTTGGCATTAATGGTTCCCACATCTGGGAGCTTTCCAAAAAACCATGAAGTAGCACTGTAGTAGGACCTTTGCCAATGGAATTATAATAAATGGGGGTGTTTTTATAATCAAACAGCATCGTCAATATTTATATTTTTGTGGAAAAATGAAAGGCCCAGACGGGCCCTTTTTATTATTTATTCATTAGATCTTCAATCTCATCAATTTCGATAGGAATATTACGCATTAGGTTAAAGGGCTCTCCGCTCTTTTGGATAACCACATCATCTTCCAATCGAATCCCTAATTTTTCTTGTGGAATATAAATCCCCGGCTCCACGGTAAATACCATATTAGCTGTCATTGGCTCCCATAGAATACCATAATCGTGTGTGTCAAGCCCCATATTGTGACTGGTTCCATGCATAAAGTATTTTTTATATGCAGGCCAAGATGGATCCTCATTTTGGACATCGGCTTTATCCAATAGCTTTAGGTCCAGAAGCTCCTGGGTCATTATTTTCCCTACCTCTTTATGGTAGTCCTTCCAAATTGTTCCGGGAACCAACATTTTAGTCGCTTCATTTTTTACATTCAGAACTGCTTTATAAACCTGTTTTTGACGCTCCGTGAATTTTCCATTAACGGGAATGGTCCGGGTCATATCGCTGGAATAGTTTGCATATTCTGCACCTACATCCATAAGAATCATATCTCCTTCTTTGCATTGCTGATTGTTTTCGATATAATGCAAAACATTTGCGTTATTTCCACTGGCAATAATGGGGGTATAGGCAAAACCTTTAGAACGATTACGGATGAATTCATGAATAAACTCGGCCTCAACTTCATATTCCCAAACTCCAGGTTTTACAAATTGCAGGACCCGTCTAAAACCCTTTTCCGTTATATCACAAGCTTTTTGAATTAAATCCAATTCTATAGGATCTTTTACAGACCGCAATCTTTGCAGTATCGGATTGCTACGTTCCCAGGAATGTGCAGGATACTGTGCTTTGGTTTTTTTGATAAATCGATCTTCGCGGGTTTCCGTTTCTACATTTTGCCGGTAGTGCTCATTGGTATTAAAGTATATTCTATCTGCCTGAGTCATTACTTCAAAAAATACCTTGTCAAATTCCTTCAGCCAATAAACCGACTTGATGCCGCTGACTTCAAAAGCTTTTTCCTTGGTAAGTTTTGCTCCTTCCCATACAGCAATATGATCGTTAGTTTCTCTTACAAACAACATTTCCCGATGCTCTTTGTGAGGCGCATCTGGATATAACACCAATATGCTTTCCTCTTGGTCCACGCCACTCAAATAAAAAATGTCCCGAGCCTGTTCAAAAGCCATTGTGCTATCAGCACTTATGGGATAAATATCATTACTATTAAACACTGCCACACTGTTTGGTTTCATCTGGGCCGTAAAGTTTTTACGATTTGTGACAAATAGTTTACTGGAGATTTGATCGTATTTCATTGCAATTGTTTATTTATCCAAAATTATCGATTTCCATTTTAACCACATCTAAATAGAGGTTAAAACTATTTTAGTGCAACATTACCATCAGAAATAAAAAAGAGGATAATTGCTTATCCTCCCGGTGTTTTATTGAATAATCTCTATAAAATTATTTTGACAACCACTTTTTATAAGAAACCGCTTCCTTAATGGTATCTGCAACGTCCGAAATCGCAATTCGTTCCTGCACCATGGAATCCCGATGTCTGATAGTGACGGTTTGGTCTTCTAAGGTTTGATGATCAACGGTAATACAGAAAGGGGTACCAGCGGCATCCTGACGGCGATATCGTCTTCCCACGGCATCTTTTTCATCATAGACTACATTGTAATCCCATTGAAGGTCCTCGATAATTTGCTGGGCTATTTCCGGAAGACCATCTTTTTTCAATAGGGGCAATACGGCTGCTTTTATGGGAGCAAGAATGGCCGGAATTTTAAGAATTGTTCTTGTGCTGCCGTCCTCGAGTGTTTCTTCCTGAAGAGAATTGGAAAGCACTGCCAGAAACATCCTGTCCAGACCAATGGAAGTCTCCACTACATATGGAACGTAACTTTCATTTAGTTCGGGATCAAAGAACTGTAATTTTTTACCTGAAAATTTTTCGTGTGCTTTTAGGTCAAAATCGGTTCTGGAATGAATGCCTTCCAATTCTTTGAATCCAAATGGAAAGTTGAATTCTATGTCGGCGGCGGCATTTGCGTAATGCGCTAACTTCTCATGATCGTGGAAACGATAGTTTTCATCCCCCATTCCAAGGGAAAGATGCCATTTTAATCGCATTTCCTTCCAGTATTCATACCACTTCAATTCTTCACCAGGGCGTACAAAAAATTGCATTTCCATCTGCTCGAACTCGCGCATTCGGAAAATAAACTGGCGTGCTACAATCTCATTACGAAAGGCTTTTCCCGTTTGGGCAATCCCAAAGGGAATTTTTAATCTTCCGCTCTTTTGCACATTAAGGAAGTTCACGAATATTCCTTGTGCAGTTTCGGGCCTAAGATATAGATCCATTGCATTTTCAGCGGAGGCGCCTAATTTGGTTCCGAACATTAAGTTGAATTGTCGTACTTCGGTCCAGTTTTTGGAGCCGGTATCGGGATCCGCAATTCCCAGTTCCTCTATCAATAATTTGACGTCTGCCAAATCCTCTTTTTCAAGTGAACTTGCCATACGTTCCAAAACTTTTCTTTGTTCTTGGAGATATCCCACCACACGCGGATTGGTAGTTATGAATTCCTGTTCATCAAACTTTTCTCCGAATCTCTTTTTGGCTTTTTCTATTTCCTTTTGTGCCTTCTGGAAAAGTTTTTCGGCATAATCCTCTATCAGGACGTCTGCCCGATATCTCTTTTTGGAATCCTTGTTGTCAATTAAAGGATCGTTAAAAGCATCCACGTGGCCCGAAGCTTTCCAGGTAGTTGGATGCATAAGTATTGCGGAATCCAGTCCCACAATATTTTGGTGCATGTACACCATACTTCGCCACCAATATTCCCGGATGTTTTTTTTGAGCTCTACTCCATTTTGAGCATAGTCATAAACGGCGCTAAGACCGTCATAAATTTCGCTGGAAGCGAATATATAGCCGTACTCACGGGCGTGAGAGACTACTTTCCTAAATTGATCCTCATTGTTTGCCATAGGGGGCAAAAATATAAAAAGCCACCCAACCCGCAAAGGGACATTCTATAATAAAAACGTAAAGCCTCGGAAGCAAATATTGCGACCAAGGCTTTTATGTGTTTGTAAGAAAACTGTTCTTTATTTCAACTCCATTGTAGTTGTGGCAATTTGTTTATCACCATCATATAAATTAACGGTATATCGTCCGCTTACCAAATCGGCATCCGAGGCATTCACCAGAATACATACATCCAACTCTTCGTTTTCATAAAAGATATTTGTTGATGCGCTATAAACCAGATTTTCATCCTCAAATTGTTTTACGGCTTTCTCTCCCATTATATTATTATCGGGATTCATCACCTGCACGTATAAGGTTCTATTTCCTCTTTTTGCAACATTATTAGGGGCTAAGGTAAAACAGGCTCTTATTTTATCCGCACGGCTCGCTCTTCGAGTATCCACGACCTTCCCGCTATTTCGGATAATAACGGCTTCCCCACGCAAATCCATCGCTCTTAAAACAGAAGCTTTTTTTATTGTCTCGCTCATTTGTGAATTTTCCTGGCTCACTGAGTCCATAACGGTCCGTGTGTTTACCAGTTCCGTATTGGTGCTATCGCGTTCCATTGCCAGTCGTTGATTGGCAGCAATCAAACTATCCGCCTTTTTAAAGAGCATAGTTCTTTCTTGTTTTAATTTGCCTATTTCCACTTTGTAGCGCTCAATAAGAGAAATATTTGCTTTGGCATCCTTTACGGAATCCAATAGCACCGAAATTCGTTCACGGGCAGCTAAAAGATCCTTATCTTTCAATCCGTTATCCTTGATTACCTCGTCATAATTGGCGATCAGGCTTTGAAGTTCTTGTTCAATTTCTGATTTCTGGGTCTCTAGGGTTGAAATCTTTGATTTGTTATCATTAAAAAGGGTAACAGTATATACGGCTAGAGCAATCAACAAGACGGAAAGAACTCCTACCAGTATTTTGAACTTGCCACTGTTATTGTCATTTTCTGTGCTCATGGACAATGTGATTGTTTAAGGACGTAAATGTATATAGGTATTTCCTTGACGACTGTTTATAAAATGGTAAAAATTTATTAAATATGTTAAATCTCCTGTTTCCAAAGGTTTGTGAGGGCTGTGGAGATGTTCTGTCTGAGCTTGAAAAAGAAATATGTGTTTCTTGTCGGCATCGCCTTCCTCTGGCCAATCTTCATAATCTCGATAATAATATTCTGAAAAATAAATTCTACGGTCGGTTTCCCGTGGAACATGCCATTTCCTTGATCCAGTTTCAGAAAGGCGGACTTACGCAGCAATTGCTGCACAATATGAAATATCGGGGTAGAAAGGAGCTCAGTAGATTTTTCGGCGAATGGTTGGGTGCTGAAATCAGTCAGGATCCAAAATTCAAGGAAATAACCATGGTAATTCCAGTTCCGCTGCACAAACAAAAACTGAAAAAGCGCGGCTATAATCAGGTGGAAGGGTTTGGAAAAGCGCTGGCCGCTGCTTTAAAGGTGCCTTATCGGGATGATATTCTGATAAAAATATCCAAAACCGGTTCGCAGGTTTTCAAAACCCGAGTCCTTAGGTTTGAGACCGAAGAAGTTTTTATCACCCAGAATCTGGAAGACGTAACAGAACATCATATCCTCTTGATAGACGACATTGTCACCACGGGAGCTACCTTGGAAAAATGCGCTACCAAATTATTATCCGGAAGAAATGTAAAAATCAGTGTGGCTACAATAGCCATTACCTGAAAGGGTGCAATCCTTTTGAAATCGGCTTGGAAATCAAAATCCAGAGAGTTTTAAATATTCGCTAATTGTTGGTTATTATGTATTTTTGAACTCTTTATTTACCTTAACTCTTAGGATGACAAACAACAATCGCCCATATTTAAATTATCGGCTTCTTTATATTCCAATTGCTTTTTTGTTCATTCTTTCATTTGTGAACTGTGCCAAAAAAGGAACCCCATCCGGTGGTGTGCGCGATACCATTCCTCCGGTTATAGTACGAAGTATCCCAGAAAACTTCAGCACCAATTTTTCAGGTAATGAAATAGAAATAAGGTTCAATGAGTATATTAAGCTGAAAGATATCAACCAGCAATTGATTATTTCCCCACCTATGAAATATCGGCCGGTGATTACCCCACTGAGCACTGCAAAATCACTAAAGATTAAAATAATTGATACTCTGGAGCCCAATACTACATACTCGTTCAATTTCGGGAAAAGTATTGTGGACAATAATGAAGGCAACGAATTCAAATATTTTAAGTACGTTTTCTCCACAGGAAGCTATATCGATAGTTTAACGGTTTCCGGAAGAGTTCGGGATGCGAAATTAGTGGCACCTGAAATCCCGACCACCGTAATGCTATATAAAATGGACGGGAATTTTAAGGATAGTTTGGTTTATTCGGCAAAACCCACATATATAACCGTTACTGCTGATACTACTGGTGTTTTTGAACTCACTAACCTAAAGCAAGGGAAATATCGACTTATTGCCTTAAATGAAAAAGGCAGTGATTATACTTTCCAGCCAAAAACGGACAAGATCGGTTATGTTAACGATCCTGTTTATGTTCCTACCGATTCTCTTTACACCATCACGCTTTTTAAAGAAACTCCCGGTTATAAATTGGCACGGCCCGCGCAGGTGGGCAATAACCATATTATCTTTGGATTCGAAGGCGAGGCTGACAGTTTAAAAATTGATTTGCTTTCCGATAAACCGTCCGACTTTAAGACTATTGTCTATAAGGATGAAATTAAGGACACGCTAAATTATTGGTATAAACCTGCAATCGCTTTGGATTCTCTAGTGTTTAAGGTTGCAAATGGAAAAGTTGTTGATACCGTAACCTTGCGTATGAAAGCGCTTTACACTGATTCCCTAAAAATATCCGCAGTAAAAACGGGAACGCTAAAACTCAGGGACACTTTTAAATTGCGTGCCAATACACCTATTTTATCTTTCGCTCCTGAAAAGTTCCGGGTTATGACCAGGGACTCATTGGTCTTGGAGCCCGCGGTAACGCTTAATACAAAGTATAATATCACTGAAATCAGCTTTCCAAAAAAGGAAGAGGAGATCTATTCCATCTCCATTATGCCCGGCGCATTGACGGATTTTTTTGACCATACAAACGACTCCTTAACTTTTAAGATCAATACCCGAAGTGCGTCTGAATATGGCACCCTGCAACTTCATTTGGTAAATGTGGACCGGTATCCGCTTATCGTGCAAATGGTGGATAGTAAATTCGATGTAGTGGCTTCTAAAATTATTCCTAAACCATTGGAGGGAGAGAAGGCAAAATCGGAAGTTACTTTTGAAGAAATAGCTCCTGCAAAATATTATCTCCGGATCATCTATGATGATAATGCGAATGGAAGATGGGATACTGGAAATTTTTTAAACCGTGTTAAACCTGAAAAAATCCTCTATTATCCTTCTATTATCGAAATTAGGGCAAACTGGAATTTGAATGAAACCTTTATTTTAAAATAAACTGTTTCCGATCTCTTGTATCTTTAAAATCCCAGGATTTTCTATAAAATTTGAAAGGAATCCCGATCGTTTAAAAATCCGAATCTCCGTCGGGCGGTTATTAGTTTTTCGTGATCTAAGGTTACTGTTTGAATGAATTCGTCAAAGGCGGAACAGGAAATTTGTGATCCCAAGGCATCAAATACCGCGGAATGCCCTACGTAGTCATGATCATTGCCATCCTTTCCTACCCGGTTTACTCCAATGCAATAGGCCATATTCTCGATAGCTCGGGCGCGCAATAAAGTGTCCCAAGCCACGGTCCGTGATTCAGGCCAATTGGCAATATAGATTAAAATGTCGTAATCATCGGTATTTCGGGACCATACCGGAAAACGAAGATCGTAACATATTAAGGGACAGATTCTCCAACCTTTATAATCGATGAGCAATCGGCCTTGACCAGCGGAATACGATTCATTTTCCTTGGCGTAGGTAAAAGTGTGGCGCTTGTCATATTTTTTAAAACTGCCGTCGGGAAAAATAAAGAATAACCGGTTGTAGTAATTTCTGTTCTCCTTCACAATAAAACTTCCTGTTAGGGCTGTGTTAAGATGTTGTGCCTGTGAGACCATCCATTGAAAAGTTTCACCGTCCGGGCTTTCGGCAAGTTTTTCGGCTAGCATGGAGAATCCTGTCGAAAACATTTCGGGAAGGACTATTAAATCGGTGGGCTCTTGGATATTCTGGAATTTCCGGGCAAACATTTCGAGATTTGAAGTTCTATCCTCCCAAAAAAGATCACTCTGTACCAGCGTTACTCTAAAATTTTCAGTCAAAATATGGGTTTATCAATGGATGAATTTACAAATTATTTGCCTAACGTATCCTAAATGGAATTCTCATGTGAAATACCCGTTGAAAATCGATAATTTGAATTTTTAAAACAAATCTGATAATTGTCGGTAATAAGGTAAATTTATTGTCCGAACCTAAATTTGGATTACATTTGCTTTGTGAAAACAACTGAAAAGCATATATATAAGTTGCTATCTGTTTTGGCTTTGTTCCTAATTTTGGGAAACGGAGCTTTGGCCAATAACAGCATTGGTTTTGATTTTCATCATCAAGTAAAAAATAAAATATCCACTTTTGAAGAGAAAACCGGAGATAAACCTTTTCTCTTTGATGAAATAACCATTGGTGATGCATCCCCAACGATAACCCAGAATGAAAATTTTGGTTTGGGATGTCTTGCTGGGTTCATGTCACGCAGTGAATTTATTAGGATTGAAATTTCCTCAAGCTTCCGGGCTACTTATTATCTTAAGGATCAACGTAAATCGATTTACCAGTACTTATTTCCTTTCCACTTTTTTTGGTGAACCTTTGAATTTTATACCCTGTAATTGACCGGACGGTCAATGCAAATTTTATTCAAAGAAATCATTCACCAAAAATTTAATATCATGAAATTGGACGCAACCCTCGTTGGGGTAATTATTATATTATTGATCATTGTTCCTGTAGGATATATGATCGTTAGCTCTTCAAGCAAAAATAAAAAGGTTATAAACGCGCTTTCTAAACTATCCCAGTCTAGAGGCATCAATTTAAGTAACATTGATGTGATTGGAAATTTGGTTATCGGGATTGACGAAAACGAAAAGAAATTGGTTTATACCTCCAAGCTAAATGTTGAAAGCGATATGCGGGTTGTTAATCTTTCAGAAGTGAAAGAATGCAGAGCCAAGAGCATTAAAGTGAGCGATAAAACCCTTCAATGGGTGGGGCTGGAACTGGCGGAAAAGACCGGAAAAAAAGAGATTCAGTTCTATTCCGAAAGTGACGAATCTGGACTTACAAAGGATCCTTTTATATGTTATCAGGATGCAAAGCGGTGGGAAAACACTCTTAGGCCTCTTTTGAAGGCCGCCTAATTATAGATCAGGTCATTCTAAAAAATACCGTTTCTGGAAAATTCCGGGACGGTATTTTTAATTGGGTTCAAGGGTTTTACTTTAGAATTCCTAAAGACAACTTTGGAATAAAATAATGGTTCAGCTTTATTTTTTAATAAACATTTCAGTGCCGGTAAATTGCGGGGTAATGATTTGTAAAAAATAGGTGCCAGCGGCCAATTCGGAAATATTAATAAAATTCGTCTTTTCTTTTTTGATCAGCTGCCCAATGGAATTATAAATATTTACTTCATTCAGTTCAATAGTATTTTCCAGGGTTAGGTGTAAAAACTCTTGAGCGGGATTGGGGTAGAATGAAAATGGTTTTTTTTCAATGGTGTTCACGGAAAGAATAGCCGATAAATCATAGACCTTCACATTTCCAGAATCGGTATATGGGTCATTATCGTAATATGGAGAGGCTATTGCCAAAAAATTTCCATTGGATGACAAGACTACACCTTGTCCAAATAAGTCGTTTGTTCTTGATCCTATTATATCACCTCCCACTTGGATCCAGTCATTCCCATTGAAATTATAAATTTTGGCAAGACCAATGTGAGATGAGGAATCTACATTTGATTGCGGAGCTCCCACTGTCAATATATTTCCATTGTCGGAAAGGGCCACGCTGGCACCAAAAGAATCATCAACTTCATTGCCATACAATTTTGCTCCTTTTTGTATCCAATGGCCATTGACGAAGTGAAAAACTTGAACATACCCCAATTCCGTGTTGCTGACTTTGCCAACAGCAACCGTATTGCCGTCTCCTGAAATTACTGTACTCGAACCGAAATTATTTCCCTCATCACTAAAAATACTCTCACCCATTTGTAACCAGGATGCGCCTGAATATCTATATATTCTAACCTCTCCACCATGATTGCCATTATCTGCTGAAAAGGGAGTTCCAAGTGCCATAATAGTTCCGTCATTGGACAAGGATACAACAGCTTTCTCAAAGGAATATCTCCCCTCCGAATTGGAATATCCTTCAATAACCTGTCCCCTGTAATCCCACCAATTTCCATTAAGATAATAGACGGTTACAGCTCCATGTGGGTTGTTGACTATATAAGTCCCTGAAGATATAACTGCAAGAATATTTCCATTTGCCGACAAGGAAATATCATTTCCAAACAAATTATTGGGGCCTCCTACAAAATAATTTCCCAATAGTTCCCAATCAGGCGCCTTATATTGAAATATCATGAGTATTCCATTGGATAACGTTCCCTGATTAGGGGATGAAATGGCGAGAATATTTCCATCGGCAGATAAGGAAACTCTACATTCTGCCCTATAATCGCCACTATAGTTGAGCAATTTCAGCGATTGCCCTTTTTGAATCCACTCTTGGCCGTTGAAGTTATAAACTCTAGCACGGGCAAAATTGCCATTATTTTCATCTTGAGCTTGTGCCCAACGGCAACTGTATTACCATCTGCCGACATTGAGACATTCCAACCGACCTGTTCATTTTCTAATTCTGGAAAAATGTTTGATCCCTTCTGAACTTGTGCTATGATGGCCCAAGGAAATATTAGAAGTATTAAAATTATTCGCATATTTTCAGGATTTAAAACATCTTAAATTTCTCCATCCTCAATGGATGACCGTTTTAAAAAGTATAACAAGTAAGAGAAACTTTAAATTTAAGTTAAAATTTACTATTTTCATAATTAATTTGAATTGCAATGATCCGCTTTTCTTTTTACCGATCAGCAAAAAACCCGAACCGAACTTTTTTAAAGCATAAGTTTGCAAAAAACTGAAGTATGCAAGTGGTAATTAATAGTCCTATTGGAAAGATTGAAATAAAAGGAGATGTTGAAGGGATTGAGAGTATCATTTTTTTGAATGCTGAGGAGACGTGTATTTCAAATAAAATTCCCATTGAATTGGCCGATGCCGTTATGCAGCTCGAAGAATATTTTAAAGGAGAACGAAAGGAATTTCATTTAAAGCTTTCTTTAAAGGGAACACCATTCCAGATCCAGGTTTGGGAGGAGCTTCTTAAAATTCCCTTTGGAAAAACGGCCAGTTATAAGGAAATGGCCTCACGTTTGGGTAATCCTAATGTTATAAGGGCGGCAGCGTCTGCCAATGGAAAAAATCCGGTTGCAATTGTAATTCCATGCCACCGTGTAATTGGTAGCGATGGATCTTTAACAGGCTATGCAAGTGGACTGGAAAGAAAGAAGTGGCTTTTGGAACTCGAAAACCCCAGTAGGCAACAAAATCTATTTTAGTTGCTTTCCCAGGTTTCAACAAGAATTTTGAAAAATTTTATATTCTTCATAAATGTCCTAATTAACCCGTTCATGGAATAAAACGATCAGTGAAATAATTTTGTAGTTTTAGTTTAGTTTAAAAGGGTTTATTCAGATGATAAAACGAATAAAATTGGAACACATACTGTTTTTGGATATTGAGACAGTGCCACAGTATCAGGAATATGATCATCTGGATGAAACTTCCAAGGATCTGTGGGAGCAAAAAAGCAAGTATCAAAGACGTGATGAATTTTCGGCCGAAGAATTTTATGAACGCGCCGGAATTTGGGCAGAATTCGGAAAGATTGTCTGTATTTCTGTTGGTTATTTTACATTTCGGGATAATAATCGTCATTTTCGGGTAACGAGTTTTTGCGGGGAAGAGATTCGTCTTCTTCAGGATTTTAAATCATTATTGGAACAGCATTTCAGCAAACAGCATCATATGTTGTGCGCGCACAATGGGAGGGAATTCGATTTTCCATATATTTCAAGAAGAATGATCATCAACGGCATCGATATTCCTGCCAAACTTGAGCTTTTTGGGAAAAAGCCTTGGGAAGTTCCCCATTTGGATACGCTTGAACTTTGGAAATTCGGTGATTTTAAAACGTATACCAGCTTAAAGTTGATGTCGCACGTATTGGGAATTCCTTCTCCAAAAGATGATATAGATGGAAGTGAGGTGCGCCATGTTTTCTACAATGAAAAGAATATGGATAGAATCCGAATTTATTGTGAAAAGGATACCATTACGGTGGCCCAAATATTATTGCGATTGCGAAATGAAAGACTTCTGGATCCCGAGGAAATCCAATCCGTTTCCTGGAAAGGTCTTGGTTTTTAACGCTTATGGTGATCTATTCAAATTTTTGTAGATTTACCGGTCATTTAAAATTCTAGCTTTTATGACTTTCTCCAATTTAATCCCGAAATCCTTTTTCCTATTACTTTTTGCCTCGGCTCCTTTCTTTATTTCCTGTAAAGACAATGGTACAACTCTTGAGTCTACTCCCGAAACGGTCCAAGAGGCCACGCTGGAACAGAAAAAGCAGATGTTGCAAAATGTTGCACCAACATCAGGTGATACTGCCGGCGATATGGCTGGCTTGAATCCTGAGCACGGACAACCAGGTCATCGATGTGAAATTCCAGTTGGTGCGCCTTTAAATGGCAGTGGCGTTACACCTGTACAAAACAACAGTGGTCAAAATCAGGCCAATGCGGCCCCTTCCACAGGAATGTTGAATCCTGCCCATGGACAGCCTGGGCACAGGTGTGATGTAAAAGTGGGTGATCCACTATAGGTCCTAGCTAATTAAAAATTAAGAGGCTCGATTCCTAATGGAAACAAGCCTCTTTGCATGTCTAAAAAATAAGAGTTTACTCTTTCACAAATCTTTTTACTATTTTCTCTTTTTCCGTGTTTATTTCGAGGAAATAAACGCCGCTCTGTAATGATGAAACATCCAAAGATTTAGAAAATGTACCTTTGCCCACAACTTGTCCAACCATATTGTAGATGGTAAAATCCTTAGCTGTGGTCTCAACAAGTAAAATATTCAAAATCTGGTTGACGGGGTTGGGATATAGGTTTATTTGGAAGTTGCTAGCGCCCTTTTTTCCTGCGAAACCTTCATTGAACGGATTGCTTATAATCACTGTATAATCCTCTACCTCGCCATATGAGAAAGTTTCACACGATGTAGGGTAGGCATTGTATTTCATGGCAACACGCATTCTTGTGGCTCCGTTGAGAGCAGATGTTGGTACGGTAAAACTTCCCGAAATTGACGTAGATGTGCTTCTGGCTCGAGAATAAACAAGTTCTCCGGTGTCGTCAAAATCACCATCTTGGTTATAATCTATCCAAACCCTATAGGCTTCACTATATTTTGAACCAGACCATTTAGGGGTAATAGTAATTGTGTTGGAACTTCCTTTTTTCAAAGTAGTAGAGAGGCTTGTAAAATCTGCGTAACCTCCATTGTTGCCTGAAAGATTGTTTATACCACCTAATTTTACACGATCTATAAATTCATCATTAGTACTATTGCCTTTGGAAACACAATAGGTTGCCGATGTTGAGGTAGTTGTTATGCTCACAATATTACTGAATGATGAATTATTGCCAGCCGCATCATGGGCACGCACTTTAAAGGAATAGGCGGTGGCCGGGGAAAGACCGGTGATATTGGCGGCGGTGCCGGTAACACTTCCTAGAATGGTACTGCCCTGAAACACGTCATAACCTGTAACACCAACATTGTCTGTGGAGGCATTCCAAGTAAGGGTTACGGAAGTTTGGGCAATATTTGAGGCAATAAGATTTGATGGGGCCGTGGGGGCCTGGGTGTCGCCACCACCTGTTCCAAGGATAATGGTATAGTCCTCTACCTCCCCATAACTGAATGTTTCACAAGAAGAAGGAATACCGTTATATTTCATTGCAACTCTCATTCTTGTTGAAGTTCCTATTGTACCACTTGGCACAGTAAACGAACCAATAACAGGTGTGGTTTTTGAAGCAGCCTTGGACCAAATTAGTTCTCCGGGATCATTAAAATCCTTATCCCCGTTATAATCGATCCATACCGCATAACCTTCGTTATAGGAAGCGCCTGTCCAGGTAGGAGTAATGGTTATGGAATAGGAAGTGCCTTCATTGAGAGTGGTAGAAATACTTGTAAAGTCCGAATATTTTTGCGCTCCAGAAGCATTGTTTATGGTATTTAGCTGAACTCTGCCAATATATTCATCATTTACATTATTCCCTTGTGAAGCGCAATAATCAGTGGTTCCGCCGCCGCCATAAGCCGCGCCTACTCCCACTGCATACCACGCATTGGTTGTAGCTATTTCTTCTGGACTTCCGGCACCATAAAGATCTTTTGCTGCTTGAATAGCTCCGTTACGGGCATCGATGTATTGCGAATTTGTATTTAAATAAACGGTTAGATTCCTATAAGCTATTGCAGCAGCTTTATCCATTCCTATTCCCGAAACGGTATATGCGTTTCCAAGATCATTGGTTCCTGACTTACCCACGCTCAAAACATAAAACCAAAAGTTTTGTACGCCTGAATTTTGGTGAACGCCACCCGAATCCCCAGAGCCCGAATACCAATTAGTACCCAGATAAGTGTCTGGATCACCAAAGGCATTGGGATTGCTCATTGAACGCAAGGCTCCGCCGCTTCCACCTGTGCCAATATCATCACCCATTAACCAGTCATTGGTGCCTGAAGCGAATTTTTCAATGGATTCTCCAAAAATATCCGAGAAAGATTCATTTAGGGCTCCAGATTGATAGCTATAAACTAAATTGGCAGAATATTCGGTCACCCCGTGGGTTATTTCGTGGCCACAAATATCCAACGAAACCAAGGGTCCATAATTGACACCATCACCATCTCCATAAGTCATTCGGCTACCGTCCCAGAAGGCATTGACATAGTTGCTGGAATAACTCACATATGATTTTATTACGCCACCGGTATTGTTATAGGAATTCCGTCCAAATTTTTGATAATAAAATTTATAGGTGCGTTCTGCGCCAAAATGTGCCTGAACACCTGTGGCATTGGAAGTAAAATTCGTGGAACCACTGGTAATGTCCACTGCATTATTATAATTGGTGCTCTTGTTTAAGGTGAAGGTTTGAATTCCACCCCCATCAGCGGTTTGTCTAAGTCTATATGGGCCGGATGCATTATCGGCGGTAAAGGAGACATTCCCGTTGTATAGACTGGTACCGGTGGCGGGAACGTTGGCATGGTGAATTCGCTTATTTTCAAAAATGTACCCTCCTGTTTTTGCATCAATATAAACATCCGCCCGATAAAGAGGGGCGGTAGCATAGATATCGAACTTATATGCTAAGCGGGTTGTTGTTGAAATGTTTTCCATAATAGGAAAAATGACCAGTTCTCCCTTAGGTTTGGAATAACCTATTATTGAAGCTTCCCGAGCATTTTGCCACAAATAAGCAGTAGCCCCAACATGCGAAATAGCTTTATTTAGCGCTTGGGAAGAACTCAACACTGGCGCAATATCAAAATCTTCTGGAATGGGAAAATAGGCAGCATTTAACGATTGTACCGTTCCAGCTTTACTGTTGAGGACGAGGGTTCCAAATTCCACTTTTACACCTTTAAAATTCTGTTGCATTTTTTGATGGATAAATCCTAAGGGATCCGACTCTTGCTTTATTTTGGAAAAGCTGGTATTATCTGGGGCATTAAAAACTTCTTTGAAGATAGAAGTGGGGTTTTGAAGAGAAAATGATTGGGCTTGGTTAAAAACTATCAGACCTGAAGGCGGGTTTGCGTCGATCTTTTCTGGAGTTTTGTTTTGGGCGGAAACCTCCGCAGAAAACCCGAAGATTAACAAGGATGTCAGAAATGAAAATTTGATAAAGGTTTTCATAATAAGATGAATTAAGTGAGGATAAATGTTTTTTGTCCTAACAAGAACACTATAAATTAACAACAATTGTTAGAGATATAAACTATTTATTTTAGTAAATAACAATAAAAAGATTTCCGAACGTTATACTATCTTTGAAAAAATGACAAAAGAACCTCTTTTATCAGTTCAAGACCTCGTGGTTTCCTTTGGGAAGAAGAAGAAAATCATTGAGGTACTTCATAAAATTTCCTTTGATCTTAATAGAAATGAAGTACTGGGTATAGTTGGCGAATCAGGCTCCGGTAAATCGGTTACTTCCTTATCCATTGTGGGATTGCTTTCCAAAAAAACCGCCCAATATTCTGGGGAAATTATGTTTGAAGGAAAGGATCTTCTGAAAATAAAAGAAAGTGAATTTCGAAAAATACGGGGGAGAGAGATAGCCATGATTTTTCAGGAACCTATGAGCGCATTAAATCCTTCCATGAGGTGCGGGAAGCAGGTTTCCGAAATTCTGATGCTTCACTTGAAGCTCAATGCTTCAGCAGCAAAAAAAGAAACCATTGCCTTATTTGAAAGGGTAAAATTGCCAAGACCAAGCGAAATTTATAAAAGTTACCCGCACCAAATAAGCGGCGGGCAGATGCAGCGCGTAATGATTGCCATGGCAATTGCCTGTAAGCCAAAACTATTGATTGCTGATGAACCTACAACTGCCCTGGATGTAACCGTCCAAAAAGAGATTATTTCCTTGTTGAAAACTATACAAAAGGAAACTAGGATGTCAATGCTATTTATATCGCATGATCTAAACCTTGTATCTGAAATTGCAGATCGTGTTATGGTTATGTACCGTGGTAATATTGTTGAAGATGCCCCTACATCGGAAATATTCAAATCGGCAAAAGCTGAGTATACCAGGGCGCTTTTGGAGGCAAGGCCAGCATTGGATATTCGCCTGGCAACATTGCCTACCATTGCTTCCATTGCGGACAAGTCTTTTGTTCCTAGAGAAATAAAACCTCTTGATAGGGCAAAGCGGCACAAGCAGATATATACTCAAAAACCTTTATTGGAGGTAAATAATTTGAAAAAATACTATTTTGGTAGTATGGGGCTCTTTTCTCCAAAAAAAGTTGTAAAGGCAGTTGATGATGTGAGCTTTTCGGTTTTTGAAGGGGAAACTTTGGGATTAGTTGGCGAATCCGGATGCGGGAAATCAACTTTGGGACGGACAATTCTGCAATTGGAACAGGCTACAGCGGGAAGCGTGAAATATAAAGGAATGGAATTGACGGCCCTTTCCAATGCGCAAATCCGGGAACTCAGAAAAGATATTCAGATTATTTTTCAGGATCCCTACTCATCACTTAATCCGCGCCTGCAGATTGGCCAAATCCTAATGGAGCCAATGGAAGTGCACAATCTGGGTAGATCGAGAAGTGACAGAAAGGAAAAGGCAATCAATTTGCTTGATAAAGTAGGACTGGATCCGAGTTACTTTCATCGGTATCCGCACGAATTATCTGGAGGACAGCGGCAACGGGTGGGCATTGCCCGTACGATTGCGGTTGCTCCAAAATTGGTTATTTGTGATGAATCTGTATCGGCTCTGGATATCTCGGTTCAGGCTCAAGTATTGAACGTTCTCAATGTTTTAAAAAATGAGTTCGGGTTTACTTATATTTTTATTTCCCATGATTTGGCTGTTGTAAAATATATGTCCGATCAACTTCTGGTTATGAACAAAGGAAAAGTGGAAGAATTGGGCGATGCGGATGAGATTTATGCAAATCCCCATACCGAATATACTAAACGCCTTATTAGCGCAATTCCCAAGGGGATTTAATTGCTCCAAAACCTCGATTAGAAAATCATTTCAGGAATTTCTCCTTCCACAACCATATCGCCTTCGGTTGCCTTACGGATTTCCTCTACCGAAACACCCGGGGCTCTTTCCAATAAATGGAACTTTCCATTTTTAACCTCCAGTACCGCTAAATTGGTGACAATCTTTTTTACGCACTTTACGCCCGTAAGGGGCAACGAGCATTCCTTTAGCAATTTGGAATCGCCATCGCGATTGGTATGAAGCATGGCGACAATAATATTTTCTGCCGAAGATACAAGATCCATTGCTCCCCCCATTCCTTTTACCATTTTACCCGGAATTTTCCAATTGGCGATATCGCCATCCTGTGATACTTCCATGGATCCTAATATGGTAAGATCCACGTGTTGGCCGCGAATCATCCCAAAACTCATCGCAGAGTCAAAAAATGATGCCCCCGGCAATGTAGTAATGGTCTGTTTGCCGGCGTTGATTAAATCGGGATCTTCTTCGCCCTCATAAGGGAAAGGTCCCATACCTAAAACCCCGTTCTCACTCTGGAATTCGACATTGATATCGTCCCGAACAAAATTGGCGACCAGTGTGGGAATACCAATACCTAAGTTTACATAATAACCGTCCTTGACTTCCTTTGCAATACGTTGTGCTATTTGTTCTTTTGAAAGTGACATAGTTTAATTTGAATATTTATTAATTTCCCTGATAATTGCACTTAATGTAGTCCCGCAATCCCCTTGATTTCAAATCATCTTTTTCTGACCGTCAGTTGTTCTATCCTCTTTTCATATTTTTCTCCCTGAAATATCCTTTGGATAAATATCCCCGGAATATGTATACAGTTGGGATCCAGTTCGCCTACGGGAACCAGTTCTTCAACTTCGGCCACGGTAATTTTCGCAGCGCCACACATGGCTGGATTAAAATTTCTGGCGGTTCCTTTAAAAACCAAATTTCCGGCAGCATCACCTTTCCAAGCTTTCACGAATGAAAAATCGGCTTTAAAGGCTTCTTCCATAATGTACATTTTACCGTTGAACTCACGCGATTCCTTTCCTTCGGCTACTTCCGTTCCATAACCTGCTGGGGTGAAAAATGCGGGAATTCCACTTCGTGCAGATTCGCATCGTTGTGCCAAAGTGCCTTGGGGAACCAGTTCTACTTCCATTTCTCCACTCAACATCTGTCTTTCAAATTCGGCATTTTCACCGACATAGGAGGATATCATTTTCTTTATTTGATGTTTTTTTAGCAATAGACCCAAGCCAAAATCATCAACACCGGCATTGTTGGAAATACAGGTAATCTGTTGCACATTTCGCCTTACCAGCTCATTAATTATGTTTTCAGGAATACCGCAGAGGCCAAATCCTCCGACCATAAAAGTCATTCCATCCTTTATACCCTCACAGGCTTCCTGGACATTTGAAACTGTTTTTTTTATCATTTCTCAAATTTTACTAAAAATACAAAAATCAATTTTATATAGAACCTGCTTTGGAACAACCCTTTAAAAGTTGAACTTAGCTTAGCTTATAGTGCTCTAGAAATCAAATTCATCGGGAATTTTCTCGAGATCGGGATTGCCCTCGCTCCATTTTGAACAGTCGGTTTCAATGGAAAGATGTGCCGGCCTTGGGAAGTTTCCTTTTGAAACATCAAGATCTTTATCTTCATAATTCTTCTTCATGTACATCCCCCAAATCGGTAAAGCCATGGTTGCTCCCTGCCCATAGAGTATAGATCCAAAATGCGTTGCCCGGTCATCACCACCCACCCAAACGCCGGTAACAAGGTTTGGAACCATGCCCATAAACCATCCATCACTTTGGTTTTGGGTAGTTCCTGTTTTCCCCGCAATAGGGTTTGTAAAATTATATGGATACCCTGTAACGGCTTTTTTATAGACTTCGGCACCTTCTCTTCCCGTTCCCCGTAAACGGCTACCGGAACCTGATTGGGTTACTCCCTCCATTAAACTAACGGTGACATAGGCAGATTCGGCACTGATAACGTCCTTAGTTTTAGGAACGTTTTGAAAGAGGACGGTTCCATTTTTGTCTTCGATTCTTTGGATTAATATCGGTTCCACATATACCCCTTCGTTTGCAAAAGTGCTATAAGCCCCAACCATTTCATATACCGAAATATCTGCCGTTCCCAAGGCAATCGAGGGCACTGCGGGAATGTTCCGGGTATCTATGCCCATTTTGGCGATCAAGTCAATAACGGGCTCTGGACCAACCCTATCAATAAGCCTTGCCGTTATCGTGTTGATGGAATTCGCCAATGCATATTTTAGGGTAACCATTCCCCCGTAAGTGTTGCCGGCGTTTTTTGGGGTCCATGGTTGTAATAGGTGATGTCTGCCCGCAGGAATAGTGTACAGGGTGTTAGGCAAAGTATCGCAAGGTGACAAGTGCATTTGGTCTATGGCCGTGGCATAAACAAAGGGTTTGAAAGTAGAGCCAATTTGTCTTTTTCCCTTCTTCACCATATCATATTTAAAATGCTTGTAGTCTATTCCGCCCACCCAAGCTTTTACCTCACCGGTTTGTGGTGACATAGACATCATTGCCGCTTGTAGGAACGATTTGTGGTAGCGGATGGAATCCAATGGTGTCATTAAGGTATCAATATCACCCTTCCAAGAGAAAACGCGCATTTGTGTTTTGGTTTTGAAACTTTTAAGAATTTCTTCTTCGTCCTTTCCCTGCCTGCTCATATCGCGCCAGCGGTCGCTTTTGCGCATGGCAGACATCAGAATTTGATCGATCTCTTTTTCATTGATATGTCGGAAAGGAGCGGTCTTGTTATTTTTGTTTTGCTCATCAAATACCTTTTGTAGGCGAGCCATATGTTTCTTGACTGCATCCTCCGCATTTTCCTGCATCTTACTATCAATGGTTACATAAACTTTTAAACCATCTTGATAAATGTTATACTTGGAACCGTCCGACTTAGGATTTTCCTTTATCCAATCTTCCATAAAATGGCGGGCATATTCGCGAAAATATGTAGCACTTCCTTCGTCATGGCCCTGCGGGGTGAATTTGAGGTTTAAGGGAGTACCCTGAAGGGAATCCCTAACTTGTTTCGAAATGTATCCATACTTTTCCATTTGTGCCAGGACCACATTCCTTCTGTTATGCACCCCCTCAGGATTTCGCAAAGGATTATAAAGAGAAGCATTTTTAAACATTCCTACCAACATGGCGGATTCTGCTGTTGAAAGTTGGGCAGGTGATTTATCAAAATAGATATGCGCTGCAGATTCGATCCCAACCGCTTGATTGACGAAATCGTATTCATTAAAATACATAGTCACTATTTCCTCCTTGGTATATCGACGCTCCAAACGGGTGGCAATAATCCACTCTTTTATTTTCTGCATGCCCCGCTGGAATTTATTTTTGGAAACCTGCTGGGTAAAAAATAATTTGGCCAACTGTTGGGTTACGGTACTTGCGCCCCCTCTGGATCCTAAAAATGCTACTGCACGCAATGTTCCCTTGCCATCAATTCCAGAATGCTCATAAAAGCGTGCATCTTCCGTGGCAATGAGGGCATTTACCAAATGGTCCGGCAAGGAATCAAATTGGATAGGGGTTCTATTTTCCTTATAAAATTTACCTATGGTTTTTCCATCCGAGGAAATTATCTCTGTGGCGAGGTTTTTCTCGGGATTTTCAAGACTTGTTTCATCTGGAAGACTACCAAAAGCTCCCCAAGAGGCTAATAGGAATATCAACAGGATAAGGAGGAGAAGTGCACCGAATATTTTCCAAAATGTTCGGATATGACGGTTTATATCCTTGGGATCGTTCTTTTTTTGTTTTGCTTTTTTCGTTGCCATATACTTTTTACTTATTGGTAGCTTCTTCTATGCTAAGACCAACATCTGTAATACCTTCAAGTTTTTTAACGCCATCAACAGAGCCGTTATTGCGCATAGCCTGTTCCAGGGTTACGCTATAGTTTCCATCTTCAAAAAACCGTACACCTTCCTTATACCAAAGTTTGTTTTCTTTTACATTGCCTATGCCCTGTCCCATCCAGGATCCGTCTGGATTTGCCATTCGATATTCGAGGGTATCGGTTACCACTTTGCCATACGGGAAATTAATGGAGACGATCAAAAAGATATTATTGAACTTATAATCATTGTTATTGCGGATATTTAAAAATAGGTTGTAATGCTTCAATGAATCCATTTCGGGAAGATTGAACTCTACTGCCTCTTTTTCGCCCCAAAAACCGTCCATTGCTTTGGTTTCGCTGAAAACGACATTGGATTCGCAGGAGGATAGGGCGATAACTAACAATAAAAATGCCAAAACCTTACTCATTCTTTTTCGGCTTTCTGTTTTTATTTGGATTGCGTGGGCCCTTTTTGCCCGTGGATGTGCCCGCTTCAGTTTTTCTCGAGGGTCCGCTGGCCGTTTTTTTGGGAGTCTGGGCATTCGCGGTTTTAGTGTCGGATGTATTTTTGTTCTTGGTTTTATTCCTTGTCTTATTGGAACGACCTTTACCCTTTTGCTTTGGTTGATCAAACCGTGTAAGGCTGTCCTGACCTACAACGTCATTATATGTGGTTTTTTCGGGCGCTTGGACTTCTACGGCAAATTCCTCCAAGGAAGCCGGTTTTTTTCCCTTTTTGTTCTGATCTATAATCTCGTTTGCTTTCTCAGCAGGTAGTTCATGCCAGTTCATGCCTTCTTTTTCATAGGCATACCACAACCTGCCCTTAAAGATGTCTATTTTTTGGCAACTTGCGGTTCCTTTTTCCGTGTGCAATTTTATTTCCGTATCCGGAAAGGATTCAAGAGCTTCCAGATAGGTGTCCAATTCATAATTGAGACAACATTTTAATTTACCACATTGTCCGGCGAGCTTTTGCGGATTCAGGGATAGTTGTTGATATCTTGCAGCGGTGGTATTTACGGATCTGAAGTCCGTTAACCAAGTGGAACAGCACAATTCCCTACCACAACTTCCAATTCCGCCAAGGCGTGCTGCTTCCTGACGAAAACCTACTTGTTTCATTTCAACCCTGGAATTGAAGCTTTTCGCAAATTCCTTTATGAGTTCACGGAAATCCACTCTTTCCTCGGCAGTATAATAGAATATGATTTTTGAACCATCACCTTGAAATTCCACATCGCTGATTTTCATTTGCAACCCCAAGCGGATGGCTATTTCACGGGAACGTTTTTGAATGCTGTTTTCCTTATCCCTAAGGGATTGCCAGAGATCTATATCTTTTTGGGACGCTTTTCTGTAAATCCTGGGAAGAGCTTCCACTTTTAAGGGAACGCGCTTCTTTTTCATCTGTACCCTGACCAATTCTCCCGTTAGGGTGACAATGCCGATGTCGTGTCCCGGGGAGGCCTCGGTGGCGATAATGTCACCAATAGCCAAGCTGAGATTTTCGGAATTCTGGAAAAATTCTTTTCTCCCATTTTTGAAACGCACTTCTACCGCGTTAAAAATTTCCATATCGACCGGGAGGGACATGTTCGAAAGCCAATCGAACACGGTGAGTTTATTACAGCCATCGGTGCCGCAAGTACCATTGTTCTTGCATCCCCTTGGCTGGCCGCCGGTGCTTGACGCACAACTGTTACAGCCCATATTTTCTATATATATAGCCCCGTTCTATTTGAATAGGGACGAAGATTAAACGAATAATTCAATCAGTAAAGATACCGATATTTAATTCAGAATTTAGAATTCAGAATTCAGAATTTTTGGATCGGGTCCTTCCCCAGCTCCTCCAAAGGAGGGGAGAAAGTTCGAGTGGGTGTTTCCTTTTGGGGTTAGGGGAATTATTTCATAAATTTCAGTTTCTCGGACCGTCCTTTTTTAAAGATTTTATTGCTATTGGGAATGCCTTGTCGCAGTTTTTTCTGCTCCTGCTCCGGTAGATTGATTATCTCCACACACTCTTGGGAACAGCACATCTCCATCTTCTCCGCACATTTTTCACATTGGATAAACAAAAGATGGCAACCTTCATTAGCACAATTTGTATGGGTGTCGCAAGGTTCTCCACACTGATGGCAATGGCTGATTATATGGTCGGAGATGCGTTCGCCACGACGATGGTCGAAAACGAAATTTTTCCCTAAAAACTTATTTTCAAGACCTTGGGTTTCAACTTGACGTGCATATTCAATAATTCCACCTTCCAATTGAAAAACATTTTTGAAGCCCTTGTGTTTGTAATAGGCACTTGCTTTTTCGCAACGGATTCCGCCGGTACAGTACATTACCAGCTTTTTATCCTCTTTATGGTCTTTTAGGTCGGCTTCAATTATATCCAATGAATCGCGGAAGGTATCCACATCTGGGGTTATGGCATTTTTGAAATGGCCGATTTCACTTTCATAATGGTTGCGCATATCCACCAAAACCGTATCGGGGTCTTCAATTAATTCATTAAACCGGATTGCGTCCACATGGATTCCTTTGTTGGTTACATCAAAAGTTTCATCGTTCAAGCCATCAGCTACAATTTTATGCCGCACTTTCACTTTCAATTTCAAAAAGGATTTTAAATTGTGCTCAATGGCAATGTTCAAACGGACATCTTTCAAAAAATAAATCCCATCCAGAAATTCCTTAAATCCCTTAAAACGTTTTGCGGGCACGGAAAGCTGCGCGTTAATTCCCTCGTGGGCCACATAAATGCGCCCTAAAACGTCCATATCATGCCAATGGATAAACAAGTGGTTTCTGAAAAGTTCGGGATTGCCAATCTTGGCGTATTGATAAAAAGAAAGGGTAAGCCGTTCTTCGCCAGCCTGTTCCAATAGATTTTCCCTTTCTTTCGCACTTAATTTATTGTACAGTTGCATGCTATACTTTTTTAAGGGTGAAAAGAATTGATTTTTAAGTGTTGCAAAAATAAAACCTTTGAGGGAATTAAATAAAAGAATTGAAAAAAAGATATTTTATTTTGGTTTTATCAGTTTTTAACTTATTTTTAATTAACTAATCATTAAATACAACCTAAATTATGAAAAAACACGCCGCCCACCAAAACAATATCTTCTTGAAATTATTTCGGATTTAGATGGCTTAAAAGATTATGACGATGTCTTGGTTACCGTAAAACCTTACAGGATTGAAAGCTTGACTCCCAACCCTGTTGCTTCACAGCTAACAATAGATTATATCGTGGCAGGTGCAGCCTCAGCTTATGTTATGCTTTTAAATCAAAGTACAGCCACGTCAGACAATTATATTCTCGATACAATAGATGGGACTATTTCACTCGATCTTACAAGTTATCCCACAGGCCTATACTCCGTGATTTTGGTCTGTGATGGGCAAATACAGGATATAAAGAACCTCGCAAAACAATAACTCTAAAATTAAAGATTATGAAGCTACAATATATTTTTAAAATAAACTCAACATTTTCATTATTCCTTTTTCTGGGTCTAGGTTTACTGTCATCTACAATCTACGCCCAAACCACAGCAATCCCAGATTCATTTTTTGAACGAGCCCTTATTGCTATGGGCATTGATAGCGATGGCACCATAAATGGACAAGTACTTACAAGTGATATTGAATCGGTTCAGACGCTCAATATAGCTTATAGAAGTATAGAGGATTTGACCGGTCTCCAGGACTTTGCGGCTTTGGAGATTTTGGATGTTACAGCCAATGAGTTGACAATCCTTGATGTTGACAGTAATATTCAATTAAGGGAACTTTATTGCAGCAGTTCAACGGGAGCTTTTGAAATGGCCCTGACCTCTTTGAATCTTACCAATAATGTAAATTTAGAAATCCTTTATGCGGAAAATCTGGTTTTTTTGGAAAGCTTAAATGTAAAAAACGGTAATAATTCCATACTCACGGTTACTTTGTCGTGCGAGTTTGAGGGAGAGCCCTGCGCACTGACCGAATTGCACTGTGTAACAGTGGATGACGAAGTTTCAGCAAACAATGATGAATTCCCGTATTCCCGTTGGTTCATCCAGGCAGATTTTGTTTATTCCGAAGACTGCTCTCTGGGTATAACTTCCCCAGAGGTTAATGCTTTTTCTCTTTCCCCAAATCCGGCAAGAGATATATTATTTTTAAACTCCAAAATTCCGGTCCAAAATGTAGATATCAGAATCTTCACTGTTGAAGGAAAACTTGTAAACGTTCAAAGTTTCAATTCTGAAAAACAGATTTCGATAGATGTTTCAAATCTTTCAAAAGGGGTTTATTTTTTGAATATTGAGAATGAAAATGGAAATATGGCAATTAAAAAGTTTGTAAAGGAATAGGCGAGAGAACAATTCAAATTCAACGAACAGTCGCTATCTACAGCGACTGTTCCTGTTTTCATCTCCAGCAAACCGTCCTGCTTCAAAACGTCCAGTTTCCAAAAGTCCTTTTTCAAAATGTCTCCTTTGTTAACAAAAACCGATTCCCTCCCCATTTTCCCTTTGCGCCTCAACCAAAGAAACAGTATTTTAGCTTCATATATTTAGCACGTAAAACACACTGATAATGAGCACTGAAAAAGAAGCAAAACTGAAAGCATTAAAGCTTACTCTTGATAAACTGGACAAAACCTACGGCAAAGGAACCGTAATGAAAATGGGCGATAGTGCGGTGGAAGATGTGGACGTAATCCCAACTGGTTCCTTAGGATTGGATATTGCTTTGGGTGTAGGAGGATATCCACGCGGACGGGTAATAGAAATTTACGGACCTGAGTCGTCAGGAAAAACCACTTTGACTTTGCATGCCATAGCCGAAGCACAAAAAAAAGGAGGCATCGCAGCTTTCATTGATGCGGAACATGCCTTTGACAGAGGTTATGCCGAAAAACTGGGCGTGGATATTGAAAACCTGATCATTTCCCAGCCCGATAACGGGGAACAAGCCCTTGAAATAGCGGACAATCTAATACGAAGCGGTGCCATAGATATTGTGGTAATTGACTCCGTTGCTGCCTTGACTCCCAAAAGTGAGATTGAGGGAGAAATGGGCGACAGTAAAATGGGTCTTCATGCTCGATTAATGAGTCAGGCCCTGCGAAAACTAACCGGATCCATTAGTAAAACAAAATGTACGGTGATCTTCATTAACCAATTGCGTGAAAAAATTGGCGTTATGTTCGGGAACCCGGAAACTACAACGGGGGGAAATGCCTTGAAATTCTATGCTTCCGTACGCCTGGATATTCGCCGTTCTACCCAAATTAAAGACAACGAAAGCAATGCCACCGGAAACAAGACCCGCGTGAAAGTGGTTAAGAATAAAGTTGCACCGCCGTTCAAGCAAGCCGAATTTGATATTATGTATGGCGAAGGAATTTCCAAAGTAGGAGAGGTCATCGATTTGGGAGTGGATTTCGAGATAATCAAAAAAGCTGGTTCCTGGTTTAGTTACGATGATACCAAACTTGGACAGGGAAGGGATGCCGTAAAAAATCTCCTTTTGGATAATCCGGAATTGATGGAAGAGCTTGAGATAAAGATTAAGGATAGTATTGCGGCTTTAAACCACTAATTTCTAATTTCATTAACGCAACCATTTTGATTACCTGACATCTATCTGATGTAGTCGGCTAAGAGTTAACGGTTGCCTTCTTGGAAATTTGGAGTTATGGATAACAACCTCTTTTCACGGCACTACATTGGAATTAGACGAGCTCATCATACAATGCAAAAAGCAGGACAGACAGGCGCAGGGCGAATTGTACAAGCGGTATAATAGAATCCTTTTCGCTTTATGTCTAAGGTATTCGCCCAATTTTACCGAGGCGGAAGACAGTTTGCAAGATGCTTTTCTAACTATTTTTAGAAAAATTGGCCAATACAAATCCAAAGGTTCTTTTGAAGGCTGGATGAAAAGAATTACGGTCAATACCGTGCTCCAAAAATATCGAAAACAGCGGGTTTTTGATATTATTGACGAAGGGCAGATTGAGCATGAAGAGGAGGAGGTTTTTGAAGAGGAAGGAATTCCCCTGCAGTTTATGCTGAAGATTATACAGGAACTGCCCGAGCGGTATAGAATGGTTTTTAACATGTACGTTCTTGACGGTTACCAACATAAGGAAATCGCTGAACAATTGGGAATTACCGATGGTACTTCCAAGTCCAATCTAGCTAGGGCGCGAGCCATTTTAAAGACTAAGATTGACCTTTATAATGCCGAAAATAATAGTTGAAACATTATCTATTATAAATTCATATCCTTTATTTGTGAAGGAATATCAATGAAAGAAAGGAAAAAAATAGACAGATTTTTCAGCGAAGGTTTCAAGGATTTTGAAGCTTCGCCCTCACCACATCTTTGGGATAACATCCAAAAAGAACTGGAGAGGGAGAAAAATGGGCGCAAGCCAATTCCACTGTGGATTAAATATGGGGGAGTGGCGGCGTTATTGGCTTTATTTCTTTCAATAGGTACTTGGATGTTTAAGTCGGATAGATCATTGCCTGATAGTATTACCAATGAGAATAGTGTAGATTCCTTTGAGAAAGTCACTAAAGATAATGATGCGTTGCAAGTGAAAAGTCCTGAGCAAAAATTGGCGACTGAAAATAACAATTCTGATCAAGAGAAAGAAAGTAATGACTTGGATGAAAATGGGAATTCCCATAGTTCCACCAGCAGACAACAATCCAAAAATGCCTTGGTAACTTCAGGCAATGCTGAAAATGCAATCTTGCAGCCTACAACTAATTCTAAAACTAAAGATTCTCAGACGCCGAATGGTAAATTAAACGGACGTGAAAATAACACAGTTGCAAAAACGGATACCAGACTTTCCGATATTATCCCCAACCAGAAGGATAAGAGTTTTGACAATTTAGAGAAAGAGGAAGGCACACAAGTTGATTTTCCCGAATCTCAATCCCAAAACGTAGCAGTTGGTCAAATCCCTAAAAGTGACACAACGGATGAAAAAGTAGCTTCTTCCAACAAAAAATCACTTTTGGATGCAGTGGCAGAAAAGAAAGAGCAGGAAAAGGAGGATGAAGAAAAGGACCAAAATGCACCTGAGCGGCGATGGAACATAACCCCTAACGTTGCACCGGTTTATTATGGCGCAATGGGAAGCGGGTCTTCAATTGCACCTGATTTTTCCGACAACCCCAAAAGCGGAGACGTGAATATGAGTTATGGATTACAAGTAAGTTATGCCATTGGAAAGCGTTTGAGCATTCGAACGGGTTTAAATAATGTAGATCTTAGTTATAGCACATCCAACATTGTAATTGCTACGGGGCCTGTTGCCAGAGCATTGCCATCTGTGGATTATGGTTCCCAACAGACTGTGGTTACTGCCTTAAATTCGGCTTCACTAAATACCAATGCTCCAGGAAACGGTTTTGGTGAAATCACCTTGAAATCCACTGGAAGTGAGGCCAGATTAGTTCAGAGTATAAATTACTATGAAGTTCCTTTGGAAGTTAAATACGCTTTGATCGATAGCAAATTTGGTTTTAACCTTATAGGCGGAGTGAGCACCTTATTCTTGGGAAGTAATGAGGTTGCGGTAAAATCCGATAATTTTAGTAGTGTGCTCGGTGAGGCTAACAACCTCTCCAATGTAAGTTTTTCCACTAATGTGGGATTGGGAATGGACTATAAACTCTCAAAGAGCTTTATTTTCAATATAGAACCGATGTTCAAATATCAGATCAATCCCTATTCCGATTCCTCTGTGGATTTTAAACCCTTCTATTTAGGGATCTACAGTGGATTAAGTTTGAAGTTTTAGGTTAATTTTTATAATTGAGCTTGTGTGCAAATTTCATGCAAGTATTGTGAAAACCGTCCTCCGCCAAGGACGGTTTTTTTGTGAAGTCCTTCAAATATAAACCAGAATTCTCTATTGGTCAAGAAAGCAATTTGGCAACGTCCTTGGCAGAATAACTGGCAATCATCGATGCTCCTGCTCTCTTAATGGCGGTTATTTGTTCCATCATTACGGCATCGTGATCCAGCCATCCTCTTTCGGATGCAGCTTTAAGCATGGCATATTCCCCGCTTACTTGGTACACTGCAATGGGAACATTTACGGCATCTTTTATATCGCGGACAATGTCCAGATAACAAAGCCCGGGTTTCACCATCACGATATCGGCACCTTCTTCAATATCCATCATCGTTTCGCGAACAGCTTCTTCCCTGTTGGCATAATCCATCTGATAGGTTTTTTTATCCTTGGGTATATCTTTCGAATCGACAGGTGCCGAGTCAAGGGCATCCCTAAATGGGCCATAAAATGCCGAAGCGTATTTTGCGCTGTAGGCCATAATTCCTGTGTCGTAAAAGCCTTCATCTTCCAGCAAGGTGCGGATTTCGAAAATTCTTCCGTCCATCATATCACTGGGAGCAACAAAATCCGCGCCTGCAATAGCGTGGCTTAATGACATTTCCGCAAGGATGGCACTGCTGTCATCATTTAAAATTTTTCCTTGCGATACGATGCCGTCGTGTCCATAGATAGAAAATGGATCCAAGGCAACATCGGTCATTACCAACATCTCGGGAACGGCATTCTTAACGGTTTTAACTGCCCGTTGCATCAGGCCATCTTTATTTAAAGCTTCAGTGCCTTTATTGTCCTTTAGCTTGTCCTCAACTTTTACAAAAAGTAGGACCGATTTCAATCCCAGTTTCCAAAGCTCCTTTACTTCCTGCTCCAGCATATCCAAACTCAGTCTGTAGTAATTGGGCATGGAAGGAATTTCCTCTTTTATCCCCTTTCCTTCAATTGCAAACAAGGGAACAATAAAATCCTGAGGGCTTATCACAGTTTCCCGAACCAAACTTCTGATACTTTCATTGGCTCGTAATCTTCGGTTTCTTCTTAATGGATACATTTTTTTTAATTATGAATTATGAATTATGAATGATGAATATGAATATGAATGTTTTTTCTAATTCTGAATTCTGAATTAATAAATCCACTCCCTTGGTTTTGTCAGTACATTTAATAATTTTTCTTCTTCGCTACCAGGCTTGGGATGGTGATCATATATCCACTGCACGTGCGGCGGTAGGCTCATCAAAATACTTTCTATTCGGCCGTTTGTTTTTAAGCCAAAAAGGGTTCCCTTGTCGTGGACCAAATTGAATTCAACATATCTGCCACGACGAATTTCCTGCCAATTTCGGTTTTCTTGGGTGTAAGAAAGATTTTTTCGCTTTTCGACAATAGGAACATAACATTCCAAAAAGCTATTTCCTATCTCGGTAACGAAATTGTACCAATCCTTCATTGACATATCATCCGTTTTTTTGAGATAATCAAAAAACAGACCTCCAATGCCTCTAGCTTCGCTTCTATGTGCATTCCAGAAATATTCGTCGCAACGTTTCTTATATATCCCATAGAAATTTGGGTTGTGTCTATCGCAGGCCTTTTTGCAGATTTGGTGAAAATGTAGCGCGTCCTCCTCGAAAAGATAATATGGGGTTAAATCCTGTCCTCCGCCAAACCAGCTATCCACCACATTTCCTTGTCCGTCGTACATTTCAAAGTAACGCCAATTGGCATGAACGGTTGGAACCATCGGATTTTTTGGATGCAACACTAAACTTAATCCACAGGCAAAGAAATCGGCATCTTTTACGCCAAAGTAATTTTGCATACTATCGGGAAGTTTTCCAAATACCTCACTGATATTTACTCCGCCTTTTTCAAAAACTTCTCCATTTTCAATTACACGGGTTTTACCGCCGCCACCTTCGGCCCGTTCCCAAATATCTTCTCTAAATTTCGCTTTCCCGTCAATTTTTTCAAGAGTAGAAGTTATTTGGTTTTGAAGGTTATGTATATACTCGACAAATTGTTTTTTCATTTTAAACTTTTTTTATTCGTTGTCCGCTCTTCACAATTTCCAGAGACTCCTCCCAAAAAAAGGATTTTATTTACTTATGTAGACCAAACTTTTTTTAAAACCTTTGGTGTCATCCACATCCGTAATTTGTTTAGCTTCCTTGGCTGTTTGTTTTAAAAATTTTATCAAGTCTTCCATTTTCAAGTTTTTGGTTTGTTCATAATAGAAAATTCCTACTTGATTGTTGTGAAGATCCATGGTTCGAGCTAACGGTTTGTTAGGTGCAAATTTTTCATGCCAATCCGTAAAGGTCTTTGCCCATTTCTTTGCTTGCTCTTCATTTTTTTTCCATTTCAAACAATTGCGGATAATCAAATTCACCCATAATGCATGCCTAAAAGCGTTGGGAGGATTGTCCAAGTTATGTCTGTCCCCAAATTCTTTTTGGGCAATTGCTAGGCATTTTTTAGTAGCGAGAAAGGTGGGTAAGGCATATAAGGGATTTTTAAGAAAAAGGGCAGCCACACTAAATAGCTGTTTGTAATCCAATTTCAGTAAGATCCCGCCCAGCATTTATTGTTGTCTATATTCTTTCACCGCTTCAATAAAAGCACCCGCATTCTCCAATGGAATGTTCGGTAGGATTCCATGCCCAAGATTTACAATGTATTTGTCCTTTCCAAAATCATCTATCATTTGGGTAACCATCTTTTTAATTTCTTTGGGAGGACTAAACAAGCGTGAGGGATCAAAATTCCCCTGTAACGTTATATTTCCTCCTGTCAAATAGCGAGCATTCCTTGCGGAGCAGGTCCAATCCACACCTAAGGCTGCGGCACCACTTTTTGCCATTACATCCAAAGCAAACCAACAACCTTTTCCAAAAACGATAACCGGAATTTCTTCCTTAAGAGCATCAATGATCTGCTGGATATATTTCCAACTGAACTCTTGATAATCACTAGGGGATAGCATGCCGCCCCAACTGTCAAAAACCTGGACGGCATTTACGCCATGTTTCACTTTTTCTTTTAAATATAAAATAGTCGTGTCGGTTATTTTTTGGAGAAGTTTATGGGCACTTTCCGGTTGGGTAAAACAAAATTCCTTTGCCTTGTCAAAATTTTTAGAACCTTGGCCTTGCACGCAGTAACATAAAATTGTCCAAGGGCTGCCGGCAAAACCGATCAAAGGAACTTCATTATTAAGTTTTTCCTTGGTCATATCAATGGCATCCATAACATAACCCAAGGTTTCGTTGATATCGGGCACAATAACACGTTCCAGATCCTCAGCAGAACGAATAGGCTCGGGAACAAAAGGTCCAAAGTTGGGTTTCATTTCCACGTGGATGTTCATAGCTTGAGGAATTACCAAAATATCGCTGAACAATATTGCGGCATCCATTCCATATCTACGGATAGGCTGGACTGTTATTTCACTTGCCAACTCCGGAGTCTGACAGCGGGTAAAGAAATCATATTTAGCTTTTATTTCCTGAAATTCCGGAAGATATCTTCCCGCTTGGCGCATCATCCACACCGGTGGACGTTCCACGGTCTCTCCGCGGAGTGCTTTTAAGAATAAATCGTTTTTTATCATATTATAAATTTCAGAATTAGAGTTAGTAAGATCTCTGATTTTCTCAGTTATTATTTTTTAAGCTATTTATTGTCTTGGCTATCACACTTTCAATAGTTGTGGAATTGGCAATTTTTACCTTTTCCATATGCAAATAGTTTTGAAGTTCGGCGGCGGTTGTTGTCCCTATACAAATTGCATTTTTCACTGAATTAGGTGAATTCAAATGGAAATAGCTTCTTACCCCACTGGGGCTAAAAAACATCGCCGCTTCAAAATTCCGTTCAAACTTTTTTGGATTTAAGGTTGTTTTATAAACAGTGATCTCCTTAAAATGTATTTTGTTTTCCGTTAGTTTAGATGGGATTTCATCGCTTCTAATATTTCCGCAGAAAAATTGGAAAACAGCACCCACATGATTTTCAATGAGAAATTTGGAAAGTTCGGCTGCATATTCGGTGGTTTTAAATACTATCTGACCGTAATTTTCCAAAAGTGCACGGGTTTTTTCCCCCACGCAGAAACATCTTCCAAATCTGATTTCGGGATTTTTGGTAAACACAGCCTCAACGGCATTTTGACTGGTAAAGATTGCATTTTCCAAATTTTCATCTAGCTCAAAAGGAAGGAATTCTATTTGGATAGCATTGTATTCCACAAAGGATAAACCGCCATTCAATAGCAAGGATTTTTGATTTTCCTTTAATAATTTAGTTGATAGAATCGTCACCTTTTGCTTTTAAATATTTTTTGACATCTGCATCTTTCCCAAATACTGCTAACACATCTCCATCCTGGAAAACCATATTCGGTTTTGGCAATCCAACTACTTCCCGTTTTTCAACATCTCTCCCCATCAAATTTTTATGATATCTTTTCCTAATCACGGTTATGATGTTCAGTTTGTAGTTTTTACGAAAGTCCACTTCCATGATGCTTTTGCCAACCAAGCTTTTGTCTATTTCAATTTCAGATACCAGGTATTCATCATCGATTTCAAAATTGTCGATACTGCCTTTGAGATTGATTTTTTTGGTAAACCGCTCGGCATATTCCTGTTCGGGATGTATTATCTGGTCCACCCCCATCGCTTCAAGAATGGTATCTTCCAAGGCAGATGCCGATCGGGAAATTATTTTCGCTTTTGTTAGTTTTTTGACTATCGCCGTACTCATTATGCCGGCGCCGTTACGTTGCCCGATAGCGATTATTGCCAAATCGGTATTTTTCAGCGGCAGGGCATTATAGGCATTTTCATTAGTCGCATCCATGATCACCGCGTGTGCCACTTTATCCTTTACCATATTTACCTTCTCTGGGTCATTATCGGCCGTTATTACCTCATTTCCAGAATTAGATAGATGAATGGCAAGCGACATTCCAAAGTTTCCGAGACCAATAATTACTACTTTCATATTATAACGTTCCCATTTGTAGAACGACTTCTTTAAATTCGTTTCCTTTAGTTTATAAGAATGTTTTCTTCGGGATAGGTGTAATCGGTTTGGTGCATATTCTTAAGTATTCCAATTAGTAGGTTCAACATTCCGATTCTTCCAAAAAACATTAAAAATATGATTACATATTTGCTCGGTTCTGAAAGCAAGGGTGTTATTCCCATAGTAAGACCAACCGTACCAAAGGCCGAGAAAGCTTCAAAGGCAATTTGTAACAAAGTGAACTGAGGATTAAAAATCAGCAACAGCAAAATTCCGCAGCCAATACTCGCCAAGGAGATACTAATAATAGCGAAAGCCCTATTTACAGCTTCGGAGGCAACTCTTCGGGTTCCAATTTCAATATATTTTTTATTACGTGCAATGGTAAATATATTCAATGTCGCCAAGGCAAACGTAGATGTTTTGATGCCCCCTCCTGTAGAGGCCGGCGATGCTCCTACCCACATTAGAAATATCATGAATAAAATTCCCGGGATAGAAAAGTTTGCCATATCCACTGTGTTAAAACCCGCTGTTCGTGCGGTTACGGAAGCGAACATTGCCGTAGTGAATTTACCAAACAGCGTTCCGTGTTCTGGAAGTATCGTATTTTTTTCTGAAAATATAAAAAAAGTTGTTCCCGCAATTAGCAAAATTAACGTGGTATAGAGAACAATCTTTGTATTAAGATTAATCACCCTTGAGATGAATACCCGATTTTTTTTACTGAAGATGTTGACGGCGAGTTTTTTAAAATATTGGATAATATTATAGGCTATATGATAACCTAGACCTCCAAAAACTATCAGTCCCATTACAACCCACTGTATGGCATAATTGAACCTTAATCCAGGACTGTGCAAATTATCGGAAGCCAAGGAAAATCCTGCATTACAATACGCCGAAATCGCATGGAAAATAGCGAAAAAGCTTCTTCCGGAAATAGAACTCTTTGCATCCAAGGAATTGTAGATGATAAGGGCCCCTATACCTTCCAACACCAATGAAAATATCACGATTTGCATAACTGTACGCATCACGCTATTGAGTTTATCATGGCCCAGAATATCACGCATATAAAGACTTTCTTTAAACGAGGCGCCGCTTTTAAAGAAATAGGCGAAGAAGGAAGTAAAAGTCAACATACCCAAACCTCCTATTTGAAACAATATCATCAATATTGTCTGACCCATAGGCGTAAAATCGTTTGCCGTGTCCAGCACAATAAGCCCTGTTACAGCCGTGGCACTGGTGGCTGTAAAAAGAGCATCGGTAAAGCTAATACCGTGGGTAGTAGCACTAGGCAATTGCAAAAGAAAAGTTCCGGCCAAGGCAATAATGGCAAAACTGCCCACAAAAAGAATAGCGGGATTGAAATAAATGCTATAGATTTTGCGGAGCAAAAACGATAATCTAAAGAAAAAATAAAAGAGCAGTCCGTATTCAATTACGTACCTTGCCTCCAAGAATGCCTCTACCATTGAAGTTTCAATGTTGATAAAAACAATAATCACTTCCAAAGCGATTAACAGAAGCAGGATAAACAGACTAATTTTGGTATTTCTTACATTTTCCTCATCACCCATTTTGACGCGGAATTTGTAAATATTGAAGCCCGCGAGGGCGAGAAGAAGTAGTGGAAGGGCTATAATTTTATAATGACTTATTTCTATGAAATCCTTATACCCGAAGTCGAAGATTAAGAAAGCCAGTAGACCAATATCCAAAAATCCGACAATTATATCGGCAGGTTTGGTTTTTTCCCAGAGTGTCATTTCATTTGACTTTTTATAGAAAGCATTAATTCTTTCCCTCCATTTTCCAGTATGAAAGCGGCACATTTTTCGCCGAAACCTTCACAATCGGAAATTGATACACTTTTTTCGATATCGATATTGGTTTTGCCATCTAGAGAAAACAGGCATCCTTTAAACACGATATTGGTTCCAACAACCTCCGCATATGCTCCAATGGGCGCAGTACATCCACCTTCTAAAGTACGCAAAAATTCGCGTTCCACGCGGGTACAGATTTCAGAAGTTTTATTATTAAGTTGGGAGGTCGCTTCTTGGCTATAAACATCCTTTTCAAGGCATACAACCACCATTGCCCCTTGGGCGGGAGCCGGAATCATCCAATCGAGATCCATATAATTGCCCGAAAAGGAAGGACTTTTGATAATCCCCTCTTGTACAAATCCTAATCTTTCCAAACCCGCTTTGGCAAATACAGCACCTTGCCAGTTACCGTCATTCAATTTTTGAAGGCGTGTATTTACATTTCCCCGAAGATCCACGACCTGATGATTTGGATATCTATTTAGCCACTGGGCTTTTCGTCTAAGACTTCCAGTGGCAATAGTACAGGGCTGGGAAAAATCAATATTTTCCCGAAAAACGAGGATGTCATCGGAATCGGCACGATCCAAAACCGCGGTCTGGACTATCCCATGAGGTAATAATGTGGGAACGTCCTTCATACTGTGCACGGCGATATCAACCTTTCCCTGTAGCATTGCAATATCCAGGGTTTTGGTGAAAATACCAGTAATGCCCATTTCGTAAAGAGGAATATCCAAAACGATATCTCCTTCCGATTTAACAGGGGCAAGAATAGTAGTGTACCCCAATGCTTCCAGTCTGGACTTTACGGTATTTGCCTGCCATAGTGCAAGATCACTATCGCGGGTACCTATGCGGATTGTTTTTTTCAATTTTTAGGTGGTTTCAAGTTGGAAAACCCGCTTAATTAGCTCAATGCTTTCAAGTGAACCTTCCTCTCCTTTTAAATGGTTCGCGAAGTGGGTGGTAATTTTTTGAATAATACGTTGGCTAATTATTTCGGCCTGGGCTTCGTTGAAATCAGCGATTTTCTTTTTTTGAAAATCGATTTCACCCGCTTTAATTTCGGCCAGACGAATTTTCAATGCTTTTATAACCGGGGCAAATTTTCGGTTTTCTGCCCATTGATTAAACTCGGATTCTATTTCCCAAATAATGTCTTGCGCGTGAGGCAGTTCCTTTGCCCGCTGTTCCAAGGTTTTATCTGTTAAAACGGAAAGCTCGTCCAGGTGTACCAGCGTGACCTGTTCATTTTCCAATACATCAAGAGATACGTTTTTAGGAATGGAAAGATCCAAAATTAATAATGGTTTTTTCAAAAACAGATGTTCCTTGGAAATTGTTGGTTGTTGCGCCCCTGTGGCTACCACTAAAACATCGGTTTCGGCAATTTCACTTTTAAGGTTCGTATAGTCCTTAACTATCAAATTGAATTTTCCCGCTATTTTTTCTGCTTTGTCTTTGGTCCTGTTTATTAGGGTAATATGTTTGTTCTTAGTGTGCTTTACAAGATTTTCACAAGTGTTTCTGCCTATTTTTCCCGTTCCGAACAACAAGATGTCTTTTTCTGCACCGTCTGGAATCCGCGACATAATATACTGAACTGCAGCAAAACTTACCGAAGTGGCTCCTGAGGAGATTCCCGTTTCATTTTTTATACGTTTGCTGGCCTGAATCACAGCATTGGCAAGACGTTCCATAAAAGGATTAATCAAGCCATGCTTTTTAGAGGCACGGAAACTGTTTCGCAGTTGACTGATTATTTCGAAATCACCCAGAATCTGGCTATCCAATCCTGTACCTACCTTGAACAAATGGGAAACGGCTCGGCGATTTTTATGGACATACGCAACTTTTTCAAACTCATCGATGGAACCCTTTGTTTGGTCACATAACAATTTGATAAGCTGAAATGGATGCTGGGCAAAACCATATAATTCGGTGCGGTTGCAAGTAGAAATAATACAAAGAGAATCAATTCCAATTGCTTTGGCTTTCTCTAATATTTCTTCCTTTCCAAGATCATCAACACTAAAATGACCGCGAATTACAGCATCTGCCTTTTTATAGCTGAGACCGATAGCATAGAAATTTGCTTCGGTTGAATTTTGCAAATGAGAGAGTGAATTGTTTTCCATATTACAGGAAACAAATTTAGGTGCATTGATTTTCAAAAAATAACGCTAGCGGTATCTTTTATGTCGCTCCCTGTAAAATATTGTATAAAAATGAGAATTGTCATCCTTGAATGCCCTAAATTCGCGACATTGCAATCATTTATGCAAATGCCTATTTAGAATTATTCTAAATAGAATTGTAATTTAAATTCTATGGTCGTTCAAGAAAATGTCGCTCAAGGTTTTTATAATGAAACTGAAATCGAACCAGGTTTTTTCATTTTGCAGTTCAGTAATGAAGCGGATGAAAGCCAGTATTTTAAACGGGAAGTAAGCTCCAATTTTATTCAGTTCCACTTCTGTATCAAGGGCTCGGCGGTATTCAATTTCAATGAGGGCAATTATGTGCTCCCGTTACGAGAGGATACTTCGCTGCTTTTGTATAACCCCCAACGAGACCTGCCTTTGAATCTTTTATTGCAAAAAAATTCTTGGGTGCTTTCCATGTTGTTGCCAATCAACAAATTTCATGGTCTTTTTTCTACCGAAGCCAGTTACATCACCTTTTTAAGCGCCGAAAATAAGGATCGAAAATATTATAAGGATGGACAAACTACCCCATCCATTGCAATAGTGCTTAACCAATTGATGAATTATAGCCTTCATCCAAGCATTAAACCGCTCTACTTTAAAGCCAAAGCCTATGAGCTTTTAAGTCTTTATTTTAATAGACCTGAGGATGCTGATGTGGAACAATGTCCTTTTTTGGCTGATGAGGAAAATGTGTCCAAAATCAAAAAAGCCAAGGAGATTGTTATTGCTAGAATGGCTGAACCTCCAACCCTCCAGGAATTAGCAGACGAAATAAATCTTCCATTAAACCGATTGAAAGAAGGTTTTAAACAAATCTATGGAGATTCGGTTTTCAGCTTTCTGTTCGACTATAAAATGGAAGTGGCACGCCAATTACTTGCAACTGGTGCACATAATGTAAACGAGGTAGGTTTAAAAGTGGGATATAGCGGTCCTAGTCACTTTATCTCCGCATTCAAAAAGAAATTTGGAACTACTCCCAAAAAGTTTTTAATGAGTTTGAATGCTTAAGTTTTAATTAACTGACCTAAATAGGTTCATAAATACTCAATCTTTAAAATCAACATAAGATATGCGGGACTTAACTAATTCTTAAAACCCATAAGTCTTCTTACCGCGCTTATTATCTTTGCCAATCTAATTTTATACTATGCCCAAAGGAGTTCTTCTCGTAAATCTCGGTTCGCCGGACAGTACTGACCCACAGGATGTAAAAAAATATCTCGATGAATTTTTGATGGATCCCAGAGTAATCGATGTGCCTTTTTGGTTGCGTTCTTTTATTGTAAGGGGGATCATTCTTAATACACGTCCCAAAAAATCGGCCGAGGCCTATCAAAAAATTTGGTGGGAAGAAGGTTCTCCATTGATCGTGATTTCGGAACAGCTTCAGAAAAAAGTTCAGGAAAACACAACAATTCCGGTTGCTTTGGCCATGCGTTATGGAAGTATGACTTTAAAAAAAGGACTTCAGGAATTGGCAGATCAGGGTGTGGATGAGGTTCTTACTATTCCGTTATACCCACAATTTGCAATGGCCACTACGGAAACCATAAATGTAAAGGTGGAGGAACTCCGCAAAGAGTTTTTTCCAAATATGGGAATTAAATCCTTGCCAGCATTTTATAAAAGATCGGATTATATTGAGGTGCTTGCAAAAAGTATTTCCGAAAGTCTGCAAAATGTGGATTATGAGCATTTGATCTTTAGCTATCATGGAGTTCCTGAAAGACATATTTACAAAAGGGACATAACCAAAAGCCATTGCAAAATTGACGGTAGTTGTTGCAATACGCCTTCCCCGGCACATGAGTTTTGCTATAGGCATCAGTGTTTTGAAACTACCGAACTGGTGGCGGAGAAACTAAATTTAAAACCAGGAACATATACCAACAGTTTTCAATCCCGTCTTGGATTTGATCCATGGTTAAAACCGCCTACGGACAGAACTATTGAAAGAATGGGTTTGGAAGGGGTAAAGAAACTGGCCATTGTTACCCCTGCTTTTGTGAGTGATTGCTTGGAAACCTTGGAAGAGATAGCAATGGAAGGAAAAGAAATTTTTCTGGAAGCGGGGGGAAAGGAATTCACAGTAGTTCCATGTTTAAATGTTCGCGATGACTGGGCCCAAGTTTTGACGGGGTGGATAGATCACTGGCGGTTCGTGGACCTCAAGACAGCTATTGCTTAATGGCAAACAGAAGCGCCACCCTGGGAACGGATTCCATAAGCAGCTTGTTGATCAAACAGGCGGTTCCTGCATCCATTGGAATCTTGGTGATGTCGCTAAATATCTTAGTCGATACCATTTTTGTTGGAAACTGGATAGGCTCTTTGGCCATTGCTGCCATTAACGTGGTGCTTCCTATTTCATTTTTTATAGCCGCTTTGGGTATGGCCATTGGGATAGGAGGATCGTCCATTATTTCCAGGGCCTTGGGTTCTGGCAATAAAGATAAGGCTCTCAAAACTTTCGGGAACCAAATAAGCTTGACTGTTTTGCTCACAAGTTGCTTGGTCTTTTTTGGATTACTGTACATCAACGAACTTATTCCCGCCTTTGGTGGAAAGGGCGATATATTTGAACCGGCAAAAATTTATTATCGGATTGTGCTGTATGGAGTGCCATTTCTGGCATTGAGCATGATGGGCAACAACGTGATCCGTGCCGAAGGAAAACCCAAGTTTGCTATGGTTGCCATGATAATACCCTCTATCGGCAACCTGATATTGGATTACGTTTTTATCTATAAACTTGATATGGGAATGGCGGGCGCGGCTTGGGCAACTACTATTTCCTATGGACTGAGTTTTCTGTATGTTTTCTATTTCTTCGTAAGTGGTAAATCCGAAATAAAGATTGGGTTTTCGCATTTCGGTTTCGATTTTTCGGTATTAAAAGAGATGTCCGCATTGGGTTTTGTGACCTTGGCGAGACAATCGGTGGTAAGTATTACTTATTTATTTATGAACAATATCCTATTTGAGATTGGCGGTGAATCTTCCATTGCATCTTATGGGATTATTGCCCGAATGTTGATGTTTGCCTTATTCCCAGTTTTAGGTATGACACAGGGATTTCTACCCATTGCGGGCTATAATTATGGCGGCCATAAATTTGACCGCGTTCGCGAAAGTATTAACAAAGCTATTTTATATGCCGCAGGATTGGCTCTGGTGGTTTTTATCATTATCATGTCCGTGCCAGAAGCAATTGTTTCGGTTTTTACGGACGATCCGCAGATTTTAGCTACCACACCCCATTATATGCGATGGGTTTTTGCCGCTACGCCAATCATTGCCATTCAGCTAATCGGTTCGGCATATTTCCAAGCCATCGGGAAAGCCTTTCCCGCGCTGATGCTTACACTCACACGTCAGGGATTTTTCTTTATTCCGCTGATTTTTATTCTTCCACACTTTTTTGGAGAGCTGGGCGTATGGATCTCTTTTCCAATAGCTGATGTGCTTTCCACCATTGTAACTGGATATTTTTTGAATAGGGAGATCAAAAGGACTTTAAAAGGGTGATATTTACTTTAACACCTGCAAAATCTGATGGGAGGTTAGTGACAAAAAGTTTCAGGACTATTTTGATTTTAATAAGTTCCAATTTAATCCGGGATGTGCATTTTTCCTAAGTTCATCATTCACAAAATACTTTATTATTTCGATACCTTTGTTTTCTGGTTTTTCATAAACCGTCGTTGCCAATGGAACAATCCTATCTTTATATAAAATCCTTACACCTTATATTTATTGTCACTTGGTTTGCGGGATTATTTTATATCGTTAGACTTTTTGTTTATCAAATTGAGGCTTCACAAAAGTCTTCTCCGGAAAAAGAAATATTGGGCAAGCAGCTTAATATTATGGCTTCCCGATTGTGGAACATTATTACTTGGCCATCGATGATATTGGCTCTCGTATTTGGAATTATCCTTATCGTTATTATGCCACAATGGCTTTCACAGCCTTGGATGCATGTTAAATTGGTTTTCGTGCTGATTTTAATAATTTATCAATTTAAGTGTCATCAGATTTTTAAACAATTGCAAAACGGGGTGGTTAAATATTCATCCAACTATATGCGTTTGTTTAACGAAATACCGACGTTGGTCCTTTTTGCGGTGGTTTTTTTGGTGATATTAAAAAGTGCCGTGAATTGGATCTATGGCACTATTGGGATTTTTGTATTCGCCATTATGTTGATGATGGGCTTTAAAATCTATAAGAGAATACGAGAGAGCAAGGAAAATTCTTAATTCCCGTCCAGATCCCCAATTTAATCAGAGTAAGATGGTGTAGTTATTGCTATCTTTCCTTTCTAAAAAATGTAAATGTATTTTTACAAGAGATCGCTTCGCACCCGAATATTCCTATCTATGCTTTTTTTGGTAGTAGGTGCCTCAGTATTGATTGGGATTGTTACCATTTTTCAATATCGAAAGGAAGCCGAAGATTATCATAGGGACAGACTTTTGCGGAAAGAAGCCGCTATTCGTGAAAACATCAATTATGTTCTAAAAACCACCACCTATCCCGTCGAAACGAAAATGATCCCCCTGATTTTTAAGGATAAAATTTATGAGATCAAGGATATACATAGTTTGGAAATACTTCTTTACGACCTTAATGGAAATTTGCTAAAATCCTCCAAGCCCTCTTTCTTTAAGGATACCGTTTCGCCCAAAATGCCCGAATACGCGCTGGAATCGCTTCAAAATTCGCCCACAAAAAGTTATATAAAGGAGTTTGAGGAAGATGGTCAGAAGTATCAATCTTCTTACACATACATTACCGATAGTTATTTTAAGCCTTTGGCAATTTTAAATTTACCGTATATAGAGGATGACGGATTTATTACCAAGGAACTTACGGACTATTTATATCGATTGGGCGTGGCCTATTTTTTTATGCTTCTTGTTGCTATTGCATTGGCGTATTTCCTTTCTACCTACATTACTCGATCCCTAAAGGAAATTAGTGATAAACTTTCCAAAACGCGTTTCCATACCCGCAACAAAAAACTTCATATTAGGGATACTCCGGGAGAAATTGCCGTCCTTGTAAATGCTTATAACGCAATGATTGATGAACTGGAGAAAAGTGCGGCACAACTTGCCGCAAGTGAGCGTGAAACAGCCTGGCGCGAAATGGCCAAACAAGTAGCGCACGAAATAAAGAATCCGCTTACTCCTATGCGCCTCACCGTACAGAGCTTCCATCGCAAATTTGATTGCCATGAACCCGATGTGGATCAAAAGGTAACGGAATATACTAATACCTTGCTTCAGCAAATAGATACGTTGAGTTCTATTGCATCGGCATTTTCCACCTATGCCAAGATGCCCGCACAACAGGATGAAACCTTGAATGTGGTAAAAATAACCAAACTCGCTTTGGACATTTTTAACGAAGATTACATTTATTTCTATTCCAATGAGGAAGAAATAAGGGCAAAATTTGACAGAACACAATTAATCCGGGTCGTGACCAATTTGGTCAAGAACAGCATTCAGTCCATTGAACAGAAAAAACCTGAAAACCCAAAAGTTGAAGTTACCGTTGAATGTGTTGGTGCTTTGGTAAACATCAAAGTTTCCGATAATGGTGTGGGCGTGCCGGAAGAAAATAGAGATTGCATTTTCGAACCACAATTCACTACCAAAACAAGTGGAATGGGCCTAGGGCTAGGAATGGTAAAAAATATTATTGAAACATATGGCGGTACTGTCAGTCTTAGCTCTTCGGAAGAAAAAACAACTTTTACCGTTTCATTTCCTTCGATAATTTAAAATTGGAGTATCTCAATCCATGGATATATAAAATGGTTCTGATTAAGTTTCCAGAAAACCATTTCATCTTTTAGAATGGAGTTTTTGGGAAAAATGAGATTAGCAATCATTGTTTTCCCATAATCACATTTCCTATTATCCTACTTTCCTTTTCATCAATGGAATAAATCTTTTCGATATTTTTGCCACGGTTGGCGCGATCCATACTTCGGCCCCATAAAATCAAAAATAAGATTGACACTTTTCCAACGACTGTTTAAACAGACTTTTATTTACGGCCTTGCCACCGTGTTGCCCAGAGTCCTCGCTATCATTTTGGTGCCTTTGTACGTCGAGGTTTTGCTGCCCGAGGAGTATGGTATATATGCCAGTTTAATGGCCTTTCTTATTTTAGGAAACGTTTTGCTTTCCTATGGAATGGAAACTGCTTTTTTTAGGTTTGTCACTAAAAAGGGGAGTGAAAACCAAAATAAGGTGGAGTCCACAACCCTTATGTCTCTATTGGTTTCCACCTTGATTTTTCTGGTAATTTCCCTGTTGTTCCGAAATCCTATCGCTCAGATTTCTGAGTTTAAGGTGGAATATGTTACATACGCGCTCATTATTCTCGCCCTTGATGCCTTAGTGGTTCTTCCCTTTGTGTGGTATAGAGTAAACGAGAAACCATTGAAATATGCGGTCATCAAGATCCTAAACGTTTGTTTTAATCTTGGATTTAACCTTTTCTTCTTTTTGTTATTGCCCAAATTGGCGGAGAATAGCAGCATGTGGAGCAGTTTCTGGCATCCGGAAAATAAGGTTGCCTATATTTTTATTTCGAATTTAATTGCCAGTGCAATAACATTGGCAATGGTACTTCCTATTTATGTAAAAATCGGATTTCATTTTGATCGCGTAATCTGGAAACAGATGATTAAATATGCCATTCCCGTTCTTATTGCGGGTATAGCATTCAGTATTAACGAGGCTTTTGACCGGATTTTACTTAAATACCTTCTTCCGCAAGATATCGCTGAAGTTGAAGTAGGTCTATATTCCGCCTGTTATAAACTCGGAATGTTTATGACCCTGTTTGTAATGGCTTTCCGATTGGGAATAGAGCCTTTCTTTTTTAATTATTCAGGAGAGCAGAATGCGAAAACTACTTATGCCGCCATCACAAAATATTTTACACTTTTTGGATGCTTGATATTATTGGTGGTAATTATTTATATCGATATTTTTAAAAGGATTTTGATTCCTAATAGTCAATATTGGGAAGCTTTAAAAATTGTCCCTTTGATACTTCTGGCCAATTTGTTTCTCGGCATATATCATAACCTTTCGGTGTGGTATAAGGTCACGGACCGGACAAAGTACGGCGCTTATATTTCAGTTTTCTCTGCTGTAGTTACCTTGGTTCTTAACTATGTGCTCATTCCGTATATTGGTTATATTGGATCGGCTATCGCCACACTTGCGGCCTATGGAAGTATGATGGTGCTTTCGTACCTTTACGGGCGTAAATATTATGATGTTCCCTACGATTTAAAATCCATACTTGGGTTTGTATCATTGGCCATGGTATTTTCGGCTATTTCCTTTTATGGACTCCGTGGAAATTTATGGATTGGAACTTTACTATTGATATTATTTGTTTCCATTTTAATTTTTTCTGAAAAGAAGGAATTTATGCGAATTATCAGAAAATAAATATTTAAGAAATATTTTAAAAAATTATAATAAAGCTTAAAATTAAAAACCTTGAAAATCAAGATTATAAACAATTCCGGTTTTCCCCTGCCTTCGTATGGAACAATAGCTTCGGCAGGAATGGATTTAAGAGCTTGCGCCGATGCAGCTATCACTTTAAAACCCTTGGAACGGGCCATTGTTAAAACTGGACTTTTTATCGAATTGCCAATTGGGTATGAGGCACAAGTACGGCCGCGCAGTGGTTTGGCAGCCAAAAATGGCATTACTGTACTCAACTCTCCGGGAACTATTGATGCTGATTACCGTGGAGAAATAGGAGTAATATTGGTAAATCTTTCGAATAATGATTTCAACGTAGAACCTGGCGAGCGTATAGCCCAATTAGTAATTTCCAAACACGAACGCGCCATTTGGGAAGAAGTGGAAATCCTAGGAGAAACGGACCGCGGAGCAGGAGGTTTTGGAAGCACAGGAGTAAAATAAAATTCAATCAATTTCCGGCTAAAATCCAAGGCAACAAATAAAATCCTCTTTTGCCTGTTATACATTGGAAGTAGGTAAAAGAATGGAGGGAAAGAAATCCAAATCTTTAAACAAATACTAATTAATAAATAACATTCCTGCCCGGGCAGGTATTTACAATGAAAATAATAGTTCCCATGGCCGGTAGAGGCTCGCGATTAAGACCACATACTCTAACAGTACCCAAACCATTGATTCCTGTTGCGGGTAAACCTATTGTGCATCGACTGGTAGAAGATATTGTTGGGGTTTTAAACCAGGATATAGATGAAATTGCATTTATACTTGGAGATCCAGCCTTCTTTGGGGATGAGGTGGTGGAGAGTTTAAAGGATTTGGCCAAAAGCTTAAATGCAAAAGCCTCTATTTATCGCCAGCTCGAACCAAAAGGTACCGGACATGCCATCATGTGCGCTAAGGATTCTCTTTCTGGACCTGCCGTTATTGCTTATGCGGACACCTTGATCCGCGCCGATTTTGATTTGGATAAAACTGCCGATGCAGTAATCTGGACCAAAAAAGTGAAGGATCCCGAGGCATACGGAGTGGTAAACCTCAATGAAAAGAATGAGATTATAGAATTGGTGGAGAAACCTAAAGAGTATGTAAGCGATCAAGCGGTGATAGGTATCTATTATTTTAAGGATGTGACCCAGCTTAAAACGGAACTGCAGTACGTGCTGGACAATAACATTATCAATGGGGGCGAATACCAGATTAACGATGGGATCAAAAGAATGATGGCCCACGGGAAGGTTTTTAAAACAGGAACTGTTGACGAGTGGATGGATTGCGGAAACAAAGAAGTGACAGTTGACACCAATCAGAGAATGTTGCGTTTTCTTTCCGAAGCCAACGAGGACTTAGTTTCAGCCAATATTACAAACGAAGGTTCAAAAATCTTTGAACCTTGTTTTATTGCAAATGGAGTTGTTTTGAAGAATAGCATTATAGGTCCTTATGCATCCATAGGGCAAGGAACAGTGATCGAGGATAGCACCGTTAAAAACAGTATCATCCAAACAAACGCTCTTATAAAAAACGCAAATTTGGACAATGCGATGATAGGCAATTACGCTATTTTTGATGGTAACTTTACCAATGTGAGCATTGGCGATTATTCTGAATTGAAATAGTTAAAAAGTATTTATCTAATTATGAACCTGCTGGCAAAAAAGAAAACAGAAATTAAGGGGTTATGTGAAAAATTTCACGCTCAACGCCTTTATATTCATTGTTCTGTCGTTACAGGAACATTAAGAGGAAAGAGTGATATGGATTTCTTGATGAGATTCAAGCCTTTTGGTCGCTATCATTATTTTGATAACTATATGGATTTCAAGAACCAATTACTGGTACTATTTCAAAGAAAAGTAGACTTGGCAGAAGAACAAACTATACCTTCTCCTAATATGATGAAATCAATTAATAGAAACAAAAAATTGATTTATGGATTGAATGATCTTTTAAATTCTACGGAATAAATGTTTAAAAGGAAAATCCTGATAGCAGCATACCTCTTGGGAACCATTCTTCTTCCAAAGGACACCTATGGTCAAGAAATAAAACCCGACTCTGTCCAAAATCCCATGGATGAATTGGGAGAAGTTTCAGATGCATTCCAGGAAAACTTTTTTGAGGCTCTTAAACAAAAGGCAATTGAGAATTACGAATTGGCCCTTAATGCCCTTGCCAGAGCCGAAGCCACAGCCACTACTTCCGAAAATAGGGCGGCTGTATATTTTGAAATGGGCAAAAATCTCGCGGCTCTAAAAAAATATAATGAAGCCGAAGAATATTATAACAAAGTGATTGCAAGCATTGGGGATCGCCTAGATGTATATGAACATTTATACGACTTATACTACCAACAGCGCATTTATGACAAGGCTATTCCGTTAGTGGAAAAGCTGATTCAATATGATGAGGATTACAAAGAGGACCGTGCAAATCTTTTGACCCTTTCCAAGCAATATGATAAGGCATTGGAACAATTGGATGAATTGGATGCCATTTGGGGGGAGAGTGATATCCGCAATGCTCTGCGGATGCAGATATACAGAGCTACCGGTAATTCTGAAGGGGCAATAGAAAATCTGGAACAAAAAATTGAAGATAATCCCAAAAATGAAAAAGAACATCTGGGTCTTATTTTTCTTTATAGCGAGCAAGGAAACAAGGAAAAAGCTTTTGAAGCGGCACAAAACCTTTTAAAGAGTAATCCAAAATCCCAATTGGTGCATTTGGCGTTGTACAAGTTCTATTTGGATTCCGGCAAAACATCGGAAGCGTTAAAATCGATGAAAATTGTTTTTGGATCGGATGAGATTGATCTGGAGAGCAAATATCGAGTATTGGCGGATTTTATTATGTTCGTAAACCAGAATCCGGAATATGAGGATGAACTGGAAGATATGGCCTCGTTATTTTCTACCGAAAATGGAGGCAAGGTCTATGAGAAATTGGGCGATTATTTTTCGGCAAAAGCCAAAAAAGATCGTGCGCTGTACTTCTATGAAAAGGGTACCGAACAAACAACTGAAAATTATAATCTATTAAAAAACACTCTTTTGCTGCAACTGGATTTTCATAAATATAATGAGGCAGCGCAACTTAGTCAAAGAGGTTTGGAAATATTTCCCGCACAAGCCTTGTTGTATTTATTGAATGGCGTGGCCAATAATCAATTGGGAAAAACGGCGGAGGCCATTGAAAGTTTAGAAACAGGACTGGATTTTATATTGGATGATCCCAAAATGGAATTCGATTTTTACAATCAGTTAAGCTTTTCGTACACTCAAAAGGGTGACTCAAAAAACGCCAAGATCAATGCGGATAAGGCGGCCCATATAAAATTTGAAAAATAATTTATGATACTACAGCGATTGGCTTTTCAAATTCCTTTTAAAAACATTGTAAGGTCCTTACCGCAACTTCCATATCGAAATAGGGCATTTTTCCTATTGGCCATGTTGCTTTTATTGGGACTTTCCTCTTGCAAGAGTGTGAAACGCGTTACCGATATTGAGTCCGTATCCACCCGAAATCTTATCGAACTTCATGAAAAGGCCACGCCAGAGTTTAAGACTTTGGCCGCGAAAGTCCAATTAGCTTATGAAACCGAGGAAAAAAGCCAGCGGATTACGGTAAGCCTTCGAATGGAAAAGGATAAGGCCATTTGGATCAAAGCGTCTATTTTGGGGATTACATTGGCCAAAGTAATGATTACACCGGAAAAGGTGGGCTATTACGAAACCATCGGGAAAACCTACTTTGAAGGTGATTTTGCTTTTCTGGGAGAATGGTTGGGAACGCCCATTGACTTCCAACAGGCTCAGGATTTGTTGTTGGGCCAGTCTATTTTTCATCTGGAGCCATCTAAATATACTTCCGAGATATATCAGCAGAAATTTAAGATACAGCCTAAGCGACAGCCGCAAAATTTTATACATTCGCTTTTCATAAATCCAGGAAATTATAAGGTGGCCGTGGAAACCCTTGCGCAACCGCTGCAGGACAGAATTTTGAACATCCGCTATGGCGATTATCAAATGGTAAATTCGCAATATTTTCCCGTTGACATTTCAATAATTACTTCGGAAGAACAGGCGCAGACCAAGATCGACATGATTTATAAAAAAATAGACCTTAACGTGGACATCAGTTTTCCGTTCGATATTCCCGAAGGTTATGAAAGAATACAACTTTAATTAGATGAAAAAATTACCTGTTTATCTTGCTATTTTAATCGGCCTAATTACTGTCTCCACATCTTTCGCGCAAAGTGATAAGCAAAAGCAGTTGGAGGAAAAGCGCCAAGCCATCTTAGAAGAGATAAAACAGATTAATTCCCTTCTGTTTAAAACAAAGAAAGAGGAGAAGTCTGTGCTATTACAGGTAGGTGATATCAATCAACGTATTTCGGCTACGGAAAACTTGATCCGGGTCACCAATCAACAGGCAAATCTCCTTACCCGGAATATCAATGAAAATATCTCCCGAATAAGTGATCTTAGGGAAGAACTTAAGGTGATGAAGGAGGATTATGCGAAGATGATCCAAAAATCGTACAAAAGTAAAAGTCAACAGAGCAGAATTATGTTTCTGTTGTCTTCCGAAAACTTTTTACAGGCGTACAAAAGGGTTCAGTATATGAAACAATATGCCAAATACAGAAAGAAACAAGGTGAGGGGATACGCGTTAAGACAGAAGAACTGCAGAAATTGAATCAAAATCTGATAGATCAAAAAAAGACCAAGCAAAAATTGATTGCAGAAAATGAGGTTTCAAAAAAGCAACTTACCGAAGAACGCAAGGCCCAACAAGGACTTATTGCGACCTTAAAAAAGGATGAAAGCACATTTACCGCCCAAATCCGCGCCAAACAAAAGGAAGCCGATAAAATAGACCGGGAAATTGATGCCTTGATCAAGGCTGCTATTGAAGAGGCAAACAGGTTGGCAAACGCTTCCAAAAAAGTAACCAAGGAGCCCACCACCTCAGGAGGCTTTGCTCTTACTGCGGAAGATAAAGCTCTGGCGGCAAGCTTTAGCAACAATAAAGGAAAGTTGCCTTGGCCGGTGGAAAAGGGAATGGTGGTAAAAAGTTTTGGTACCCATCAACACCCGCAATTCCCCAATGTTACCACAAACAGCAGTGGCGTTGAAATTGCCACCGAAGATAATGCGCCTGTACGCTCAATTTTTGAAGGTACGGTAATGTCCATACAAGTTATAAAAGGCGCTAACAAAGTGGTTTTTGTACAACACGGGGAGTATATCTCAGTCTATAGCAATCTTGCCACAGTATCCGTTCACAAAGGAGAAAAGGTCTCTACCAAACAGAAAATTGGAACCGTGGCCAAAAGCCCTACGGAAGGAAGAACAGTATTGAAATTTTACATTTATAAGAGCAATACAAAAATCAATCCAGCAGATTGGATTTATAGAATGTAGAAGTTCGGAAGGCTGTGGTTTATTTTAAATAATATTATCCTTAATATCCCAATTTTTCCCGTACTCTTTTAAGAACGCCATTTGCTACTTCTTTAGCCTTGGCCGCACCTGCATCCAATGCTGCATCCACTTCGGGAAGATTAGCCATAAAATAATTATACCGACTGCGTTCATTGGCAAATTTCTGGATTAACAAGTCGAATAGCGCTTGTTTTGCATGCCCATATCCATAGTTTCCTCCTTCGTAATTACTCCGCATTTGGGCAACTTCTTCTTTAGATCCAAGAAGTTTATAGATATTGAAAACATTGCAAGTGTCTGGATTTTTGGGATCTTCCAATGGTGTACTATCTGTTTCTATGGACATAATCTGCTTGCGCAGCTTTTTGTCATCCAAAAAGATATTGATGTAATTTCCCTTGGATTTGCTCATTTTGGAACCATCTGTACCGGGAACATACATTGTTTCCTCACGTACTTCTCCCTTGGGCATAACAAAGGTTTTACCCATCTGGGTTTCAAATCGTGCCGCCACATCCCGGGTGATCTCGATATGTTGCATCTGATCCTTTCCCACTGGAACAATTTCGGCATCGTATAATAAAATATCCGCAGCCATAAGCATTGGATAGGTAAAAAGTCCGGCATTTACATCTTCCAATCGATCCGCCTTATCCTTAAAAGAATGGGCCAATGTCAATCTTTGAAAAGGAAAGAAACAGCTCAAGTACCAAGTAAGTTCCGTGGTTTGCGGAACATCGCTTTGGCGATAAAAAATTACTCTTTCCGTATCCAGCCCTAGGGCGAGCCAAGTGGCAGCAGTGCTATAGGTATTTTCCCGAAGTGTTTTCGCACTTTTTATTTGGGTGAGGGAATGCATATCTGCAATAAACAGGAATGATTCATTATTTGGATCATTGGCCATTTCTATCGCGGGTATAAGCGCTCCTAATAAATTTCCCAGATGGGGAGTTCCTGTACTCTGGATTCCGGTAAGTATTCTTGCCATAGATGTTCGCCTTTGTGGGCATTTCTTTTGTGAAACAATTTTGACAAAGGTACTTTTTTTGATTAATTCGCATCCGTGAAATCCTTACTTTTGAAAGCAAATGAAATTGTTGCAATATATTTTTGTTCCGCTATACCGTCTTTGGTTTTATTTGCTATTGGGCATTGCCACTATAGTTTTCTTTCCTTTTTTGATGGTGAGCATTATGAAACCTTCCTGGTATCCCACTTTTTTTAAGGTGGCCCGGTTATGGTCCGAGTTTATCATTTTTGGAATGGGCTGCTATCCTGTTATTAAAAGAGATGTAGAATACAAAAAGGGTGAGAACTATATGTTCGTGGCAAATCACACGTCCATGTCCGATATCATGCTGATGTATTATTCAACAAAATGTCCTTTCGTTTTCATTGGAAAAAAGGAATTGGGAAAGCTTCCCCTGTTTGGATATATCTATAAGCGGACCTGCATATTGGTTGATAGGCGCAATACCAAAAGTAGGGTGGAAGCCTTCCGGGCAGCAGAGAAAAGACTGAACGAAGGTCTTGGTATATGTATTTTTCCCGAAGGAGGGGTACCGAAGGATCTGGATCTGATTTTGGATGAATTCAAGGATGGCGCTTTCCGATTGGCAATTGAACATCAAATTCCCATTGCTCCAATGACTTTTCACGATAATAAAAAACGTTTTCCCTATGCATTTTTCAGGGGTGGGCCAGGACCGATGCGAGTAAAGATACACGAATTAATACCTACCACAGGTATGACATTACAGGACCGAAAAGCTCTAAAAGATAAAACCCGTCAGATCATTCTATCCGAATTGAAAAATCCTACCGTATAAAAAATGGGCAAAATGCAAAAAGAGATATTCCTGGATTTAGAAATATCTCGTCCCCCAGTTTTTACCTGAAATTAATAAGCTCTATTGGAATTTCCTTCGTAGAAATTAATATAAGCTCTGTTTACAACTCTATTTCCACCCGCAGTAGGATAATTGCCTGTAAAGTACCAATCGCCAAGATTTTTTGGGCAGGCTTTATGCAAGTTATCCACTGTTTGAAAAATGATCTTCACTTTTGCTTCCACGCCATCACCGCCAATGATTTCGGCTATTTTATCAGAAATTTCCTCATCGGAAAAAGGAGCATATAACTTTTTTACGTGATTGATAACCACATTGTCTTCTAACAACACTTGTTCCTTGCATTTCTCATAGATTTCGTCCACAATTTGATAGGTGCCGCGGTCCTTATGAAGTTGCAAAGCCGCTTGGAATGCTACAAGATCTTCCAAACGTGCCATATCAATCCCATAACAATCGGGAAAACGGATTTGTGGGGCAGAGGAAACTACTACAATTTGTTTTGGGTGTAACCTGTCCAGCATTTTGAGAATGCTCTTTTTTAAAGTTGTCCCCCTAACGATACTGTCATCAATAATAACCAAATTATCCTCTGGCTTTACAACACCATAGGTTACATCATAAACGTGGGCAACAAGATCATCCCTACTATTGTCATCCGTGATAAAAGTCCGCAATTTAACATCTTTAACTGCTATTTTTTCCGTGCGTATTTTGTGGGCTTGAATTTGATGTAGTCTATCCAGCGTCAAAGTTTTCCTTTCTTTGATGATGGCCTCATTCTTTTGTTTGTTGAGTTCGTCCTGTGCCGCATCCAACATTCCATAAAATGAAGTTTCAGCGGTATTCGGAATAAAAGAAAATACGGAATTTTCGGTGTCATACTCAATAGCCTCCAGAACTTGGGGCATTACCAGCTTACCAAGCATTTTCCTTTCCTCATAAATCTCGGCATCATTTCCTCTTGAAAAATAGATTCTTTCAAAAGAGCAGGAGCGTCGTTCCAAAGGCGATATAATCTGGGATAGTTTTACATTTCCATCTTTTTTCACGATTATGGCTTGCCCTGGTTCCAATTCCTTTACCTCTTTAAAGTCGATGTTGAAAGTTGTTTGGATAGCCGGTCTTTCGGAGGCCACAACTACAATTTCGTCATCCTGGTAATAATAGGCGGGCCTGATTCCCGCGGGATCGCGAAGCACAAAAGCATCTCCATGACCCAATAAGCCTGCCATGGCATATCCACCATCCCAATTGGAAGCGGATTTTTTCAGGATTTTTGACACTTTCAAATTTTTGGCAATGTAAGGTGAAGCATCTTCCTTGCTTAATCCTGTGGCTTTGGCTTTTTTATACAGTTTGCTAACGGCATCATCCAGAAAATGACCTATACGCTCCATTACGGTAACTGTATCGGTATTTTCCTTGGGATGCATGCCCAGCTTGATTAAATTGTCAAAAAGCACATTGGTATTAGTCATATTGAAATTGCCCGCAATAATCAGATTTCGGTGCATCCAATTATTTTGTCGCAAAAAGGGATGGACATTTTCAATACTGTTCTGACCAAAAGTTCCATAACGTACGTGACCCAGAAGTAATTCTCCTATGTAGGGAATATTCTTTTTCTGAGCCGCTACATCGTTCTTGTATTCGGGATGGTTCTTAAATTCGAGGTTGATGCGTTCATTGATTTGAGCAAAAATATCCTGAATGGGTTGCGCATCATTGGAACGGATCCTGCTTATATAACGCTCGCCTGGGGACATGTTCAATTTGATACTGGCAAGTCCAGCCCCGTCCTGACCACGGTTATGCTGCTTTTCCATCATGAGGTACATTTTATTTACTCCATAAAATGCGGTACCATATTTTTCTTTATAATATTCCAACGGTTTTAATAGCCGTATTAAGGCAATTCCACATTCATGTTTTAGGGCATCACTCATATTTGTTCGGTGTTATAGAATTCTTTAGTTGAAAGTAGGTTGGTGTTCTTTATTTTGAATAAAAAAAGCCCCGAAAATTGCAGGGCGTATATCTTAGGTTAACTTTATGTCAAATTGGGTTAGGCTTTTAAATTGCTGGATTCGTTGATGCACGTCTTTATTTGTAAGGGACAGCAATCGTTCCGGTCCAAATTTTTCCACACAAAATGAAGCGAGTGCAGAGCCATTGATCACTGCGTTTTTCATATTGTTGTAACTATAATTTTCTGTGCGGGCCAAATATCCTGTAAATCCACCGGCAAAGGTGTCGCCCGCTCCAGTTGGGTCAAAAACTTCACGGAGTGGCATTGCCGGAGCAAAAAACACATCATCTTCCCCAAACAATAATGCCCCGTGTTCCCCCTTTTTAATGACCACATATCTGGGCCCCATTTCCATTATTTTTTGTGCTGCTTTTACCAAGGAATATTCTCCGGAAAGTTGCCTTGCCTCCTCATCATTTATGGTTATTACATCCACTTTGGCAATAACCTGCATAAGATCGCTAAGTGCATTTTCCATCCAGAAATTCATGGTATCCAGGACAATCAATTTGGGAGAATGCATTTGCTCTATCACTCCCAATTGGACGAGGGGATGGAGATTTCCTAACATTACCACCTCAGAATCTTTATAGTCTTCGGGAACGCTTGGATTAAAATGGGCAAGAACATTTAGATCGGTTATCAAGGTATCCCGAGTATTCATGTCATTATGGTATTTTCCACTCCAAAAAAATGTTTTTCCCTCTGGAACAATTTCTAGGCCAGAAATATCCATTCCTTTGCTTTCCAACATGGCAAGATCTTCTTTGGGGAAATCGCCGCCTACTATGGAAACAATGGCACCATCAACTTTAAACTGAGAAGCTGCAAGACCAATGTATGTGGCAGCGCCGCCAAGGATTTTATCGGTTTTGCCAAACGGGGTTTCAATGGCGTCAAAGGCAACGGTACCAACAATAACAAGTTTACTCATCAGGATTTATTAAATGAAGGGGCAAATTTACGGAAATAATACGAAACGCAAGGAACATTGATAGTTCGTTAAACTTCTAATTTCTTCTCAAAAAGAATGCTTATTGGGGCGGTATAGGAGGCAAATAGCTTATAATTTTCGGGTAAGCATCGGTTGATTTTTGACTTGATTCAACACTATAAATTTTGCCACAACCTCAACGATTTTTGCAAAATCCTTGAATTCCCCCCACTTTTGACTTGGTCCGTGACTTTGGACGAAGAAGTGGTAACTATGAAGTATCTATGGAGTATCTATGGCTTATCTATGGAGTTGATACGGGTGAACCTAGGCTTTGACCCGTCTTAATATAAACTATACAGTTTAATAAATCCTGATATAATTGTACAACTATAATTATTAATCCTAAAACAACTTTACAATAGCTTTAAAGTGGACGCTGCCACACGTGGATCCGGATAACTTCTTTTCTTGGCGTTCCATTTTCAACTTTTTCGACAATTTTAAAAATAAATCGTTTGTGATAGCGACTTTGTTTACTCTCATCTAAGGCATAAAACTCCTGTTCTTGATGTTCCATATACACTGCTTTGTGTTTAGCTATTTTAGGACAAGACACATGAAAATGACATAAAAAGAGGCAAGGGAGAAATGTTTATTGGATAGGATATTCGAGAAATTGAAATTGAAACCTGATATTTAGACAACTGAATCTTACGCATTATACAACATTTTGGAGGGTGATGTCAAGTTTTTTTTTGATTGGATTAGTAATCCTCAACTTTTTGACTTGCTCCATAAATTCCCAATTTTTATCATTATTCATTTTCAAATGCTTTCAGGGGGGAGGGGAAGGTATTTAAATCGGTATTTCCTTGTTTTACGTTCAGGTATAGATTAGCAATGGGCCAAGATATCATCTGAAAGATTCTCTGCTACTTCAACGGACATGGGAATTATATGGGTATTTGTATCTTTTTTAAAACGGCGCAGAGACCGTAGAGAGAGGCATCCCAGAATACAGGACGGATGAATTTTCTGAAGAGATTCAACAATTCAATCCTCGTCCTGGTTGCTTTTATAAATGAGTACATTAAATACATGTTAAATTAACAAAATATTTGATTAATTTTAGGATTTTAATTATAAAACCTATAGATTTGAAAAAATTGATGCCTTTGATTTTTCTTTTCATTTCTTATCGCAAAAAAAATATGATGAATTGTAGAATAATTTTATTACTGATCGGGATGATTTTTCCCCATTTGTACTTTTAGGACAGACTCATCCTGGCGGCGTTCCGGGGGAAGAGGTATGGTATATTGATGCAGGAAATATGACTTTTGAATGGTTCTTGAATGGAATACTTCTTCCAGGAGAAAAGTAAATGGAGATGCCATATTTATACCGGCCCTGAATAAGGAAAATTTTGACGAACTAAGAAAACTTGTGTACGACAAAGTAAGGGAAATCCACACGGAGCGTTTCCCATATGACGATTTTCTTTATGAGGATTACACAGGAGAAGAGGAATAAAATTTATTTAATCCCGCAGTCATTTTAGTACCGCGGGATTTTTTTATTAAATTTTGGTAGACAAGGCCCGATGGCTGGACCATCCGCAATGAATATCAAGGAGAAGGTACGGTGGCAGCACAAATTGGTAACGCCCAATTCAACCAATATGTTTTTAATGCTGTGGGTAAGTTTGAAGCGAGATCAAATTTCCAATTGGATGATCCTACCAATGCCCAGCACCACGCCATTACCCGGCACAAAGATCCGCTGATCAGCGGGAACGAGTTCCTCACCGTTACTACCGTCGATGGACTTGGGCAGGCCATACAGCTCAAAAAGAAGCATAATGTAGGGGGCTCCACTTTGAAATGGCAGATTAGCGGCAAGGAGAAAAAAGACGACTTTGGCAGGGTTATAGAAAAATACCTGCCAACCGTACAAGCTTACGATCCCTTAAATGTGTCATATAATGCCGTTTCAAACTCCATTCCTCCGCAACTGCTGGAATATGACATCCGAGATCGACAGATCAAGATCACCCAACCGGGAGAACAAGCCAGCACCACCTTTGCCTATTCCATAGAATCGGACAGATTTGTGACCACGATAACCAACGAAGACAATCAGACCCAGGAAACCCATCCGATATCCGGGGCCGCCAACGCAAAGTGGTCCAAAACAATGAAATCACCACCGAGTTTTTCTACAATGCCATAAACGAACAGATAAAAGTAAGGAACAACGCCGGCTACGAGACCCATTACACTTATGATATGGCGGGAAGACGCATCCAAGAGCAGCACCCGGACCGTGGCACTACCAAGTATGTCTATGACAACGCCAGCAGGTTGGTGAAGAAACAGACGGCCAACCTGATGCAGCCGGGCAATACCGGCAGCATTACATATACCTATGATTACGGAAGGATGCTGGAAGTAAAATACCCGAACCATCCCGAGAACAACGTACACTATACCTATGGCACGAATACTCCCGCAAACGTGCAGATCAATGTCGTGGGCAGATTGCTCCTACAGCAGGACGCCACCGGTATCCAGCAATTTGAGTACGGAAAAATGGGCGAACTGACCCGGCAGGTCCGTGCCATGGCCGTGGCGGGTAAAATGTCCTATTGGTTCGATACCCGGTGGGAATACGACTCCTGGAACCGTATCAAAAAAATAATCTATCCCGACAAGGAGGATGTGACCTATAGCTATGACCCTGCCGGGCAGCTAAAGGCCATTGCCACCAACCTGGGGACCTTTGTGCCCGGTGCCAACCCCAACATTGTCTCTGGCATAACCTATACCGACTTTGGGGAGCGTTCCCAGATTAAATACGGCAACGGCACGGTAACCAATTATGCGTATGACGATAGAAGGAGAATGAACCAGCTCCAGCACCAGTTCACAGATTTCCAGGCAGACCGGAACTATACTTATGACGTGCTGTCCAATATAACGAACATAAACGTAGCAACCGGCGGAACAAATCCTGAAGACGGAATACTTGGCGGCCCGGTAGAACATTCGTATTTTTATGACAACTTTAACCGCCTGGTGCAAGCCGAAGGCCACTACGTAGGCCCGGACGACAGCGCCCCCAATATGCTCAAACAAGCCTATTCCCTGGATATGACCTACGATAACGACGCCCACAACATCCTTGAAAAGCACCAGGTGCACCGGTTTGGCAGCGTGGCGTCCACTGACCAAAACCTGCCCCAGAACGCCGCCCACACCCCCTTGACCTCCTATAAACTGGAATATGAAGGCTACGGCACAGGCAACATATCAGACGGTGTGCAGAGCTACGTACAGCCACACGCCCCCAGGAAGATCACCGAATATCCCAACGGGGATTATAACGGCGATCCGGAAGACCCCCGCATAAAACATAAAACAATAGACTATGATGCAGACGGTAACCAGCTGGAGATTAAACAAAAAATAAAAAACCCCGAAAATACCCAAGGTTTTAGTTTACTTTCCCTGCGCAAAAACCTCTGGGACGAGGACGACCGCTTAAAATGAATGATAAATTATTAATGGTTAAGGGTTAATGAGAGAAAATATAGTTAGAAATAAAAGTTTTGCTTTTGCGGTGAGGATTGTTAAGCTCTATCAATTTTTATGTGCGCAAAAGAAAGAATTTGTGCTTTCAAAGCAACTACTCAGGAGCGGTACTAGTGTTGGAGCAATGATTAGAGAATCGGAACACGCTGAAACAAAAAGAGATTTTATTCATAAAATGGGTCTTGCCCAAAAGGAAATCAACGAAACCATATATTGGCTCGAACTGTTGAAAGAAACGGAATATCTAACCGAAGAATATTTTGGTTGCCTAAATTAAGATGCCATAGAAATCATCAAATTAGTCATGGCAATTTTAAAAAAAGCAAAATCAAACATCCTACGCAGTTTTTGGCTTGGTAGCGGTCTCTTTTCTGGTCAAATCCCAGAGACACGATGTCCTTTGTAAAACTTATTTTCGTCCAAAATCGGCAGGGATTTCTCCCCAAGCTTTTGTTTCCCATTTTACTATTTTGGTTTCATAGCTATTGGTCTTTAACCAAGTTTCGGCACGGGCTATAAGATCAAATAAGTCTTTGTTTTTGAAGGTCATCTTCAGCTTGGTGTTGCATTTCTTTTTTTTGACCCATCCTATTGCAATTTTTGAGTCACTGTAAATGATGCGGTCGCTTTTGTGTTTTTTGAGTAGGGCCAAACCATGTACAAGTGCCAGAAATTCGCCTATATTGTTTGTGCCCTGTTGGAATGGGCCCTGATGAAAGAGCTGTTTATGCGTCTGTGTGTCCACCCCGCGATATTCCATGATTCCAGGGTTTCCGCTGGAGGCGGCATCCACAGAAATTGAGTATAAATTAGGTTGTCCTATTATTTGAAGTTGATCCTTGGAAAGTTTTCTTTTGGTGGTTTTACCTTTATAATCAGCGTATTCCCTTTTATATGCTTTTTCAGCCTCGGCCAAGGTTTCAAAACTTTTATATTGAGCGCCACCAACACCGTTTATGGCGCTTTGACATTTTTTCCAACTATCGTAAATTCCCGCCGGATTGCCAAACCAGACAACATAATATTTTTGCTTTTTACCCATTTAGAAGAAGTTCTTCAATTATTTTTGGGAACCATTCATATTCCAATTTGTGAACTTTTTCCGCTACCGTAGCCGCGGTTTCCGTTGGCGAAAGTGATACCTTTTTTTGACTGATAATTGCTCCTTCATCGTAATGTTCATTTACGTAGTGAATGCTAATACCGGTATCTACCTCTTTATTTTTCACGATGGCTTCGTGGACGGCATTTCCATACATTCCCTTGCCTCCGTATTTGGGCAGTAGCGCAGGATGGATATTTATAATCTTATTGGGGAATTCTGCGATAATGCATGCGGGAAATTTCAGGAGAAAACCGGCTAGTACAATAAGATCAGGTTCGTTTTCCTTAAGGATTGCGAGAATACCCACCTCTGATTCGAGCTCGGCTTTAGTGAACGATAAAGTAGGAATATTATGGTTTTTTGCCCGCTCCAAAACCTTTGCATCTTTTTTATTGGAAAGTACCAGAGTAACCTCTGCCAAATCCCCGGATTTAAAATATTGGATAATGTTTTCGGCATTCGTACCGCTGCCAGAGGCAAAAATCACAATTTTTTTCTTCATTAATACGTCGTTATTTTTTTTGTCAAAAAGAAATAACCGAGGTTTCGATCCAGTTAATCCCAATGAAATGTCAAAAATAGGGCAATACAGCGTTACTTCAGCAAATTTGTTTAAATTGGTTGTTTGTAGAAAAATTAGGACCACAATAGAAGGTATAAAGTTATATTAAAAAAGAATTACCCTTTAATGTTGGTGGAAATGAATGGACTAGGCCAACGGGGTCGGTCAATTTCCACATTTTAAACATTAAATGCGGTTTTCAATTAAAATATTTTATTTTTGCCAATTATAATTAAATTAAAAAAGAAGATTATGTCAGACATTGCATCACGAGTAAAAGCGATTATCGTAGACAAATTAGGTGTAGACGAGAATGAAGTTGTAAACGAAGCAAGCTTCACTAATGACTTGGGAGCAGATTCCTTGGACACCGTAGAGCTTATCATGGAATTTGAGAAGGAATTTGATATTCAGATCCCTGATGACCAAGCAGAAAACATCGCAACAGTAGGTCAAGCAATTACTTATATAGAAGCTGCAAAATAAGGATTCTTCAATGGAATTAAAGCGAGTTGTAGTTACAGGCCTAGGAGCCCTGACGCCCATTGGTAATAATATTCAGGAATACTGGGAGAGCCTGGTCACTGGAAAAAGTGGCTGTGCGCCTATAACATACTTTGATACTGAAAAGTTCAAGACAAAATTCGCTTGTGAACTGAAGAACTTCAATCCCTTAGACTTTTTTGATAGAAAAGAGGCCAGAAAGTTGGATCGTTTTGCGCAATATGCTCTTGTTTGTTCAGACGAGGCCATACTGGATGCGGGAATCGACTTTATTGATGTTGACAAATTCCGCGTTGGTGTAATTTGGGGCGCTGGAATTGGCGGTCTGGAGACTTTTCAAGATGAGATGATGAACTTTGCAGAAGGGGATGGAACTCCGCGTTTCAACCCCTTCTTCATTCCCAAAATGATCGCAGATATTGCGCCAGCAAATATCTCCATAAAACATGGGTTTATGGGACCTAATTACACAACGGTTTCTGCCTGTGCATCCTCCGCAAATGCAATAATTGACGCCTTCAACTATATCAGGTTGGGAACGTGTGATATAATTGTTACCGGTGGTAGTGAAGCAGCGGTTACAATTGCGGGAATGGGAGGTTTTAATGCCATGCACGCATTGTCCACCCGAAATGAAAGTCCGGAAACCGCATCCCGACCCTTTGATGCAACCAGAGATGGTTTTGTATTGGGTGAAGGTGCCGGCGCGCTTATTCTGGAGGAATATGAGCATGCAAAAAAGAGAGGGGCAAAAATATACGCGGAAGTCGTAGGTGGTGGAATGAGCAGTGATGCCTACCATATGACCGCTCCCCATCCAGAGGGTCGGGGCGTAGAACGCGTAATGCTTAACTGCCTGCGGGATGCAAACATGAGTCCCGATGAAGTGGATGCCATCAACACTCACGGAACCTCAACTCCCCTTGGTGATGTCGCCGAACTAAAGGCAATTGTAAATGTGTTTGGACCACATGCCAAGGACATAAATATCAATTCCACAAAATCCATGACCGGACACCTTTTGGGTGCAGCCGGTGCCATTGAGGCAATTGCCTCAATCTTGGCTATGAAAAATGGGATTGTTCCCCCCACAATCAATCATACTACTGTTGACGAGAATATTGATCCGTCTCTAAATCTTACCCTAAATAAGGCTCAAAAGCGTGAAATAAACGTTGCCATGAGTAATACCTTTGGGTTTGGTGGGCACAATGCGTGCGTCCTCTTTAAGAAAATTTGATGCTTATATCCATTAATGGCCTCCATTAAAAATATATTCTCTTCCCGCCAAGAAAAAAATGGGGAGTTCTACGATGCCCTTAAAAAAATATTGGGGTTCAAGCCAAAAAATCTTTCCATTTACGAAACCGCTTTTACACATCGTTCTACAAACGAAAAGAACGAAAGTGGTCAGCCACAAAATTACGAACGCCTTGAATTTCTTGGCGATGCGATGTTGGGTGCAGTGATTGCAGCCCATCTTTATAAAAAGGTCCCTGAGGGAAACGAAGGCTATCTTACGAAAATGAGGAGCAAAGTGGTGAGCCGGGAACATCTTAACGAGCTGGGCCGGGATTTACATTTGGTACAGTTTCTAAAATCCACGGTGCCAACACAACAATTTAGTGGCAACATCTATGGGAATGTCTTTGAGGCATTGGTAGGAGCTATCTATTTGGATAGAGGAATCAAGTACTGCGAAAAATTTATCCAAAAGCGGGTAATCAAGCCATATGTGGATATAAAGAAATTGGAAGGGAAGGTTATAAGCTATAAAAGCCTTTTTATTGAATGGTGTCAAAAGCACAAAAAGTCCTTCAATTTTGAGATTTATCAGGATACTGGTAAGGATGAGCACAAACATTTTGCCGTGCGATTAAAGCTTGACAATGAAGTGGTTTCAAAGGCTAGAGCAACCTCAAAAAAGAAGGCTGAAGAACAAGCTGCTAAACGGGCGTACTATAAGTTACAGTCGGCGATAGATTCGGAAAGAAATTAATCCGGACCCTCTACTAGCTTCGGTTGTTTCTCATATTTCTATTTTATTCGATAAATAAAATGAAGTTCGGTCACTTCAGGGTCTTTACGGTTAATCTGTAACTCTCCACAGGAAATTAGCGAACAATTATGAAGATTTCCACAACCTTCATCTTAATCTTGTGTATTTTTGTCAGTGCGGGAAAATGAATCTTATCTCATAGGAAATTCCGCCTAAATCTCTTCGATATCTTTGGAAAGTACCTCACAAAATTTCAAAATGGCCAATTATAGTTTTTCTTTGGAAGATGAAATGGATGAGGATTTTGCACTTGTTGCAATTCATTGCAGTGAAGAAGAATACAAACTCGCCTATCTTTTGAATTTAAATTTGGATTTAAAATTGAAACGAAGAAAGGTGGACCTTGATTTTACTTTCAAGGGGATCGTAGTTCCGTTCCCAATTTATGATTTTGAGGACACATTCAGTCATAATTCTTTTTTTTTAGTGAAAAATAAGATTAGGAAGGAAGAATTGATGGTAGCCCAGGCGGGAGGATTATTTTCTTTGGAAGTATCAAATAAAAGTACAATTCACTATTTGCTGCCGGAATTCAAAAAAGTGGATTATTTGTTGAAAATTTATTCCGATTTGAATAGGGAGCAATTAAAAGACTTTGTTTCCAAAATATATAATATCAAACAGGTAATATCTGCTTACACTATTGAAATAAGCGATGTAAAATCCAAAAATAATTTAATTTTCGATTGAATGTTTAATCAAAAAAGAACCAAAATAGTTGCCACTCTAGGACCTGCTACCGCAGGGGAAGAAATATTAAGAAATATGATCCTGGAAGGAGTGGATGTTTTTAGAGTCAATTTTTCCCATGCCAACTACGAAACCGTTAAACAAACGATTTCAACAATCAGAAAACTTTCTGAGGAATTGGATATGCATGTAGCCATTTTAGGGGATCTTCAGGGCCCAAAGTTGCGAGTAGGGATGATGAAGCAAGAAGTGGTGGTACAGCCCGGAGATGTTCTACATTTTTGTACAGGTGAGGAATTTGAAGGAACGCGGGAAAAAATTTACATGAACTACGATAACTTCCCGAAAGATGTAAAAGCTGGGGAACGCGTGCTTTTGGATGACGGAAAGTTGATTTTCGAAGTTTTGGAAACCAACAATAGGGATGAGGTGAAAGCCATGGTTATTCAAGGCGGTCCCTTGAGATCCAAAAAAGGTGTAAACCTTCCCAATACAAATATCTCTCTCCCTGCGCTTACTGAAAAGGATAAAGAAGATGCAATTTTTGCAATAAGTCAGCAAGTGGATTGGATGGCACTTTCCTTTGTACGACACGCAGAAGATTTAAAGGAACTGCAAGCTTTGATAGAAGCACATTCCGATTATAAAATTCCTATAATTGCAAAGATCGAGAAGCCAGAGGCGGTAAAAAATATTGACAGCATTATCTCTTACTGTGACGGCCTAATGGTGGCACGTGGAGATCTGGGCGTGGAAGTGCCTGCAGAAGAAGTGCCTTTGATTCAAAAGGAACTGGTCCTTACCGCTAAGCGTGCGCGAATTCCGGTTATTATTGCTACCCAAATGATGGAAACAATGATCACCTCTTTAACTCCAACCCGGGCTGAGGTAAATGATGTGGCAAATTCCGTAATGGACGGCGCCGATGCGGTGATGCTTTCGGCAGAAACCTCTGTTGGGAATTATCCAGTGGCCGTAATAAAGACCATTTCCAAAATATTAAAAAGTGTGGAAAGTTCGGAATTGATTCATGTGCCTCAGGAACCGCCACAGATAAAAACCAACCGTTATATTACCAAGTCCATATGTTTCCATGCAGCAAATATGGCCAATGAAATTGAGGCCCGTGCTATCTGTACTTTGACCAATAGCGGTTACACCGCTTTCCAAATTTCTGCTTGGCGACCTTCGGCATTTGTTCTTGCTTTTACTTCAAACCGGAGGATTCTTGCCCGACTGAATCTTTTATGGGGCGTAAAGGCATTTTATTATGATAAATATGTAAGTACCGATGAAACCGTGGAGGATGTAAATAGGATTGCTTGTGAAAAGGGCTATGTAAATAAAGGAGATTATCTTATCAATCTGGCAGCCATGCCAATTGTTAACAAAGGGATGGTGAATACTCTTAGGGTAACCCTCGTTAAATAGTTTATATAACATTATAATTAATAAGAAAATGGCCCTCCAGGGCCATTTCTATATTATAAACGGTATTTATTCCATTTTAAGACTATTTCACCCTTGTAAATTTAAGATCCTGGTAATCGTAACTAAAATCCGTAAGAGGAGAAATTGGACTCATTAAAAAACTTTCGGCTTTTCCTTCCGTATTGAGCTGGAAATTTACAAAGGCATCGGCTTTAAGGGAAGCATCGTTCCATCTTACTACAAATGTGGTTCCTTTATAAAAGGTCATGGTGCCAATAAGATCTGAAGATTTTGCGGATTTGAAATGTAAACCATCTTTAGTGTTGCTTATGGTTACTTCTCCAAACCATGGATCCATAAATGTGCCTACAAAATCTTCGGCATTGGGCTTATTGGCTTTGCTCTTTAACTGTGCTTTGATATCCATTTCCAGTTTGGATTCTATTTCCGCTTCCCTTTTTTCGCCAGCCAATCTTCTTTCATTACTTTCCTTTATTCTGTCCTTGCCTTTTATTCCAAAATATCCATCCTTAATGGAGTTGGAAATGGCCGTAAATGCAGCACCGGATTGTTGATTTGTAAGCACAATAATACCCAAGTCCAATTCCGGGAACATAATAACCTGACTAACTATTCCCAACAGTCCACCCGTATGGGTTACCTGGAAATATCCATTTACGTCACTTAAAAACCAACCCAGACCATAAGCTGTAAAATGGGTATTATAAGCACCCTTTCCACTTCTTACCAAGGTTTGCGGCGTCCACATTTCATTGTGTTCTTTTTTACTGAACAAACTGTCCTTCAGCTGGGTTCCATATCTTCCTTCATCCAGTTGTGCCTGCACCCAAGTTGCCATATCATTGATGGAAGCATAAATTCCAGCGGCCGGAGTAGCGATTTGGGTAAAGGTATTTGGAGTGATCATTAGTTTACCGTCCACGGGGGCATGCCCATCAATCCTATTAGGATCGGCTTCTATTTCAGGAATGGAAAGTTTGGAGCGGGTCATTTTTAATGGTTGAAAAAAGTTTTCGGTGATGTAATCATCATAATCTTTTCCCGAGATACGTGTAACCAATTCCCCGGCCACTATATAAAGCAAGTTATCGTAATCGTATTTGGAACGGAAGGATGAAACGGGTTTAAGAAACCTAAGGTTATGGATCATTTCGGGGAGTGTGGTAGTATTTGAGGCTGGAAACACCATTAAATCTCCTGCTCCCAATCCTAGTCCGCTTCGGTGCGTTACCAAATCCCGAACTGTAAATTCATTGGTTACATAGGAATCATATAACTTAAATTCAGGAATTATATCCGTAACTTTAGTATCCCACGTCAACAAATTTTTATCTACTAATTGGGCAAGAGCAGCAGTTGTAAAGGCTTTTGTATTTGATGCCACACCAAACAGTGTATTTTCATTTACCGGGGCTTTGGTTTTAATGGAGCGAATACCATAGGTATTTTTATGATATACTTTTCCATCTTTTAATATGGCCACTGCCATTCCTGGAACATCAAAGGTTTGCATTGTCTTCTGAACCAAACTGTCTATTTGCGAATTGCTTAGCGCTTGGGAAAAAACAGAAACGTTAGTCAAAAGAAAACTCAGAAGAATTAGGGGAATTTTGGAGAATACGTGTTTCATAAAAAATTTTTCAATTAAAATTGATAAAGTTATTCATTAAAAGTAGGATTCGAAAATCGATATTGAGCTAAAAGTATGAATATACCCGCGAGAGGTTTGGATTATTAATATGATGGGAAATTGATCTTTATTAATTTTCGTTCCAATAATAACTATCGGGATAGGGACGAGCACCAAAAATAGCAGTCCCAACACGGACCATTGTACTTCCTTCCTCAATTGCCAATTCAAGATCATTGGACATTCCCATCGAAAGTTCGGTAAAGGAAGCATTGGGCAATTTTAATTCCTGAGCTTTAAGCTGAATTTCCTTCAGTAATTTAAAACAATCCCGAACCTTCGCGTCTTTGGAGGAAAGTAAGCCAATTGTCATTAGCCCTTTAATGTGCAATCGGGGGAACTCTGTTACTTTTTTAATGAATTCCAGCGCATTTTCGGGAGCCATTCCAAATTTACTTTCTTCATATGAAGTGTTTATCTGAATATAGATATCGATATCCCTCTTGTCGTGGTCACAGCGATTTTGAAGCTTTTCTACCAATTTCATTCTATCCACGGATTGGATAACATCGGCAAATTTCAATGCATATTTTATTTTGTTGGTTTGCAAATGGCCAATAATGTGCCATTGACATTTTTCTTTTTTAAGAATTTCATATTTATCTCTGGCTTCCATCACTTTGTTTTCGCCCAACAAGTGATATCCCTCCTCGATGGCCAGTTTAATTTTATCTGCCGAGATGGTTTTTGTGGCAAGCAATAGTTTTATGGCAGCAGGATTCCGTCCTGCATTTCTACAGGCAATATTGATCCTATCTTGGATTATTTTTAAATTCGGTTTTATTAGGTTGGTTTCCATTAAAGATTTTATTCAAGGTAATCCAAAATTAACATCAAAATTACTCTTGATGGTGTAATCTAACAACAGGTAAATGCCTCGATTAAAAAATATACCGATTTGGATAAATTGGTAATTATTGAATCCGGATCTTTAAACCAGAATGGAGAACCTAAGAAATAAATTTTAGGTTATTTGCAAACTAAAGAGTCTTTTAAATGTTCAGGATATTAATTTCTGGCCATTTTTAGGACTCTTCTTTTTTATTTATTCAGCGCAAAATCGGTACATAACAATTTTATAAGTTTTTAAATCTGAGGAACTACATCTTGCTGTTACGTTTTTATTCTTGTTTCTCTTTTCAGAGAATACGCATAAAAAATATAATCTTTTCAGAAAGAACGTCATATAAAATTCATTTCTTATTAAATTAGTATATGATAGCAGCAATAACATTGTTTTTAGTGGTAGCACTTTCGGCATTAATTACAAAAGTGGCAACCATTGCTCTTATACATACAGGTCTTTCCACGCAAAGTGCAAAGTTCCAAGCGCGATCGGCTTATACTGGTGCCGGCTTCACTACCTCGGAATCTGAAAAAATAATGAATCATCCAGTCCGGAGGAAAATAATTTTCAATTTGATGTTGGTTGGGAATGCCGGAATTGTAACGGTGATGTCTTCTTTGATTTTGACTTTTGTCCTTCCCAATACGCTATCGTCCAAATTGTATGGACTTTTAATTGTTGTAATCGGGATGGGGTTTCTATGGTGGGCTATAAAAAGCAAATGGGTGGATCGCGGACTTTCCAAACTAATAAGCAGAATGCTGAAGAAGTACGCAAGATTGGATGTGCTGGATTACGAGGCTGTACTTCACTTAAAAGACGATTTTAAGGTGAGCGAAAGAAAGGTTAAGGCAGACGATTGGATGGCAAACAAGACCTTAAAAGAGTTGAAGTTGCGAAATGAAGGAATAACCGTTTTGGGAATAGATAGAGCAGGACGTGAGTATATTGGGTCTCCTACCGGCAGTTTTGATATTTTACCCAACGACGTGATTACAGTTTACGGAAAGGCCGAGGTGATTAAAAACATTTATGAGCGTAAAAATGATTACCAAACTTCTGTTTCACACGATAAATACGTCCATCAGGAAGACCAAAGAATCGAGGATAAGGAAGAAGAGGTTAAAAAAAATAAGGAATAATTTTGACTTTCGATTTAAAATATTTTCTCCAGATTTTTTATACAAAATTTTGCCAAACGCAATGTGACCTTACGTGTTGCCCGATATTTTTGTCTAAAAAACATTCCAAACAGCCAAAAACATTTTTTTTTAAAATTTCCATATTTCAAAAGTCAATATCAAAATATGAAAAAACCGAATAATTATAATGATATCACGAGTTAGGCTTATGGAACTATAATCTATAAAGGAAAAAACGGAATAAACTTCAAATAGTATAAATGACTAAAAAACTAACCAATCCTGTCTTGTACCTAATGAGTATCTCCGCGGGTTTGGTGGTAGCCAATCTATATTACAATCAGCCACTTTTAAATCAAATTGGCGAAACTTGCGGAGTGTCGGAGTCGGCGGTGAGTAATGTGGCCTTAAGTACGCAATTGGGATACGCTTTTGGACTACTGCTTATAATTCCATTGGGAGATAAGGTATCCAACCACAAAATATTGCGATGGGATTTTTTATTGATCATAGTCTCGCTTGTTGCTGCGGGGCTTTCAGATAGCTTGTTGCTTCTAATTATAAGTAGTTTTTTTATTGGGTTTAGCTCGTCCCTGCCTCAGCTGTTTGTGCCGATGGCCGCGCAACTCAGTGATGACAAAGGTCGAGGTCGCGCCATAGGGATTGTGATGAGTGGTCTTTTAATCGGTATTTTGGGCAGTCGCGTGTTGAGTGGTTATATAGGGGAAAATTTTGGTTGGAGATGCATGTATTATGGCGCGGCGGTGGTGATGGCTTTATTGTTCATATTACTTCATTATAAATTGCCACCCATTAAATCCCACTTCTCAGGAAGCTATGGCAGCCTTTTGAAATCTATTTTCCATTATTTTAAAACTGAAAGAGAATTAAGGCTTGCTTCTTTGAGAGGCGCTTTGGCCTTTGCTGGGTTAAGTGCATTTTGGACTACTTTGGTATTTTTAATGGAAGATAATTTTGGTTATGGAAGTACCATAACTGGTCTCTTTGGGATTTTTGGAATTGCCGGCGCTTTGGGCGCTACGGTTGTGGGCAAGCTGAATGATAAGATCAATAAAAACAGCATCATTATCTTTTCATCTTTTCTCCTAATACTTTCTTGGATTGTTCTTTTATTCTCCGATCATTCTATTTTTGGAATAATAGTGGGAATTATTTTGGTGGATCTCGGGCTACAGGCTCTTCACATTACAAATCAAAATATCATCTTTTCAAAAAATCCTGAAGGCAGGAATCGTGTAAATACAGTTTATATGGTTTCCTTTTTTATTGGTGGCGCGGTGGGAACCTCTTTAGGTGCCATTGCTTGGCAACATTATAACTGGATTGGCGTCTCTATTTTAGGTTTGGCTCTTTCCATTTTTATTCTGTTGGCGCAACTGCTATTTCGCTCTTAAGAGAAACATAATTAATGATTAAAAGTTTCAAGTTATTGGTTTGGCAGGGTTTTAGCATAAACTCTTCTGTCTAAACAAGATTTAAGGTTTCGCTAAGATTTTAAACATTATAAAACTATTAGTTTGCAAGAGCACCCTATCTATTAAAATTTATAACTAAAAAAACTTCAAATTATGAAATTACACTTAATGCTATTTACTCTCGGAGCTTTTATTTTAAGCAGTTGTGGATCTACCAAAAATAATAATTCAATGGAAAATACGGGCAAATCCTTTTCTGAAATTCAAACGGGAACTTTTTGGAAATTGGAAAAGTTGGATGGAAAAGATTATTCGGATTTTAAGATTGATGGCAATGAAATAGGGTTTATGCTAGAGAAAGAAAACAACCGAATTTCCGGTTTTGCTGGCTGCAACAGCTTTTTTGGAACCTATAAATTGGAGCCGGGAAACCGAATTCGTTTTTCCGCTATTGGATCAACCCGAATGGCGTGTCCAGATTCAAATTTTAATGAAAGTGAATTCCTTGAAATATTTACTATGGCCGACAATTATACCATAAATAACAATATGCTGTCGATTAATGTAGGTAGAAGAGCACCTCTTGCTGTGTTCAAAAAAGTTGAGAAATCGGAAGAGGGAATAACGAACAAACATTGGAGATTAAAAACATTAAAAGGTCAAAAAGTTATAATGGGCAAAAATCAAGAGCGGGAATCCTATATTACCTTGACCACCCAAGACAATCAATTTAATGGATTTGGCGGATGTAACATTATTTCGGGAAAGTACACCTTGGATGAGGATGATAAAATTTCTTTCTCGGATATAATTTCAACGCTTAGGGCCTGTGTTGATGGGGATAACCAAGAATCTGAATTTATGAAGGTTTTACATGAAGTTGACGGATATTCCATTAAAGGAGATGAATTGTGGCTAAACATTGGAAGAAAAAAAGGGGTGGCCACCTTTGACGCCATTTTTATGGATTAGCTTCTTTTTTATTAGGAATGAATTCACATTGGAATACGCAAAACCACTTAAGTGTTCTTATTAAAATTTCTAAATTATGGGGAAGCGTAAAGAAATTAAATCCGCCTTCCGGGAATATATTCCTTTAATACGTTAATTTTATCCACTTCCATAGTTATTGTGATTGTTACATTAAAAAATAGTTAACTAAATAGGAAAAGATTTGCATTCTTAATTTCAAATTTAAATTTATAAACCCATTACTATGAATTATCTTTTTGTGCTGTCTATTTTTTTTGTGCTCAATTTTACCAGTGATAAAAAAGAGTTGACCCTAACAATTACCAATATAAAGAATATAGAGGGGAATCTTGAAGTTGGTCTTTTTAATACGGGAGAACGATTTCTCGAGTCGGGGCAAGCTTATAAAAGGTTTACTATTCCTGTAAAAAGTGATTCACAAACTTTGGTCATTAAAGATTTGCCTCAAGGTGAATACGCTATCTCCCTATATCACGATAAAAATTCCAATGGAGTATGCGATCGCAATTTTTTTGGGATTCCCAAAGAGCCCTATGGTTTTTCCAATAATTATAAACCTAAATTCTCCGCCCCAGCTTTTGCGGATTGTAAATTTGAACTTAGGTCAGATCAGGAAATCAGAATAGAGTTAGTCCATTAAATTGAAAGTTATCTTGAATCCAAGCATTTTAATGCAAATAAAAAAGCAGCTTTTCAGCTGCTTTTTTATAAATCATCTTGGTTTTTACATTTTGTCAGGATTATTCACTCTATCCTTAACCGTTGATGAAGGCAAAAATACCTGAACACCAAAGTTCAATCCAATAGAGTGCTGATATGTGGTATTACCACCTCCTACAAGACCGTTATACTTAAGAGTGGTTTCCAAAGCAACATTATTGCTTACAAAATAGGAGTAACCCGGGCCAACCCCGAAAATAAATCCATTTGTAGTATTCCCATCTTTAATGTTTACACCAGCAACTCCAGCGTTGGCCTCAGCAAAAAATCTTCCATGTTTAAGTAAATTGTCAATTCCTTCCTCTCCCGGGCTAAGATAATATCTGGAAAGAGCTTGTATTCCGTAAGTTGTAGTTCTGGTGGAGAATCCATTGTACTCGGGAGATTTGGAAAATCCAAAATTCACTACACCGCCCACCATAAAGTTATCCCGAACAAAATAACCAACTTTTGGGCTTAATCCAATGTCAAAACCGGCACCTTCGTTCAAGCCAAAATTTAATCCAAATAATCCGCGGCTACCACTGTTTATTAAACCGCTGCCAAGGTCACTACCTAACATTAAATTTCCTTCTTGGAGCTGTGCGTTTGATACTCCCGTAAACCCTAAAGTTACAAGAGCACACAATAAAAGTAATTTTTTCATAATTTTTTCTTTTTTAGCTTTAATAATAAAGACTGGTTAATATATAAAGAGATAAAGTTAGAAAGTTAATAGCCTTCTTGTTTTCTTTTCACATTTCCTTATTTCATATTTAGCGAAAGTTTATCATTTGAAAGTGAAAGGTAAGGCCTAAGGTGGGAAAATGTGATGCAAAATCCATTTTCATTAGGCGACAAACAATTAAATTTTGATACCAATTTTAATTAAATTGCGAGAAAGACAGACCAATTTAAAAGGCTGATATGTATTTAAATGGGAAAGGAGGGCAATCGTTTAATAAGCGATTTCTAATATTTGGATTTTTCGGATTTCGTTTCCCAATTTAAAATCAATTATATCTCCTTTTTTATGACCCGTGATTGCGGCTGCGATGGGTGCGACAAATGCAATTTTCTTTTGTTTTAGATCGGCTTCATCCACACCTACTATTTGAAAAGTGTTTATCGTGTTAGTATTGATCATTTTATAGGTTACTGTAGCTCCAAACCGGATTTCTTCCTGTGGCTGTTCCAAAGGATCTAAAATGCGCGCCGAGGCAATGCGCTCTTGCAATAAAGCCAACCGGCCATTTATAACGGCCAATTCCCTTCTGCGCTCTGTTTCGTTGATTGAATCCAACTCACTTCTTTCTTTCTCCAATTTCTCTTTTTCTGTGATCAATTGCTCCATTCCATTGGGCGTAACGTAGTTTATCGCCTTTTCCGGCAAAGAAGCCCTTGGAGGAATAATGGGTGTTTCCTCTTGATCTCCTTCTTTTACAAAACCTCGACTCATTGTTAAATTATTAAGTTTTTTTGAATATAAACATTCCTGTCCAATTATGGGAAGCCTATTGTTTCATTTACGTTGTAAATTGAAGCACCAGCGAAGGGTAAAATGATGAAGACTGATGATAAAATGTTCGAAGTTTCCAATTATAGATGAAGAAGAAGAGAATAGTTATTCCTTTTTTCCCTTTTTATCTTTTTTGATTTCCTCATATTCTTTACGTGATTCTTTTGCTGGGACCTGTCGGGGAGGATTTTTTATTTTCCCTTCCTGTTGTTCCCTATATTCCCGCTCTTGCTGTGCATTTTGTTTTTCGGCATCTTCGGGCTGCTGCTGTGGCCCTTTATGCTTTGTTTTATTATTGTCTTTCATGATTCTATAATTTAATTAATTACTACCTTAAAGATACTATAGAATAATATCCATTGTATAACTTTTATCATTGCTTTTGGAAAGCGGTAGAGAAGTGTTTGTTTTGAAAACAACAAGAATTATTTTAACGATTAGAGATTAAGCATATTTCAATTAATTTTGCCAAATGGAGAACATTGAAAGCACCGCGATAAGAAATGCCAAGCCTGGGGATTATAAAGAGGTGGCACCATTAATTATACAAGCCATGGAAGACTTGGCGTGCATTTTTGTCAATTCAAACAACCCAAAGAATGCTTGTCCTTTATTTGAATATTTTTTCCAAAAACCTGAAAACCAATACAGTTTTGAACATACTCTGGTTTATATTGAAGATGGAAAAATTGCAGGCTCCTTAACTGCATACGATGGAGGATTACTCCCAAAATATCGCAAACCTTTTATGGAATATATTGCAGAACATTACGATGTGCGGGATTTGGTAATAGAAAATGAAACCATGGATGGCGAAGTTTATATCGATACCATCAGCGTTTATCCGAAAAATCAAGGTAAAGGGATTGGTAAAAAATTACTATTGGCCATAATTGAAAAGTCCAAACTGGAGGGACATGCCAAAATCGGACTTTTGGTCGATTTAAAAAATCCCAAAGCCAAAAAGTTATATTCAGCCTTGGGATTTGTCACCGTGGGCTCCAAACAATTGGGCAACGGTATATACGAGCATTTGCAGCTCTCATTGTAGAATTAGGGGTTGTCTACACTTACATCTCTAGCAAGTTCGGCCTCGTCTTCCTTTTGGCCAATTTTGGTGTCCAAATATAGAAGGGAATCATTGCTCACATTTTTGCCACCGGCCACCTTAACTTTATCCAATAGATCCATGGCAAGCGTTTCTTCTTCTATTTGTTCCTTGACAAACCATTGACCAAAATTCCAAGTGGCCCAATCTTTTTCTTCAAACGCCATTTCTACGATTGCATAAATGGCCTTGGAATTATCAATTTCGTGTTGTAATATTTTTTCAAAACAATCCTGTAGATTGGCGGGGTCTGGCGGTGGACTTTGTAATCCCGTAACTTTTGCCTTTCCCCCTCGTTTTTGGATATATTCTATCACCTTCATCATATGATTACGTTCCTCGCCCGAATGCCTAAATAAAAGGTTCGAGATTCCAGAATAGCCTTTGCTATCCGCCCAAATGCCGTACGAAAGATAAATTTGCGCAGCTTGGGCTTCCTTTTGTACTTGTTTGTTTAAAATCTCCTCAATGGTTTGGGATAGTCTATTGGTGTTCATCGCTAATCATTTTACCTCTAAAGTAAATATTCTCATTTAAAATGTCCATTCCCTTAACAAATTGTTAGCGGAATTGAATGTGAAAAATAAGTATTAAGCGAACACTTGATTTATAACAGCGAGGGATTTTGGCCGTTGATAACCTTGCACATGAAGACTATAATAGGTTAATAACAGTTCCACCAAATTCGCTCTGGAGGCTTTACCGAGCTTAATGGAATCCATATTAGTAAAAGTAACGTTGAAAAAGGATTTCAAACTTTCCACAGTTTCTCCTTCTAAGCAATACTCACTTGTTTTCACCTCTTGAAAATTGCCATCCAAAATATTGAAAAACGGAAATTCCATATTGGTGGCATCCGGAAAGAAACCTAAAAAATTACTGAGGCGCAATAAGAAAAGGATATGAAAGTTGGCAATACCCTCATTTCTATCCAACCATTCCAAACTTTGTGAAAGAAATGAAAACAGAAAAGTATTAGGTTCTTCTTCTTGGATACAATTTTTGAGCATCTCGGCCAAAAACATAACAATGCTGGATTTTACTATGTTAGTATGGAGTGTTTGGTAAGGAAAATCCACTCTGACCTCTTTTACATATTCTAAAGTTCCTTTATTTTTATGCGTTGCCACAATTTCCAATTGGGTTAGAGGCTGAAAAAAGGAAGCTTTTAAACTCGATTTTTTGGATTTTAGTATACCACGCAATAAGTAGGATTTTATGCCATTACTTTCTGTATAACAGGTGACAATCAAATCGGCTTCAGAATATTTGATGGCTGAAATGACTATTGCTCTGGTGTTTACAACCATTATCTAATGATCATAATCTTTGAAACCTTTGTTTCGGAATAATCATCGGTTGTGACCAAAACCAAATAAACTCCCGAGCGCACTTTATATCTTCCAAAGGCGGTGGTGTCCCAAAGCACACTTCCTCCCTTGGAAACAGTTTCGAAGACAAGATTTCCGGTTATATCCGTAATCTTCACATTGGCATTGGCAGTAAGCCCATCAATAGTTACGTCGCCATAAAAACCGGGACGTACTGGATTGGGAAAAGCGTGAAGATTATCCAAATTGCTCTTGGGCGCGGTTGCAGTGCCTTTATAAGCAACTAATCCTTGTGTGGTAGCAAAATATACAATTCCCGTAAAAGGATCTATGGCAATGTCCTGAACATTATTGGTTGGTAAAGGTGAATTATCCTTGGTAAAGCGTAATAAGGTTTCCTGTCCATCTGCCGAAAGATAAAAAACACCCGAACTGGCTGTGGATATCCATTTGTTATTGGACCCATCCACCGCAATTGAAGTTATGGATTGCTGGTATAAAAGTTCCTGTGGCACTCCATCCTCAAGAATGATTATTGCTTGCGATTCCGGTTGAGTTCCAGCTTGGAAAAAACTACCGGGACTGTATACTACCCGTAGGCCACGGGCAGTGCCAATCCATAATCTGTTTTGCGCATCAATTGCCAAGGCCCTTATATCCGGTGATGGGAGATTTCCATTGCCCGCGTTCGCACCAATTTTGTTTATTGCCCCGGTGGTGGGATTGTAACCGATGACACCGCTATAAGAGGTTCCAAAAAAAACATAATTTTCTTTACTGACCACAAGTTTGGTCAAGGCAAGTTCAGACTGGGGATTTGCTATAAAGTTGGAAATATCAACTTTTGAGAACTGTCCACCAGGAGACAGACTTATCAATCCTTTATCAGTTTTGCTCTGTAAAAACCATAAATTTCCCTGTTGGTCAAAATCCGATCCATATATCCGGATACCTGCATCATCATCCCCTAATATTACCCGGCGAAGGGGACTATTGCTCTCGTCATAAAGAATAACAGGCTCGTCATCCACTATTTTTAAAAGTCCATTTTGAAAGGAACTCATATAAACTTCCTTGGGATCGTTAGGGTTGATGGTAACTTTCATGAGGTCCGTTGGTTCTCCTCCTACGGCAGTCTTCAATTCTTTATAGGATATGTTGTTCCAAATGGTATCTGTTAAATGGCTAACTCCGTATTTTGATAGAGGATAGGGATTGAATGTGGAACTCGTTTCTCCAAAACTCACCCATAATTGCCCTGCAATGGCATCCAAAGCAAAAGGTCTGTTGCGGATAGGTCCTGTAGGCAATACCTGTGAAGCCTGGTAACTTCCAAAAGGAACAATCAAAAGACCATCTTCCTGGGTTCCCAGATACACATTGTTTTCAAATGCATATCCCGTGTTCAAATCAAGATCAAAGCCAAGGACACTCCTAACTTCAGTTTCGGTCAAAAATCCGGGGGAATATACTTGCGAACTGTTTTTTGTGGTAATGGTCAATAAATCATTCGAGCCCCTAAAACTGCGAATGTCGCTGGGAAAGGTTTGCATTACCGTGGCATCACCCGCAGGTGTAAATCTGAGTACGGAGTTGGAATTATTTGCAGTAAAAAGTTGATTTCCGAGAGTTTCAACCGCTTTAAATCCGCCGGTCATAATGGTGGTCCAATTGTGGAAATCGATTAAATTGTTATCCGCCACTAAAGCCCTTCTCATTCCATTGCTCTCACTGGCAGCAAAAATATAAGGTTCCTGGACTGTTGTCTGTAGTATATTTATCTGGCTACCTCCATCGCCAATAAAGTAGCTATCCCCAAACTCAAGTCGGGAAAGATTATAAATGGAAATCCCATATTGCGCGGCGATATAGAGTTTGCCATTATACTCGTCAAAATTGTTGATGCGTTTTTTATTGGGCGGAATGGTTTGCTTTTCTTTGATGTCCACGACCTTTAAAACTTCCTCCTTTCCTTTTTTTATAATGTCCAACAGTCCATTGTCATACCCAATTACCAATAGGCCAAATTCCTCGCTATAATGGATGGCGGTGATAAAGTCCCCAGAAAGCCCGTTAACGGTGGACAGCGTTGTTGTTTTTTTTGAGGCAAGGTCATAAATAAACACTGCGTTTTCCGCGGCCACAAATAGCTTGTTGTCACCTTGGGAAATGCCTTTAATGGATATATAGGAAAAATGTCCAACCCACCGGTCCTGATAGTTTTGTGCAGCAGCGAAAAACGGTAGCAGAAGGATTAAAGAAGCGACCAATCGCGTCATAGAAATCATTTTGGATTTAAACACGCTAAAATAGTATTTATTGCGGGACCATAGAATATAATCATATTCTTATTCAGTATTGTCCGAGGAAAGAAACAAGATCGCCACGCCGCAAGAAACAAGCCTGCCCGCCACGGTGGGAGCCAAGACTAAATCATAAAGCATTGAAAATTTATATTTTGAAAATACAGATGTAAATGTAATCTATAATTGCTTGGGTTGTTACCAACCAAATTGAAAAGGAGGGTCTTTATTAAGGAACTCCTCGAAAGCCCTTATGCGTCTGGCTTTTTATGAGCTCGTCTCATATTAATCGGACAATAATGAACCTTGTTAAAAGATTTACTGAAAAATCCAATTTTACTTTCTATTGTTCAGATAAGTTTTGGAATACGATTTAAGATTAATAAACCGATTAATGGATTTAGGGTTTATTATAATTTAAAAGACAAACGATAAACTCAATTGAAATTCCTTTTGTTACTTGGATAATTCGGAATTCGTTTGAACAAATACCTTAAATTATTATTTTAGAATGTTAAATTTGTTTCTTTATATTTGTCATGCTACAACCTAAACCTGCTTTTTACTGATGAATACGAAATTACTTTTAATGGTGTTATTCGTTTTGTTCTTAGGAAGCCAAAAAGCGAGTAGCCAAGGAGGGACCACCCATGAAATAGGGATTTTAATCGGACCTGTTGTTTTCTATTCCGATTTTGGTGAACGTGGCAATTATGAGACCAATAAAAACAACGTCGGTTTTGGATTAGGTATCGTGCATTATTTAAATTATGCTTTTAATTCTCCCAGTTATTTCGATACCCATTTTAAAATACGGAATGAGCTTGATTTCCATAAAACCAACTTTTATCATTATGGCCGCTGGGTAAAACCCGAAAAGACCTCGGTAATGGCAAACCAGCTTCGCGCGATGAGCGGACAAACTACTGTTATTGAATTGGGTTCCCACCTGGAATATTATCCTTGGAGTATCTATGATTTTGAAAACAACGGTTTTAAGGTAACTCCATTTTTTAGTCTCGGCGCACATTTGGTTTATTTTGATCCAGAAGTTAAATCGTCATTGGGTCCCCTAAACCTTCAAGTTTCCACTCCTGTAAAATATTATAATTCCTTTAGGCAAAGACCAGGTATGACCGTGGCCTTTATCGCAAGCTTCGGTATAAGGTATAAACTTACGCCTATGAGCGACTTGATGCTCGAAAGCCGGTGGCAGTGTTATTTAAGCGATGAGGTAGATGGTTTGAACCCCACCTTTGAGAATAACAAAAAAAGACCTGTTCCCGAAAATGAATCCAAGGACTGGATCTATTGGTTGAACTTAGGATATATCTATTATCTGAATTAATATTGAGATTTTTCTCGGTAATAATATCAACGGCATTCGAAATTCTTTTCCTCTCCAATGGTTTGCTAGTAAACTATTGCAAGGCCTGGTCCAGATCTGCTATTAAATCATCCACATCTTCGATACCTACACTTAGCCTGATCAGGGAATCAACAATTCCCAGTTTATTCCGCGCCTCCTGGGGGATGCTAGCGTGCGTCATGCTGGCTGGATGCCCCACTAAACTTTCCACGCCGCCCAAACTTTCGGCCAAAGTAAATATTTTAAGATTTTTCAAAATGTTGATCGTGTCTTGATATTTGCATCCCTTCGGGACAAAGGATAGCATTCCACCATAATCCTTCATTTGTTCTTTTGCAATATTGTGATTGGGATGTTCTGGAAATCCTGGCCAATAAACCTTTTCGATCTTTGGGTGCTTATTAAGAAACTCTGCTACCTTTTTCCCGTTTTCACAATGTCTTTGCATTCGTACATGCAAGGTTTTTATGCCTCGTAATACTAAAAAACAGTCTTGCGGACCACTAATTGCTCCACACGCATTTTGAATGAAATATAACCTATCGGCAAGATCCCTGTCTTTTAGGATCAGTGCGCCCATTACCACATCGCTATGTCCACCTAAATATTTTGTAGCACTGTGCATCACAATATCAGCTCCCAAATTTAAAGGCTGTTGAAGGTAAGGCGAGGCAAAGGTGTTATCCACGGCCAATAGAATTTTGTTTTTGCCGGCAATTTGGGCTATTGCCTTTATATCTATTATGTTCATCAACGGATTTGTAGGAGTTTCTATCCACACCAATTTTGTTTTCATATTGATGTAGGCTTCAATATTTCTCGGATTGTGCATATCAATGAAATGAAATTTCACCCCAAAGGATTCGTATATTTTAGTAAACAATCTATAAGTACCTCCATATAGATCATTGGTCGAAATTACTTCGTCACTTGGATTCAACAGTTTCAATACGGCATCAATTGCAGCCATTCCACTGCCAAAGGCAAGTCCATAATTTCCATCTTCCAAACTTGACAAGGCATTTTCCAATATTTTTCGTGTGGGATTCCCAGTCCTTGAATATTCAAATTCTCCGTGTTCGCCGGGGGCGGACAGGGAATAGGTTGAGGTTTGATAAATAGGTGGCATTACCGCGCCAAAGGCAGGGTCTACTTTTGTCGGTCCTCCATGGATTGTTTTGGTGTTGAATTTCATGAGATAAAAATATTTTCCGGAATGAATAAACTTATATTATTAATTAAAATTTTTCTTGGATATTTGCGGCAAAATTCTGGATTTTAACAATTTAGTATAACTTTCACAAACCCTCTTCCCAAAGTTATTACTTTTGAAGTTGCTATGTAATAGTTCCATATTCTAGACATTCACTTAACGCATTCCTATTTTTTATGAATAATAAAATTATCGCATTACTATTTCTCGGGATGGTTGCCTTTTCCTGTGATAAATCAGAGGAAATTCAGCTTAATGGCGAAAGTCTTACAGAGAACGATCTGGATATTTGTAAGAATGCTCATTGCCCTGAAATTACTGTAAATTACCTGAAGGTATTGGGAGATGGGAAAGTAGCAAAGCGCGTGAATAGTACTATTGAGAATTTCATAATTTCTTCACTTTCTTTGGGGGAAAATGAAAATCTGAAAGGAAAGAGCATAAAAGAGGCAGCGGCTGATTTTGCAAAAATTTATTTTTCGGACAAGAAAAACTTTCCAGATATTTCTGCAGATTATTTTGCCGAGATTTCAGTATCCGAAATTTATAATACGGTGGATCATATTTGTTTGGAAATGCGTCAATACCTTTTTACAGGAGGTGCACACGGATATGGAACCGCCTCTTTTTACAATTTTGATCCGCGCACTGGAGAGGAACTTACATTTGATGAACTGTTCAAAAATAAAAAAGCATTTATGGAATTTGCAGAAAATAAGTTTAGGGAACAACAAAAAATCGATAATACTCAATCCATTAATGATCCGGGATTCTGGTTTGAAGATGATACTTTTTCACTCCCAAACAGCGTAGGTTTTACACAGGACAGTCTTATTTTTGTCTATAACCAATATGATATTGCGAGTTTTGCTGATGGTCCTATCGAGCTTCGGATTTCGATTAATGACGCTAAACCCTTCCTCAATCGGGAATAAACACGGTTTAATACAGAGATTCTTGGGGTAAAGTAAAACAATGAACAGCTTTTTAACGCCACTTCATCTCGTAATCAATCGCATTCAATCATGTTTTGGCACAGGTATGGAACGTCACAAACACATTGATTGAAGCGCTGAAAAAAGCCCTCGATATATATGGATCTGGTATGAAGATTTTTCTTTTTCCGATTTAGAACAATCTTTGTAACCTTAAGCGTCCGCAACATTTTCGATATTATTCATTAATAGCAATATGAAAAAAGTATATTACCTCTCCAGCTGTACCACTTGCAAAAGGATATTGTCCGATTTGCAACTTCCCCAAGCTTTCGAGAAACAGGATATTAAAACTTCCCCAATTACGGTGGAGGAATTGGACGGTCTTCGAAATCTTTCAGGAGATTATGAATCTCTCTTTAGCAGGAACGCCAAGCTCTATCGGGAACGAAATTTAAAAAATGTAGCGCTTTCCGAGAAAGATTATAAAGATCTCATTTTAGAGCATTACACTTTTTTAAAGCGTCCTGTGATTATCAATAATGATCAGATTTTTATTGGCAATGGCGCAAAAACCGTTGAAGAGATAAAAAAATCTCTTTGATAATGTTATGGACAAACGCATATTTGCACTTCTTGCAGCCACAGCAACCGAAACTATTTATGGCGTAAATCATACCATAGCGAAAGGTTTAATGCCCCACGTTATTCAACCTTTTGGTTTTATTGTTCTCAGGGTTGGAGGAGCGGCAATTCTTTTTTGGTTGCTCAGTATGTTCACGAAATGGGAAAATATAGAACGAAAAGATTGGTGGCGCATTGTTGTCTGTGCCATATTTGGGATGGTCCTCAATATGTTGATGTTCTTTAAAGGACTGAGTTTATCCACGCCAATTAATAGCGCGGTTTCCATGACCATTACGCCCATTCTATTGCTGTTATTAACAGCACTTATACTTCGGGAACGAATTACCTTAGTAAAATCCTTAGGAATACTTTTTGGGCTATCAGGAGCTTTGGTCTTAATTTTATTTCAGGAAAAAACACAATCCAATGCCCCAAATATTCCTCTTGGGAATTTGTTATTCGTGCTAAACGCTGTATCCTATTCCTTTTATTTGATTTTGGTAAAACCTTTTGTGAGCAAATACAAGGCAGTGACCTTGCTAAAATTTTTCTTCCTTATTGCCTTTTGTATCAATCTGCCTTTTGGCTTTTCCGAAGTTATGCAAGTGGATTGGCCGCAATTAACTTTTGCTGAAGTCGGGCAAATGTTGTTTGTGATTGTCGCAACCACTTTTTTAACCTATCTGTTCAATATTTTTGCGCTAAAACAATTAAGCCCTTCCACGGTTGGGGTTTTTATTTATCTCCAGCCAGTAGTGGCAACCATTTTTGCAATATTGGCAGGAGCTGATACCTTGAACGCTCTCAGAATTGGAGCCGCGTGCCTGATTTTTGTAGGCGTATTCCTGTCAACACGAAAAGACAAAGGCAAGGTTCTAAAAACTTAAATCTCTGAATTGAGGTCGCAAGGTCGGATGCCATTTTTTCGAGTATCCTCTTTGGTGAGTATCATAAAATCCTCGGTTTTATCAAACGAATCAAATTTTTCCAGAAGCTCTTTGGGAAGAGAGGTTAACTTTCGTGTATCAAGATCTATCCAGGCACCCATCATTTCGCATTGGGCAAAATTTTTACCCCTGGTATCGTAAAAGTTGTGGAGGAACATAAAGTACATTCCATCCTCAGACATTCCTTTCAATTGCAGCGAAACTTGTACTGGTTTGCCGGGAAAGACCTCCTTAAAATAATACATATGTTCATAGAAGGCGACAGGTCCCAGATTATAGGTAACCAAATGTTTTTGATCAAGGCCGTTTTCCATCAAAAAACTCATTCGCGTATGGCTCATATAGTCAATGTATGCGCTGTTCCTTAAATGCCTATTCGCATCAACATCGCTCCATCTTATTTCAAATTGTTTGGTGTACATAGTATTTTTTTAGACAAATTTAAACTACTTTTATTATGCAAGCATAGTAACTAGCCGCTTTGTGATAATTTTTAATCATTATATATTTTTTAAGTATAGACCATATCGGTTTAAAAAACTGTGTTCGTTCCACTGTAATATGTCTCAAATTTAAAATATTTATGCCACTAGTGCCCAGCAGATATCATCCTCCCTTAATTTTTAGGAACGGTCACGTTGCTACCATTTATTCGGCGAAATTCAGGCCTGCACCGTTTTTGAACCAAACGCGGGAAAGGATAATTTTATCCGATGGGGATTTTTTGGATATTGATTGGTCTTATCCGAAGAGCACATCCAGGAAATTGACAATTTTGCTTCACGGACTGGAAGGGAATGCCCAACGCCCTTATATTATAGGACAGGCACGGGTTTTAAACGCGTCGGGATGGGATGTCGCTGCTATTAATTTTAGAGGTTGCAGTGGAGAATCCAACTTGTCTTACCAATCTTATAATGCGGGAAAAACAGGAGATTTAAAAGAAGTTATCGATCAGATTCTGGAAAGAGATCTATATGATGAGATAAATCTGCTGGGATTCAGTCTGGGCGGAAATCTTCTTTTAAAATATTTGGGGGAAAGGCTGGATGTGCCTTTTCAGATTAAGAAAGCCGTTGCCATTTCCACTCCATTAAGCCTAAAAGGTTCTTTGGAATCTTTGGAAAAGCCGGAAAACTGGGTTTATAGAAGGACTTTTTTAAACACGCTTCGTGAAAAGTATAAACTAAAAATGCGCGATTTTCCGGACAGGATGAGCGTTTCTGAATATGAAAAAATTACCTCTCTAATGGAATTCGACAATATTTATACAGCACCTGCACATGGTTTTAAAGATGCTTTGGATTACTACGAGAAAAACAGCAGTTTGCAGTTTCTTCCTAACATTACCATTCCCCTCTACATCTTGAATGCTCTAAATGATAGTTTTTTGTCATCCGAATGTTATCCTGCAGATCTCGCCAAAAAAATGCCGAATCTTTATTTTGAAATGTCCCGCTATGGTGGACACGTGGGCTTTCATAAATCCAATACATTATATTATAGCGAGCAGCGGGCATTGGAGTTTTTAAGTGAGGATAATTTTTAGTTTAATTTCCACAATCAAAATAGGTTAAATACTCAAATTTGAGTCAATTGTGTCCGGTTAAAACATTGTTGATTCATTGATGATTGCTGATAGAATCTTTTTATTAAGTATCAAGCTAGCTATTTAGTTGACCATTGAAATTTAATTGTTGAAAAGCAGGCGTAATCCAATTAACCTATCTATCAGGACATTAAGAGGCAAGCCTTATGTCTTACTTCTTTGCGTGCAGCAGTCTAACATCTTAGTTGGACACGACTAATTTCGGGTTTTCCAAAGGCAAATACTATTTTCATACCTTTGCCACACTCAAAACAGATTTATATGATCCAATCCATGACCGGTTACGGCAAAGAAGTTGTTCAATTGCCTGCCAAAACCATTACTATTGAGATTAAATCGCTCAACAGTAAATCTCTAGATTTGAATACGCGGGTGCCCTCATATTACCGTGAAAAGGATTTGGAGATTAGGGATATAATCGCAAAATCCCTGCAAAGGGGAAAAGTGGATTTTTCCTTAAATATAGAAGGGGCGGGATCAGAAACCTCGTCGCAACTTAATGAGGCGGTTGTAAAAGAGTATATACGTCAACTCGCCAGTGTTGTAAAGGGAGATGAAGTGGAGTTATTAAAGATGGCCGTCAGAATGCCCGACGCCCTAAAGACGGCACGTGAGGAAATAGATGATCAGGAATATGAGGCTATTTTAATAGGAATCAAAAATGCCTTGGGAGCTATAAATAAATATCGCTCCGACGAAGGTAAGGTATTGGAAAATGATTTTTTTGAGCGTACAAAAACGATTGCAGCCTTATTGGACGAGGTAGCCGCAATGGACCCACAACGAATCGCGGCCGTAAAGGACAGGCTGAGAAAGGCAATATCCGAATTAAAGGAAAATGTGGATGAAAACAGATTTGAGCAAGAATTGATTTATTATCTTGAGAAATATGATATTACCGAAGAGAAGGTTCGATTAAAAAATCACCTGCAATATTTTGAAGAAACCCTTCGCTCTGGTGATTCCAACGGAAAAAAATTGGCGTTCATTACCCAGGAAATCGGACGGGAAGTAAATACCATAGGTAGCAAGGCCAATTATGCGCCTATGCAACAATTAGTGGTGCAAATGAAGGATGAGCTGGAAAAAATAAAGGAGCAATCCCTCAATGTCCTTTAATTGAAGATGGTGGCATAAATAAAGATAAAATTACTCAACATTTAGAATGGAATTAAAAAAAGGAGGGAAGCTAATAGTGTTCTCGGCGCCTTCGGGGAGTGGGAAAACAACAATAGTGCAGCATCTGCTAAAACAAAAGGACCTGAATCTGGAATTTTCAATTTCCTGTACTTCTCGGGATGCACGTGGTGATGAAAAGCATGGAGAAAATTATTATTTTATACCCTTAACGGAGTTTAAGCAGCATATTAAAAATGGGGATTTTTTGGAATGGGAGGAAGTGTATCGGGATAATTTTTATGGAACTTTAAAAACTGAAGTTGAGCGCATTTGGAGCCATGGAAAAAACGTTATTTTTGATATCGATGTCGTGGGTGGATTGCGGATCAAGAAGAAATTTCCAGAGAAAACCCTCGCTGTTTTCGTAAAACCACCCAGTATTGACGAGTTAAAAATCCGATTGAAAAAGCGCAAGACAGAAAGTGAAGACCGCATCAATATGCGAATTGCCAAGGCCTCGGTTGAGTTGGCAACAGCGCCACAATTTGATTATATCATCAAAAATCACGATCTGGAAACGGCCTTAAATGAAGCTCACGATCTGGTCAAAAAATTTATTAATTCTGAGAGCTAGGGTAGCATTTTTAGGGATGGATTTTTAAGACTCAGGTGAATTAAGGAAAACATGAAAATCTATTGATCTTATCCAAACGCACAAAACTTCTCAAACTTGATTTCCTAAGTGATTAGCACAAATAAAAAAACAGGCCTCTTTTTTGGCACCTTCAATCCGATCCATATTGGACATTTAATTATTGCCAACTATTTGGCGGAGTTTACGGATCTGCAGGAAGTTTGGTTTGTGGTGACACCGCATAATCCGTTAAAGAAAAAGAAAGCACTTCTTGAGGATCATCATCGCTTGGCAATGGTTCGAATTGCCGTGGAGGAATATCCTAAATTAAAAGTGAGCGATGTCGAGTTCCATTTGCCACAACCCAATTACACCGTCAACACGTTGGCCTATCTTGAAGAAAAATTTCCTGATCGATCATTTTGTTTGATAATGGGAGAGGACAACCTAAAAAGTTTTCCCAAATGGAAAAATTATGAGGTTATTATTGAGCGATATCCCATTTACGTATATCCCAGAATTTCCGATGGCGAGGTAGATGGCCAATTCCTAATCGGTAAAATTGGCGCCACAAAAAGTTATGTTGCCCACATAAATAAGGTCAATGCGCCAATAATAGAATTGTCCTCCACTTTTATCCGAAGGGCGGTAAAGGAAGGGAAAAATATCCGTCCCATGATGCCTGCGGAAGTATGGAAGTATTTGGATGAAATGAATTTTTATAAATAGGATTGCTTTGTAACTTGCTAATCCGGATTATCTCCTTCCCTAAAATTATTTGATAATTGTGTACTTTTGAATTTACGGCATAGCTTCAAGTATAATAAAATGATGCTTTGCCCGAAGAAAGAAGGAGCAATGATCAATCTGTTTTTTAAAAAGCAATCAAATTAAAATAATTACATGTCAAATAAACCGAAATTTGCTGTATTTGGTGGAGGAAGTTGGGCCACCGCCATAGTTAAGATGCTCTGTGAAAATGTTGACGAAGTGGGTTGGTATATGCGAAGTAAATCTGCGTTGGATCATATAAAAAAACACTGCAACAATCCCAATTACCTCAGTTCGGTTGAATTCCATTTGGAGCAATTAAAGCTCAGCAATGACATTAATGAAATGGTTCTTTGGGCAGATTATCTCATCTTCGTAATTCCTTCGGCCTTTCTTCACGAAGAACTGGAAAAGTTGAGCGTATCATTGGAGGATAAAGTGGTTTTTTCCGCCATAAAGGGGATAGTTCCGGAAACCAGTTTGATTGTGGGCGACCACTTCAATACTTTTTATAAAGTTCCTTTTAATAACATAGGGGTTATTTCCGGTCCCTGCCACGCAGAGGAAGTTGCTTTGGAACGTCTTTCCTACCTCACTATTGCAAGCGCCGATTTAGAAAAGGCCAGCATTGTAGCCGATGCTTTGAGCAGTGACTACATAAAATGTATTACCAGTGACGATGTTCTGGGAACTGAATATGCTGCCATGCTCAAAAATATCTACGCCGTGGCTGCCGGTATAGCCCACGGTCTTGGTTATGGCGATAATTTCCAGAGTGTACTGATGAGCAATGCCATCCGGGAAATGAAGAAATATGTAAAAAAGGTCCATAAGATGAAGCGGGATATCAATGACTCCGCTTATCTCGGCGATCTTCTCGTTACCGGTTATTCGGTGTTTAGTAGAAATAGAATGTTTGGGACTATGATTGGTAAAGGCTATACCGTAAAAAGTGCCCAATTGGAACTCAGTCAAATAGCAGAAGGCTATTATGCCACCAAAAGTGCCTATCACCTAAATCAACAAAAGGGAAAGAAAAAGGCCAAAACACCCATTATTGACGCGGTATATCAAATTCTTTATGAACATAAGGATCCAAAAAAGACCTTTAAAAAACTGACCGAAAAATTGGACTGATTGAATCCGAACCTGTAAAAGAAAAAAGTCGGGAAAAAGATGATTTCACATCGCTTTCCCGACTTTTTTTATTGTATTGTCTAATTTATTTCTCCTTAGTAGGCAATTCGGTATAGCCCATATTATAAAGAGTAAACCCAAAAAGATCGGCATACTGCTCTATTGTTTTGCTTACAGGAGTTCCTGCCCCGTGTCCCGCATCGGTTTCAATCCTTATCAATATGGGATTGTTGCCCGTTTGCTTGCTTTGTAGTTCCGCCGCGAATTTAAAACTATGTGCTGGAACAACTCGATCATCATGATCTGCCGTAGTAATTAGGGTAGCGGGATATTCCACTCCTTCTTTTACATTATGAAGTGGAGAATATCCTTTTAGATATTCAAACATTTCCTTGCTGTCTTCAGAAGTTCCATAATCATAGGCCCATCCTGCTCCCGCGGTAAAAGTGTGGTAACGTAGCATATCCAGAACTCCCACTCCGGGAAGGGCAACCTTTATCAAATCCGGACGCTGGGTCATAACAGCTCCCACGAGCAAGCCTCCATTGGATCGGCCCAAAATTGCCAAGTGATCGCTATTTGTATAATTATTCTTGATCAAATATTCGGCGGCGGCAATAAAATCGTCAAAAACGTTTTGTTTTTTCATTTTGATTCCTGCATCATGCCATTCTTTTCCATATTCGCCGCCTCCTCTTAGACTTGGCACTGCATATATTCCACCTTGCTCCATCCACACAGCATTGGCAATGCTAAAACTTGGGGTCAGGCTAATATTGAATCCTCCATAACCATATAAAATCGTGGGGTTTTTTCCATTCAGTTCTATGCCTTTCTTATAGGTGATGATCATAGGAATTTTTGTGCCATCCTTGGAGGTGTAGAAAATTTGCTCACTCTTATAATCCTCAGGATTAAAGTCGATCGATGGCTTTACGAATAATGTGGAATTGCCACTGGCAATATCAAATTCATAAATGCTGGAAGGAGTTACATAATTGGTAAAGGAGTAATAAAGTTTTTTCTCCTCTTTCTTGGTGCCAAAGCCGGCGGCTGCGCCCACTCCAGGAAGTTGTACTTCACGTATTAGTTTTCCGTTATAATCGTATTGCAATACTTTGGAAACCGCATCTACCATATAATTGGCAAATATATTTCCACCACCTGTATTTGCAGTAAGTACATTTTCTGTTTCAGGGATAAGATCTTTCCAATGCTCTGACGATGGATTGGAGGCATCTACAGTAACTATTTTTTTGTTCGGGGCATTTTTATTGGTAACAATAAAAAGTTTGGAACCTACATTTTCCATTACGTAGGAGTCCGTATCGGTATTATCCAAAATGGTTACAAACTTTGCTCCGGGTTTTGTAAGGTCTTTTATAAAAAGCTTATTTCCAGATGTAGAGGTACTTGCGGTAATTATCAAATATTTGTTGTCCTCAGTAACATTGGCCCCTATATATCGGTGTTTCTCATCTGCAGAAGCGCCAAAAATTACTTCATCTTCACTCTGTGGGGTTCCCAGTTTGTGGTAAAACACTTTATGCTGATCTGTTTTTGCAGATAGTTCACTGCCCTTGGGCTTGTCATAACTGGAATAGTAAAAACCTTCCTCGCCTTTCCAGGAAAGACCGCTGAATTTAATGTCTTTAAGGGTATCACCTATCAGTTCACGGGATTCTGTATTGAGCACTAGAACCTTCCTCCAGTCACTTCCACCTTCTGAAATGCTATAGGCAAATTTGCTTCCATCCTTAGAAAAGCTGGTTTCGCCCAGCGATATTGTGCCATCTTTTGAGAAGGTATTGGGATCAAGGAAAATTTCGGTCGTATCGGGATTTTCTCCTGTTTTGTATCTGTAGAGAACAAATTGGTTTTGTAGGCCATCATTTTTATAGAAGTAAGTATAGTCACCTTCGTGGAAAGGAGCTCCTACTTTTTCATAGTTCCAAAGTTTCGATAATCTGTCTTTTAATTCACCACGAAAAGGAATTTTGCTCAGGTAATCAAAGGTTACCTTATTTTCTGCCTTCACCCATTCTTCGGTTTCGGCACTTCTGTCATCCTCCAGCCATCGATATGGATCTGGGATTTTTTCTCCAAAATAAGTATCTACGGTATCCACTTTTTTTGTTTCGGGATACGTTAAGTTCTCTGCAGTATCTTTTTTTACGTTCTCTTTACAACTGGAAAACATAAGGATTACAATGGCAGGAATTAAAGGTAATTTCATAGGATAAATTTTATGGCTCCAAAGATACAGATTTTAGCACCGCAAAGGAAGTGGGGTAATTCCAAAAAAAAAGACTTCATTTCTGAAGCCTTTTATGTAAGTAAGAATGAAAATTAAATGAATAATGGGCGATATACCTTCCAATGCTTATAAATGAGAATAATATTGAGGAATATTACCAACAAGGCCAAAGTGAGCCCCGGTGTATCTAGGAATAAATGAAACATTAGGATGTTGAGAGAAATAGGAGCCAACAAAAGCAAAGCGAAAGGCATCCATTTGCCTATTAACAACATCAATCCAATAGCGATTTCAAAAATCCCAATGAATTTCAAGATGTAGCCAGAATTGTTTAGAGAATCAATAAAAAGAGCTGCATCTCCCGTATAAATATGAACGGGCATAAAACTAAAATGAAAAAGCTTGCTAAACCCAAAAAAGAGTAAGCCTAAGCCTAAAATCAATCTAACAATTTTTGTAAAAGTCGAGTTCATAGGCGTAATATTTAATGTTAATTTCTTAAATATAAGCAAATAAACAACCCGTCTGTGTTAAAAAGTTGATTTCTTTAATCCTGAATGATGCAAGACCCAATCGTATCCTTTTTTAAACTTATTGAGTTAAATGTGACCTGAAAATCAATCTGAACAATGGTTATACTAGACCTTTTTCCAAAAGATATTCGGCAATCTGTATAGCATTTGTGGCAGCTCCTTTTCTTAGGTTGTCGCTTACAATCCACATGTTCAAAGTATTTGGCTGGGTTTCATCACGGCGGATACGGCCTACAAAAACTTCATCTTTCCCATTTGCATAATAGGGCATCGGATAGGTATTGGTATCGGGATTGTCCTGAAGTTTAATGCCAGGGGTATTATGAAGGATTTTTCGCACTTCACCCAAATCAAAATCATTCAAAAATTCGGCATTAACGGCTTCACTATGTCCTCCAGAGGTGGGAATGCGAACTGCCGTTGCCGTTACCGAAAAAGATCGGTCGTCAAAAATTTTTTGCGGCTCACGAGCCAATTTCATCTCTTCCTTGGTATAGCCATTTTCTTCGAATGAATCACAATGGGGCAGGGCGTTTTTATGGATGGGATAAGGATATGCCATTTCGCCTTTAATTCCGGCGATTTCATTTTCCATTTGTTGGACGGCCTTTAGGCCAGTTCCGGATACGGATTGGTAGGTAGAAACTACCACTCTTTTAAGATGATACTTTTTGTGCAGCGGAGCCAAGGCCATAACCAGTTGGATTGTAGAACAATTTGGATTGGCTATAATACGATCTTCCTTTGTTAAAAGATGGGCATTGATTTCCGGAACGATCAGTTTTTTATTGGGTTCCATTCTCCAAGCAGAGGAATTGTCGATTACAACGGTTCCTACGGCTGCAAATTTTGGGGCCCATTCAATAGACGTTTCTCCACCAGCCGAAAAAAGCGCGATTGTAGGTTTTGCTGCAACTGCCTCATCCAATCCTATTATATCGTAATTTTTGCCCTTGAATTTTAGCTGTTTGCCAATAGACCTTTCCGAAGCAACCAAAAGCAATTCGTCCACAGGAAAGTTCCTTTCTTCCAAGATTTTCAACATTACTTCGCCTACCATTCCCGTGGCGCCAACCAGTGCTAATTTCATATTATTAATATCTTATTGATTAAATATTACAGTCATCACATCAAGAAACCATTTGCTATTGATGAAATCCTGAGGATCCAAAATTACATCTTGGTACTGTTATATCCGACATAATTGGAAATAAAAAAACCCTCCTTAACAACGAGCGCTTGTTAAAGAGGGATTAAGGTTAGAATATGTGATGTAACGGTATTTGCAATATTTTTTTGACTATTTTATTTTCTTCTTAATTCATCGCGAATTTCAATCAAAATGTCTTTTTCAGACGGGCCTGCAGGTGCAGCGGGTTCTTTTTTCTTCCTGACTATGGAATATCCTTTTACAATTAGGAACAAAACAAAACCAACGATTATTAAATTGATGATGGAATTTACCCACTTCCCGTACATAATGGCATTTTCGGGTTCAATTACCTCCCCATCGGGCCCAATTACGGCCTGATCCAGGACAACTTTCATATCCGCGAAATCCATTCCGCCAGTAAAATGTCCAATAATAGGCATTATCATATCATTAGTAAAGCCCGTGACTACCAATCCAACGGCTCCTCCTAGAATTACCGCAACTGCCAAATCAACTACGTTGCCAGTCATTATAAAATCCCTGAATTCCTTTAACATTTTATTAAATTTAGTGGTTAATACGCGCTAATTTAGCTAATTTTTTTCTTAAACTTAAAAAATAGAAAATATACTATATTATTTTCTGACAATTTTTCTTTTTACCCGTTGGGATATGGCGGTAATCAGTTCATAGGAAATGGATTTTATTGCCGCAGACAATTCATCAGCAGGTGCTGTAGGTCCAAAAACAATGACTTCGTCTCCTTCCTCACAATCAATATCCGTAACGTCCACCATTATCATATCCATACACACATTCCCCAGGATGTGTGCTTTTTGTCCATTAATGGTTACCCATCCTTTTCCTTTTCCATAGGATCGTGGGATTCCATCGGCGTGTCCAATGGGCAATGTTGCAGATTTTGTAATTTTTTCGGCAAAGTACCCGCGATTATAACCAATACTTTGTCCTTTTTGAACAGTATGGATCTGGGAGATTACGGTTTTAAGAGTACTGATGGGTTTTAAATGCACATTTTCCTTTGGATCATTACCAAATCCATATAGTCCTATTCCGGTGCGAACCATATCAAAATGCGCCTCGGGATAATTTAATATTCCTGAGGTATTGGTGCAATGTAGCAGTGGCCGGTATCCAATTTTCGGGATTAGGGTATTTACCATATTGATAAACGAATGGATCTGCCCTTGAGTGAAATCCTGTTCTCTGCTATCCTCGCTCGCAGCCAGGTGTGAAAATATGGATTTAACCTTAACGCCTTTGGTCTTTGCAAGTTCTTGGGCAATAAAAGGAATATCGGTGCTGTCAAAACCCAAGCGGTTTAGGCCCGTATTGAATTTAAGATGGATGGGATAATTTGTTTGGTTTTTTCGCTCCGCAGCAGAAATAAATTCTGCCATTATCTTTCTTGAATAAATGCTCGGTTCTAGGCACCTATCAATAATTTCATCAAAATTAATCGGCATGGAATGCAAAACCATTATAGGGGTGCGGATATTTTCATTCCGTAGGGTTACTCCTTCGCCTGTATAAGCCACGGCAAAATAATCGGCATTTAAATTTTCGAGTTCTTTGGCAATGGCCACAGCGTCGCTACCATAAGCATAAGCCTTTATAACCGCCATGATTTTTGTACCTGGATCAATTTTGGACGAGAGATATTTATAATTGCTGTCAAGGGCATTTAAATCAATTTCCAATATAGTTTCATCAGCTTTGGGCATGAGTAGGTCTAATGTGTAGGTGTTATTTTTAAAATTATTAAAGAATTCCCGGTTGGGGAAGGGGTAAGTCGTCATTATTATGTGAAGATGAGGGTTGCTCTTCTTTTTTAATTTCCGAAGATTTCTCCTTTCTATCCATCAATTGGGCCTTGAAAAAGGCTGCACGGCTTAGCGGTTCATATTCCTCGGTTTCTCCCAAAAGGACCAGCGCGTCACTTTTCGCTTTTCTATAACTATAGTTTGCAAGATTTCCTGTTCGGGTACAGACAGCGTGGACCTTTGTTACATATTCTGCAGTGGCCATTAAGGCAGGCATTGGCCCAAAGGGCTGACCCTTAAAATCCATATCCAATCCCGCTACAATTACCCGAACTCCACGATTGGCCAAGTCATTGCAGACTTTTACGATCTCGTCGTCAAAAAATTGCGCCTCATCAATGCCCACAACGTCGCATCCATCGGCGTAAATAGGAATATTTGCAGCGGCTGGGACAGGGGTGCTGCGGATTTGATTTTTATCGTGACTGGTTACGGCTTCATCAGAATATCGAGTATCAATGGACGGCGTAAAAATCTCCACTTTCTGGCGGGCAAATTGCGCGCGCTTTAGCCTTCTGATAAGTTCCTCTGTCTTTCCTGAAAACATGGAACCACAGATTACCTCAATCCATCCAAATTGTTCTTTTTGATTTACCGTATTTTCGAGAAACATAGTTTAAATTTACACGAAACATCCAGCATCACTCTTAATTCCCTGTGACGTTTAAAAATTTTATTTTTTTCCAACGGAATCAAAATAAGACGATTGGGGCAGAAGTAAAAAATAGTTGATGTTTACATATAGGATGTGTAAATTTATAAAAACAAAATAGAAATCATCTTTAAAAAGAATAAGATTCAGAAAGGCTTTAAAGCTTATTTTTGGATTGAAATTTGAAAATAAAATTGATTTTAAAAAGTAAAATATCAGATTAAAATGAAAAAGAAACTTCGGGAGCATTTGAGAATGCTGGCAAATCAAATTTTGGATGAAGAAAATGATTTTAATACCTCTTCATTAAAGAAATTGGTGGTGGACCTATATGAAAAAGTTATTGTGCTGGAGTATCTTGAGAATCAATTGGAGGATTCGCCTATTAAGGAGCAGGAAGAATCTTTGGATTCCAAAAGCTTCCGTGAGGAAAATTGGTTTATAGAGCCTGAACCTGTGCCACAGCCCGATAATAAAGAGGATATTATTGAGCCGTTAATGGAAAAAATAAAGGACATTGTGGCCCAAATGCCAGAGGAGAGCGATCAAATGGACGATATTCTTAAAGAAATGCTGCCTTTTGAAGATATGCAATATGACGAGATCGAGGTAAAAGAAACAATGTCCAAGGAAGAAAAGCGGGAGCCACAAGAGCCAACAGTAAAGGAGCCGGAACCCAAGGAGCAAGGTCGAGACCCAGAAGTGAAGGAGCCGGAACCAAAAGAGGAAAGGCCGATTAAAGAATCAAAAGGACCCGATGGGCTAAAAAACTCCCGAAATGACTTGGAGGAATTTGCCGCCGCCTACCAGAGGATGCCGGAATTTGAAAGGAAAAATCCTGAACTTTTTCCACCTGCCCATCAAGGCAGCATGGCGGGTAAAAAATTTACGGAGTCCCGACCTAGATCCCTAAATGATACGGCAAATCGCGGGTTGAATATCGGTCTAAACGATAGACTTGCATTTATAAAACATCTTTTTGAGGGGCAGGCAGAGGATTATACACGAGTACTTTCGCAGATTAATACCATGGAGAATTTTGAGGAGGCGCAGACTTTCATTTCTAGGCAAGTAAGACCGGATTACAACAATTGGGCGAACAAAGAAGAATATAGCCTACGATTTATGGCCATTGTTGAAAAAAGTTTTAATTGATAATTTCCATCACTAATTTATGGGAAAACTTTATTTGGTGCCTACGCCCATTGGTAATTTAAAAGATATGACGTTCCGTGCCATTGAAGTGCTCAAGGAAGTTGATTTAATTTTAGCGGAAGATACACGTACCAGTGGGAAATTGCTAAAGCATTATGACATTTCCACACAGATGCATTCCCATCATATGCACAACGAACACAAAACGGTGGAAGGCATAGTAAAACGACTTCAAAACGGCGAAAATATAGCCCTTATCAGTGATGCCGGAACCCCAGCGATAAGTGATCCTGGATTTTTATTGACTCGAGCTTGTGTGGAAGCGGGAATGGAGGTGGATTGTTTACCGGGCGCCACGGCATTCGTGCCCGCTTTGGTCAATAGTGGTTTCCCAAATGATAAATTTATTTTTGAAGGATTTCTTCCTATTAAAAAGGGGCGACAAACGCGTCTTGAATTATTGGCCGAAGAATACCGAACCACCATTTTTTACGAATCGCCGCATAAACTATTGAAAACCCTAGCTCAATTTGTAGAATTCTTTGGTGCGGATCGACAAATTTCCGTTTCTCGGGAAATATCAAAACTTCATGAAGAAACCATTCGTGGAACGGCGGAAGAAGTTTTAAAGCATTTTGAAACCAAGCCACCTAAAGGTGAAATTGTAATAGTGGTTTCGGGTAAAAAGCAAGAAAAATAATTAAGAGAAAATCCAGTATCTTAATTTTGTAATTTTAACGTCTCTCTTCCTGCAGTTAAATCTATGCATCTCAAATATAAATTTTAAAGAGATTATGCGCTGGACAATCAAACCCAAACCCGATCTTGAAAAAGTAGCTTCCCTTTCCAAAGCGTTGAATGTGGAACCTACTATAGCGTCTTTATTGGTGCAGCGCGGTGTGGAAACCTTTGAGGATGCGCAGAAGTTTTTTCGGCCAAGCTTAGAACATCTGCATGATCCTTATTTAATGAAGGATATGGATAAAGCTATATCCCGAATTGACAAGGCTATAAAAGCCCAAGAGAACATTATGGTCTATGGTGATTATGATGTGGACGGAACTACCAGTGTTGCTTTGCTTTCTTCATTTTTAAAAGGGTTTTATCCAAATGTAACCACATATATTCCCGATAGATATGATGAGGGATATGGTATTTCCTATAAGGGAATTGACTTTGCTCATGATAATGACTTCACCTTAATTATCGCACTCGATTGCGGGATCAAAGCCATTGATAAGGTGGCCTACGCCTCGGAAAAAAACATTGACTTTATAATCTGTGACCATCACTTGCCTGGCAAGGAAATACCAAATGCCGTAGCAGTACTCGATCCCAAGCGGCCGGATTGTCAATATCCCTATAAGGAGCTTTGCGGTTGTGGGGTGGGTTTTAAAGTTATCCAGGCATTGGGAGACAAATGGGGAATGACCTTAAAAGATCTACTTCCGTATTTGGATTTGGTTGCAACGGCAATTGCTGCTGATATTGTTCCTATAACCGGGGAAAATAGGGTATTGGCGTATTATGGGATGAAAGTTATTAATGCATTGCCACGAACAGGTTTTAAGGCAATTTTAAAACAAGTAAAAAAAGAAACGCTAACCATAACGGATGTTGTATTTATAATTGCTCCCCGAATAAATGCTGCAGGTAGAATGAAGCATGGAATCCACGCAGTAGATTTACTTACGGAGACAGACCTGGAAAAGGCTGAACAGTTTGCTGCCGAAATTGAACAGTTTAATGCGGACAGGCGGGATGCGGACAAACGAATAACCGAGGAAGCACTGGAGCAGATTATCCAGAACAAGGAAGAAAATAGGAAAACCACCGTGGTATACCACGAAAGTTGGCACAAGGGAGTAATTGGAATTGTCGCCTCCCGATTGACCGAAACTTATTACAGACCCACGCTGGTGTTCACCAAAAGTGGCGAAAGACTTGCCGCTTCTGCAAGGTCAGTAAAGGAATTTGATGTGTATAACGCGCTGGAGAGCTGTTCCATGCATATTGAGCAGTTTGGAGGCCACAAATACGCGGCCGGATTAACATTATTGGAAAAGGATTTCCAGAATTTTAAGGATGAATTTGAAAGAGTAGTTTCAGAAACAATCGAGCCAAGGTTATTGTTTCCCGAAATATCCATTGATGCTGAAATAAATTTAAAAGATATCACACCAAGGTTCTATCGCATTTTAAAACAATTTGCTCCTTTTGGCCCGGGCAATATGACGCCCGTCTTTATGACCCAAGGGTTAATGGATACCGGTTGGGGATCCTGCATTGGGGAGGATAAATCACATCTGCGGGTGGTGGTAAAACAGGACAATTCCCCTCAATTTACGTGCATTGGATTCGGGATGGCGGCAAAACATGACATCGCGTGTGGCCAAAAGCCTTTTAAGGCTGCATACAGTATTTCAGAAAATGAGTGGCAGGGGAATGTCAGTATTCAGTTAAAACTAAAAGATATCAAGGAATAATGTAATGCCTTTTTCTATGATATTGAACCTGCTTTGTTCGGGTGAAATGTTTTTAACTGAAATTTTTCTCCGTCAAAAACACCATAAGTATAATGGTTAATCCAATCGCCCAGATTAAAATAAGTGGATTGGTCGGAAATCTTTATTTCCATTGGTAAGTGTCTATGTCCAAAAACAAAATAGTCATAATGTTTGATCTCCAGCTTGCGTTTGGAATATTGCACCAACCATTCCTTGCCTTCACCTAAAAATTCTTTATCCTCCTCGCCCGAAATAAGCTTATTCTTTACGGACAGATGTTGCGCCAGTTGTACGCCAATATCTGGATGTAACCATCGGAAAAACCATTTGGAGACAGGATGGACAAAAACACGTTTCATCCGCTTATAGCCCTTATCTCCTGGCCCTTTTCCATCACCGTGACCTATAAAAAAACGCTTGTCATTAAACACAAATTCCTTGGGGTCGTGATAAACGGGGATATTCAATTCGGTTTGAAAATAATCGTGCATCCATAAATCGTGGTTCCCGACAAAAAAATAGATTTGGATTCCACTGTCGCGTAATTCTGCCAATTTCCCCAGGGTTCTTACAAAACCTTTTGGGACCACGGTCTTGTATTCAAACCAAAAATCGAAGAGATCGCCCAGTAGGAAAATGGCTTCGGCATCATGCTTAATAGAATCTAACCATTCCACAAATATCTTTTCGCGAGGGAGGCTTTCGGCCTGCGTAGGAGCTCCTAAGTGGTTATCACTGGAAAAATAAAGCTTTTTGCCTGATGGGATTTTCATAGCGCAAATATAGTGAAAGAGTAACTTCTGCGTGGTTCAGAAGAAACTACTCTTCCTAACTTAGTAACCTACTTTTATATAAATAGGAAAATTATAAAGTGGAGAAATTAGATGACCATATTTTTAGTTATCCGCGGCATACCACTCGGCATAACTGCTATCGGTTTCCTGCAGTTTAAGGGAATGTAAAGCAATCATTTCGGGCAAGCGTTTTTTTATCTTTTCCGAAAAGTCGATCACCATCATTTCACTTGTTGGTTGGTAGTCCACTAAAAGAACATTATGTCCGCGATTTTCCAACTCCTTAGCCAGCTCCACATGTGGGGTATTTCGATTAAAGACGGTGACATGATCAAAAACATCTACAATTTCCTCTTTGACAATTTTTTTAAGATCCCCAAAGTCTATCACCATTCCATATTTAACATTATTTGGGTCAGCAATAGGTTTTCCTATAACCGTAACCGAAAGCTTATAGCTGTGCCCGTGGACATTTCTGCATTTCCCGTCATATCCGTACAGAGCGTGGCCAGTTTCAAACGAAAAAATCTTGGTTATCCTTATTTGTTTCATCACATCCAAATTGGTCGGTAAAGGTACAACTTTCTCCAGCCGTGTTTTTCAAATTGTTTTCCACTGCCTAATCTCCAACTTATTTAAAATCGAAAAATAATTCTAAATTCTTGCCAATGGCAGATATTTGTTTTTGAATTTCAGGATCAACGCCAGCCCTCTATACGCTATCCAAACGGTAAGTGCGATCCATATTCCCCTTAGGCCCCAATCTTGGAATTTGCCTAGATACAACATCGGAATAAATCCGAAAATCGTAGCTCCCAGCAATACATTCCGTAAATAGGCCATTTCACCCAATCCCTTAAAAATGGAATCGAATGTAAAGGCGACGGCATTGAGTGGAAGACAGATCAGCACGATAAAAAATATTCCGTTAAAAATGGACAATACCTGTTCATCCTTATTAAAGAGACGGCCCAAAGGCTCGTAAAGAACCAATCCTATGCAAACTAAAACCACCGCCACAATTAAATTGTACAGATTCACCTTCTTGGTGAGTTCCCAAAGCGTGCCAAAGTTTCGTTCTCCCAGAAGTTTTCCCGCCAGAATATTTCCAGCGGCGCCATAGCCATCGAGAAAAAAGGCGGTGAAAATCCAAATATTAAAAGCAATGGTGTGGGCGGCAACAAATTCAGTTCCCAAATTTGCAGCTTCACGCGTGGCCAAAATCAGGGCAGTATTGAGGGCCAGGGATCGTAAAAACAAATTAAAACTCATGCTTATCAGACGCCTGATTTCGGGATGAAATGGGAACCTAAGCCTAAGTGAAATATCTGTTTTCCTCAAAAGAAAAACAAGCGAAAGCAGGGCCATGCTTATTTGTGAAAGCAAACTTGCCCAGGCCGCACCTTTAATACCCATAGGAGCTATTATTCCCTTTATTCCGAAAACGAGGGCAAAGTCCAGGCCAATGTTCAGGATGGCTCCTATACCAGCAATTATCATGGGCCAAAAGGTATTCTGTAAACCACGGAAAATCCCAAACACCGCAAAAGTGAAGAGCGTAAGTGGAAACCCCCAAACACGGATGTTATAATAATCAATGCTCAAATCCAAAACCAATCCTTCCGCATTCATCAGTGAAAATATTTCGGCAACAAAAAAATAGGTAGATAATAATACAATAATACTGAGAGCAATATTAAAGTAGATTGCTTGGGCAGGAAAATCCTTTAATTCCAATAATTTCCCCGCCCCAAGGTTTTGCGCCACTATAGTTGAAATTGCGCTCCGCGTTTGTGCCAGAATCCATATAATGGATGACAAAAATGCGCCTACAATCCCTACGGCAGCAAGGGATTCTATCCCGAATTCCTTAATATTGCCCACAACTGCCGCGTCGGTGGCAGAAAGTACAGGCTCTGCTATTCCCGAAATAATTGCAGGAATCGCTAGATGCTGGATTCGTTTAAAGGAAATATCGGTTGTGGACATAAACGGCCCAAATTTCGGGCGAAAGTTAATAGGGGCTCTAAGTAGTGGTCAAAATTAATTCATAGCAATAAAAAGGAAAATCACTTTGCTTCGGGAAGTGAATGCTTCCCAATCTTTGATAACCTCTAGATTCATAGAAACTTTGGTTTTGGAGGTTTTTACTGAACGTATCCAGCCGGATTGATTTTTTCTTTTGTTCTCGTCCTAACTCCTCAGCAAAATCCATGAGTTTTCTGGCAATCCCTTGGCCTTGGAACTCTGGATGAACAGCCAAGCGATGGATATAAAATTGTTCTGAGGTTTCAGTTTGCCAATTGACGGTTTTGTACTCCCCATCCATTTCCGAAGAAATCACAATGCATCCCATAATTTGACCGGTTTTTCCTGAATCAAACGATGGTGAAGTGAAAACATACAGTTCCCCTCGCTCAACATCCTTTTTAAATATTTCGATATTGGGATAGGTTTCATTCCATTGATATATGTCATTATCAATCATCTTTTTGGCGCAGGCCTTGGTCAATGCCAAGATGTTTTCTAAATCGGAAAATTGGGCTTTTATGATCATTATGAAGTTCTTATGGCAATCTGGAAAGGTTCATGAAAATTATTTTTAAAGGAAATAAAACACTGCTGTCCAAGTAATATTAAATGAGCCTCTTAAAAACCAGACCAATAAGGACTTTCGAGGAGTTTCTTAAACAGGACCTTCTTCCTTTGAATTGTAGGAATTACATTTCAATGTTTTGAGTTTTAGTCTCGGTTCCCACCCAGGTGGGCAGGCGTGGTTCTTTATTCCTGGTTCTTGGTTCTTGCAGCCGAGCCGTTTTGTATCTTTTCTCGGACCATACTGGTAATAAAGCTATCCCAAGTGTAAATTATCGGGATTATATCCCAAATATTTTACTTCTTCTTCCCTAAAAACAATTCCTTTTTCGGCAAGTTCGGCCAGTATGGGTTCATAAACTTCTTTGGCAATTGGCAATTGGACCCCTGGTGTGGTAATCTCGCCATTTAAAATTTTCAAGGCAGCAATAGCAACGGGCAAGCCCACGGTTTTTGCCATTGCCGTGTAGGTTTGATCTTCTCCTATCAAAGCCATATGGCTGTCAATTTGATGTTTTTCACCATCTAATTCATATCCAAATTTATGGTACATCACTATCATATCTTTGTCCTCGGGATCCAAAGTCCATTTGTCCTCCAGAATTTTTTGAAGTGCCATTGCAGGTGTGGCATTAGGAATGCCAATGGTTTTTTCTTTATTGAAGATATCCAGTTCCTCGAGTTTTTCCCACATTAAATCATCCTGGTCTATCTTCAGGGCATATCGCAATTTTAGCTCGACCGTATCGGTAGGCGAATAGGCCAAAAACAGATTGATGAATTCGCGGTAGGTCAAATTTTCCGAATTGGGAATTATATAGGTGTCATCCGTCATTCCCAATTGTACAAACATATTCCACGCTTTGCTATACCCCACGCGTCGTATGGTTCCTCGATATAAAGTAAGGATGTTCTCCAATCCATAAACCGATTGGTATTGTAAGGAATTTCTATTGGCATAGACTTCAAATTTGCCATAGCCTTCAATGTTTATAAATTCGGTCCGTCTAAAAAGACGGTGGTAGGGAATGTATTTGAATTTTCCTTCCTGAATAAATTCGGCGGCACCACCTTGACCTGCCAAGACCACGTTTCGCGGGTTCCAGGTAAATTTATAATTCCACAGGTTGTTGTCGCTTTCGTGAGCAATCAATCCTCCACAGAAGGATTCAAACAAGAGCATTTTACCTCCTTTGGCGCGGATTCTGTCAATCACTTGCATGGCGCTCATATGGTCAATGCCGGGATCCAGACCAATTTCATTCATAAGGACAAGTCCTTTTTCAACGGCGGCGTGGTTGAGGGTTTCCATTTCCTTACTGATGTAGGAGGCGGTGACCATATGCTTCCCAAAATGCACACAATCCTTTGCGACCTCAAAATGATATCGGGCAGGCAACATAGAAATCACCAAATCGCTTTCACTAACAGCTTGTTTGCGTTGCACCTCATTAAAAACATCCAACTGGATTCCACGTGCATTGCTGTGATTGTTGACAAACCTTTTGGCCGCGGATTCCGAAATATCCCCTATGGTTATAAATAGGTTCTCTTCCTTGCTTTTATCCAAAAGATATCTAATTAAACTTGTTGCTGATCGTCCGGCACCTATAATTAATATATTTCTCATTTCGGGGTGTTTTTCGCTAACTTTGAAGCAGATTTTTAGAAGGGCGAATTTACTAATTCTACATTGTTTAAAGGAAGATTATGGATAGAAATATAATGGCAACCGGAGCATTCCTACTTGCATTAACCATAGCGATTGGAGCATTTGGCGCACATGGATTGAAACAATTGATAAGTGGTTCCTCTTTGGAAACATTTGAAACCGGAGTGAGGTATATGATGTATCATGGTTTTGGTATTTTGATTTTGGGGATAGTCCCAGGTTTATCGTCAAAGACAAGAAAGGCAGTATTTTGGCTTTTTATTGTTGGAATCTTGTTATTCTCGGGATCTATTTTTTTGCTTTCCTTAAATTCCGTCCTTCCTTTTGATGCTGGAACAATAGGGTTTATTACTCCCGTCGGCGGTTTATTATTTATCATTGGATGGGTGCTTTTGGGTTACGGAATTATTAAATTATCAAAACAATAATTGTTTTTTTAAGTTCTTCAATCTATTATAGATTTCTTATTTTTGTTCTCTACAAAATTTAAACTGGAAATGGTGGATAATAATCAGACTACAAAAACGATTTCGTTGGATCAATACGGAATCGAAAACGTTAAAGTACAGTACCAACTTTCGTCAAAGGAGCTACATGATAGAACAATAGAATTAGGACAAGGAGAAGAAGCCAAAAGTGGCGCCCTTTCCGTTAACACTGGCGAATTTACCGGTAGAAGCCCCAAGGATAGATTTATTGTTAAGGACGATATTACTGAGAACAAGGTTTGGTGGGGAAATATCAACATCCCTTTTTCACCAGAGAAATTTGATGCGCTGTACGATAAAGTTGCAAAATATTTATCTGGGAAAGAAGTTTTCGTTCGTGATAGCTACGCTTGCGCCGATGATAAGCGCAAATTGAAAATCCGAGTGATTACCGAAACGCCTTGGGCCAATAAATTTGCATACAATATGTTCCTTCGTCCCACAGAGGAGGAATTAAAAAACTTTGAGCCAGATTGGCTTTTGATCAACGTTCCTAGCTTTATGGCCAACCCCGAAGAGGATGGCACTAGACAACACAATTTTGCCATCTTGAATTTCTCGAGAAAAATTGTGCTTATTGGTGGGACGTCCTATACTGGCGAAATTAAAAAAGGAATTTTCTCGGCGCTTAACTTTATTATGCCGGTTGATGAAAACACTTTGCCAATGCACTGTTCGGCAAATGTTGGTGAAAATGGCGAAACTGCTATCTTTTTTGGACTTTCAGGAACAGGTAAAACTACCCTTTCCGCAGATCCCGAAAGAAAATTAATAGGCGATGACGAACACGGCTGGACTCCGGAAAACAGTATATTCAATTTTGAGGGTGGATGTTATGCCAAAGTGATTAATCTTTCCGAAGAACATGAACCGGATATTTTTAACGCCATAAAACCCGGAGCTATTTTAGAAAATGTGGTATTGGATGAAAATGGTGAGGTTGATTTTGCCGATACTTCCATTACCCAGAATACTCGGGTAAGTTATCCTATTACGCATATCAAGAACATCCAAGTTCCTTCGGTAGGCGAAAATCCCAAAAACATTTTCTTCCTTACCGCCGATGCATTTGGAGTGCTGCCTCCAATTTCAAAATTGACTCCTGGACAGGCAGCTTATCATTTTATTAGCGGTTATACTGCTAAAGTTGCAGGTACTGAAGAAGGAGTAAATGAACCAACTCCCAACTTTTCCGCTTGCTTTGGTGCGCCGTTCATGCCACTCCACCCAACGGAATATGCTGAAATGCTAAGCAAGAAAATGAAAGAGGCAAATGTAGATGTTTGGTTGGTTAATACTGGATGGACCGGTGGCCCTTACGGCATAGGAAACAGGATGAAATTGAAATATACAAGAGCAATGATTGCTGCTGCTCTTGATGGGCAATTAAAGGAAGTTGAATTTGTAAAGCATCCTATTTTCAATTTAATGATGCCTACCACTTGTCCAAATGTGCCATCTGAGGTGCTAAATCCTAGAGAGACTTGGACTGATAAAGAAGCTTACGATAAAAAAGCTAAAGAACTGGCTAAATCATTCAAGGAGAATTTTTCCAAGTATGAATCATATGCCAACGATGAGATACTTGCTGGCGCACCGATCTCGGAATAACTTTTCTTTTATGAAATAAAAAAAGGCTTGCCATTGTTGGCAAGCCTTTTTTATGGGGTATCAGGAAATTTACTTTTTGTTGTTTACTTCCTTAATATATTTTTCCAATGCCATAGTCATGGAAGGGGTTTCGGGAGTAGGGGCCTGAATATCTACTCGAAGGCCCATATCCGTGGCCGCCTTTACCGTGGTATTTCCAAATACGGCAATGCGGGTGTCATTTTGTTTAAAATCCGGGAAGTTCTCAAATAGGGATTCAATTCCGCTTGGGCTGAAAAATACCAGTATATCGTAATAAACATTGCGAAGATCGGAAAGATCGCTAATTACCGTTTTATAAAAAGTGGCTTCCTTCCAATCTACTTTTAGCTCATCCAAAATCTGTGGAATGTCTGGTTGCAATTTATCGGAAGAGGGCAAAAGAAACTTTTCGCTCTTGTATTTTTTAATCAATGGAACCAGCTCCGAAAAATTTCGTTTTCCAACATAAATCTTTCTTTTCCTATAAACCACGTATTTTTGAAGATAAAAGGCTACCGCTTCGCTCAAGCAAAAATATTTCATGGTATCGGGCACCTTAAACCGCAATTCATCCGTAATCCGAAAAAAGTGATCCACAGAATTTCGGCTTGTTAAGATAATAGCAGTGTATTGGTTCAAGTCCACTTTCTGGGTCCTGACATCTTTTCCAGACACTCCTTCCACATGGATAAAGGGTCTGAAATCAATTTTTACTTTTTGCTTTTCTATTAAATCGAAATAAGGGGAATTTTCAATTTTTGGTTCTGGCTGGGAAACCAAAATGGTTTTCACTTTCATAATAATTCCAGATTTTTTTAAATATTATCTCCTGAAAAAAACAGCTTGTAAAGGATAATATAAGGTGATATTTCAAGTGCGCAAAGATATAAAATAAAATGAAGAAAATGGGAGGCAATAATTTTTCCGTTTTTTTTGTACACAAAGAAGAGCGCTAAAGCATTTAGCAAGAGTATCCCAAAGGTAAAAACCAGCAATGAAGTTGGGGTGGGATTGAAAACATAAAGGAAAATTAGGTCTCCAACAAAAACAAATAAGCTTACATAATTTCGGTAAGTAAGTTTATGATATAAGTATTGGTCCATTAATTGGTCTATGGAAAATATATTGGCTATGATTTTTTCAACCGTATATTTAATACAGATAAATATAAAATAACCCGTAATAATTTGAACAAAAAGCCAAGGATTACGTTGAACCTCCAACGGATGGTAAGTTCTAAAAAGCAAAAAGATCAGAATAGAAACCGAAATTACCTGAATCGTAAAAAACAAGAGATTGAAAGGATGATAAATTGCATCCTCCTTCCTACGGACGGAAAGGAATTTATCGTTTAAAGGCAAGGAGATAAAATTGGCAAAACGCCTTGGATAGGAATATTTTGCCACTACTAGAAGTACGAAGCAAATTACCAGCAGGTAGGTGGCCCAATCGTGCGATTCTATTATTCTCTCCGTGTATTCCAAGCAATCAAATTTGGGCAAAGGTACACGAAAATAATATTTTCATTTCCGGATTGAATTGGATTTCCCAGGTCGCTTAATTTCGCAAATTTCGGTACATTTGTCCAAAAATGGGAGTATGTCCAAGGCGGTAGTGGTTGTTCCCACTTACAACGAAATTGAAAACATTCCACGCTTACTGCGCACTGTTTTTTCGTTGCAACGCCAGTTTCATATTTTGGTTGTAGACGATAATTCTCCCGATGGGACTGCACAATTTGTGGCAGACTCCATGTCCAAGTATCCTGGCAAATTATTTTTGATGGAAAGGGAAGGGAAACAAGGTCTGGGAACGGCATATATTGCTGGATTTAAATGGGCCTTGGAGCAAGGATATGAATATATTTTTGAGATGGACGCCGATTTTTCACACAATCCCAATGATTTAATCCGGCTCTATAATGCCTGTTATCGACAGAATTACGATGTAGCCATTGGGTCGCGCTATGTCAAAGGCGTTAATGTGGTAAATTGGCCTATGGGACGTGTGCTTATGTCCTGGTTGGCATCCAAATACGTACAGATGGTAATGCGAATGGATATTTGTGATGCAACTGCCGGATTTATTTGCTATAATAGAAGAGTTCTCGAAAGAATAAATTTGGATAACATTCGTTTTGTTGGATACGCTTTTCAAATAGAAATGAAATTTAAGTCCCACCTTAGCCAATTCAAAATAAAAGAAGTCCCCATTATTTTTCGGGACAGAACCAAAGGGGAATCCAAAATGAGCTCGGGTATTATTTCCGAAGCTATTTTCGGCATTCTCGCATTAAAATTAAAAAGCGTGTTTTTTAGAAAAAGATTCAATGAGAAATCTTTCCATTGAAAATCGTGGCACGAAATTGACTGCATAATTACCCCAATATAACGTCCCAAATGGGATTCAAAGAACATAAAGAAACGATTGATGAAATCAATTTTGATTAAGAATGCAAATATTGTCAACGAAGGACATATTATTAAGGGAGATGTGCTGATTGAAAACGGACTTATTGTGGAAATTGCAAGTTCCATCAGTATGAAATCCGCAGATACCAAAATAATTGATGCCGACGAGCGGTATTTATTGCCCGGAATGATTGATGATCAAGTGCATTTTCGCGAACCCGGTCTAACCCATAAAGCAGATATCGGTACCGAATCCAAGGCAGCTATTGCGGGTGGAATAACATCTTTTATTGAAATGCCCAACACGGTTCCTCAGGCCACAACCCTGAAATTGCTCGAGGATAAGTTTGATATTGCAGCAAAAACCTCTTGGGCCAATTATTCCTTTATGTTTGGCGGAACCAATGATAATCTTGAGGAGATTTTAAAGGTAGATCCAAAAAAAGTGGCAGGACTAAAACTTTTTTTAGGGTCGTCCACCGGCAATATGCTGGTAGATGATCCCAAAACACTTGAAAACATTTTCAGTAAAACCAAACTGCTGATTTCTGCGCATTGTGAGGACGAAGCGACAATCAAAAAGAACCTTGCAACATATCAAGCAGAATATGGAGATGACATTCCTATGGAATTCCATCCAAAAATACGAAGTGAGGAAGCTTGCTATTTATCCTCTTCACGGGCCATTAAATTAGCCCAAAAAACTGGAGCACGTCTTCACGTTTTCCATGTTTCAACTGAAAAGGAGACGCATCTTTTTACCAATAAAGTTCCACTTGCCAAGAAAAAAATTACTGCCGAAGTATGTATCCATCATCTTTGGTTTTCTGACGAGGACTATAAAACCAAAGGCTCCAAAATTAAGTGGAATCCTGCCGTTAAAACTGCAAAAGATCGCGATGGCTTGTTAAAAGCGCTCCTAGATGACCGCATTGATGTTATTGCCACCGATCACGCACCCCATACGCTGGAAGAAAAAAACAATAATTATATGAATGCTCCTTCTGGGGGTCCTTTAGTACAACACGCCTTGGTCGCACTACTGGAAATGTACCATAAGGGAAAAATCTCCTTGGAGAAAATTGTGGAGAAAACAGCGCACAATCCCGCAATCCTGTTCCAAATCAAAGAACGTGGCTATATCAGAAAGGGATATAAAGCCGATTTGGTCTTGGTAGATATTAATTCCCCTTGGACGGTTAAAAAAGAAAATATACTCTATAAATGTGGCTGGTCCCCCTTTGAGGGAACTACATTTAGATCAAGAGTTACGCATACCTTGGTAAATGGAGTAGTTGTTTATGAGAATTCAAAGTTCTCCGGAAAAAAATCGGCAGAGAGATTAACTTTTGATAGATAATGAGATTCCTCGCATTTTTTATACTAATAATTTTCTTTTGGTCCTGTCAGGATATAAAATATCCCGAAAAACCTAAAGATTTAATTGGGAAGGACAAAATGGTGGATATTCTCACCGAAGCGTATCTAGCCAATGCCGCGCGAAGCATTGACAATAAAAAGATTGTGGCTTCAGCAATAAACATGGATTCCATTTTGTATACGAAATTTGGCGTGGACAGTCTTCAATTCGCCAAAAGCAATGCATATTATGCCGCCGATGTAAATGTCTATCTTTCTTTGTTTCAGGATGTAGAGAATAGGCTTAATGCTATGCAGCAAAATCTGGACAGTATCCGCAAGGCCAGCATTAATTATAATGACAGTATTCCTGATAAATTGCAGCAAGGAACTGATGACCCATCGAAACAAAGATTGCCTAATCTTTAATTTTTTGTTCCTCCTTTACCATTCTTGTCAAAGTCTCATCAATTGGTGTAAATCGGAAATTTAATCGGTCAATTATTTTTGAAGCATCGTATAATGATTTTTGGTACATCGATCTTACCATCGATTTTGGCAATCTGCGTTTGGTCCCTATTATCTTATTTAAAATCCAATCCAAAGAACTCAAGAATAACATAAGTGATTCCGAAACCTTTCGAGAAGGCGGCCTCTTTCCTTTTATCAAAGCTATATTGGTCAGGAGTTCCTGGAAACTAAGGTTTTTTCCCACCAAAATAAATTGTTCATTTTTAATAGAAGATTCCATGAGTAGAACCATGGCTCTAACTACATCTCTCACATCCACAAATCCAACAGCACCAGTAGGGTAAAAAGGAATGCCAAGGGAGGCAATATGCAGGATTTCCCCACTAAAATTAGCATTGGGGGACGTGCCCAAAATAACTCCCGGGTTTACTATTACCGCATTTAAACCCTCTTGGGTACCACGCCACACTTCCATTTCGGCACCATATTTTGTGATGGCATACACACCGTTTTTACCATCGGGATTCCAAGAGGATTCCTCGTTTATTTTCTGATTTTTTAAAACATTCCCAAAAGTTGCAACGGAACTTACGTAACAAAGTTTACCTATCTTTTTTGCCAAACAGATATTTACAATGTTTGCGGTGCCCTCTACATTCACCTTTTTTAAATGGTTATAATTGGATACGTCAAAATCGATCAAGGCAGCACAGTGATATACTTGTTCTACATCCTCGAATGCAATAGTCAGCGCTGGAATATCCGTAATATCGGCCTCTACCCATTCAATTTTATTGAACAGTGTATCCACATCGGGGGTATAAAGGCCGAAAATCTCTTTTATGGAAAGTATATCACTTTTATCTCTACGAATTGCACGCACCTGTTTTTCTTCCTGCAAAAGAAAGTAAAGCAAATGGGAGCCAACAATACCTGTACCGCCTGTTACTAGAATCATAGGACGAAAATACGTAAAATGAAATCCACATCGAAATCGAAATGGAAATCGAAGGCGAAAGCGAAAATGAAAGGCATACCTTTTATCGACATTGCTGATTTCCCGGAAACATCATTTTTTTTTGATTAGAGGCATCATTTCTTGTTAGAAGAAATAATCAATAAATATTCAATTCACCATCCACCTTCGCCTATTCTAAATTGAGAGTATTATCTTTGCCGAAATTTTTGAACAATGGAATTAAGAAACTTTGTAGCGGAATTAAGATGGCGCGGAATGATCCACGATGTTATGCCGGAAACGGAGGAACATCTGATAGAAACAATGCGATCCGCGTATGTTGGTTTTGACCCAACAGCAGATTCGCTGCATATTGGCAATTTGGTACCCATTATGATTTTGTCCTTTTTACAGCGTTGTGGCCATAAGCCCGTGGCGTTGGTTGGAGGAGCTACCGGAATGATCGGGGATCCATCCATGAAAAGCAGTGAAAGGAATTTGCTGGATGAAGAAACCTTAAAAAGAAATCAGGAAGGAGTGCGTCAGCAACTGTCGCGATTTTTGGATTTTTCTTCAAATATTGAAAACTCCGCAGTTCTTGTAAACAATTATGATTGGATGAAGGAATTTTCCTTTTTGGACTTCATCAGAAATGTAGGGAAACATATTACCGTAAATTATATGATGGCGAAGGATTCCGTAAAAAGTAGATTATCCGGCGAAAGTGCCGATGGTCTTTCTTTTACCGAATTTACCTACCAGCTTATCCAGGGCTATGATTTTGTCCATTTGTACAGAACCTTGAAGTGCACCTTGCAAATGGGTGGCAGTGACCAATGGGGAAATATTACCACCGGAACAGAGCTTATACGCCGAATGGAAGGCGGGAAAGGGTATGCGCTTACCTGCCCTTTGATCACAAAAAGTGATGGCACCAAATTTGGAAAGAGCGAAGGTGGAAATATATGGCTGGATGCCACAAAAACTTCGCCTTACAAATTTTACCAATATTGGTTGAACAGCAGTGACGAGGATGCTGAAAAATACATCAAAATATTCACGTTTTTGGACCAAGAAACGATTATGGATTTGATCCAACAACATAATCAAGCCCCGCATTTGCGCGTTTTGCAAAAGCGATTGGCTCAGGAAGTAACCACAACGGTCCACGGCTTGGCCGAATACGGGAACGCCGTAAAAGCATCTGAAATTCTTTTTGGGAATTCTACCTCTGATGATTTGAAAACCTTGGACGCAAAAACCTTCTTGGACGTTTTTGATGGCGTGCCGCAGGCAGAAATTACAATGGAGGAAATCGATAATGGCCTTGAGGTTATAAGTGCATTGTCAGAAAAATCGGGTTTTTTGAAATCCAATAGCGAGGCGAGGAGAGCCTTAAAGGAAAACTCCATTTCAGTAAATAAAAACAAGGTTTCCGAAGATTTTAAAATTTCGGCGGAAGATTTGATCAATGGAAAATTTGTCCTGTTGCAAAGAGGAAAGCGAAATTATTTTATTTTGACAGTTAACTAGCGGTTAAAGTAGGAGGTTAAAAGTTGGATTTTTTTCCACTTTCTTTTATTTGTGTAATATTATCTAATCCCAAAATCCAGTGTTGCTATTTAAAAGCATTCCGAATTTTGGGATTTTATTTTTTTTGAAAAACAAATACCTCTGCCGAGCCTGTATTTGCGCTATTTACTTATTGAAGAAATAGGAATTATACTGTGCATTTCAAACCCTTTTCTCTTTTAAGCCAAGAGTCTTTTATTAGCCTCAAACTCACAGGTATTTTTGAATCAATTGTTTACATATAGTAAATTCCTTTTTTTTCAAGTAAAAGAGGGGGGAATGTTTATTTTTTGGACTGCAAAAAACTTAATTTTTTTTAAACATTCCCGTTGCAACTTTCATCAATAAAAAACTATCTTTGCACCGTTCAAATCAGGGGGGTTTTATATGTCCCTATATAACTATAAAATAAACAGTTAGAAATGGCACAAGTTACAGGAAAAGTTGCTCAGATTATTGGTCCAGTAGTTGACGTTGCGTTCGAAAGCGGAGCTGAGCTTCCAAGAATTTACGATTCCTTGGAAGTAAACAACCACGGAAACCTATTGGTTCTTGAAGTTCAATCCCACATTGGTGAAAACATGGTGCGTACCATATCAATGGACTCTACCGATGGACTTAGTCGTGGGGTAGATGCCGTTGCAACCGGTGCGCCAATCCAAATGCCAATAGGTGAAGACGTTTATGGCCGACTTTTCAATGTAATCGGTGATGCCATCGATGGTATTGGAAACTTGCCAAAGGCAGGCGAAAGTGGTCTTCCAATTCACAGGGAAGCACCAAAATTTGAAGATCTTTCAACCTCTACCGAAGTATTATATACCGGAATTAAAGTTATCGACCTTATTGAGCCTTATGCAAAAGGTGGTAAAATTGGTCTTTTTGGTGGTGCAGGGGTTGGAAAAACCGTACTTATCCAAGAACTGATCAACAACATCGCCAAAGGACACGGTGGTTTATCCGTTTTTGCGGGTGTTGGAGAGCGTACTCGGGAAGGAAATGACCTTCTTCGTGAGATGCTTGAATCAGGAATTATAAAATATGGTGATGACTTTATGCATTCTATGGAAAACGGCGGATGGGATTTATCTAAAGTTGACAAAAATGCGTTAAAAGAATCCAAAGCTACCTTCGTTTTCGGACAGATGAACGAACCTCCTGGAGCTCGTGCCCGTGTGGCGCTTTCAGGCTTGACTATTGCGGAATATTTCCGTGACGGGTCTGGGGAAGGGCAAGGAAAAGACGTTCTTTTCTTCGTAGATAATATTTTCCGATTTACACAAGCAGGTTCTGAGGTATCGGCACTTCTTGGGCGTATGCCTTCAGCGGTGGGTTACCAACCTACTTTGGCTACCGAGATGGGGGCAATGCAAGAGCGTATTACTTCCACAAAAAGAGGTTCTATTACATCAGTTCAGGCGGTTTACGTGCCTGCGGATGATTTAACGGATCCAGCGCCGGCAACAACCTTTGCCCACTTGGATGCTACTACCGTACTTTCCCGTAAAATTGCTGAGCTTGGTATTTATCCTGCTGTGGATCCATTGGATTCAACTTCTCGAATCCTTTCCGAAGCCATACTTGGAAAAGAGCATTATGGTTGTGCACAAAGAGTAAAAGAACTTTTACAACGATATAAAGAGTTACAGGATATTATTGCTATTCTTGGGATGGAAGAACTTTCCGAAGAAGATAAAATGGCGGTTAACCGAGCTCGTAGAGTACAGCGTTTTCTTTCACAACCTTTCCACGTTGCCGAGCAATTTACAGGTATTCCTGGAGTGCTTGTTGACATCAAGGAAACCATCAAAGGATTTAATATGATTATGGATGGCGAATTGGATCACTTGCCAGAAGCGGCCTTCAACCTTAAAGGAACTATCGAGGAAGCAATTGCAGCTGGAGAAAAAATGCTCGCAGAAGCATAATTTAATTCAGAATTCATAATTCATAATTCAAAAGAATGTATTTAGAAATAGTAAACCCAGAAGCATCGCTAGTATCTGGAGATGTTGAAAGCGTGACCGTTCCTGGTGTGGATGGTGAATTCCAGATGTTGAATAACCACGCACCCATCGTTTCCGTACTTCAAGCTGGAAAGGTAAAATTTAAAGGCAATCCTACCATTGCAGAGGGTTTTCAAAAGAAATTTTCCAAAGAAGGCGATAAATGGGTTCTTCATATTACAGGGGGAACAGTGGAGTGCAATAATAATAGAGTGATGGTTTTGGCGGATTAAGCCTCAAAATCTTAAAATTTTAAAATCCCAAATTCCATTGCGAGCAAAGTGCCGCAATTGAAGTTTGGGATTTTTTATTCCATACTTTATCGGTTTATCTCCTTGGTCAGTTCTTTTACAGCTAAGATTGTTACGTCTTTCTTAAGTTAGTGTCTAAGAACTAAGGAGTGTTTCCTGCATAAAATATCTATTCTGGGATCAAGAACAATTGTTGTGTTTATGCAAAAATTGTCGTTAACTATAAAAGAAGTATTCCTGAGCAAGAACAAATGTTATGTTTATCTATGCTTTATCTATGCTCAGTCTATGCTTTATCTATGCTTTATCTATGGAGTATCTATGGAGTATCTATGGAGTATATACGGGTGAACCTAGTGCTCGCCATGTCCTTTATCATATTTTGTGATAACCACTCCATATTTCTGATTTTACAAGGTGATTTGTATTAAT